>Ga0302323_100002718_pt1 | contig 14406 bp, 15 predicted proteins | sample Fen_T0_3_FD_201950 | JGI IMG/M metagenome (GOLD analysis project Ga0302323, IMG submission 201950) | Peat permafrost microbial communities from Stordalen Mire near Abisko, Sweden - Fen_T0_3 | ecosystem: Environmental > Terrestrial > Soil > Wetlands > Permafrost | place: Sweden: Abisko... | reverse complement strand
GCGCCTGGAGCAGGCCCGCGCCGATGGCGCCGCCGGTGCGCCGACCACGATCATGTCGCCGACCTCGCATTGATTCGACCAGGAGTGGCCGGCAGCTTGTTGACGCAAGCCACCGGCTGCTCTTGGCTGGTCTGATTCGCACGAAATCGCTGGCCGTTCTTGCAATTGAGCCAGTCGATGCCATGACGCAAATGCAACGACAGCGAAAAATCGTTCCCGGCATGCAACATTTGCAGCATCGGGATAGTCGTAGTCTGATTCCCTGTTTGAGGTGGCCGCGATGATCCGCTCCCTGCTTGCCCTGGTTCTCATGTTGGCTTCATCGCTCGCGGCCGCCGCGGAGTTTCGTGCCGTCGCCGAGCCGGCGATTTTCTACGACGCCCCCACCCTGCGCGGCAAGAAGCTGTACGTCGCGCCCAAGGGCATGCCGGTGGAGGTGGTGGTGAGCATCGAGGGCTGGCTCAAGGTGCGCGACCGCACCGGCGACCTGATGTGGATAGAGCGCAAGGCGGTGACCGACAAGCGCAGCGTGGTGGTCAGCGGCGCGGTCGCGCAATTGCGCGACAAGCCCGAGGACGAAGCCAAGGTGGTGCTGGAGGCCGCCCAGGACGTCAGCCTGGAACTGGTCGAGGCGCCCAATGCCGGCTGGGCCAGGGTGCGGCACCGCGACGGCGTGGTGGCCTATGTGAAGGTCGGCCAGGTCTGGGGCTTGTGAACGGCGTGGCTGGCGGCAACATGTCGGCCGGCGGCGTGTCGATGGGTATCGCAATGGGCAAACGCGCATGAACGTCGGCATCCTGGGCGCCGGTGCCTGGGGCACCGCCCTGGCGGTGGCGCTGTCGCGCCAGCATGCGGTCACCCTGTGGGCGCGCGAGGACGGCCTGCCGCAGGTCTTGCTGCGCGAGCGCGAAAACAAGCTGTTTCTGCCCGGGGTCGCCTTGCCGGACGCGGTGTCGCCTAGCGACGATTTTGCTCTCGCGGCGCACGCCGACCTGGTGGTTGCCGCCGTCTCGGTGGCCGGCCTGCGGCCCACCTTGCTGCGCCTGAAGCAATTGCGTCCCGACGTGCCGGTGATCTGGCTGTGCAAGGGCTTCGAGCAGGGCAGCGCCAAGCTACCGCATCAGATCGCCGAGGAAGCGCTCGGCGAGCACGCCACCTGCGGCGCGCTGTCCGGCCCCAGCTTCGCGCTCGAGGTCGCGCGCGGCCTGCCGGTGGCGCTGACCCTGGCCTCGCGCTCGGCCGAGTTCAGCGCTGGCGCCGCGGCGGCACTGCACGGTGGCAATATCCGGGTCTATTCGAGCAGCGACCTGGTCGGAGTCGAGGTCGGCGGCGCGGTGAAAAACGTAATGGCGATCGCCGCCGGCATCAGCGACGGCCTGGGCCTGGGCCTGAACGCCCGCGCCGCCCTGATCACCCGCGGCCTGGCCGAAATGGCGCGCCTGGGGGTGGCGATGGGCGGACGCACGGAAACGTTCATGGGCCTGACCGGGGTCGGCGACCTGATCCTCACCGCCACCGGCGACCTGTCGCGCAACCGCACTGTCGGCAAGAAGATCGCCGACGGCGGCAAGCTGGACGAAGTGCTGGGCAGCCTGGGCCATGTCGCCGAGGGTGTCCATACCGCGCGCGAGACCTTGAGCCTGGCGCGCAAGTACCAGGTCGAGATGCCGATCACCGCGGCGGTGTGCGCCGTGCTCTTCGAGGGCGTCGATGCGCGCCAGGCGGTGTCGGGCTTGCTGGCGCGCGAGTCGCGCGCCGAATAGTTTTCACGTGATGCGCCGCGTGAGGTGCCTTGCGGCGGTGTTGTTTGTCGTTACTCGTTACTCGTTACTTGTTACACGTTACGCGCTGCCCGCGAAACCGAGCTGTCGCCAGGCTTCCAGCACGACCACCGCCACCGCGTTGGATAGATTGAGACTGCGGTTGTTGGGGCGCATCGGGATGCGCAGGCGCCGCTCGTCCGGCAGCGCGGCCAGCAGGGTCGCCGGCAGGCCGCGTGTCTCCGGGCCGAAAATGAACACGTCCTCGTCGCGGAACGCGATCTCGCTGTAGACCCGGCTGTTGCGGGTGGACAGCGCGAACATGCGCTTGCCGCTCAGTGCTTGCAGGCAGTTCTCCCAGTTCGGGTGCACCTTCATGCTCGCGTACTCGTGATAGTCCAGCCCCGCGCGCTTGAGCTGGCTGTCTTCCAGCGTGAAGCCGAGCGGCTCGACCAGGTGCAGTTGCGCCCCGGTGTTGGCCGCCAGGCGGATCACGTTGCCGGTGTTGGGCGGAATCTCGGGTTCGTAGAGGACGATGTGCAGCATGGAGGCCGGCCTGGCGGGCGATGGGCGCCCAAGGGCCGGGATTGTCGCATGTGCCAATCGGTTCTAAAGCGGGCGAGGATCCTTTCTTCAACAGGCGCCTAGGCCATCAGTTCACGCATCGCCGCGCCCGCGTCGGCCGCCAGCTTCGCCATGTCCACGCCGGGCAACGCATCGTTCTCGACGATGATCTTGCCGCCGACCAGCAGGGCGCGCAGGAACGGCCGCCCGCCCGAAGCCACCGGTCCGATTGCCACATCGTTCAGCCCCAGGTAGCGCGGCCCGTCGAGCCGGTAGATCGCCAGGTCGGCGGGTCGCCCCGGCGCCAGTTCGCCCAGCCCTTCGAAGCCCAGCACCGCCGCGCCGCCGGCGCTGCCCCAGCGCACCACGTCTTCCACCGTGGCCGCATGCGCCCCGCCTTCAAATATGCCGCCGCGATAGCCGGGTTGCGCCATGTCGCCAACGCGGGCGCGCTGCAGCAGCCAGCAGGCATGCACTTCGGAGAGCATGTCGGCGGCCTCATTGGAGCCCGCGCCGTCTACGCCGATGGAAATCTTCACTCCGGCGGCTTCGAGCTCAGGCAGCTTGGCGATGCCGCTGCCCAGGCGCGCATTGCTTTGCGGGCAGTGGGCGATGCCGGTGCCGCTGGCGCCCAGGGCGGCAATCTCTTCCGGGTCCAGCTTGACAAGGTGCGCGAGCCACACATCCGGCCCCAGCCACTCATGCTCCTCCATGAAGGCCACCGGACTCTTTGCGTAACGCTCGTGGGCGATCTGCTGATAGCTGACAGTCTCCGACAAGTGGGTGTGCAGGCGCAGGCCCCAGCCGCGGGCGATGCGCGCGCACTCGCGCAATTGCGCGGGCTCGAAGTCGAACAGCGGGGTGGTCGGGCCCATCACCACCCGGCGCATCGAGTCTGGCGCTGGGTCGTGGAAGCGCGCCTTGGCGCGCTCTACGCTGGCGAGATAGTTGTCGAAGGTCTCGGGCCGCCAGTGGTCGCGCGCATCTGCTGGTTGCATGCGCGAGAGCGTGGCGCCGGCGCGGCACAGAACGAAGCGCATACCCAGGGCCGCGGCTTCGTCGAAGAGGATGGCGCTGGCATCAAAACCGGCGTCCGGGTAGTACACGAAGTTGTGGTCGGCTACGGTGCCGCAGCCGCTTAAGGCCAGTTCCACCAGCGCGATGCGCGCGGCCATCCGCAAGGTGCTCTCGTTGTAGCGGCCGCGGTAGCGGATCGGCACCGCCTGAAGCCAGTCGGTAAGCGAGGCGTTGATGCCGGCTGGCAGACCCTTGAGCAGGGACTCGGCGAAGTGGTGGTGAGTATTGACCCAGGCTGGGTAGATCACGCAGCCGGTCGCGTCGATCTGGGTTTCGCCCGGCGCGGGCGTGAGCTGGCCGATGGCCTCGATGCGCGTGCCGCGCACCCGCAGGTCAGGCCCGGGGTGGCGCGCTTGCGCGCCGCGCAACCCGGTGAGCATGGCGCTGGTGTTGCGGATCAACAGGGAAGTGGTCATGGGGCAGATTTGCACTCGAATCAGCGGTGCTCGAATCAGCGGCAGGCCTGGCGACGGCCGCTACACCCCCGGAGTAGCAATACTCGTACCGCCGGTAGGGATTTGGGCCGGAAACCACGCAGCCTTGTGGTCCAATTGCATCTGGCATCGCAGGCGGTCGCGTAATGATCACGCCCGCAGCCCAACCTTGACCCGCCCGGAAGCTCATGCCCCGCTATTTGCTGTCCTATGTTGCTGCCCTGCTGACCCTGTGCGCGGGCGACGCCTTGTGGATAGGCGTGCTGATGGGAGATTTCTACAAGACGCAACTGGGCGCCCTGATGCTGGAGCGGCCACGCCTGGATGCGGCGGCGGCCTTCTACCTGCTGTATGGCGTCGGGGTGGTGGCCTTCGGCGTGCGCGCAGGCCTGGCCGCCGGCTCCTGGCGCAGCGCTGCCATGCACAGCGCCCTGCTTGGACTGGTTGCCTTCGGTACCTACGACCTCTCCAACCTTGCTACATTGAAAGGCTGGGCGGTGGAGTTGACCATCGTTGACATGCTGTGGGGCGCGGTGATTTCCGCGCTGGCGGGGATTGCGGGGTATGCAGCGAACCGGGTCACAGGTCGCCGCGCGTAGGCCCTAGCCCAGGCCGCCGAGAATCTCGAACAAGCCGCCGGCCAGGTCGACCAGATCCAGGCCGCCATCGACGATATCGAACAGGTCGCCGACGGACAAGCTCTCATGCTCGCTTTCGCCAGTTGCCAGCGGCACGACCGGAGCCAAGCTGGCCGAATCGGCGAGAAACGCCAAGGCCGTGCCGCGCGTTTCCAGATAATCCGCGCTTATACCCTGCGCGGCGGCATGGTGCAGGAACTCCGGCCTGGTACAGAGCAGGGCCACTGCCCACAGTGCCCAGTCAGCCGGAAAGTGCGCCACGCTCACCCGGGCGCAGACCTGGTTGGCCGTGAATGTCGCCTTGTCCGCCTGGGCCGCGCGCAGGCGGGCAGCCATTTCCGCGCGCATGAAGCGCGCGAAGCGCTGGGCGGTGTAGGTCGGGGGAGAGACTGTAGCCAAGTGAACCTGCCCTAGTCGAAGATTCCCAGCGCCTCGAACAACCCGCCCACCACATCGACCCCGGTGTCGTCCACATCGAGGGCGTCGCCGACCAGGTCGGCGGTGGAGGGGTTGTCGCTGCCGCTTGCGGGGCTGGCGGCCAGCACCGCCGCGGCGCCTGCCGCGGCTGCTCCAACAGCGGGCGCCAGCGGGCGGTCGATGAACTGCATCGCTTCGGTGCGGGTAGCCTGGTAGTCGGCAGCGAGGTTCTGCCTGGCGCAATAGTCCGCGAACTCCGCACCGGTGCAGAACACCGCCACCGCCCAGCCCGCCCAGGCGGCCGGAAAGTGCGCCGCGTCTATCGCTGCCTTGACCTCGTCGGCTGAGTACATCTTGTGCCGCCCGTGCGCCGAGGCCAGGCGCATCGCCGTCTCGGCAATGATGGAACGCTTGAAGCGGTCGGCAATCACCGGCAAGTGATTTGGGGCATCCATCCGGAAATGGTACCTTAAAGGCGCTTGCGGAAGCGCGATCCGCCCCAACGTCTGGCCCATGATTCCCTTGTCCGTACTCGACCTCTCCCCGATCTGCGAAGGCAGCGATGCCGCGCGCTCGTTCCGCAACACAATCGACCTGGCGCAACACGCCGAGAGCTGGGGCTACCGGCGCTACTGGCTGGCCGAACACCACGGCATGCCGGGCATCGCCAGCGCCGCCACCGCGGTGCTGATCGGCCAGGTGGCGGCGGCCACCAAGACGATACGCGTAGGCGCCGGCGGCATCATGCTGCCGAACCATTCGCCGCTGGTGATCGCCGAGCAGTTCGGCACCCTCGAATCCCTGTTCCCCGGGCGCATCGACCTGGGGCTGGGACGCGCGCCGGGGTCGGACCAGATCACCGCGCGCGCCCTGCGCCGCAAGCTCGAAGAGGATGCCGACGAGTTTCCGCAGGACGTGGTTGAACTGATCAACTACTTTGAACCCGCGCAGCCGGGCCAGGCGATCCGCGCCATCCCCGGCGCCGGCCTGCGCGTGCCGGTGTGGATACTCGGCTCCAGCCTGTTCGGCGCCCAGCTCGCGGCGATGCTGGGCCTTCCCTATGCATTCGCCTCGCACTTCGCGCCGGCGCAGATGATGGATGCGGTGGCCACCTATCGCAAGCTGTTCCGTCCCTCGCAATTCCTTGCCAAACCCTATGTGATGCTGGGTATCAACGTGTTCGCCGCCGACACCGAGGGCGAGGCGCAACTGATCTCCACCTCATTGCAGCAGGCATTTGTGAACCTGCGCAGCGGCCGGCCCGGCCTGCTGCAGCCGCCGCAGGAAGGCTATGCGAGCCGGCTCGGCCCGCGCGAGAGCGCGATCCTCGAACAGGCGCTGACCTGCATGGTGGTGGGCGCGCCCGACGCGGTGCGGCATGGCCTGGAAGCCTTCGCCGCCCGCACCGGCGCCGACGAGTTGATGGTCACCGCGCAGGTGTACGACCATGCGGCGCGCCTGCGTTCGTATGAAATTGCCGCCGAGGTTTGCGGACAGGTCCGGCCCGCCTGACCAACATGGCTTACGAGAAGCTGCGCCGCGCCTTCGATGCCGGTCTGTTCGACCGTGAGTTGTGTGAGATCGCCGCGCCGCCTACACGGGAGCAAATCGAGCCAGCGGAAATCGACCTCGGCCTGCCGATCAGCGAAGATCTGCGCGAACTGCTGCTCGTCTGGGGCGGCAGCGACCTGCACGAAATCCGCATTCACAGTCCAGCGGAACTGGGTGTGGTCGGCGGCCTGATCGCCTTTGCCACCGACTACAGCGGCTCGCTGTTCATGACCGACCCGGAAGACGGCGGCGCCGTCTATGCCGACGATGCGCACAGCGGCGAGACGATCTATCTCGCGCCCACGGTCAGCGCGTTCATCGACGATTTCCTGCTCGGCGCCAAGGGCGAGGATTTCTACGGCGAGGATTGGGTGCGCGCCCTCAAGGCCCACGGCCTGGCCTGAACGCCGCGCCCGGGCTCGTGCAACACAAGCTCAGGCCTGCTTGTGCAGGAAATGGATCAGCAACTCGCTCACCTGCTCCGGCTGCTCCTGCTGCACCCAATGCCCGGCACCCTCCAGCAGGTGGCAGCCCACCATGTTGGTGCTGGCGCGGCGCCGCATCGCCTCGATGTCGCCCGCCTTCTGGTAAGGGCCCCAGTCGCTTTTTCCCGAGATGAATATCGACGGCACGTCTATCGTGCGGCCCGAGAAAATCTGCATCTCGGCGTCAAAGCGTCCGCTGGTGCGGCAGCGATACCACTGCAGCGCGCCCTGGAAGCCGGTGCGCGCGAACTCGCCGCTGTAGACCCGCATCTCCTCGTCCGGCATCCACTTGCACGCCGCAATCTGCGCTGCCGAAGGCATGTGCGGCGCCACGGTCTGCGCCATATTCTCGTGCAGGTTCATCACGTAATAGGTCGGCAGCTTGGCCAACTCGGTCGCGCTCCACGCGGCCAGTTCGTGGGGCCGGTTGTCTTTCCAGTCGGCGCTCTTGTAGTGGTAATAGGCGCGCATGAAATCGCGCAGGCCCTGTTTGCAGTGGCGCATGTCGCCGTCGGCCTCGCGGGTCGAGTAATACCATTGGTAATGCTTGCGCGGCTGCGGCAGCGCCGCCAACTGCGCGTGGATGTCCGGTCCGCTTGCCGGTGGCGCAGGCGGCGGGTTGGCGGTGTTGAAGGGCAGGGCCGGCGGTCCGGCAAAGGGCGCGCTCATCAGGGCCACCGAGCGGAACACGTCCGGCCGCACCAGGGCGCACCAGGCCGCCACCGGCGAACCGAAGTCATGTCCAACCAGGTCCACTGACTTGTAGCCCAGCGCCGCCACCAGGCCGAGCGCATCACGCATCAGGTTGAGCGGCCGGAACGAGGCGAGATCGCCATCGTATGCCGGGTCCCAGCCCACGGTGCGCCCGTAGCCGCGCTGATCCGGCGCTACCACGTGATATCCGGCCAGGGCCAGCGGCAGCATCACCTTGCGCCAGCTATAGGCCAGTTCGGGAAAGCCGTGCAATAGCAAAAGGCAGGGCCGGCCCGCTGTTTCGTAACCGGCCTCCAGCACATGCATGGTCAGGCCGTTGATGCCTTCGATGAAGCGGGAGCGGATGCCGGGCGGCAAGGGCAGGGGAGTGAAAGCCGTCATGGTTGTCTCGGTCCGGTTGTCGGTCACGCGGGGTGCGGCTGCGCTGCTGCGTCCGCTCCCCGAGCGTGGGGCGATCGCCCCGCCCCTGCTCAGCCACCGCGCCGGTCGCGGATGGCGGATCCTGCCCGCATGTTAACGCTACACCGGCCGCGCAAAACAAGACGCCTGACGGATCGCTCTGTCAGGCGTTGCTGACCGCTGAATCGACGGAATGCGCAGCCTGGCTGCCGCTGCACTCAGCGCGGGATTGCGCCCTTGGGCGGGAGTGTGAGTACCGGCTTCGGCTGCTGGCGCACCGGCGCCGGCATCACCTCGAGCTTGACCGAACCGGTGCCGGTCTGGGTGCACAAGTTGTCCGCGTCCTCGGTGCCCGGATAGACGTGCACGTAAACCGGTCCCACCTTGTCGAAGGTGAAGGTGGTGGCTACAGCGCCGGGCAGGGAACTGACCAGCCCGAGGTCCTTGTAGGGCGACACCGAGCCGCCGTACACATGGCATTTCTTGCCCGCGTCGAGTTGGCCATTCAAGGTGATGGTGACCGCCTGGCCCACCGTCGGGGTCAGGGTGCTCGCCGTGAGCGAGGTGATGTTGCCGGCGGCGGCGCCGACATCGACCTTGACCATCCCGGGCCCGGTCATGGTGCACATATTGTCCGGGTCAAGAGTGCCGGGATAGACGTGGATGTAGTTCGGGCCAGCTACGGGAAAGCTGAAGGTCTGGGGCAGGGTGACCGGCAGGCTGGTGATCACGCCAAGGTCCTTGTACGGACTCACCGTACCGCCGCCCAGGTGGCAGCCCTTGCCGGGGGCCAGCGTGCCGTTGATTGTCACGGTCACCGCTTCACCCACCTTGGGCTTGGGGTTGCTGACCGTCATGGTCGTGATGTTGCCGTTGTTGTCGGCTTGCGCCGCGCCAGCCGCGAACAGGCATAGCGCCAGCAGCATCTTGAGTTTTGGCTTGTTCATGTCTTCTCTCCCTGGGTTCCACCGGTTAATGGCGCCAGTGGCGTTGAGCCACGGTTCGCCCCTATGATCAAGATGAGTCGCCAGCGGCGGCGGTCCGGTTCAATCAAATTGATGGTCGCAGTCTACCGGTTATGGGCCGCCTCGCCCTCCCGGTGCCGTCTTCGGGGAAACCTGATCCCTGTCTGCCCATGCCGTTGGTAGAAACGCAGGGCGCTGCCGATCGGCAAGAAATGCAGACCCACTTTGCAGACCCGCTTTCCGTGGCGCCGCACCGATGGCCCGCCGCGGCCCATCGGCGGAGCGCTAGTTCAGCGCCGTCGCCAGCTTCTTGCGATAGGCGGAGACCAGATCGGCGTAGGTTTCGTTGCCACCCAGCATGTTGAAGGCATTGATCATCGCCTTGCGCGCAGCTTCTTCGTTCCACTTGCGGTCGGTGCGGACGATCTCAAGCAAGTGGTCGAGCGCTTCCTCCACCGCCCCTTCGGCGATCTGCGCCTGCGCCAGATCGTAACGCGCCTGGTGGTCCTTGGGATTGGCATTGACCTTGGCGATCAATTCTTCGGTGGCTGGCAGGTCCTGCACCGCTTCGAGGGTGGCGATGCGCGCCTTCAGGCTCTCCAGGCGGGCGGCTTCCTCGCGCTCTTCGGGCTTGAGCTCGACCAAGGCCAGATGCTGCTTGGCGGCCTCGAAACGGTCCGCGGCCATTTCCAGTTCGGCCAGGTCCATGCGCGCGGCCATCGAACCGGGATCCAGGGCCAGGGCGGCCTTCAGGTGGTCGATGGCGCCTTCCAGGTCGCCGTCCTGCATGCGTTGCGCGGCTTCGTGGCGCTTGGCTTCGGCGGGGGTCAGGGGCGCAGCGGCGGGCTCCTGGTTCTCCAGCGCGGCGGCGGCCTCCGGCATGGCCTGGGCGAACACCCCCAGGACCTTGTCGAAAAAGGCCCGTACCTGGCTCTCGGGCTGGGCGCCCATGAACTGGTCGGCGAGCTGGCCGGCAACCAGGGCGGCGACGTAGGGAATGCTGCGCACCCGGAAGGCGGCGGCCAGTTCCTGGCTTTCGTCCGAGTTGATCTTGACCACCTTGACCTTGCCCTTGTACTCGGCGGCGAGCTTTTCCAGCACCGGCGTGAGGGCGCGGCAGGGGCCGCACCAGGGCGCCCAGAAGTCGATCACCACCGGGCTGTGCATCGAGGCTTCGACCACCTCGGCTTCGAAGGTGGCGGTGGTGACGTCGTTGACGGTGACGGCGGCGGGGGCGTTCGGTTGCGGGGTCATGGCGGGCTCGGTTTGTTCTGTGCGGCGTTTTTGTGGTGCGGCTAGCGCGGATTAGGTCAGATGGGCGCACGCCCTGCGACTTTCAAGGGCAAGTGGTACGGCAAGCGCCTTGCAAGGACGCGCGGCGCGGCCTGCCGGGTGGATTTTACGGTAGTGCAGGGTCCGGAGGGAGGCTTTCCGGACTCCGGGGCCGGCGCGAGGCAAATCACGCGCACCGTTCAGCGCAACTGGCCAGTCTCGGGTAAACCGGCCCTAACCGCGCGGCGCCGCCATTTCCGCCGGCAGGGTGCGCGCCAGCACCCAGTTGCTGACCCGGGCGGCGCCTGCCGCCTTCAGGGTTTTTGCAATCTCGCCCAGGGTGGCGCCGGTGGTCATCACGTCGTCGACCACGGCCACGTGCAGGCCGTCGAAGCGGCGCGCGGCGGCAAAGGCGCCACGGATGTTGCGGGCGCGCTCTTTCCAGGGCAGTTCGGCCTGTGCCGGACCCTGGCGGGTGCGCAGCAGGCCGGCCGGGTCCAGCGCCAAGCCGCGCCGGCGGGCCAGGGCGCGCGCCAGTTCGTGGGCCTGGTTGTAGCCGCGCTCGGCCAAGTGCGCGGCCGAGAGGGGCGTGGGCAGCAGCAGGTCGACCCCGGCGGTCCCCGCCGGGTTGGCCGGCGCCTCGTCCATCAGCGCCGCGAAGGTCGGGGCCAGGCCCAGCGCGCCACGGTATTTGAAGGCTTGGATCGCGCCGTCCAGCGGGTAAGCGTAGGCGAGCGCCGCGTAGGTGGCGTCGTAGGCGGGCTCGTCACGCAGGCAACGGCCGCACACCTGGCCGGCCTCGGCTGGCAGGGCGCAACCAGGGCACAACGCCGCCGGCAGGCGCGGCAGGTCGGCCCGGCAATCGGCGCACAAGGGCGCCGGGCTGCCGGTGCCGCACAGGAAGCAGTCCTGGGTATGGGCCTGTCGGTACAGGCTAGTCCACGGGTGGGCAGCCAGACGGGTCAGCATCCCCAGCAATCCGGGCTTGGAAGGATTCAAAGATTAAATATTAGTCAATTGTTGATTTTATTGTGCTGATAAAATTACATATGATTGCCGCTTAAGCCTTCAGCAGCAGGCTTGGCTACCCAACTTGCGTCGCGCCTGCAGGTCTGCGCGACGAGGCTCTTTTCACTCACCGGGGTCTGACTTGAATCTTCGCCAACCGCTACATTCTAGGCTCTTCCGCAGGCTGCTTGCGTTGGCCATTTGCCTGTTCGCCAGCGCTGCCACGCCGGCCGCAGACCCGTTGCGTATCGCCTTCATCGATCCGCTCTCCGGTCCTTTTGCAAATGCCGGCGAATCCAGCCTGCGCCATGCGCGTGCCGCTTTCGCGCAGCCCGAAGTGCAGCGCCTGCTCGGCAGCACGCGGGTCGAGATCGTTCCGTTCGACAATCGTGCCTCGGCGCAGGAGAGCCTGACCCAGCTGCAACTGGTGATCGACCGTGGCATCCATTATGTGATGCAGGGGCAAAGCTCGGCCGCTGCCCTGGCGCTCATTGACGCCATCGACAAGCACAACGCGCGCAACCCGGGGCGCGAGGTGCTGCTGCTCAATTACGCCGCGCTCGACCCCGCGCTCACCAACGAGCGCTGCAGCTACTGGCACTTCCGTTTCGACGCCGACGTGGGCATGCGCATGGAGGCCCTGGCCGCGGTAATGGCGCGCGATCCGGCGATCAGGTCGGTCTACCTGATTGGCCAGGACTACTCTTTTGGGCGCGCGGTAAACCAGGCGGCGCGCGCAGCGCTGGCGCGGCGCCGGCCCGACATCGCCATCGTCGGCGAGGACCTGCACCCGATCGGCGCGGTCAAGGACTTCGCCCCCTACATCGCCAAGATCAAGGCCTCCGGCGCGAATGCGGTGATCACTGGCAACTGGGGCAACGACCTCAGCTTGCTGGTGCGCGCGGCGCGCGAGTCGGGCCTGAATGCGCAGTTCTACACTTTCTACGCCGGCTCGCTGGGGGCAGTCAGCGCGATCGGCGCGGCCGGCGCGGGCAAGCTCAAACAGGTCTCCGAATGGCACGGCAACGCCGACCCGGCCGGCCACCCGAATCGCCTGCTGGCTGCCGATTATCGGAAGCGCAATGGCGAAGACCTGTATTTCATGCGCATGTGGACCATGGCGCGGATGTTCGCGCAGGCTTATGGCAAGGCCGGCAGCGATCCGCTGCGCCTGGCGGCGGCACTCGAAGGCATGCGGATCGCCGGGCCCACCGGCGCGGCCGAGATGCGCGCGGCCGACCATCAGTTGATCGAGCCGCTGCTGGTCTCCACCCTGTGGCCGACTGCCGCCCGCGGCGGGCCGGCGTCCGTGACTGCCGACGTCGAAGGTACGGGGCTGGGCTTTGCCACCGATGCGCGGGTCGAAGGGTATGTCACCGCGCTTCCCACCGTCTGCCGGATGCAACGACCCGTGCGCTGAATCGGCAGCCCGCAGCCCACTCAAAGCGTCATGGGGCCCGCGCTCCGCGCGTCCGAGGCTGTTCACTCGGGCGCAAGGAAATGGCCGCAGTACGCTTGTGCGCGCTTGTGCGGCACTTCGACCGGCAGGTCGTTCGCGCTGCAACCGCAATCCCGCCCGGTACAATCGCGCCGGTGACTGCCACGACCCCCGCCGACCCCGCACCCGAGCCGTTCTACGCCGACCGTGCCGCCCTGAAACGCAATTTCGGGCGTGCCGCCGCCACCTTCGCGCAAGGCGACGCGCTGCATCGCGAGATCGCTTCGCGCATGCTCGAGCGCCTGGGCTACATCAAGGCGACACCGGCGCGCGTGCTCGACCTGGGCAGCGCCACCGGCGCAGCCTTGCCGGGCCTGCGCGAGCGCTATCCGCAGGCGCAGTTGCTGGCGCTGGACCTGGCGCGGCCGATGCTCAAGCTTGCGGCCGGCGCCGCGGCGCCGGCGCAGGGGGCTGGGTGGGCGGCGCGCCTGGCCGGCAGCATGCTCAGGAAGCCGGCGGCGGTGCCCGCGGTGCAGGCCGACATGGCCAGGCTGCCGTTCAAGTCCGGTGCCCTGGACCTGATCTGGTCCAACCTGGCGCTGCATTGGCTGGACGACCCGGCGCCGGCGATCCGCGAGGCGCAGCGGGCGCTGGGGGTCGGCGGCCTGTTCATGTTCAGCACCCTGGGGCCTGACACCCTGCTCGAATTGCGCGCCGCCTTCGCCGCTGCCGGCGATCGGGCAGGCTGGCACGTCAAGCGCTTCATCGACCTGCACGACATCGGTGACGCCCTGGTCGGCGCCGGGTTCACCACCCCGGTGATGGACATGGAAAAGATCACCTTGACGTATGAGACGCTCGATGGCCTGTTCGCCGACCTGCGCAACAGCGGCTCGGTCAATGCGATGCTGGGCCGGCCGCGCGGCCTGCTCGGCAGGCAGCGCCTGGCGCGGCTGCGGGCTGCCTACGAGGCGTGGCGCCGTGACGGGCGGCTGCCGGCCACCTTTGAAGTAATCTACGGCCACGCCTGGAAAGGCCAGCCGCGGCGCACCGCGGCGGGCGAGGCGATAGTCAGCTTTGTGCCGGGACGCTCCCGGCCCCAGGGCTAACCACGCGCAGACGGTCAGCGGATGCCGGGCCGGCAATCTGGCGCGGTGCAAACAGGGTGCGCGACGCGGGTTTCCCGTGTTTATGGGCCGGATCATCCGGAAGGGCAAGAATTGCGCGGGAATTGCCCATGACGGGATCGCGGGTAACTCGAAGGCTGCTATAATTTGCGGGTTTTTGGTAATGAACCCTCTTGCCGAGGGGAGGAGTTGCCATGCAGGCCGCTGGTTCGGACAGTCCAGAAGGGGGCTTGGGTGGCGCGGAATTTGTGCTGCGGCGCAATTGTTCATTGTCGCCGCGGGCCCTGATGGTGGTGTTTGGCAGCATGGTGGGCCTGTCGTTTGGATTCGGCATCGGATTCGCGGCGCTGGGCGCCTGGCTGATCCTGCCGTTCGCCGGGGTGGAGTTGCTGGCGCTGGCGGCCGCCTTTCTGATTTATGGGGCGCATGCGGCCGATTGCGAACGCGTCCGGGTCGAAGGCGAATTGCTGACGGTCGAGGTGGTGGACGGTGGGTCGGGCAGCCGGTACGAGTTTCCGCTGCGCCAGGTGCGCCTGGTGCGCGAGGAGTCCGGGCCG
>Ga0302323_100002716_pt1 | contig 14409 bp, 13 predicted proteins | sample Fen_T0_3_FD_201950 | JGI IMG/M metagenome (GOLD analysis project Ga0302323, IMG submission 201950) | Peat permafrost microbial communities from Stordalen Mire near Abisko, Sweden - Fen_T0_3 | ecosystem: Environmental > Terrestrial > Soil > Wetlands > Permafrost | place: Sweden: Abisko... | reverse complement strand
AAAACAGATGGTGGCCTTCGACAGCATTACTGCGGCAAATGAACAGGGCATAAACCCGTTCTCCAATCCGCAAGGTTTCTTTCAGGTGGTTGGAGCCGCAGAAAAAAACGTCGACAACCAGATTGGCGCCTTGCTGGGCGAAAGTGGGTTCAAACAATTCAACGAGTACCAAGCGACTGTGCCAGCACGTAACACAGTTACGATTCTGAGCCAGGCGTTGAGTTTCACCTCCGCACCGCTCACCGACCTTCAATCAGAGCAAGTGGTTCGGGCCCTGACCGACCACGGCACACTCGCAATGCCTCCCAACAACCCCTTCTTTGTACTCAATTCAGACTTAGGCGTCATCAAACTCAGCGACGAGGGACGTGCACAAATTCAAGGCGTTTTATCGCCCTCCCAACTTCACGTATTGGACGAAAAGATACAACAGCAGGCCCAACTCCTCGAAGTCCGCAGCCGCATAGCGCGTCCGCAAAAGTAGCCCGCAACGGTCTGGATAAAACGACAGCCGCAAAAAGACGGAGCGCGTCGACTGCGTTTGGTCCAAGTGTCAGGTGAATTCGATGCCGACTTTGTTGTTAGCGGCATCGAAAACGAGGCGACCACTGTAGGTGTTTCCGGTTTTCTTTGAGACGAGCCCACTGACTACGATTGCCTGTCCATTCACCCACCCTTCGAGGATCCCGATCCAGTCGGCAGCTGAAAAGGTTTTTCCAAAAGCCGACTTGTAGAGTTTCAAATCGGGCCAGCCGGGTGCTTCGAAATAATTGCCGCAGTCCATCAGCGTTTTCTTCGATTTGGGGCACTTCGCGTCTTTCACTTTCACCGGCTCCGGTTTGTAGAAGTCCACACGCTTGGCGGTAAAATCGATGGAGAGATCGGCTGCGTAGGTCGTTTTGTCGAGCCGCACAAGGTTGCTTGCACGATACGGTTTTTTGGCGAGAACTGCTTTCAAGAGTTCGACATATTCCGCTACTTCCCACGACCGGCCAAACGCTGTTTTCCAGAGCAACACTCCAGGAAAACCCGGAGCCTCGAAGCAATCGCCACGATCAAGAATCGGCTTTTCCGCCTTAGGGCAGAGAGTGCCCTCAATCGCAGTTCCCTCTGTAATATGGACCTTGCGACCGGTTGCGGCAGAGCGATTCGAACCTTTCAAGAACAGCTCCTTTGCCTGTAAAAACTCCTGAAGCAGTTTATCGAGAAACTGGCAGCGGGTCACCGGCGAATGGCCGTGGCGCATCTGGTCCAGCACCATCTCCCACTCCCCCGTGGTTTTAGCAGAGATCATAATCGGCGCCCGCTTTCTGATTTCCTGAACGAGCATGCGCCCGTTCTGAGTAATCACGATCCCGGCTTTGGAACGTTCCAAATAGTTTCGCTTCGCTAGGGTGTCGATGATGTTTGCGCGCGTCGCAGGAGTACCAAGCCCCTTGTCTTTCATGAGCTCGATCATCTTCTCGACGGCTATCGGATCACCCGACTCGTCGATGGACTCGCCAGCGTATTTCATAGCGTCGAGCAGCGTGGCATCGGTGTAGAGTTTCGGCGCACTGGTCTTTCCCTCGTTCAAATTGATGTTCTCGAAGGAAACGTGCCCGGCTTCGGCTTTCGGGAGCGTCTTGCGCTCACCCTCTTCGTCCTTGCGTTGCCAACGCGTGAATCCAACGGTCCTCGGCTCTTCATAACCGGCGCGGAAAATGGAGGGAGCGTAGGGCCCCGAACCACCTACCTGCTCCCAACGCCTCGCGTATACGTTGAAGGTGGCGGGTTCGTCGAGCGCCATGAGCGTCATTTGCAGAACGGCCAGATAGCCGATAAGATGATTGCCCGACAAGGACTCGAGGCCGTCGACATTCTCCGTCGGCACAATACCGCTGTGATCGGTAATTTTTGACGAATCAAACGCGCGCGAGGCGTACGCCACTTCGCGTGGCATCATCTCTTGTGACGATAGCTGGAGGTTTGGTCGAAGCTGCTTCAGCCGGCCGAGAGCGCGACCAAGATTGTTGTAAACTTCTTCTTTCGAGTCTTCGGAGAGGTGGCGGGAATCCGTTCGCGGATAAGTCAACAGCTTGCGCTCGTAGAGATCCTGCATCACTTGCAACGCGTCCGACGCGGTGAGCCCGTACTTCTTCGAGAAGAATTTTTGGATTTCCTGCAGATCGTACGGCAGCGGCGGCTTGGTGGTTTTCACCGCCACGTTGTCGCTCACTTTGTAGATATTCGGTGTTTTCGACGACGCGATATAAGCACCGGCCTTCTCCTGGCTCCAGAACACCTTCTTCTGTCGCTCTTCAACTTCTGCGGGCGCGCCAAGCAGAGCCACTCGCTCCTCGGATTTGCTGTACGCATCGAGCTCCGCTTTCGCATCGATGCCGCCAAAGACCGCAGTGACCTCCCAAAATGGCTGCGGTTTAAAATCTGCCACCTTCTGGCAGCGATCGGCTACCAGCGCGAGCGTCGGCGTCTGCACGCGCCCCGTCGACCACAACTTCCAGTCTCCCTGGCCGCGCGGAAGCGTCTTCGAGGCGAGCACGGTGTAGTTCATTCCGTACACCCAATCTGCGTCCGAGCGGGTGAAGGCAGCCTGTGCCAATTGCACGTACTTGGGCGAAGCTTCGGATTCACGATTCGTGAAGGCAGTACGGAGAGAATCATCGGTGAAAGAGCGCCACCACATCCGAGTGAGCTTGGTCTCGGGCGCGTGTGGGCAAACCTTCAGAATCTCCTGAAAAATGAGTTCTCCCTCCCGCTCGGGATCGCAAGCGTTGACGATCTCTTGCCCAGAGTGATTCAACACCTCGGACCGCAAAATACGCGCATCGGATGCAACTCTTTCATTTGCCAAAACAAGTTCAAAGGTCCAATCGGGTCCCGGCGTGATCGGCAAATCCGTGACGAGCCATGCACCGTATTTCGGGTCGTAGTGCTCGGGTTTCGCCTGTGCGAAAACGTGGCCCCGTGCATTGGTGATGGTAAGCTCGGTGCCATCCTTCAGGCGGCCGCGCGTCGGATTCTCATTTGCCTGTTCAAGCCCAAGTAGTATCCGCGCCATGTCACGGCGCACCGATGGTTTTTCAGTAATGATGAGAATCTTGGTCATGCCACGAATATCGGAACAGAGTCGCAGTCGTATTTTCTACGCCAGAGCAGGCAGAACGCGCCAGCAATCATTCTGAGACACGATAGAATAATCCTCTTCGCCGCAAAGCTCTCGGCAATGCCAATGTGCTTGATGAACGCCGCCCAGGGAACGAGCCCTCCATCCCCGCCTCAAAACCCCCGATCACGTTTTGTTCGCTTCGTCTTTTGGGTGCGATGCCGTAGCGCCGAGACGGTTTAGCATGAGAAGCACCGCTCCGATTGCTCGGCGCGTTTCTGGTTCGCGCAGCAAACGCAGTAAGGCGAATATTCCTGGCGGTTTTTGGGCGTTTGCCTTCCGTACACGCTGCAGACCTTCGCCGAAGGCGTTAGCCATGGGCGCAAGATCCTCGGCCGGCACCTTGCTCAAGCATTCTCCTAGAAAAAGCAGCGCCCCGAGCAGATTGCGTCCTGGCTCAGAATTTACTTCATCCAAGGCCACGTCGGTGACGTTGCCGAGCTTTCCAAAAAAGCCGTTGAGCACGCGCAGCGTACCGGAACGATGGAGCGTTTCCAAAAGATCGGCCAGTTCGTCACGCGCGCCTGGCATGGTCACGGTTGGCACCGCGTATTCTAATCGTTCAGGCATCAGACATGTGCTCCTTCCGGGCGTTCCAGTGCAGAAGAGCGGTAGTCGCTCCGTGCCCATTTTTTGCTCCACTTTGACTCCGGCCTGCGGTGTCGGATGACCGAAACGTGGATTGCCACGAGGCATCGGCGAACTATCCGACCGCCCCAATTTCTCGAGTTTGACCGAGATTTCCTTGTAGGCCGGGGTTTTTACCACCGGATCAAATTTACTCGAGGTAAGATAGTTTACGCGTTCGTCAGAAGAGCACACCGGCATGTACATCTCGCCGGGGCGTACTTCACCGGTAATCACGACCTGCGTTTTCACTTCGCCGAATGGTGAAATCAACCGCACCCAATCGCCTTCTTGCACGTTCATCGCTTCGGCATCCGCAGGCGCCACATCGACGTAGTCCTTCACCACCTTGCTTCTAAGACCGGCGTTGCGATGCGTGAAATTTCCCTCGTGAAAATGCTCGAGCACACGGCCGTTGTTGAGATGCAACGTGAACTCCTGGTCGCGCGGGTTGGCAGGCGGTGTGAAGTCGACCGGATAAAACAAAGCCCGGCCGTCTTCACTTTTGAAACGATCCGTATAGAGCAACGGGGTGTCCTTGCCGCTCTTGTCCACGGGCCAACAAAGCGACGACCATCCTTCCAACCGATCATAGCTCACACCGGCAAATATCGGGGTCAACGACGCGATTTAATCCGTGATCTGCGACGGATTTTGGTAACCCCAGTCGTGTCCAAGACGGGCCGCCAAGTCGCGCAGGATCACCCAATCGGGGCGGCTTTGTCCCAAAGAGGGCAACGCTTGATAGAGTCGTTGGATGCGGCGCTCGGTATTGACGAAAGTGCCTTCCTTTTCGAGCGAAGTGTAGCGATCCAGGCTAGTTCGGTATTTGTCATAATCGTTTACGCGACTGGCGATAAATTCTTTATCCTCCCAGCCTTGATCGATGATGTAGCGGGCGACCGCATTGATCCACACCAAGTCGGTTGACGGCTCAGGCCGTAGAAAAATATGAGCGCGTTTCGCCATATCGTGCGCGCGCAGATCGGAAACGATGAGCCGTTGCCCGTGGAGTTTCACGCGGCGCTTGATTCGCGAAGCCAGCACCGGATGCGACAGTCGTGTTAGAACCGACGATTAAGACCAGGCTCGCCTTTTCGATATCGTGCATCGTACCGGCGTCGCCGCTGTATCCAACGGTTCGCGACAGGCCCTTCGAAAGCGCAGCCGACGCCACAATAGGTGCACACCGTCTTCGTGCGTTTGATCGTCTGCTCGCGCATAGCCGCCTCTATTTTGGAAGTGGCAAACAGTGGTCTCAAGCCGACGAACTCCTCCGAGAACTTCACGAGGTCGATGGCCTTGCGTTTGACTGAAAGAGGCGCGCCGGTGAAATTGCCCGCACGGCTTTCCATTGATTTCTCGAGAAGCGCGTTGCATGGACAGACCGTAACGCAGTGGCCACAGCTCACGCAGGACGAGTCGTTGATCTGCTTGCCTCCATCCCACAAAACCTTCGGCTGCTCCATCGTCCAATCGATGCTGAGCGTTTCGGTAACCTGCACATTCTGACATGCCTCCACGCAGCGGCCGCACAAAATGCATTGGTCAGGATCGTAGCGATAAAACGGATTCGACTGATCAACCGCGTAACCCTTGCGCTTAAAAGGATATTTTTGCTCGGTCAGACGAAGCTCGTCGGCAGCATTGTGGACATCACAGTCGCCATTGTTGTTATCGCAAAGGGTGCAGTAGAGCTCGTGATTCGCGATCAGCCGTTGCATCGCTTCTTTGCGGGCGCTTTCCGCGTGAGGACTATTCGCGACGATTTTCATCCCCGCGCGAACTTTGGCAGCACAAGCCCGGGTCAAATGTCCATCGATCTCCACCATACAAGTGTCGCACGTCTGGAGCGCGCCCAAAGACGGATGATAACAAACGTGCGGAATCTTTTGCCCGGAGCGCATGAACAATTCGAGAACAGCGCCGTCGGGAGAGGCGTCTTCTTCTACGCCGTCAACCCATACTTTAACGTCGTCGTTCATGAGCAGACGATGGACCGGAACAAAGATCATCAGTTTTCCCAGTAATTCCTGATAAACGGCCCCGAAATTACCCGACCCGTCCAGTAAAGGTAGAACGCCGATGTTCCTGCGGGCCCGTTCCTCGGAGCAGATCGCTCAGCTTGGATCGCGTTGGGCCGCGCAGCAAGCGCGTCTCGCCGAGGGCGGTTCGGAAGGTTCGGGCGGGACGCGTTTGTCCCGGATTGTGGTCTGTTGAATCCCTCTAAGTCAGAGTTAATTTCGCAAGGTCAGTTGAATTCAACGCCAAACAGGATTCGCTATGGCTTACCTCATTTGGAGAGGTGGTCATGGACAATCAATTCACTATCAAGAAGCCAAACCCAGGTGCTAGCGCCAACCTATAACCTTGATCAATTATGTCGCACTCGGCCAGGTTAGCACAAACGCCTGAACCTCCCTATTACGCAGTAATTTTCACGTCACAACGTACGGAAGGCGATAGAGGTTACTCTAGAATGTCAGACCGGATGGTTGAATTGGCCAAGACGATGCCGGGCTATCTTGGAGATGAGTCGGTTCGCGATCATGCCGGCGTGGGTATCACCGTTTCCTACTGGAAAACGGAAGAGGATATCCGGAATTGGAAGCAGAATGCTGAACACTTACGCGCGCAAGAAGCGGGGAAATCAATTTGGTATTCAGAATATGCTTTGAGAATAGCGAAGGTTGAAAGAGCTTACGGGAAATGACTCGCCGAACCTAACGCTAGCTCTTAGACCTCTTACGTTCAGCACGATTCACCTCTTTCTTTTTATGATTAATGGCATCGATATCGCGTTCACCGTATTACCCGTTTCAAGCTTGGCCAAAGCGCGCCCATTTTACGAAGGCGTGTTAGGGCTGAAGGCCACCAGTGTGTTCGACAAAGGGGATATGGGTTTCATCGAGTACGACATTGGGCATGGCACGCTAGCGATTGGTTGTGGTGCTCCGCTGTTCAAACCTTCGAAGGATGGTGGGGCGATCGCAATCGAGGTCGCTGATTTCGACGACGCTATATCGAGCTTGAAGCAGAAGGACTGCGCTTTCGCGATGGATGCGCAAGAGACGCCCGTATGCCGAATGGCGGTCATAAAAGATCCTGACGGAAATTTCCTCATGATCCACAAAAGGAAGAAAGCGTAATTCAGCCGATCAACAAAGTAGCTGAGCATTTACATGACTCTTATCGAAACAACGCGCCGAACTCTTCCGGAAGCGGCGCGGTGACGGAGAAAGTGTGGTCCCTACCCTTCAATGTGTATTCGAATTCGGTCGAAAGCGAATGAAGGAAGAGGCGTTTTTCGCCGGTCGTTTTCGCGAATTCGCGATTGGCGCGGAAATCGCCGTAGGTGGCGTCACCGACGATGGGCAGATGGCGTTTAGCGCATTGCACACGCAATTGGTGACTGCGACCGGTTCGTGGTTCGAGTTCGATCAAGCCAAGTGACTTCGTGCTTTTGCACACGCGGAGCAGTCGCATGTGTGACTCGGCCGGAATGTGGCCGCTGGCAGAGGTACGGATCTGACCGCCGCGTTTTTCCACTGCCAGCCGATCGCGCCAAACTTCGCGGCTTTCGCGTGGCACACCGAAGACGAGCGCGTTGTAGACTTTTTTGATGTGGCGCTTTTGAAAAAGGGCGCGGATTTCGTACGCAAGTTTCTCGCTCGCGGTGGCGAGTAGCAGGCCGGAAGTGGCGGAGTCGAGGCGATTCAACAACCACAACTTACCAGCAGGGCCTCGGTCGCTATCCGGCCAAAAGTAGAATTCGCCGTTGATGTCGTAATGCGCGGTGAGCAGGGCTCGGGGTTCATCGCGGGTGCTGTTGGGTTGCGAGAGCGTGCCAGCGGGTTTGTTGAAGGCAGCGAGTCCATTTACATCGCGCGCGACGAGCCGAACATCTCGGCCGAGCGGAAGCGTTGACCAAAAATTGTCCGCGGCCACGGTCACGGTGCGAGATAGTAGAACTTAAACTCCATCTCCTGCGAGTCGCCCATCATCGCAATCATGTCGTCGGTCCACTTTCCATAAGGCGCGCGCGAGGTGATCGACGTGACGCAGATTGTTTCGGCTTGTTTGCCGCCTGTGCTGTCGGCGTTGATGATCTCGGTGACGGCGCCCTCCTTATCGAGGCGAAACTTGACGCTCACAACGGTGCCCGTGGGCGGCATGATGCGGCTCTCGTCATTCATGCGCTCGAACTGGAGCTGGACGGAGTCGATGAGACGCTGGAGATAAGCACCGTAGTTGCTCCAACGGGCGTCGACGGAAGCAGGACCAATATTTGAAGAGCCGACCCGATTTTCTGCAAAAATGGCCGGGCGCACATGCTGCTGCTCGACGTGTTGGCGAGGCTGAGGCTTGCGCGGGTCGATGCGCTGCTGCGAGGGCGACATATTGCCGATCGTCATCGGCGCGTCTTTCATGCCTTCGACTTTTTCGTCGACGTTAGTGGGGTTTTCCGCGGGTTTGGCGTTGTTCATGCCGAAACCCTCAGGGTTGGCGCCCTCGCGTTTTTCGAAGCCCGGAAGCGGAGTTTGGGCCTTGCGGGCATTGGCCTCGGCTTGCGCGAGAGCCTGCGCCACTTCGGGAGTAGGTGGTGGTTCGGGTGGCGGCGCTTCGGTGGGTGGCGTGAGCCGACCGCTTACGACCTGGTTGCTTTCAAAATCCTTCTTGCCCTCGGTCGCCGCGCGGTCGCCCTTGGCATTCGGGTTCGGTTTTTCCTGGGCGGCTTGCTGATTTCTGGCGGCGAAGTTGGTGGTATTGTCCGGCATGTTTTCCGGCGCGTCGGGATTGGTCTCGACGAATTTTGGCGGAGGCGGCGTCGGCTTGCGCGGCATGAGAAACTCGTCCGGCGACATCTGGATATTAAAGACCGGCTTGGCGCGTACATATTTGTGCGACGAATCGGAGGAAGAACCGAGGTGCCGCGATGCAAGCCAGAGAAGGAACACCAGAAGCGGCCAGATAATCGCTGCTAAGATGACACCAACGATCAAGGAGCGTGAATCGTCTTCGTCACGTCCAGCCGACCACTTCACGTTATGCGTGTGTGGTGTCTTTTTTGTAGGTGCAAGGCCGGTAAATAGGCTCATTGAATGCGAAGCTGAAATGTAGAGTCAGCTTAGGAGACCGCAATCAGACAAAATTTGTTTCGTCGCTTCTATCGGAAGGCCCATGATATTGGTAAATGAGCCGCGCCAGCCTTCGATAATGAGCTCGCGGCCTTCCTGGATGCCGTAAGCGCCCGCCTTATCGAGCGGGTTAACCACGCGAAAATAGGCATCGACCACCGTATCATCGAATGGCTTGAACGTCACCTCGCTCGAAACGCCATGGTCAATTGTTACACCACGGTTTTTGTGGCGCAGCGCGATGCCGGTGAAAACGGTGTGCGTGCGACCGGCGAGTCGTTTCAGCATAACGCGGGCTTCGGCGAGGTCGGCGGGCTTGTTGATCGCGTGGTTGTCGATGAAAACAGTGGTGTCGGCACCGAGCACCCAGGCGTCAGGATGACGTGTGGCGACCCAGTCTGCCTTGAGCGCCGAATTGTGCGTGACCATATGGCGCGGATCGGTGTCGGGGTCTTCGTGCTCAGTGACCTGCGCAACGATGATGTCGAACGTCAGGCCGAGTTCGCTCAGCAGTTGTTTACGACGCGGCGAAGCCGACGCTAAAATCAGGCGGGAGGGCGCGGGCATCTTACTCGGCCTTCTCGCTTAGAATCGCCCTCACCTCGCCCTTAGCGCGGGCGAGTTCAAGACGGCTCAAATTGTACTGATAAACCGCTTCAACGAGATTGTCGTCAGCCAACGCAAGCTGGTTCTGCGCGTCGACGACTTCACGATTATCGGCTACGCCCTGTTCGTAACGACGCTGGGCCAAACTGAGTTCGTCTTTAGAAAGTCGCAGACTGCGCTCGGCGACTTCGACCTGGGCAAAACGCGAGCGTGCGTCCTGCGCGGCGAGTCGAAGCTCAGACGAAATAAGCAACTCGAGACTGCGCAGCCGAAATTCCTGCGAACGCATCTGTGCAACCGCGGAGCGTTTATCGGCGTTGATCTTCAAGCCGTCGAAAACCGGAATATTGAAATCCACGCCTCCGAGCCATGCCTCGCGTTCTTTGCCATCGAAGGCCGTGGCGCTCGTGTAGCCATATTCACCGAATAAATTCAGAGTGCCCAATCGTTGTAACTTTGCGGCGCGGACAAACTCTCTATTTTGCGAGAGGATTTTTTGCTCCCTGTCATAATCGGCCCGATGGTCAAGGGCTGGCTTGTCGTAGCTAGCACCAAAAAGATCCTGCGGCACGCGGCGGACTTTAAAGGGCGCGAGCTTGATCGCCGCACCCGCATCGATATCGAGCAGACGCTTCAACTGCAAGTCACTCTGTACGACGGTCGTGTCTTGTTGCAGACGGGCTTGTTCGGCAACGGCGAGTTGCGCCTCGGATCGGGTGACATCGATCTGCGTGGCCACACCGGCCGAAAGCTGACGGCGCGCCAGATCGAGCAGAACACGGGCTCGAGCGATATTGGCGTCAAGCACGGTAATGCGCTGTTGGTTCCGCTGGTGCAGAAAATAAGTCTGCGCCACCGAGGTGAGTACGTTTTGAAGTGTTAAATTGTAATCTGAAACGGCAGCTTCGGCTCCGCGACGGGCAGCTCGGTAGGAAGCGATTTGAGTGGGGCTAAGAATATTGTAAGTGCCAGTGAGTTTGCCATCGAACCGGTTGGTAATGCCGGAGTCGTTGAGCGTATCGTTAACAACTGAGACCGAACGGCTGCGACGCTGCTGGGCATCTAGGCCCACGCGAGGTAACAAATTCGCCCGCTGCTGATTCGAGGCTGCGATCGCCTGAGAGACGGATTCGCGGCTCACGAGCACGTTGACGTTCACCTTTTCCACCGCAGCAAAAGAATCGGCAAGACTGAGCGGCTGCTCCTGCGCGCAAAGGCGCAAGGCAGTGATTGTGACGGCGAAACCCAAAAGTCTGAAACGTAGCATGGCGACGAAGGTATCAGAAGACGCGATTTAGCTACGCGGGCGCAAGCGGGAACGCGCCGCGGAGTCCAGTATGAACGGGGGCGGCAGATGATTGTGGAACCTTATCCACAGCCGCTGCCTTGCGGATTGTCAGGCAGGCCAAAGACGTGCACGTTGGCGCCTTTCCCATGCGCATCGGACTCGCCCAGCTCAACTCAACCGTCGGTGACCTCGCCGGCAACCGCCGAAAGATCCTCGACGCCTACCGCGCCCTCGTAGCCCAGGGCGCCGAGCTGGTCGTTTTTCCGGAGCTGATTGTCTGCGGTTATCCGCCGCGCGATCTGCTGTTCAAGCGCCGCTTTGTTTCCGACAATGAGGAATCACTTACTGAAATCGCCGTTGAGATCGGCGAGGTGCCGGCCGTGATCGGCTTCGTGGAAACCAACCCGTGCGCCGAGGGTCGTCGCTTTTTCAACGCCGCCGCCTTTTGCCAAAACGGCGAAATTGCCGTCATCGCCCGTAAGTGCCTGCTTCCAACCTACGACGTGTTCGACGAAGACCGTTACTTTGAGGCTGCTCGTGAACCGGTCATTGTCGCACACGCCGGGAAAAAAATTGGCCTCACGATCTGCGAAGATATTTGGAAAAATCCGTCGATCGCCACCAGTCGCCTGTACCATGTCGATCCTGTCTCCAGTCTCGCAGAAAAAGGCGTCGACCTCGTGCTCAATCTCTCCGCGAGTCCGTGGCACCACGGCAAAGGTGATGTGCGTGAACAACTCGTCATCGACTCAGCACGCGCGCTACGCTGCCCGCTGATTTATTGTAATGCCATTGGCGGTAACGATGAGTTGATCTTCGACGGCCGCTCACTCGTCGCTGACGCGTCGGGCCAAGTGATCGCTCGGCTCGCCGCCTTTAGCGAAGAACTGCGCATCGTTGATGTGAAATCCTCAGACGGTAAGGACGGACCGCCTGGCCGTCCGGTTGTGCGTGAGTTATCCGCAGGTGATGTCGGCGGACGACCCGGCGGGTCGTCCCTACCTCACTCTACCCCGGCCGATCCCTCCGCCGACATCTATGCAGCGCTGGTTCTTGGCCTACGTGACTACGCTTTCAAATCCGGCTTCAAACGCGCGCTCGTTGCCCTCTCCGGAGGCATCGACTCTGCCGTCGTCGCGGTCCTTGCGGCCGAAGCGTTCGGCAAGGAAAACGTCATCGGTGTTTCGCTTCCGTCCGCAATTTCTTCGCAGCACTCAAAAAATGATGCACGCATCCTCGCGCAAACTCTCGGCATCCGTTTTGAAACGATCGCTATCGCCGACGTGGTCGCCACCGCTGAAGCCGCACTCGGCCCCGTTTTCGCCGGGCGCAAACCCGACGTCACCGAGGAAAACATCCAGGCGCGCGTCCGCGGCGTGATCATGATGGCTCTGTCCAATAAGTTCGGCTCCCTTCTCCTCACCACCGGAAACAAGAGCGAAGTCGCCGTCGGCTATTGCACGCTCTACGGCGACATGTGCGGAGGTCTCGCGGTGATCTCGGATGTATTCAAAACCCAGATCTATGCACTCTCCCGCTGGATCAATCGTGAACGCGAAATCATCCCCCAGAACACGATTGAAAAGCCGCCCAGCGCCGAGCTTCGACCCGGCCAAGTCGACCAAGACAGCCTGCCGCCCTACGATATGCTCGACGCGATATTAAAGGGTTACGTTGAAGAGGGCCTCTCGCGCCGCGATCTGATCGCGGCAGGCTTCGCCGAAGCGGTGGTCAACGACGTGGTGCGCAAAGTCGATCTCAACGAATATAAACGAAAGCAAGCCGCCCCCGGCCTGCGGATCACCCCCCTAGCCTTCGGCGTCGGCCGCCGCATCCCCATCGTCCAAAAATACGTGAGCTGAGGAAAACCATAACCACTAATCTACACTAATGAACGGGAATGACGGGAATCTTTTCGAGCAAGAGGGATACGAGCTGATGGGCGCAGCGTTTGAGGTCTACAATGAATTGGGCTCAGGATTTTTAGAAGAAGTGTATCAAGAAGCGCTCGAGAGGGTTCTGATTGAAAAAAAGATTCCCTATATCGCGCAACCCCGGCTCGAAGTCATCTTCCGCGGCCAGCCCCTCACCAAATTCTACGTAGCCGACTTCCTCGTTTTTGGAGAAATCATTGTGGAGCTCAAAGCCTGTCGCGCGCTCGCCGTTGAACATGAAGCTCAGCTCTTGAACGAACTTCGCGCCACCAACAAGAGAGTCGGCTATCTTCTCAACTTCGGGGCATTCCCAAAATTACAATGGTCCCGCCGCGTCCTCTGAATTTCCTGACATTCCCCTTCATTAGTGAGCATTAGTGGTTAAATTCCTTTTTCTCTCCATGACCTCTTCCGAACAACTTTTTGCCCGTGCTCAGCAGCTCATTCCGGGCGGTGTGAACTCACCTGTCCGGGCGTTTCGTTCCGTCGGCGGTGCACCGTTTTTCGTCAAGGCCGCCCGTGGCGCCACACTCGTTACGGCTGAGAACCAGATCTTAATCGACTTCGTCTGCACGTGGGGTCCGGCCATTCACGGCCACAATCATCCGGTCATCAGAAAAGCTATTGCGACCGCGTTGGAAAACGGCACGAGCTTCGGCACACCCAATCCTTACGAGATCGAGATGGCCGAGCTGATCGTGAAATTCGTTCCGTCAATCCAGAAGGTGCGCATGTGCAACAGCGGCACCGAGGCCACGATGTCCGCCATCCGGCTGGCCCGCGGGTTCACCAAGCGCGATAAGATTATCAAGTTCGCCGGCTGTTACCACGGTCATTCGGATTCGCTGCTGATCAAGGCTGGTTCGGGCGCTCTCACCCACGGCAGCCCTGACTCGGCCGGCGTGCCCGCTTCGTTTGCCCGGGAAACCGTCGTATTGCCGTACAACGACCGTGCGGCGCTCGACACCGCTTTCGCTGCCAATCCAGGTCAGATCGCCTGCGTAATCGTTGAACCTTATTGTGGCAATGTCGGCTTCATCATGCCTGATCCAGGCTACCTCGCTTTCCTCAGCGAGGTCACAGCAAAGCACGGAGCGTTGCTGATCTTCGACGAGGTGATGACCGGCTTCCGCATCGCCCGCGGCGGTGTGCAGGAACGCGAGAAGATTATTCCCAATATCACCTGTCTCGGCAAAATCATCGGCGGTGGGCTGCCCGTCGGGGCGTTCGGTGGCCGTGCCGACATCATGGATCTCCTCGCGCCGCTCGGTCCGGTTTACCAGGCGGGCACACTCAGTGGCAATCCGCTCGCCATGGCCGCCGGTATCGCGTCGTTGCATCTGCTCGAAAACGGAAACGCTTATATCAAACTCGACACGCTCGGCCGCCAGCTTCGCGACGCCGTGCTCGCTGCCGCGAAAGAAAAAGGCGTTGCCATACAAGTGCCGCAGTGCGGTTCGATGTTCAGTATCTTCTTTACCGATACACCGGTCCGCGATTACGCCACCGCGCTCAAGGGTGACGCAAAACTCTTCGCGAAATTCTTCCACACCTGCCTCGCCAACGGCGTTTATCTAGCCCCCAGCGCTTATGAAGCCGGTTTCCTCAGCACCGCCCACGACGGTCCCGCCATCGCCCGAGCGTGCGAGG
>Ga0302323_100002715_pt1 | contig 14411 bp, 4 predicted proteins | sample Fen_T0_3_FD_201950 | JGI IMG/M metagenome (GOLD analysis project Ga0302323, IMG submission 201950) | Peat permafrost microbial communities from Stordalen Mire near Abisko, Sweden - Fen_T0_3 | ecosystem: Environmental > Terrestrial > Soil > Wetlands > Permafrost | place: Sweden: Abisko... | reverse complement strand
AGGCCCTTCTCGGACAGGTCGACGTCGTGCCAACCCGTGAAGCGGTTCTCGCGGTTCCATTCACTCTCGCCGTGCCGAAGCAGCACCACTTTGTACATGTCGTGTCTCCTATTAGGGAAAGAACCCTGGGAGGGTTCTTTCAGTTCCCGCGAAGAGCACCGTCGGGCAAAGCCCGCCAGTGCTCACGCGGTGTCATCCTTTGAATTCTTGAGCGTTGCGGGGCGTATTTCTAGCATGTCCACGTGCACGGATGCGCCGGCGAACATGCGAACTTTTTCCGGCCATTGTTCGATTTGCAGGAACTGGTCGCCCGCCGCACGGTAGCGCCACAGCGTGCAGGTCCGCGTCTCTCCGCTAGCGGTCGTCACCGTGGCCGCGCCCGACACCCGGAGCAGGTAGCTTTCGCTCCGGTGGTAGATGGTGGCGGGGGGCGGCGTCGTGATGTCGAGCTTTTCGATCTCGGCCAGCACCACCACGCGGCCGTCCGCATCGCTGGTTGGGGTTTCGAGATAGCGAACCTCACGCGCCGCCTCAAGCCGGGCCACAAGCCGGGCCAGGCGAAAGCTGCGATCGGCGAGGGCATAGTCCAGGATGTCATCGACCCGGTAGTCGATGCCCTGGTAGCCAACCCTGTCCTTCACACGCAGCTTCATGGCGCGACCGAGTATTGCGCCACGTTCGCGCCCTTGACAACCCTCGGTCCCCGTCACGTGGATCTTCCGGCCGTCGATTTTCCGGCCGTCGTGGATCTGCCCGGGCCGCCACCGCCGCGCTCGATCCCGACCGTGTCGACCAAGCCCGCGTCCAACGCCACGGTGCGCGGGTTCTCGCCCGCCGCCGCGTTCGCGCAGCAGCCGGCGCCTGTGCTCGATTTGCGGGCTAGGGCAGCAGGGCGCGCGGGCTGCTGGCGCGCGTGGCGAGCGAAAGCGTTGCCCCAGAAAGACCGCTCGACTGTGCGGTGAGCCTCACCGTGCCGCTCTGGTTCGTGGATTGGATGATGGTCTGCGCGAGTCCGGCGAAGACGCTGCGATGCCAGTCGGGCGGGCGCGGTTGGTCCACCAAGCGCAGCATCGCGCCCTTGTTGACACCCGCGACCTCGCCCCAGGTCGCCAAGGTCACCGCGACCGAGTTCTCGCCCGGACGAAGCAGCGCTTTCACGTCGTAAACCGACGGTGCACGCGGGTCGCCGGTCGGGGCGATCTTGCGACCATTCAGGAAGACCGCGATGCCGCCATCGATCTTGCCGAACCACAGCTCCACACCCGACGCCGCCAGATCTTCCGCTGAAACCGTCAAGCGCGTGCGAAAGACCGCCCGGTCGTTCGGGCCAAGCGGGCCGCGCTCGCTGCGCACGTCGGCCTTGGCCCACCGAGAATCGTCCACCTTGGCTGAGACTTCTGGCAAGTCCGGGGCGTACGAGTCGACGACCTTTTTCCAGCGCCAGTCGTCCAGTGCACGCGTGCGCAAGGTCGGCGCAGCGACAAATTTGTCGGGCTCGTGGGAGCTGGGGTCACCGTTGCCCACGCCGATGATTCGCCCCGGGCCTTCCAGCTTGAAGGTGACGGGGTTCGCTGCGGCAGGGACCACGCGGCCCTGCTCGTCGACGACCGACACCGCGACGACGGCGATGTCCTCGCCATCGGCAGCGAGGGCCTGGCGATCGGCCACCAACCTGACCGCCGAGGGCGCGCCGGTGGTTTCGACCTTGGCTTCTGCGACGACTTGGCCGCCCCGGTAGCCTGTGGCGGAAAGAACGCCCGGCTGGTAGGCCACTTTCCACGTGAGCTCGGAGGCGCGCTTCATGGTCTGCCGACCGAGGCTCTTGCCATTGAGGAACAGCTCGACTTCGTCGCAATTGGAAAGCGCACGGACGTCGATCGCTTGTCCTTCCCGACCTGGCCAATTCCAGTGCGGTAAGAGGTGCAAGACCGGCCTTTCGGTCCACCAGGCCTGGTAGTTCCAGAAGTTGTCCTTCGGGAATCCGCAGGTGTCGAGGATACCGAAGTGCGAGCTGATGCAAGGCCAGCCGTAGGGGGTTGGCTCTCCGCGGTAGTCGAAGCCGGTCCAGATGAAGCCGCCCGACAACCACGGGCGCGCGTCGAAGAAGCTCCACCACTCTTTCGCCGTATTGGACCAGCTGGGCTTGTTGTCGTCATACGCGCTGACGTAGCCGCGCTGCTTGTCGTTGGCGTAGATGCCGCGGGTGGAGACAGTGCTACCCTGTTCGCTGCCAAGGTTCGGCTGGTGCGGATGGGCAACATGGTAGTCATCCATGTCCTTGCCGACATGGTAGTTCCATCCACGCACGTCGATGATTTCGTTGATGCCGGCGAGCTCGTTGCCCATGGGCGCGGCGTAGGTCACGGGCCGGGTGGGATCCAGGCGCTTGAACGTAGCTTGCACGCTGGCCGCGACCTGACGGCCCGCCGGTGTCGCTTGAACCAACCACTCCTCGTTGGCGATGGACCAGATGGCAACGCTGGGATGGTTGCGATCGCGACGGACGAACGCCTCGAGCCAACGCGCATGCAGAGAATCACTGCCGAGCAGCCGGCTTTCATCCATGACCAACATGCCGAGGTGGTCGCAAGCCTCGAGTAGCTCCGGTGTGGGCGGATTGTGTGAGGTCCGGTAGGCGTTGCTGCCCATCTCTTTCAACTTCGCCACGCGGAAATATTGAAGTCGATCCGGCATGGCCGCGCCAACCCCGGCATGGTCCTGGTGATTGCACGTGCCCTTGATGGCGTACGGCTTTCCGTTCAGAAGGAATCCCTTGTCGGGGTCGAAGGCCACGGTGCGAATGCCGAATTCCGTCTCCACTCGGTCCGTGACCTTGCCACCGCTAGAGACCGCGGTCACCAGGCGGTAGAGCGTGGGCGTCTCCGGTGTCCACAGCTCGGGCGCGCGCACAGTGGCCACCTTTTCCACCTCGACCGAGCCTGCGGCGTCGACTTTTGCGGAGCGCTCGGCCTTGGCCACGACCTTTCCGTCTGGCCCAAGCACCGTCCATGTCACCGTCGCCTGGGCGGCTTTTCCGCTGGCATTGCCCAGTCGTGTTTGCAAATGAATCTCGGCCAGACCCACTGGTACATTGTTCTTGAACCGGCTGTAAACGAAGAGACCGTCAGGGGCGATGGCGAGTGGCGATGTCTTCACCAGCCACACGTGGCGGTAGATACCCGCGCCCTCATAGAACCAGCCCTCGAATTGCGAGGCATCGACGTGAACCGCGATGACGTTCTGGCCCCCGAGGTTGGCGACATCGGTGATGTCGTAACGAAAGCTCCCGTAGCCGCTTTCGTGGCGACCGACGAACCATCCGTTGACGAACACCGTGCTGTCGCGGAAGACCCCGTCGAACTCCAGCCAGAGCCGACGGCCAGCATCGCTTTTCGGCAACGCGAAGGTGCGGCGATACCAGGCAACGCTATTTTGCGGAAAGCCGTCGCCCACGGGCTTGAAGCCATGCGCGCTGTCGGCTTTGGCATCGAAGGGTAACTCCACCGCCCAGTCGTGCGGCAAGTCCACGCGCCGCCAACTGGCGTCGCTGAAGTCGACGCTGGCCGGACCGTACCCGCTGCCCGCTTTGGCGAGGTTCTGCGCCGCTCCCCATTCGTTTCCCAAATGGAATCGCCAACCGAAGTCCGCCGACAGGCGTTCGCGCGGGCTGGTGTCGGCGGCAACCACTGGGCTAGCAGCGCGGCCGAGGGTGAGGGAGAACAAACCAAGAAAGATGCCGTGGTGGAGAGTCTTCATGGCGCAGGCGATCCCCTGATACCACACCTCCGCCCAAGCAGCGTGCAAGGGCTTGCCCACGCGCGCCCGTCATCGTCGCTCATCGCAACATCAACTGGGCCTGCCTGAGCTTGGCCTGCGCGCGCTCGTCGCTCGGGTTTGGAATGGTTCTTGGCCAGGCGCGGCCTTGACAACCCTCGGTCGCGCCGCTAGGCAAGGTGGCGCGTGAAGCTGGAACTCCTTCGCATACTCGACGTGGACGGCAAGGTCTGCCGGCCCGACCTCGAACCCGAGATCCCGGGCACCGAGCTGCGCCGCATGCTCGAAGCCATGCTCGAATCGAGCCTGCTCGACGAGCGCCTGTTGCGCTTCCAGCGTCAGGGCCGCATCGGTTTCTACCTGACCGCGTGGGGCGAGGAAGCTACGCTCATCGGTCCGACCTGGGCCCTGCGCCCCACCGATTGGATCTTCTCGTGCTACCGCGAGCAGGCGGCGGCGCTTTTCCGCGGCTATTCCATGCGCACCATGATGTGCCAGCTCTACGGCAACGCGGAGGATCCGGTGAAGGGCCGCCAGCTGCCCGCCCACCACACGGTCCGCGATCTCAATTTCATGAGCGTCAGCTCGGTGGTGGGGACGCAGATCCCACACGCCGTGGGCATGGCCATGGCCGCGAAAATCCGAGGCAAGGACGACGTCAGCTTCGTCTACTTCGGCGACGGTGCCACCTCGACCGGCGACTTCCACGTGTCGTGCAATTTGGCCCAGGTCAAGAAGGCGCCGTGCATCTTTTTTCTGCGCAACAACGGCTGGGCCATTTCCACGCCGCGCGGGATCCAGACGGCGTCGGCCACGCTGGCGCAAAAGGGCATTGCCTACGGCATGAAAAGCCTGCTCGTCGACGGCAACGACATGCTGGCCCTCATTCACGTCACGGCCGAGGCCGCGGCGCGGGCGCGCAAGGGCGACGGCCCGACGCTGATCGAGGCGCTGACGTACCGGCGTGGTGCGCACACGTCGTCCGACGACCCATCCGTGTACCGCGATCCCGACGAGCCCAAGCAATGGGAAGCCAGCGATCCCATCAAGCGCTTTCGCACCTACTGCCAGGCCTTGGGGCTGTGGAGCGCGGAAGATGAAGAGAATCTGCGCAAGGATTTCGACGGTCGCTTCGCCGCCCTGGTGAAGGAAGCCGAGGCCGTGCCGGCCCGGCCGCCGGTTTCGTCGCTTTTCGATGACGTCTACGAAGAGAGGCCCTGGCACATCGAAGAGCAGGCGCGCGAGCTGGAAAGTAAGATCAAGCGACGCGGCGAAGCTGCGTCAAAGCATCACTGAAATGGGAACCCTGAGAGGGTTCCCAAACCCTCCCGCGCTCTGGCTCCGGCCGGCAAAGCCGGCCTTCGCCTACGCGATCATGGGCCCCCCGGGGGAACCGCTAGGTCGCGCAACCTATCGAAAACACAGCGCCTATCGTCGGCGAACCTGTTACTATCGGCGTCCTAAAACCTTTGTTCCAGTGAGGGGACATGAAGCGGGATTCGAGTACGACGGGTTCGCGGTCATCCGACTCCGAAAAGGGTTCTTCCGAGAAGCTCAAGGCCGCCTTGAAGAAGGTGGAGAAGCAGCCCGCGGCCATGCCGGCGTGGGACGAGCTTGAGGCCCTGGCGGCCGAGACGCAAAAGCCGGACGACGTGGCGGCTGCGTACCGCAAGGTACTTGCGCCTGGTCTTGGTCCCGACCTGATCGGCGCCATCGGTCAGCGCGCCCTACGCTTCTTGGAGGAATGGTACGCAGGCGAGACCGCCGTGATCGTCGAGTTCCTGGACAGCGTTCTGCAGCTCGATGCGGGCGCCGATTGGGCGCTCGAACGCCTGACCATTCTTCGCTCGGTCAACCAGCAATGGGACGAATTGCTCTCGTCCTACGACCGCGTTTTGGACGGGCTGGCCGACGGGCCGCGCCGCCGCCGGCTGCTGCAAGATGCCGCCAGCGTGGCGCGCGATTCGGGCAACATCGCGCGCGCCGCGACCTATCTGCGCGCGCTGCTCGAAGCCGCGCCCGGAACCCTTGAGGTTTCGTCCGAGCTCGAACATCTGCTCGACAAGCTGGGTGATTTCGCCACCCTGGCCCAGGTGCTCACCTTGCGGCTGGCCGTGGTGTCGGGCAACGACGCCATCGAGGTGCGCCAACGCCTAGCTGGGCTGTACCTCGACCACCTCGGCCAGCCCGAGAAGGCCCTGGACGAGATCGAGAAGGTTCTGGCACAACCGTCGCTTGCCGATGATGGCGTGATTTGCGCTCAGGCCGAGCGCATTCTGGCCGACGCCACGCTGGCCCCAGCGGTGCGCCGGCGCGCCCTCGACCGGGTGCGTACACGGCACGCCCAACTTGGTCGTCTGGACCGCGTGGTCGCGGCCCTGCGTGTGGCCCTGACCTTCGCGACGCCGGAGGAAACGCGCGCGCTGGTCAACGAGGCCGCGGACATGCTCGAACGCACGGGCGACCTGGCGGCGGCGCGCGAGCGTTTGGTCGAACTGGTGGCGTTCCAGCCCGAGGAAACCTCCACGCGGTCACGCCTGAAGTTCTTGTCCGAAGTCACGTCCACGCCGGCGGCCTACGTGCGCGGGCTCTTGGTTGCGGCCGACGCCACCCTGGATGCCAAGCTGCAAGTGGCGCTGTGGCTGGAAGCTGCCCAGATCGAAGAGGCGCGCGACAAGGGCACCGAACAGGCCATCGCGCTCTATCGCAAGACCCTGGGCAGCAGCGCCGCGCAGACCGAGCAGGTTCTGCTGGCCTTGCGCAAGCTGACCGCGCTGCTGGCTCCCGACGCTGACGAGCGTTTGGAAATCCTCGAACGTCAGGCCAAGCTGGAACCCTCGCCGGCCATGCAGCGGGCCCTGCTGGGCGAGGCCGCCGAGCTTGCCCGAGCGCGCGGTCAACTGGATCGCGCGCTCGGCCTGTGGGAACAGCGGCTGGCTGCCGATGCCAACGATCGCAAGGCGCTGGCCCGCACCGTTGAAATTCTCGAAGGCGCCGAGCGCTGGCAAGAGCTGGTGGTGGCCCTGGCCAGACGGGCCAGCGTCGACGTGCCATGGATCCAGCGGCGCGCCGATCTCATGCGTGTGGCCGAGGTCGAGCGCGACAATCTCAAGAATCCGGTGGGCGCCATCGCGGCGCTGTCGCTGATTCTGGAAAGCGCGGCCAGTGACGCCGGCGCCGTGGCCGCCATCCTGGATCTCTTCGCGGCCGCAGGCCGCTGGCAAGATCTGCTGAACCTGGGGACCCGCGTTGGCCAAGGCACGCAGGGCGAGCTAGTCACGCTCTTCGTCCGCCTGGGCGATGCCTGCCGGACCCAGCTTGCCGATCCCCAGGGGGCAGCCACCTGGTACGCCCGCGCCTTGGCTGTCGATCCGCGCACCAAGGGTCTGCGCGACGCTTTGCTGGCCTTGGCGGACACCGAGGTCGCACGCGTGGCCGCCGTCGAGGGGGTCGTTCACTGCTGCACCGCCACCGACGACTGGCAGGGGCTTTTGGCCATTCTTCCCCACCGCCTGGCCCTGGCCGCACGCGACGGCGAACGCGTGCGCATCCGCCGCGAGGCCGCCGAGTTGGAAGAGAAGCGTGCCGAGCGCCCGGGCGAGGCGCTCGCCCACCACATCGAAATTCTCAAGCTGCGTCCCGACGACATGCAAGCCGAGGCCGAGATCCTGCGCTTGGCCGGGACCACGGGCGAGTATGCCCTGGCAGCCAAGTCCATCGAGCAAGCCAGTGCCGGGCTTCCGCCCGCGGCCCCACGCAAGGCCCAGCTGCTGCTCATCGCTGGCCGGCTCTTCGACGAGAACGCGCGCGACAAAGCCGCGGCCCTCGCCTGCGCCGAGAAAGCATTCCAGTCCGCGCCCACCGATCGGGCCGTGCGCCTCACGGTCGTGCGCCTGGCCAGCCAGCAAGGGGCGTGGCAAACCGCCGTCGACGCCGCTCTGTCCGAGCCCTTCGACGCCGGCGTGCTGGTCGGCGATTTCCTGCCCCTCATGGAAAAGGCCGCCAGCAGCGCCACCGATGCACCGGACAGTCTGAAGACCTTGGGCAAGATCCTTTCCGCAGCGCTGGCGAAGAAGTCCGCGCTCTCTGGTTCGCTTGCCGGCTCGGTGGGCCGCACGGTCGAAGAGCGCATGGCGGACTGGGCCGTCGCGCCCGACAAAGCGGCGGCGTGGCAGGAGAAAGCCCTGCTACGAGCGCGCGACTACGATCCGGCGCACCTGCCGACCCTGCGCCGGCTGGCCGAATGCCAGCGCGGCCGGGGTGGCAAGCCACTCTACGAAACCCTGGTGCAGATCGCCGCCCTGGCGCCGCGCGAGCTGGATCCGCTGGTCGAGGCCCTGGACGTCGCCGAGCAAGACAAGCAAGACAAGAAGGACGCTGGTGCCACGCGCGTCGTCTTGGCCAATTTGTTCGATCGCTCGGCCGGGCTGATGCGCACGGGACAGGCCGCCGAGGGCAAGTTCTCCGCGGTGGAGTGCCTGGTGCGCGCGGCGCAGGGACTGGCCAAGCAACTCGGGGCAAGTCGCGACAAGGCCGATGTCCGTCGCGCCGTGGACTACCTGCTTGAGGCCAGCCGGCTGCCCATTGCCTCCGACGTGGCGCAAACCCTGCGCGCGCGGGCCGGTGAATTGGCCATGGAGGTCGACAAAAAGCTTGCCCGCGAGCTGCTTCGCCAGGCCGTGGATCAGGATCCCAAGAACCGAAACGCCGTCAAGGCGCTGGGCAAGCTCTACGAAGAAGCTGACATGCTCAGCGATCTGCTTACCCTGCGTCGGCGCGAGCTGGACGACGCCACCCGGTCCGACGAGCGTTTGTCATTGCGCCTGGATATCGCCCGCCTGGGCGAGATCGTCGAGAGCCGCGCCGGCCGCTTCGAGATCTTGCTCGCCAATCTGGAGGACAGCCCTGGCCACGCCGCCACGCTGACCGCTCTTGGCCAGCTGCTGCGCTCGCGCGGCCGCTTTCCCGAGTTGGCCGACATCCTGGTCGCGCAGGCGCGCAAGCTGGAAGAACAAAGCGACACCTTGCCCGCGGCCGCGCTGTGGAAGGAAGCCGCGATCCTGTTCGAGAAGCAGCTCGGCGATCCGGCGCGCGCCATCGGCGCCTACGAGAACGTCGCCAAGCTGGCCGCCGAGCCCGCAGCCATGGAAGCGCTGGCCCGGCTGTACGAAGCCGCGGGCGAGCCGCTGACCGCCGCGAGCTGGCTTGAGCAGCGCATGTCCGCGGGCGCGCCCGCCGAGAAGCGCGAGGCCGTGGCCAAGCTGGCGCAGACCTACTTGGAAGGTGGCCAGCGCCACCGCGCAGTGGCCGCGCTCGAACGCGCCTTGGGCGAGGATCCCGAGGCGGGCACGTTGTGGACCATGCTGGCGCGTTTGCACCGCGAGGCCGGCCACCACGAGGCGCTACTGCGTGCGCTGACGGCCCACGCTACGCACACGCAGGATCCCGAGACCGTCGTGGCCTGCGCGCGCGAGGTGCTGGCGCTTTGCCAAGAAAGACTGGGCGATCCCGCGCAAGCGGTGCCGGTGCTTGAGCGGGCGGTTGCCTTGGCCCCCGAAGAGCGGGCTTTGCGCTTGGCGCTGGCCGATGGCCTGCGCGTGTCCGGCCGGCTGGCCGAGGCGCGGGCAGTGCTGGAAGGCTTGCTGCAGGAGTATGGCCGTCGGCAATCGCGCGAGCGCGCGGGTCTGCACCTGCAGATCGCCACCGTGGCGCGGGCCGAGAAGAATGGCGAGCTTGCGGCCAAGCACTTGGAGCAAGCCGCGGCAGTCCTGCTCGACAGCGTGGATGTGCAGCTGGCCCTGGCCGAGGTGGCCGAAGAGCGCGGCGAGCTCGACCGCGCCGAGAAGGCCTACCGCGCGCTGCTCGTCCTGGCCCGCCGCGGGCACAGCGGCGATTCCACCATGACCGCGGGCGAGGTGCTGGTGCGCTTGCGCCGGCTCGCGCTCAAGCAGGGCCAGACGGCCCAGGCAAAGGAACACCTGGAATCCGCCAGCGCGCGGGCCTTGCACGATCCCGTCGAGGCGCGGCGGATCCAGGCGGCCTTGCTCGCGGATGGCGACAGCGAAACCCTGCTTGCTTTGCTCGGCAAGCGGCAAGCAGCCGCGGCCCACATCAACGACGAAGCCCTGGTGGTGTGCGAACGGGCCAGCGTTCTCGAAAAGATCGGCCGCGCCGACGAGGGCCTGACCGCCGTGCTGGGCATCCTGGCCAAGGTTCCGGACAGCGCCGAGGCCCATACCCTGGCCCGCGGCATCGCCGTGCGCCTGTCCAAGGCCGAGGCCTATCTCGATGCCGTGGCGGGCGCGGCGGACAAGCTTCGGCGCGCCGACGACGCGGCCACGCTGGCCGACCTGCTTCTGCGCGCCGCCGATGTGGCCGAGAAGGATCTGCACGCGCTCGATCGCGCGCTCGGGTACCTGCGCCGTGCCGAACAGTCGAACCGGCGCGGCGCCGAGGTGCAAAGTGCGCTGGCCCGCGTGGCCGGGCAAGCGGGTGATGCGGCCGAGATCAAACGTGCCGTGGCTGGCTTGCGCCGTTTGCTGCAGGCCGCGGCGTCCAATGCCGAGAAGGGCGACATCCTCTACCGCTTGGCCGAGGCGCAGATCGGCCAAGTCGACACCCGGGAGGAGGGACTGGATGCCCTGGCCGAAGCCGTCGAGGTGCAGCCCGACTTGCCGCGTGCGACGGCCATCGTGCAGGGCGCGCAGGTTCCCGATTCGGCGCTGGCGCGCGTGCTGCCGGTCTACGAGAAGGTGGCGCGTGCGTCGAAGGACGAGCGCATGTTGCTCGACTTCCTCGAGCGGCGTGCGTCGCTGCCCGGGGCACAGCTGGGCGACATCCGCGAGGGCGTCGAGCTGGCCATTTCTCTCAGTGAAGGCGAACGCGCCGAGCGCATGCTCCTGCGCGCCATCGAGGTCGCGCGTGGAGCCAGCGGCGGGTTGCGCGAAGGTCTGTGGGCGGTCGGCGATCTGTCGCGCCGCTTGCGTGCGCGCGGTGACATGGCCGGGGCCGCGCGCGTGCTCGACCAGGCACGCGAGGAATGGGCGAACCCGCGGCTCACGCCGCTCGTGCGCGAAACCGCCAAGGCCGCCGCTGCCATGCCGGAATTCGCCGCCGTGGCCGCGCAGTTGCTCGAACACTTGCGTGGCCTGTACCCAACCGACCGCGAGGTTTGGGAGCCGCTGCTCGATTTGTATGCCCGGCTTGGCGAGCAGGGTGCCATGCAGGCGCTGGTCGAGGACTTGGTTGAAAAGCTCATGGGCCGTGGCGATCGCAGCGCAGTTCGCATGGCCTGGGCCAGGTTCCTGCAGAAGCTCGGTCAAAAGAGCGGCGATGCCGGTGAATCCATGTCGGCGGCTCTGCGCGATGTGCTGCTCGAAGAGCCCGGTCATCCCGAGGCACTCTCGCTGCTTGCCGACATCCACGAACAGCGGGGCGAGGTCAGCGAGGCCGTGACCCTGCTTTCGGAAGCCTTGTCGAGCGCGGATAGTTCGGCCCGCGCAACCCTGGCGCGACGTCTTGGCGATCTGGTCAAGAAGGCCGACCCGGCCCAGGCCAAGGAGGTCTACCGCTCGGCCCTGGCCGCTTCGCTGCCCGACGAGGCCGTCAAGCGCTCGCTGCAATTGTCGCTGGCCGAGCTTCTGACCGGCGAGAGTGAAACCGCCGAGCGCGCCGCCTTGTGCGAAGAGATCTTGCTGGGCGAAACCGGCGAGAAGGCAGCCGCCCAGGCTCTCGCGCTGTGCGACCTGCGCCTGCAGATGGGCGACCACGATGGGGCCGAACGCGCCCTGGTGCTAGGTCGCGAGCGTGCGCCAGGCAGTGCGGAGGTGTTCGAGCGGTTGGGCGCTCTCTACACCCAGCGCGAGCGCTGGGCAGAGGTTGCACAGCTTTACGCCCAGGAAGCCAGCCGGCAGACCGATCCCGGCAAGGCCACGCGTATTCTGCGCAAGGTGGCCCACCTGCAGCGCGAGAAATTGGGCGATGCCAAGGCCGCCGCGCACACCCTGCGCCTGGCGGCCAAGACCGATCCCTCCGATTTCGATCTGGTGCGCGAGCTATGCGATTCGCTCACCGAGGCAGGCGAGCCGGCGCAAGCGATTGCCGCGATCAGCGAGATTTTGGCCAGGAACCCGGACACCTCGATGCGCATCGGGCTTCTGCGATTGCGCGCCGATCTGGCCGCGCGCAATCAGGACGACGCAGCGGCGGTGACCGATCTCGAAGAGGCGCTCGCTCTGGGCGCCGGCGACGCCGCAACGGAGCTGACCGCGGTACTCACCCGCGTGGCCGGCCGGACCGCGAACGCGGATGACCGGCCGGCGGCGCGGACGGCAACCTTGCGTCTGGCGGAAATCTTGCGTTTGTCTGGCGATCACAACCAGGCCGATCAGGTGCTCTTCCGCTGGGTCGAAGCCAGCCCCGACGATCGCGACGTGCTCTACCAGATGCGCGACATCTTTATCGCCGCCGAGCGCTGGGAGTCCGCGGCGAACGTGTGGGCCCGCCTGGTGCACATCGAAGAGGGCGAGGCCAAGGTGCAGGCCGTGCTGGCCTTGACCGACACCTGCGAAAAACTCGGGCGCGGCGAAGAGGCCATTCCATGGCTGTCCAGCGTGCTTGGCGAAGCACCTAGTCATCGCGAGTTGCAATTGCGGCTGGCGGGGCTGTACGCGTCGACCGGCAACATCGCGGAATCGGCGCGCCTGCGCAACGAGATGGCCGACAGCGAGCCCGACCCCAGGGAGCGCTTCAGACTGTACGTGCAGATCGGCCAAACCCTGCTCGCCGTTGGCGAGGGCACGGACGCGGCGGTGGCCTTGGAGAAGGCGCTCGCGCTTCCGCTCGCCGATCGGACGACGCGCGCGCTCTTGCTCGACGCCTACACCTCGGCCGGCATGCTCGACCGGGCGGCCGCCCTGCTCAACGACTTGCTCGTCGATTCCAAGGCCATGAAGTCCGAGGAGCTGGCGACCCTTTACCAGCGCCAGTCCAAGCTCGCGGCGGTCATGGGCGATCGCGACGGCCAACTGCAAGCGCTCAAGAAGGCGCTGGATGTGGATCGTCGCAGCGTCGCTATCGCCAACGAACTGGCCGATCTGGCCGAGTCCATCGGCGACGACGACCTGGCTCTGCGCGCCTTGCGCGTGGTCGCGGCCAACCCGGTCAAGGACGCCAAGGTGCTTGCCTTGGCCTATCTACGCCAGGCGCGCATCGCCCACCGGGCCAAGGATCGCTCGCGCGCCATCATCTTCGTCAAGCGCGCGCTACAAGAGAACCCCGATCTCGAAGAAGCGCGCGCCTTGCTGGATCAGCTTCGCTAGGACTGTTCTGCCGGAACTGTCCGCTTCGAATTGTCTCTGCGCCGGGAATACAGCCAGCAGAGACAGAGCCCCAACACGCCCAGCCCGGAAAGGGCAAAGCCGGAGGTCTGCCTGGGTGGCGTGAAGGTCAAGACCACGCGATGCGAGCCTGGCGATAGACGCACGGCTCGCCCGACCAGATTCGCGCGTTCGAGTTGTGCCGGTCGTCCGTCGACCTCGGCGTGCCAGGCCGGATCGTATTGTTCCACGAAGACGGCGACGGAGGCAGCGTCGGCTTCGCAGCGCGCTTCGATCTGGGTGTTGGTGTACAGGGATAGCCGACAGCTGCCCGGGCTTCGCACGGGGCCGGTCAGCTCGGTGGCGGTCGCGCTGGGTGCGAGCAGGACGGTGTGGCCTGCGAGGACCGCCGGCTCTGCGAGCCGCGACCTCGCTGCAGTCTCCAAGAGGATCTCGGCATGACCCGCCAGAAACACCCGTGGTAGGGGCGCCATGGTTCGAAACAAGCGTGCGCCAGGAGCCGGATCCATGATGGGGACAAGTCCGGCGGGAGCGCTCACCGGGGCCTGTGGGTCGTCGACGGGCCCAATGACGTAGTCGACGGCAAGCAAGCGCATCAGGTTGATGACGTCGGGCTCCGACTGCCAGACCTCGGTCAAACTGGTGGGAGTGGCCGCATCGTAGCCAGGCACGCTGGCCAGCCCGAACGCTGCCGCAAGATTGGGGACAAGGGTAAGGCCACCGCGACGTTGCCCTTCGGGAACCGTGCCGGCTGGCACGAAACGCGTGACCGAATGCTCAACGGATTCCACCCGGAAAACCCGCGGCGGTGCCAGCAAACCGTCTGCATGCTTGCCCGCATCCTTGCGGATAGCTGCAACCACGGGCGGAGCTTGAGCCAAAGAAGCTGGGCCGAAGGGCAGGCGAGGCCAAGCCGCAAGCGCAAGATCGACAGCCATCACCGTCACCATCATCGCTCGCGCCCACGACGGCCGACGTTGCCCCAGTGCCACCACGACCATCATCAGCCCTGCGGCCGCGGCGCCACGCCACGCCGCCGCGGCCATTACCTGGGCGAGATCAGGCGACAACCACAACCCGGCTGTCAGGGCCACCCCAACGATGGTCCCGACAAAGATCAGGCTGCGTTTGTAGAGGCGAAAGCCGTTGTCCCAGACTCGGTCCGCTCCCAAACCGGCCAGCAACGCCACGGCCAAGACGACGATCACGAAGTACTTCTCCGGAGATCGCATGTAGGCCAGGGGTGGAACCAGCCAGCGCAGCAGGCGATGAGCGACGAAGAATCGGCCAAGTGCGATG
>Ga0302323_100002714_pt1 | contig 14412 bp, 12 predicted proteins | sample Fen_T0_3_FD_201950 | JGI IMG/M metagenome (GOLD analysis project Ga0302323, IMG submission 201950) | Peat permafrost microbial communities from Stordalen Mire near Abisko, Sweden - Fen_T0_3 | ecosystem: Environmental > Terrestrial > Soil > Wetlands > Permafrost | place: Sweden: Abisko... | reverse complement strand
GCGTGGGATTCAGCCGCCCTCGCCGGTCTGCCCGTCCACCAGCTCGCGGGCGATGTCGAGATGACCTGCATGCCGGGCGTACTCCTGGATCAGGTGGAGCAGGATCCACTGGAGCTGCGGCGCTGACGCCTCATCGGCGAAGCGGCCACCGACGGCCGCCGTCTCGGTCAGCGCGTGCGCCTCGACGATCGACCGGGACCGAGCACCCGCCGACTCCAGGAGCCCCCTCAGCTCGGCCGGGGTCGCGTCGGGCGTGTCCCAGGCGTCGTCGACGGTCGCGTCACGCCACGGGTCCGACACGGGCTCGGCCAGGAACCCCCAGCGCAGCCACCGCCGCTCGACGTTGACCAGGTGGTTCACCAGCCCGGCCGGTGTCCAGCCGGACGGCACCACCGACGACCGCAGCTCGTCGTCGCTCAGCCCCTCGACCTTGCCGGCGACGACGCCACGGAAGAAGTCGAGGTAGTCGAGCATCAGCCCGCGCAGGTCGGGCGTGGACGCGGGTTCGGGGAACACGGTCATGACGGGTTCAGCCGAGGACGCGGTGCGCCAGGTCGAGGTGGAAGCGCGTGGACAGCAGCAGGTCGTCGACGTGGATCCGCTCGTCGGCGTTGTGGTACCCGGCGTCCAGCACCTCGATCGAGGTGGCCCGGGTGGGGCTGAAGCCGTACGCCGCGGTGCCGGCGGCGGCGCGGAGGTAGTTGCTGTCGGTGAAGCCGGTGCACATCGTCGGCAGCACAGTGGCCGGGTCGCCGTCGGCGGCCAGGAAGGCCGCGATCGCGGCCGGGACGACGCCGTCGACCGGAGAGCTCGACGCCTCGACGATCGCCTCGGGCCACTCCAGCGCATAGGGGAGGTCGTCGCCCAGCAGCGACCGCACCAGCGCCTCGACGTCGGCCGGAGTGGTCCCGGGCAGGATCCGGCAGTCGACGTCCACGGTGGCCCGGGCGGGCATCACGTTGCGCTTGTTGGAGCCCCACAGCATGGTCGGCGCCAGGGTCGAGCCCATCAGCGCGGTCAGCGAGCCGTTGAGGCTCGGGTGCAGCGCCTCGGCCTCGGCGATCGCGCGACGCAGGTCGGGCTCGTCGCGCCCCAGCAGCGCCGCGAGCATCGCGCTCACCATCGGGTTCGCCACCGGCTCGGGCATGCCGTCGCCCAGCCGGGCGATGAGGCGCGCCAGCAGAGGTACGGCGTTGTTCCCCAGCGTGGGGATGGACGCGTGTCCGGCCTCGCCGAGCGCGGTCACCTGCACCGGCAGCGTGCCCTTCTCGCCCACCGACACGGCCACGACCTCGCGCCCGTCCGTCAGCGGCATCCGCTCACCGCCACCCTCGTTGATGCTGTGGGTGGGCCTGATGTCGGGGCGCTCCTCGAGCAGCCACCGCATGCCGACGTCGGCGAACCCGTCCTCCTCGTCGGCGACCGCGAGCAGCCACAGGTCGCCGCGCGGGCCGAAGCCGCTCCGAGCGAGCTCGGCCATGGCGACGGCGCGGGCCGCCACCTCGTTCTTCATGTCGACGGCACCACGCCCCCACAGCCAGCCGTCGTCGTCGACGACCGCCTCGAAGGGCGGGTGCGTCCAGTCGCGCGGGTCGCAGGGCACGACGTCGGTGTGTCCGACGAACGCCAGCGACTCGGCCTGGGGCGAGGAGCCCGGTATCCGCGCCACCAGGTTGGCGCGGTGGTCCTCGCGGGCCACCAGCTCACACGCCACGCCGTACCCGCTCAGGTAGTCGTGGAGATACTCCGCGCAGAGCGTCTCGTTGCCGAGTCCCGGCTCCCGCGCGTTGGTCGTGTCGAGGCGGATCAGGTCGCGCGCGACCCGGATCACCTCGTCGTGCAGTGACTCACTCATGCGGCACTCCCAACCGGTCGAGGACCCACGCATAGACCTCGGCCTCGTAGCCGAGGTGGCCGGTCCGGCCGGACGGCCCGACATGCGCGCCGGCCCCGGTCTCACACCGGAACAGACAGCGCGGCGACCACTCCGGGTCGGAGTCGCGCAGCGCGGCGACCCACTTGGCCGGTTCACGCACCATCACCCGCGGGTCGTGCACCGCCCCGGTCACTAGCAGCTCGGGTCGTCCGCCGGCCGGCGGCAGGTGGTCGTACGGCGAGTAGGCGAGCATCCAGTCGAACTCCTCGCGCACCCGCGGGTCGCCCCACTCCTCCCACTCGTTGATGGTCAGGGGCACGGTCTCGTCGAACATCGTGGTCACCACGTCCACGAACGGCACCTCGGCCACCACGGCGCGCCACCGGTCGGGACGCTGGCTGAAGAGGGCGCCCTGGAGCAGCCCGCCCGCGCTCAACCCCCGGGTCGCGATCCGCGCCCCGTCGACGAGGCCCTCGCGGTCGAGGCCGTCCGCTACCGCGGCCACGTCGTCGAAGGTGTGCTGCTTGTGGCGCAGGCTGCCGTCGAGCCACCAGCGCCGCCCCATCTCGCCGCCGCCGCGCGGGTGGGCGTGCACCCACACCACGCCGCGGTCGAGCAGCGCCGGCAGTGCGTCGTCCCACTCGGGCTCGTCGACCGCCTCGTAGGAGCCGTAGGCGTAGATCAGGCAGGGGGCAGTGCCGTCGAGGGGCGTGTCGTGACGGTGGATGACCACGGCGGGCACCTGCGTCCCGTCCGGCGACGGGAACGTACGGCGCACGACGGCGTAGGCGTCGGGGTCGAAGCCGGGTGCCTCGCCGCGGTGCACGTCGACCCTCTCGCCCGTGCGCAGGTCGACCGTCGACCAGACCGGCGGCCGAAGGTAGCTCTCGTCGGCCACCGTCACGGTCGGTGCGTCGTACAGCTCGTTCCGGGCGAGGTCGAGGCAGCCGACGTCGTAGCGGCTGCTCAGGACCCGTCCGCCGCCCGCGAGGTCGTCGTGCCCGACGATCCGCAGGCGGTGCGCGCCGCCGGACCGGTACGAGAGGACGACGCCGTCGGCGAACGCGTCCGCCTGCCAGAGCCGCTCGTCCGCGTGCTCGGGCCGCGCCTCCACCCAGGCCGACGCGTCCTGGTCGGCGTCGAGAGGTACCGGGGCCGTCATCAGCCGGAACTCGACGGCTCCGTCGTTGGTGACCACGAGCATCCGGTCACCGGCGGGGGAGGGCGCGTGCTCGACCCGGTAGAGCACGCCGTGCCGGCGGCCGCCGACGGAGCGGGGCTCCGACTCGGGCGCATCGGCGTCCAGCACCCACGCCTCGCTGGTCGAGCGGCTCTCGCTCCAGATCACGATCAGCCGGCCGCTCCGCGCGGCCCGCAGGTTCAGCTCGAAGCGCGCGTCGTGCTCCTCGAGCACGACCACGTCGTCGGCCGGGTCGGTGCCGAGCCGGTGACGGCGCACCTGCCACGGCCGGTACGCCTCGTCGTGCACCGTGTAGAAGAACCACTGCGAGTCGGCACTCCAGGCGCCGCCGTAGTAGCTGCGGGCTACCGTCTCGGGCAGGTCCGCGCCCGTCCGCAGGTCGCGGAAGCGGAGCTCGAAGACCTCGTCGCCGTCCGTGTCGACGCTGTAGGCGAGCAAGTCCTCGTCCGGGCTGACGAGGGTCAGGCCGACGTCGAGGTAGCCTGTCCTGACATCTTGCTGAGAGATGTCGAAAAACAACGATGAAGATTCGGAATCAGTTGTTGACCCTCCCTCTGAATCATGATTCAGTCGCCACAGTTCGGCGTAGTCGCTGTTCACGGGGTGGCGGGTCCAGTAGGTGTAACGCCTGCGCGACCAGCGAGCAGACTCGTCCGCGCTCGGAAGCCGCGACAGCATCTCCGCCTTCAGGGCGGACCTCAGGGAGTCCAGATGAAGACACGACGCGTCATAGAAGGCACGCTCGGAGACGAGATGGTCCAGGACGCGGGGCTCGTCGGAGCCCAGCCAGTGGTAGGGGTCGGGGCGGAGGACGCCGTGCTCCCGATGGGTGTACGGCGTGCGGGGCGCGGTCGGTGGGGTCGGCACGGCGGTCACCGTACCGCCGGAGCGTTCCTTGCGGTGCTCGGACTGCTCCTGGCCTCGCTGGTCTCCGGGCTGGCCATCGGCAGCCCGGCCGCCGCCAAGGACAAGGTTGTCTTCCACGTCGGGATGCTGGGTGAGGGCGTCGACTCGCTCAACCCGTTCCTCGGCTTCCAGGCCCCGTCGTACGAGATGTGGGGCCTGACCTACGACTACCTCACCGGCTACACGATGAAGGACATGTCGCCCGCGCCGGGTCTGGCCACCAAGTGGACGACGTCGCCCGACGGCAAGACCTGGACCTTCACCGTGCGCAGTGGCGTGAAGTTCTCCGACGGCGTGCCGCTGACCGCCCACGACGTCGCGTTCACCTACGACCGCATCCTGAAGAAGGGGAGTGTCGAGGGTACGAACTGGCTGTCCTACCTGAACGGTGTCACCAAGGTGACCGCGCCCAACGACGCCACCGTCGTGCTGACACTGAAGCAGCCTGTCGCCACGCTCCCACTGCTGCCGATCCCGATCGTGCCCGAGCACATCTGGAAGAACGTCAGCGAGAAGGAGGTCAAGACCTACAAGGCCGAGCCGACCAACGGCAAGCCGGTCGTGGGCTCCGGGCCGTTCCGGCTGGTGCAGGGCACGGCCGACGGCTCGACCTTCCGGTTCGAGGCCAACCCCGACTACTGGGGCGGCACGCCCCACATCGACGAGATCGACTTCCAGTTCTACAAGAACGACGACTCCGCGGTGCAGGCCCTGATCAAGGGCGAGATCGACTTCGTCGAGGGGATCACCGCGCTCGAGGTGAAGAGCCTGCAGAGCCAGAGCGGCATCACCGCCCACAACGGCAACTCGCCGGGCTTCGACGAGATCGCGTTCAACACCGGCTCGGTGTCGGCCGCGAAGGGCGGGCACCCGATCGGCAACCCCAACCCGGCCGTGCTCGACCCGAAGTTCCGCCACGCCCTCGGCTACGCCCTCAACCTCCCGCAGCTGATCCAGAAGGTCTACCAGGGGGCCGGCCTACCCGGCACCACCATCGTCCCGCCGGTGTACGACAAGTACCACTGGGACCCGCCCTCCGACCAGAAATTCACCTACGACCTGGCCAAGGCCGGTGCGCTGCTCGACGCGGCCGGTTACACGAAGGGCTCCGACGGGCAGCGCACCCTGCCCAACGGCAAGCCGATCGGCACGCTCCGGCTCGCCGCGCGTTCCGACTCGCCCACCTCGCTCAACACGATGGACTACTTCAAGCAGTGGCTGAGCGACCTCGGGATCAAGAGCCAGGTCTCGACGTACAGCTCCAGCCAGCTGACCGACGAGATCTACCAGGGCAACTTCGACGCCTTCCAGTGGGGCTGGTTCGTCGAGCCCGACCCCGACTCGATGCTCAGCTATATGACCTGCGGCCAGCGGCAAGGCTCCTCTGACTCGTTCTACTGCAACCCGCAGTACGACAAGCTCTACCAGCAGCAGCACATCGCGACCGACGAGACCCAACGCACGGCCGAGATCAAGAAGATGCAGGAGATCCTGTACCAGGACTCGCCGTACCTGGTGACGGCGTACTCCTCGGTCGGGGAGGCCGTGCGCAGCGACCGGTTCGCGTGCCTCGTGCCGCAGCCCAACCCCGGCGGCATCTGGATCGAGCAGTACGGCGTCTACAACTACATCCACATGAAGCCCGCCGCCGACGCCGGCACCTGCGACGCGGCCACGTCCACCGCCGGCGACACCCTCACCGGCGCTGTGCAGGCGACCACGGGAGGCTCCTCCTCGTCGTCGGCCAGTACCGGGTTCCTGATCGGCGCCGGGGTGGTGATCCTGGTGCTGCTCGTGGGCGGCGGAGTGATCGCGATGCGTCGCCGGGCCACCGCGGGAGACCGCGAGTGAACGGCGGGCAGCCGGCATGACCCTGGTCGCCGAGCCGGGGCTGGTCTCGGCCGAGTCCGAGGCCCAGCCCCGGGGCCATGGGTACGGCTCCTACGTCGGGCGCAAGGTGCTCGGCTCGCTCGGGAGCCTGCTCTTCATGCTCCTGGTCAACTTCTTCCTGTTCCGGGTCCTGCCGGGCGACCCGGCCCGCAGCCTCGGCCGCGGGCGGATGACGACCGACGCCCAGCGGGAGGCCTTCAACAAGGCCTACGGGCTGAGCGAGCCTCTGCCGCAGCAGTTCCTGACCTTCCTCAAGAACACCTTCACCGGTGACCTCGGGATCTCGCTGCAGTACCGGATCCCCGTCTCCGAGCTGATCCGGGACCGGCTCTGGCCGACGCTGCTCCTGGTCGGTACCTCGACGATCCTGGCCACGGTGATCGGCGTCTACCTCGGCATCAAGGGGGCCTGGAACCGCGGCTCGAAGTTCGACAACCTCTCGACGGGCGGGTCCCTGATCCTCTACTCGATGCCCGAGTGGTTCCTCGGGCTGCTGTTCATCGCCACGTTCGGGGTCGGCTTCTGGATCTTCCCCGGCATCTTCCCCACGGGCGGCCTGCACTCCCCGGACGTCGACCCGAACTCGGTCCAGGGCGTGCTCGACACCATGTGGCACCTCGTGCTGCCCGTGACGACGCTGACACTCGCCTACCTCGCGGACTACCTGCTGATCATGCGGAGCTCGCTGCTCGACGAGCTCGGCGAGGACTACCTCCAGACCGCGCGGGCCAAGGGCCTGCGCGACGTGCAGGTACGCAACCGGCACGCGGTCCGCAACGCGATGCTGCCGACGACCACGATCATCGCGCTCAACCTCGGCTTCGTGGTCTCGGGTGCGATCACGGTCGAGACGGTCTTCTCCATCCCCGGTCTCGGGCTCCTCACGACCGAGGCGATCCAGGTCCCGGACTTCTGGGTCCTTCAAGGCACCTTCCTGATCGCGGCCACGGGGGTCATCCTCGCCAACCTGGCCGCGAACCTGGTCTACGGCTGGCTCGACCCGAGGGTGCGCACATGAACATCACGCCACTGGACCCCGCATGAGCGCCGACAGCTCGGCCGCACCCGCCGCACAGCTCTCCGCCGCGCAGCTGGCCCGTCGCCGGCGTACGGCGGCCTGGAGGCGTGGGTGGACCCAGTTCCGAGCCCATCGCAGCGGCATGGTCGGCCTCTGCATCCTGACGATCTTCGTGGTCGCGGCCCTGGCCGCGCCGCTCCTCGCCGATCGCAGCGGTCTCGACGTGACGGCCGCGAACGGCCCCGTCCTAGGGCCGCCGTCGTCGCACTACTGGCTCGGGACCGACGAGAACGGCCGCTCGGTGCTCACCCTGCTGATCTGGGGTGCCCGGGTCTCCCTCTTCGTCGGCCTGCTCGCGACCCTGATCTCCATGGTGATCGGCACCCTGATGGGCCTGGTGTCGGGTTACTTCGGCGGGTTCATCGGCGCGATCACGTTCCGGGTGACCGAGTGGTTCCTCGTCATCCCCTTCCTGCCGCTGGCGATCGTGCTGTCGACGGTCCTCGGGAGAGGGCTGTTCAACATCGTGCTGGTGATCGGGGTGACCTCCTGGCCCGGCACGGCCCTGTTGATCCGGAGCCAGACGCTCTCGATCAAGGAGCGGCCCTACGTCGAGCGCGCGCAGGCCATCGGGGCCGGTCGACGCCACCAGATCACCAAGCACGTGCTGCCGAACGTGATGCCGATGGTCTTCGCCAACACCACGCTCACCGTGGCGATCGCGATCCTGACCGAGACCACCTTGAGCTTCCTCGGCCTCGGTGACCCGACCCGAACCTCGTGGGGGACCATGCTCGACGACGCCTTCCAGGTCGGCTCGATCACGACCGGCAGCTGGTGGTACATCCTGCCTCCGGGCATCTGCGTCGTCCTGGTCGTGCTCTCCTTCACCCTCATCGGCCAGGCCCTCGAGGAAGTCCTCAACCCACGACTGAGGGCGCGTCAATGAGCGCCGCCACGGCGAGCGAGCTCCCGGCCAGCCGGACCGGTGCGCCGTTGCTCGAGATCCGCGACCTCCACGTCACCTATGCGACCGGTGAGGAGGGCGGTCTGCCGGCCGTTCGCGGCGTCGACCTGACCGTCGAGCGCGGCCAGATCGTCGGTGTGGCGGGGGAGTCCGGCTGCGGCAAGTCGACCCTGGCCAGCACGATCCTGCGGCTGCAGCCGCCGAACGCCACGGTGACCGGGGAGGTGTTCTTCGAGGGCAACGACGTCCTCACCATGCGTTGGGGCGACCTACGCGCTGTCCGCTGGGCCGGGGCGTCGATCGTGTTCCAGGGCGCGCTGCACTCGCTCAACCCGGTGCACCGGATCGGCCGGCAGATCGCCGAGCCGATCCAGGTGCACACGCCTGGGCAGGACGAGGCCGCCGTGACCACCCGCATCGGCGAGCTGCTCGAGCAGGTCGGACTCGATCCCGAGCGAGCCCGCAGCTACCCCCACCAGCTCTCGGGGGGCCAGAAGCAGCGGGTGATGATCGCGATGGCGCTCGCCTGCGACCCCCACCTGGTGGTGGCCGACGAGCCGACCACCGCGCTCGACGTGATGGTCCAGGCCCAGGTGCTCACCGTGCTGTCCGACCTGGTCCGCGACCGCGAGGTCGGGATGCTGATGATCAGCCACGACCTCTCGGTGCTCGCCGACCTGTGCGACAAGATCACGGTGATGTACGCCGGACGCGTGGTCGAGTCCGGCCCCGCCGCCCAGGTCTTCGCGCACCCCCTGCATCCCTACGCCGGCGCGCTCTCGGCGGCCTTCCCCCGGGTCGGCGACCCGGCGGCGCGGTTCGCCCCGGCCGGCCTGCCGGGCGACCCGCCGGACCCTCGCAACCTCACCCAGGGCTGCTCGTTCGCGCCGCGCTGTGCGCTGGCCGCTGACGCGTGCCTCCCGGCCGAGCCGGTCCTCACGACGTACGACGAGGGCCGTCAGGCCGCCTGCGTCAGGATCGGGCGGTGAGCGCCGTGGACGACACCACCACGAAGACCGAGCTGTCGGCCGAGGGTGTCAGGGTCGAGTTCACCACCCGGAGCGGCCGGGTCGCCCGAGCCCTCGACGGCGCCGATCTGGTGATCCGAGGTGGGGAGGTCGTGGCGCTGGTCGGGGAGTCGGGGTCCGGCAAGACCACGCTCGCGCGCACGCTCGTGGGTCTCACCACTCCGGCTGCGGGCGAGGTCCGATGGCAGGGCGAGACGCTGGGCCGCAACGCGCGCTCGCTCAAGGCTCTGCGGCGACGGGTACAGCTCGTGCTCCAGGACCCGCTCGGCGCGCTCAACCCGCGGCACACCGTCTACGACTCGGTCGCCGAGGGCCTGCGCATCCACAAGCTGGTCACCAAGTCGGGGCCGACCGAGACCGAGATGGTCGCTGCCGCCCTGTCGTCGGCCGGGCTGCGACCGCCGGAGGGGCTGTTCCTGCGCTACCCGCACGAGCTGTCGGGCGGCCAGCGGCAGCGGGTGCTGATCGCCGGTGCTCTCGCCCTGCAGCCGGCGCTGCTGATCGCCGACGAGCCGGTGTCCAGCCTCGACGCGTCGATCCGCGGCGAGATCCTGGCGCTCCTGCTCAAGCTGCGCGCGGAGCTCGGCCTCGGCGTCCTGGTGGTCACCCACGACCTGGGGCTCGCATGGAACATCGCCGACCGGATCGCGGTGATGTACCTCGGCCGGGTGGTCGAGGCTGGTCCGACGGAGGAGGTGCTGACCGCGCCCCAGCACCCCTACACCCAGGCCCTTCTGTCCGTCGTCCCGGAGATGGACCGACTCGAGCCGATCGTGCTGCGCGGCGAGATCCCTGACCCCACCCGGATCCCGTCGGGCTGCCGCTTCCACCCACGGTGTCCCGCGCTGGCCTCGGGCGAGGCGGACGCGGTCGCCGACCTGTGCCGCGGGACGTCGCTGCCGATCCTCCCGTCCGATCCGGACGGGCACCGATCCGCATGCCACCTGGTTGCGTCGCGGGTCTCGACCCCGCTCGACCACCGTGGAGAGGCCCAGCGATGACCCTGCAGGCTGCGCTGCCCCGTGAGCTCTACGTCGATGCGGCGTCGTTCGAGCGGGAGCGCGAGCGGGTGCTGCTGCGCGAGTGGACGTGCGTCGGCCGGGTGGCGGACCTCGGCCTCGGCGCGCCCGAACGCGTGGCCGTCGTGGACGTGCTCGGCGAGTCGGTCGTGCTCACCGCCGACGCGGGTGGCGCTCTGCACGCGGCGTACAACGTGTGCCGCCACCGCGGCTCACAGCTGTTCCCGACCGAGCCCGGCAGCGGGCCGCAGCTGTGCGGGTCGAGGTCGATCCGCTGCCCCTACCACTCGTGGACCTATGCCCTGGACGGCTCGTTGCTCCGGGCCCCCCACACCGAGGACGGCGACGTCGAGCCTACGGAGTTCTCGCTGCACCCGCTCGGCCTCGAGACCTGGGGCGGCTTCGTGTTCGTGCACGCGACCCCCGATGCCGCCGCGCCGTTGAGCGACAGCGTCGGCCGGGCCACCCGCACGCTCGCGAACTACGACCTCGCGGCGCTCGTCGCCGGCCAGACCTACACCTACGAGGTCGCGGCCAACTGGAAGGTCGTCGCCGAGAACTACAACGAGTGCTACCACTGCGGCCCCGTCCATCCCGAGCTGTCGCGACTGGTGCCGTCGTTCGCCGGCGGCGGCCAGGGGCTCGACTGGGACGAGGGGATCCCGCATCGCGAGGGTGCCTGGACGTTCACGATGTCGGGCACCACGACGCGGTCGCCGCTGCCGGGGCTGAACGACGCGGAGCGGGTGCGGCACAAGGGCGAGCTGGTCTACCCCAACCTGATGCTCTCGTGCTCGGCCGACCACGTCGCGGCGTTCACACTGCGTCCGCTCGCTGTCGACCGGACCGCGATCGAGTGCCGACTGCTCTTCGCGGCGTCGGAGGTCGCGTCACCCACCTTCGACCCGTCGGACGCGGGCGACTTCTGGGACATGGTGAACCGGCAGGACTGGGCGATCTGCGAGTCGGTCCAGCGCGGCATGTCGTCGCGTGCCTACACACACGGCTGGTTCGCGCCGATGGAGGACGACTCGGCCGACATCCGGCGCTGGCTGCTGCCGCGGCTGGGTGACGATGACTGACGGGACCGGTGGCCCCGAGACGCTCGGAGAGCGACCTCCTCGACCACCGGTGGACGTCGACTACGTCGTCGTCGGGCTCGGCGCGCTCGGCTCCGGCGCGGCCTGGCACCTCGCCTCGCGCGGCCACTCGGTGGTGGGGCTCGAGAAGTTCGAGCTCGGGCACAGCCGCGGCGCCTCCCACGACACCTCGCGGATCCTGCGCCACAGCTATCACACGCCGGCCTACGTGCGCCTCACGCAGGAGGCGTACGACGACTGGGAGCTGCTCGAGAAGGAGTCGGGGGAGTCGCTGGTGACGGTGGTCGGCGGCCTCGACCTCTTCCCACCCGACTGCGCGATCGCCCCAGACGACTACGTCGCGTCGATGCGCGACGTCGGGATCGACTTCGAGGAGCTGACCGCGGACGAGATCGCCGACCGCTTCCCGCTGTTCTCGGTGCCGCCCGGCACGCGCGGGCTCTTCCAGGAACGCGGCGCGATCGTCCCGGCTGCTCGCGGCACGGCCGCGATGCAGCGGCTCGCCACCGAGGCCGGCGCGAGGCTGCTCGGCTCGACGCCGGTCAGCTCGGTGACCGACCACGGTTCGCACCTGGTCCTCGAGGCCGGCGGGACGTCGTACACGTGCCGCGGTGTGGTGGTCGCGGCCGACGCGTGGACCAACCAGGTCCTGGCCGGGCTCGGGGTGGAGGTTCCGCTGACGGTGACGTTGGAGCAGGTGACCTACTTCGCTCCTCCCGACCCCGCGCCGTACACCTCGATGCCGCTCTGGATCTGGATGGACGAGCCGAGCTACTACGGCTTCCCCTGCTACGGCGAGACGACCGTCAAGGCCGCGCAGGACTGTGGGGGTCCGGCCGTCGATCCCGACGCCCGCACGAGCGACCCGGATCCGGGGATGCGCGAGCGGCTGGCGTCGTTCATGGGTTCGTTGCTGCCGGGGTCCGGGGAGCCCGTGCGCTCGCTGCGCTGCCAGTACACGCTCACCCCCGACCGCGACTTCGTGCTCGCGCCGGTGCCGGGCCATCCGTCGGTCGTGGTCGGGCTCGGGTCGGCCCACGGCTTCAAGTTCGCCCCGACGTTCGGCCGGATCCTGGCCGATCTGGCCGTCAGCGGTACGACGACCTCCGATGTGTCGGCGTTCGGCTTCGACCGGCCGGGCCTCACCGACCCGGAGTTCGAGGCCAACTGGATGGTGTAGCCATCGCGCGGTGTTCGCGCTGACGGCCGCTCGAGGACAACCCGCTGGTGCCCCGCTCGCGGACGATGCAGACTCGGCGGATGGCCGTCGATCTCCGAGAGAGCTGGTTCCGCGCCCTGGCCGAGCTCCGTTACGCCACCACGCCGAAGCGGATCCGCGCCGACCTCGACGGGGCGACGGTGCTCGACACCCGCGACGCCTTGCTGGTGTGGGAGCCACGCAGAGTCGTGCCCTGGTACGCCGTTCCCGAGGCGGACCTCCACCTCGCCACGACGGAGCACGACCCTGGACCGCCACCGGAGTTCCGGGGCCCGGTCCTCGGCCCGCACCACCCAGGACACACGACTCCCGGCGTCGCCCTGCACGCCGACGGCCTCGGCGAGGTCGCCTTCCGCCCCGAGGACCCGGCGCTCGGCGGCCGGGTGATCGTGCGGTGGGCGCCGTTCGCCTGGCGCGAGGAGGACGAGCCCGTGATCAGCCATCCGCACGACCCGTTCGCCCGGATCGACGTCCTGCGCAGTGACCGGCACGTGCGGGTGACCGTCGGCGACACGGTCCTGGCCGAGTCGACGCGACCCGTTGCGCTGGTCGAGACCAGCCTGCCGGTGCGGTGGTACCTCCCGCGCGACGACGTCCGGATGGACCTCCTCACGCCGTCGGAGACCCGCACCCAGTGCGCCTACAAGGGGACGGCGTCGTACCTCAGCGCCGAGGACGCGCCCGACGTCGCGTGGTCCTATCCGGACCCGCTCCACGACGCGCTACCGGTGAAGGACCTGCTCTGCTTCTGGCGTGCCGCGACGGTCGAGGTGGACGGCGAGCCGGTGCCGACGGGCATGCCGGGGGAGTAGCCGCAGAAGACTCTGGTCCCGTCACCGAGTGTCCTTCGCCTCCGGCGTCCCCCGCGCCCCCGTGCCACTGTGGACGTGTCCGACGAGAGGATCGAAGAAGTGACAATCGCCATGTTCCGCGCCCTCGACGCAATGGCCACCGAGACACCTCACCACGATCACGAGTGCGCAGAGCACGACGACGTGTGTGACGACGAGTGCTGCATCGCGGCTGCCGTGCTCTCCGCCGAGGGCTGGGAGTAAGCCTTCCGTACCACCCCCGTCTGCTCGGACGGACGTGGGGGACCGAGCCCGTCCTGAGCCTGGCGCTGCCAGACTCGGCCCGTGGGGGCGGACACGGCTGGTGCGTATGCGGACGAGCAGGTCTCGCGGGTCGCCGACAACCCGCGAGCCCGGTTGGAGCTGCTGCGCGGGCTGTACCGCGTGCCCACGTCCGTGGACCGGGGCTACCTGCCGTTCCGACGAGCCGCGTCGGCCTTCATGGAATGGCAGCTCCGTCGGGGGCTGCTGAACCCGGAGCCGGGACCGGACCCGGGGAGTCCCTGGTGGCGGGCGGTGAACGACGCCTTGCTGCGGGACACCTGCGAAGCCTCGGCCATCGCGTTCGGCCGGCCAGGCAGTCCGCGGACAGCCAGTGTCTCGGCCGCCTTGGAGTTCATTCGCGCTCCTACGGCCCGGTCCTGGTATCGCGCGCACAACGTGGCGATCGTCTCGGCGTACCTGGCCAACGAGGAGCTGGCCCTCCGCGAGTCGCGGGTCGAGCGGTTCTTCATCAACCTGGTGCTCGTGCGCATGCTGTACGCCCACGCCCTGGTGGCCCGGCCGCAGCTGGCGCTCGGGTGGCTCGCGCACTCTGCTCGGCTGGTCGGTGACCCGCGACTGGGCATGACCGGCATGTTCCTGTCGCTGTCGCGCGTGCTTCCTGCTGCCTACCCGCTCGTCGACGACCTCGACAGGTATGTGCGTGCCGAGCGCGGTCTCGGTCATCTGCTCGACGTCGGCCTCATCGTCCCCCGACTGGACCTGCTCTTCGGCTGGTCGGCGCACGACCTGGAGCTGCCCGCTCTCGACGCGCTCCTGGACCGGTCGGGTCCGGCCCCGACCTACGCCTGGGACCCGGGCGACGCCGAGGTCTGGCGTCCCACGCCGACAGGACTGGCTCGAGCCGCTCGACGCGTGATACCTGTGGGGCGACCGTAGCGGTGGAGTGGGTCCGACGGGCATGCCGGCCGAGTGCCTGGCGATCGCATGCACGACCTGACAGCCTCCAGGCTGCGCGCGGGCCGAGGGGTGGGAGGGACGACGTGCAGCAGCGCGCGCGGACGGCGTACGTCGTGATCCTGCTGCTGACCGTCGGTCAGCTGGCGTTGGCGACG
>Ga0302323_100002712_pt1 | contig 14415 bp, 17 predicted proteins | sample Fen_T0_3_FD_201950 | JGI IMG/M metagenome (GOLD analysis project Ga0302323, IMG submission 201950) | Peat permafrost microbial communities from Stordalen Mire near Abisko, Sweden - Fen_T0_3 | ecosystem: Environmental > Terrestrial > Soil > Wetlands > Permafrost | place: Sweden: Abisko... | reverse complement strand
GAACGCCGCTGTGTGGTTCCTGCGGGGACGTCTGCTCATCCGTTCTCCTCTTCTCAGCCATCTTAAGGCCGCGAGCGAGCAGAACTTCCACTTATGCCCCTGTCCGAATTTGCGGTACCGGCTCTATGACAGGGTTTGCCGACACCCTCACCGGCTCAACCTTCAGCTTGACTGTGAGCGCCGGAGCCACACTTCAGAGCGCGTTCTCGGGATGGTCAACAGGCGCTCTCGTATTGACTGGAGGCGGCGTCACTCTGGCTGCAACCCCCACGGGCTCTGCATTCCCAACTATTCAATTCACGACCGCCTCACAGACCCTTACGTCAGGCGGGTTTGTGTGGCCGGGAGCCATGACGTTTGCCGCCAGCGCCTTCACATTCACTTTAGTCGGGCATTGGCAGAACAACGGGTTAACAACATTCACAAACCCTGCGACCCTCACAGGTGCCTACAACTTCATCTGCAATGGTGGGCTGACAGTAAACGCGGGAATAACCAACGGCGGTATCAACCAGTTTCAAGTTACTGGCGGCACGTGGTCTTCATCAAGTACGAATTACAGTGCAAATAGCGTTTACGTAGGCAACTGCACCCTTAGTGGGGCGGTTGCTTGTAACACATACGTCGGTATCTCAGGTTCCACGGTGTCAGGCACTGGCACACTCGTTGTGACGGGTACGAACGTCACAGTGACACCAAATGGTGTGCCCCTGCCTAACCTGACTCTTACCTCCGGCTCCACCCCTACTTACACTGTGGCAGGTACAGGGAACCTTATAGTAACCGGGACGCTGGAGTTCAACTGTAATCAGCCAAACGTTCAATGGGCGAACACAGCTTATGACCTGGTGTGTGCCAATCTCGTTATCAACCCGAGTAATAATTACGGTTCCACGAACATGCAGTTTAACCGAGCACGTAATGTTTCGGTCACCAACAGTATCGCGATTGGCGGTGCTCACAATTTCTCAAACCCTTCGTATAGTTTGAAAGTCGTCTCCAATCTCGCATCAACCGCCGTTAATCTGAACTACACCGGAGCACTGGATAACGAGTTTATCTTCAATACGGCGTTCACCGACGTTAAGTGCGATGGCAGTGGCATCGCGGCATGGGTGACCAGCACAGCCTACAACATAGGTAATTGCGTGGCATCGGGCGGATTGTTCTACCGCTGCCTCATTGCTCACACTTCAGGCACCTTCGCCACTGACTTGACGAATGGTGACTGGGTACAGATGGTGTTGCAACCACTCTACAGTCAGTACAGCGCAACACCACCAACTTTATTGAGAACGACGGGCATTGTGAACGTGCAAGCAAATGGTTTCACAGGCATGTTTATTAGCTAAAGCGGGTATATAGATGAAGGGCAACAAAGTAAACAATCAGGACATCAACGTCAACGTTGAAGTCACAGGCTCCCTTGCCGCCTCACTGGCTGCATTGGGCAAGAGGGCCAGCAAAGATGTGATGGTGCGTGCCGCGAAGGCAGGAGCAGAGATAACCGCTCGGTCGATTGACTCACGCATCCCGGCCGAGACCGGCGAACTCAAAGGCGCTCTCGCTCTAGAGATAACGACCAACAAGAATGCCGTTATCGCGACGGTTGGATTTGATGACTCGTTCATGGCGTCTGTCGCTTATTGGACTGAGCACGGGCACGCGACTCGCGAAGCAAAGACCGTGATGCAGCGCTTCTTCAAGAAGAAAGGCACTCTCACAGGTCACGTTCCGGCCCACCCATTCTTCCGACCGGGAATCGACGCGGCAGCAAAAGCATCGGCTGAAGCGGTAATGACCGAAATATATAAGGCACTTCAGTCCGATACAGGCGAAGAGAAGAAAGAGGCCGCGGCATGATTGAGTCTGGTGTAGTTTCACTCATCAAAGCTGACACCGATCTTGCAACCGTTGTAGGCGGTCAGATATATCCGGTCATCGTTCCGGCAACGGCCTCGTATCCGTGCTTGAGCTACCACACAATGTCCAAGCCGCCGGAAGTCGCCTTAGACAGGAGTGCCCAGGAGACGGCACGCATTCAGATTGACTGTTGGGGTTTGAGTTATGGCAGCGTCAAGGCTCTGCAACAAAAGATACACACGCTGCTTGACGGCTTCCAAGGCATCTGCCCCGATGGCACCGACATTTCTCTATGTGTCCGAGATGTTGAAGCCGACTATTGGGAGTCTGACGCCAAAGTCTTCCGCGCCATGTCCGAATATCTAATCGAATACCCCTCCGGTCAGTAACAGGTTCACACCGCAATACCCTCAATAACCTTACGCCGCCGAAAAGCGGCGGCGAACACTCACGCCTAAATTACACACTCCCCAAGGAGCAAAATGGCTTACACGGGTTCTAAATCTATCTCCGGCCTGGGCACAATCCTCGGCATCGGAGCCACACCGACCACCATCGGTGAGGTTATTGACATTACGCAGAGCGGTCGCGCGATGAAGACCGACGCGACAACCAACCTTCAATCAGCCGCCGAGGAGTTCATCGGCACGATTCGCAATGAGGGCGCATGGGATGTTTCCCTGAACCGTGTTGCCTCTGACGCAGGCCAGATTGCGCTTGAGGCCGCGTTCGTTGCAGGTCTTCCGATCTCCTTTACGCTGACGGAGCCCAAAGGCAGCTTCACGACTTCCGGTCCGAAGTGGGTGTTCAATGCGGTTGTGACGGAAGCGCCCAATTGGACCTTCTCCGGGGACAAGAACATTACAGGCAAGTGCAAACTTCAGGTCTCCGGTGCCATCGTTCAGACCGCTGGAAGCTAGTAGCTAATGTGGCTCCCAACCTCAGTAGCCATGCGGGTGAGGTCTCTGGCCTCACCCGATCCTTCCGCCCACTACACATATATCGGAGCAGGACGAATGACTCGCAAAGTTGCAAACACGAAAGATGACCCCACAGTTCCATTTGTAACCCTTGCGCTGAAGGGTACCGATTACAAGCTGGCGTACTCATTCAACGCACTCGCGCTCGCTGAGAGAGCTACCGGCTTGAACATGTTCAGAGGTCTCGACCTTCAAGCGCTTAACGCGCTTCAGCTTCGGGCGATGCTCTGGGCGTCCCTGCTCAAGGCTCAACCGAAAATGACGTTGGAAGATGCTGGTGATCTGCTCTCTTCCCCGCTGGACTGCAACCTGGCACTCACAGCTATTGCCGATGCGTGGACGGCTTCTATGCCCAAGCCGGAGACAGTTGACCCAAACGTGTAGTCCGGGAAGCACCCGGCGAACCGATCTCTCATGAAGAGTTCTGGCGCGACATGTGCAGTGTCGCCATCGTGCAACTCGGGCTGTCCAAGAGCGAATTCTTCGAACTCACTCCGAGGGAATACACGGCCCTCACCGATCAGCATAAGTTCCGCACACGCCACACCGAGTTACTCACCGCCATCGTTGCCGCATCAATCGTTAACACAGGGGTGTGCGCCCCTGAGAAGCCTCTCCCTTTCACACACTTCATGCCCAGCGAATGGGCGAAACAAGCCGCCAAGAAGCCTCGGAAGAAGCGTGTCACCAAGGGCGAACGTGAGTTCATCAACAGCAAGATACGCGGTTTCATGTTAGCCAGAGAAACAAGAGGATAGCCTATGCCTTCGGAAGTTTACAAGCTCGTGGTTGATAATTCCGCCTTGGTCAAGGGTCTGAAGGATTCCGAGGCTCAGGCTGCTGCGAGTACAGGTGCAATCACCGCGTCTCTCACCAAGATGGGCGACGGGGGTGCTGCAGGCTCCAAGGGCATTCACCTAGTCAACGACTCACTGAAGATGACCCGCTCGGAAATCAACGAGTCGAAGGGTTCAATCGCGATGCTTGGCGAGATGTTGGGTGTTCATATACCTCGCCACGCTCGGGGCCTTGTGGCGTCTTTTGAAATGATTGGACCCGCTCTGAACGCCGCTTTCAATGCGGTCGCGGTCATCGCAATCGGCATGGCGTTCGTTGAAGCCGGTAAGAAGCTATACGAGTTCTTTGAAAAGGCGCACGAGGCTGAAGAGAAAGCCAAGGCTGACAACGATGAATTTGCTCAGTCGCTGAACAAGACCAACCTTGAGCTGGCTGTCAGTGTGGACAAGGTTGAGAAGCACATCGCTGTGCTCGAAAAGAAGCCTTACAACGGTCTCAAGGCATCGCTGGATGAGGCTGCTCTATCTGCTTTCAATCTCGCTCAGAAGCTGGATGCTGCCATTCAGAAGGAGCGCGCTCTGCTGCAAGGGCAAGACCACGGATTCTTTGCACAGAACTTAGAGGGCAAGGCAGGAACAGCATCATCGCAAGCCCATCTCAACAAATACAACACTGACCAGAACAACATTGACGTTGATTTCCAGAACCAGCTTGACCAAGCCAAGAAGCTGGGAGCGACTAAGGAACAGGTTGACGCTATTGAGCAGCGTCATCTGCAAGCCAAGGCAGACCTGACTAACCGCACTTACAACACAGTCAAAGAGGAACTAGAGGCTCGTAAGGAACTGGCTGCTCTTGAGGCGCAATCTAACTACCAAAGACACCAAGCCCACACGGGCGCTCGGATGGTTGCACTTCAGCAAAGGTTCGGTACTGGTATTGAGTCCAACGACGCCATGGAGGGAATGCTCGGCAATATCGGGATGCTCGGGCACCAGCAACAGCTTGACGCCGACATGCACTCGGCACAGACCACTGAGGGCAATGACGAGGAAAAGAATCGTCTAGCTGGTATCGCCAAAGAGTTGAAGGCTAAGGCCGATAAAGCTGCTAGAGAGATAGCAAAAGAGAGATTTGACCGCTTCAAGGATGAGCTTCAGGAGCAACTGGAGAAAACTAAAGCTGAAGGGCGTGCTCTCCCCACCATAGATGAGACGTGGGACAACTTATACACGAAGCCTCAAGAGAATCAAAAGAAAACTGACGAGAACCAGAAGAAAGCTGCGACAGAGACCTACAAGGCTGCCCTCGCTGCAATTGAAGCCGACGAAAAGCTGGTCGAGGAGCAACTCAAACTGGCTGTACAAAATGGTCATCTGGCCAAGGAACAGGCCGCAGCAAAACTCAGTGACTTGCACGACAGTTCGTGGGTTGCAAAGCAGCAAGCGTTCGGCACGGCTCAGAACAACGGCATGAGTGCTTCACTTGCTGAGGCAGAAACCAGACAGGGACAGCGCAACACGGAGCAGTTGCAAGACAAGGCTGCGACTGACCCATTAAATCAATTACGAGCTATTCAAGACCAATTTCTTACCGGCTTGAATTCAAACATCACCAACTTGCTCACCGGGGAGAAAACCAACTGGGCCTCGTTCCTGCGTCAACTCGCTGGCACGCTAGTGGGGAAGGGCCTCTCGACACTTGAGGGAATCGGCATGAGTTTCCTGCCTCACTTCGCCGACGGCGGGTATACAGGCACAGGCCCGGTTCTCGTTGGTGAAAAAGGCCCGGAGATATTCAACCCAGGAAGCGGTGGAACTATCACTCCAAACCACAAGTTGAGTGGCTCAGGTGCCGCTGCGTTCTACAGCATCAACGTTGCTGCCGGTGTGTCCAAGCAAGAGTTCGCAGCTACTCTCCAACAGTCTCTTAAAGCTGTGCATGGCCAGGCTGTTGAAGATTCCAACGCCGTACAGCGTGAGAAACAGGCACGGATGCCTAGAGGAACGTTCTAATGCCCTTTACATTAGCTACAACTTGGAACGGGTCACCCATCTGCACGATGCCGACACAAAAGATGCGGACGATTGACCTGACGATGAGTGATTCAGTGTCATCGGCCACGTCGCCGTGGACTCGCCAACGGCAAACCTATGACTGGATGGCAGACTGGTGGGAAGCGGAGGTCACGCTCCCACCGTTGAAGACTGTAGAGGTCGGTGCATGGACGGCTTGGTTGGCCAATCTGCATGGTCAGGCTGGCTACTTCTGGCTTGGTCACCCGCTCTACTCTGTGCCGTTCGGCTCGGCTCTCGGAACCCCACTCGTCAACGTGGCAAACCAAACTGGCCGCACTCTCAATACCAAAGGGTGGACGGCTAACAAGACGGGCCTGTTACTCCCCGGCGACCACTTTCAAATCGGCGTGCGGCTACACATGGTAACTCAGCCGGTCAACTCTGACGGCTCGGGAAACGCTTCAATCTCGATCTGGCCGCGTATCCGCGAGCCTCAAGCTGACGGAGCTTTCCTTAACCTCGCAAACCCTCAAGGGTTGTTCTCTCTTAAAACAAATACGCGGAAGTTCACCTCGAACGAGGCCAAGACCTGGGGCATATCCTTCTCCGCTGTTGAAGCACTGTAACTGAAACGAGATAAATTATGAGACCCATAGACGTACAGACCGCAGCGGCGATGGCCGCGCCCAATGTGGCGATGGCTTTGCTGGCTGAGATTCACTTCGCTTCAGACATTGCCTATGTCTGGACGGGATACGGAACCTTCAACTATGGCGGTCATGCTTGGCTCGGCCTTGGCAAACTAGCTTCCGTGTCTGCCATACAGGAAGGTTCAAGCGTTCAGGCTGACGGCATCACTATTGGACTTGAGGGTGTTGACGCCAACATGATCTCTGAGGCTCTTGGTGAGATTCAGCAGGGACTACCCTGCATCATCTCCATGGCTTTCTTTGACCAGAACCAGACCCTCATTGGCGCTCCGGTTGTGTGCTTCTCCGGTCGTGTGGATGAACCGACCATCGACGAAGGCACAGAAACTTGCACCGTCACTGTTGCTTGTGAAAACCGCATGGCGCTGCTGAACCAACAGCATGAACGTCGATACACGGATCAAGAACAAAGGCGCGATTACCCCAATGACTGCGGCTTTGTTTATGTAAACACGATTCAAAACTGGGTATCAACCTGGGGCCAGTAACACCTTAAAGGACAACTAATGCAACGGAAAGAGACATGGGTCACTGACCTATACGCGTTCGTGCGTTCACGCAAGGACACTCCTTACGAATGGGGAACCAACGATTGCTGCAGCTTCCCGTGTGACGCAATTCTCGCAATGACCGGAACGGATGTTTATGAAGAGTTCCGGGGTAAGTACGTCACGGAAGCGGAAGCGGGAGCCGTCCTTCAGGAAGTGGTGGGCTCTACCGACAAGGTAGACGCCATTGAATACATAACCAAGAAGTTCGAGATGAAGGAAATCCCCGTTCCTTTCGCCCAACGCGGCGACGTGGTTCTCCTGAACGTTGATGAGGGTTTCGCTCTTGGCATTGTCCATCTTGATGGCGTCAACGTGGCAGCCGTAGCCGGTGATGGTCTGCACCGCGTTCCTATTAAGTTCGCAACCCGTGCTTGGAAGGTTTAAATCGTGAAAATCATAGTTGGCGTTGCAATGGTTGCGGGCATGATTGCCCTTAATTTCATTCCCGGTGGGTCGGCATTTGCTGTCTTTCTCGCAGCCCATTATGCAATGGCGGTTGCGGTTACGACCGCTATTGCAACGATGGGTGCCGGTCTGGTCATGGGTGGGATTGCGGAGACGCTGACTCACACAGCCGGGGGGGCGGCCATTGCCTCGCGCAATCCCGTTGCTCCCTGGCAGGTTATCTACGGTCAGCAAATGGTCGGCGGCACCGTCGTTGATATTGGCGAAACAGGGTCACACGACAAGTACCTCCACCTTGTTATTGTCACGGCCTGCCACCAAACTCAATCATTCGGTGGTCTCTGGCTAGACGGCAAGCAAGTTCACTTCAGCGGTGACCCACTCAGCGGTTGCAGCGATGACGGCAATACCCACTATGACTTGTCTGGTATGCCGTACAACTTCAAAGGGCGCGTTTACTGCCAGGCGCTTCTGGGCGCTCCCGGCCAAACCGCGTGCGCTGATTACATCGCAAAGTCAAACGGCCACTGGACATATAACCACACTCTGTCGGGCCGGAGTTATATCTACCTTCGCTTGACCTATGACACTAACGTGTTCCCGAACGGGATGCCCGGTGTGAAGTCGCTATGGAATGGCAAGTGTGACATTCTTGACCCTCGCACCGGCTTGCGTGGCTACTCGACCAATGCAGCATTGTGCATCAATGACTTCCTGATGAATCAGGATTACGGCTTCCGCTGTGCGGCCACGGAGATCAATCAGACGGCCCTGATCGGTTCGGCCAACCTGTGCGACACCATGACGGTCTCAGGAACGATTGAACCCCTCTATGCCTTGAATGGCGTGTTCAACCTGTCTGATACACCGGGCACAATTTTAAACAACATGTTGAGTGCCTGTGCCGGTCAGATCAGCTACAACGCCGGTCAATTCAGCATCTACGCGGCTGCATGGCGCGGACCCTCAGTTACCCTTGATCAGAGCAATCTCTTGGCTCCAATCAAATACAGGCCAAAGCGGAAAGTCCGTGAACTCTACAACTGCGTCCGTGGAACGTTCCTGTCACCCAATGGGCCAGACATTGACCGTGGGCCTGGTCTGCAACGCGGTCAGGTGAATGCTTGGGACGGTCAGTGGAGCTACACCGACATTCCCGACTTCGCTGAAGATACTCGCCATGGCTACGCAACCGACGTGTACAACGTTACAGATGGTCAGACACTCTACCTCAATACCAAATTCCCATTTACTACCAGTGTGTCTACTTGCCAGCGTCTAGCAAAGATCATGCTTGAGCGGAACCGTCAGCAGGGGTCTGGAACTCTGGTTTGCTCACTGGCTGCATACGGTATCACGCCTCTAACCATCATTGAGTTCTCTTACCCTCGCTTCGGTTGGGTAAACAAACTCTTCGAAATCACTGGCACGCGTCTGACTTTCAAAGCTGACGGCGACAACCCACCGATCCCGATGGTTGAGTTGGACATTTCTGAGACTGATCCAAAAGTGTACGCATGGTCAGGGGTAGAGGAGTTGGGTCTGTCGGGTCAGGCATCACCGCTGCTGCCCAGCAACATGGTGATTCCGGCTCCGACGAATGTCACCTTACACAGTGGTCCTGATACCGTAGTCACGGGTGCTGATGGCGCACAGCGCAGCCGCATCCTTGTCTCGTGGACCTCACCCGCGTCGGGCTATGTGACGAGTGGAGGTAAGCTGTACCTCCAGTGGATGCATACCGGCGGCTCAACATGGGAAGGCACCAAGACTCTGGCTGGCTCGGACACCTCTTGCTTCATCGACAACGTTACAGATGGGGCCTCCTACACCGTACAGGTTGCCGGTATAACCGGAGCCAATGTTTCCTCGTCGTGGGTACAGGCCGGACCTCTTGTTGTCTCTAACGTGACCTCTGTCTTCAGCGCGAACAACATCACATACCCGACCGGCGAGACTGTAGCCAGTCTGAAGCCAGCGCAGGCAGGTGCTGACGTAACGAGTGCGAACACCGCACTGGATACTCTCCGTGTGGGCGGCACCGCGTCTTCAACTGTCCTCACCAACATCACCACGGCTCAGGCCGCTGCCACGGCTGCTCAGACTACTGCCACGGCTGCTCAGACCTCAGCTACAGCGGCGAACACTGCTCTGGCTGTCATCGCAAATGACAATATTCTGAGTAAGGGAGAGAAGTCTCAGGTCATCGCGGACTGGGCTGCCATAGCAAATGAACAAGCTGGAATTGACTCACAAGCTGCGGCAAGCGGTATCAGTCAGACCGCTTACAATGCTGCGGTCACTGAACTTGGTCGGTATCTAGGTACCGCGAAGTCTGGCACAGACGGCGTGGGAATAGGTGGTACTGACTGGTCGAACGTAGCAACTGACAGCGCGATTGACGGACCAACATTCCGCACCAAGTTTACCTCTCTGTATGGTCAGCGTCAGGCTCTCTTGAATGCCATCGCTGCTCAGGCTCAGGCGACAGCCACCAGTGCGGCTAACAACACAACGTCTACAATCTTCATTCGCCCCAACGCACTGACGCCGCTGAACTCACTAGGAGCAAGCACTGCGGACTCTACCGCCTCAATGGGCTATTGCTTCCAGTTCACTCAGGGTTGGACGAGTTCAGGCGCTGTGACTGGAGCCAATGGGTTCGTTGCCGGAAACTATGACGTGTACATCAGGGTTAAATCAAACGGGTCGGGAAACTCTCCGACAACCCTAACTGGAGGTATCTACGACAACACTGCGGGTGCATACGCCCTAGCCGGATTCCCGACGTTTACGGTCTCCACGTCGTATCAAGAATTCTATGTTGGCCGTACGACACTGACGGCTGCAAACCTAAATCACAACAACTTTATCTACTTCTCACAAGCCGGGATCACAACTCTTTACAGCGTTGATTACGTCAAGTTCGTACCCTGCATTGACACCAGCACCGGGTTGAATGGTCAAGGGTCAATCATCCCGAACCAGATAATCGCATACAGCACAACTTACTCGCAATCTTCCGTGGGTGTCTCAGTCGCAGCGCAAGGGTTACTGCGTCCTGACGGCAGCACATATCAGGTGAATGCTTCTTCGTTGAGCTACAGCGGTCTGTCCTCGGGCACAGCCTATCACCTGTATCCGTTCATTTCAGTCGCAACGGGGAACCTCATGGAAGCCGGGGGAACACCCGTAACGACGGCTAACGCAGTCCTGGCGTTGCAAGCTGCGGCTGATGGGTGCATACCACTGGGAGCCATCACCATCACCACATCATCTACTGGCGGTGGCACAGGCGGTGGCGGTGGCGGCATTCAATGCCCCGAGTCGCAGGAACTTGTGGACGTGCAGGGCAAGGGGAAGATTCCCGCCGGTGATGTTGTCGCGGGTGAGTACATTCTCGGTCACTCGTTCGCAACGAGTGCCGACGTTTACAAACGGGTCATACAGATTCGCACTGAGACCTGCCACGCCTGGCGAATGATCGACGGTCACAAGAATTCCCCGTGTGAGTCAGTGTTCTACAACGGCCAATGGATGCCAGCCTACAGGGTACCAGGGGCAACACTTAACACTGATAAGGGCGTCAAGGTCATGCTCTCAGTTGAAGCTGACTCGGACGGTGACCACAATTTCTACATTGGCGACCTGCTCATTCACAACCAGTCTATCAATAGCTAAAGGAGAAAGAATGCAGTCACGATGGATGTACTCGCAATTCTTCACGGACGCGCAACTGGGGATGATGGCCCCAGTTGCAACCGCCTACGGTAGCGGCTGGCAGTGTCCAATCTTCCCCACGGATGAGGGCGGCTCTTCTCTATGCCAGATTCTCTGCAACACGAACCAGATTGAAGCAGCCAGACAAGACCCAAGAATCATTGTCTGCCCCTTGCTGTTTGATCCGACCCCATTGGAGCAGACAATCATTGATGCGTATGCCAGCCAAGGAGCTAAGGCGGGAATGTCGCTCGGCGCGTTGATTGCAACGCTGGCCGAGATTGAGCCAAATTACGGCGTGACGATAAGTTAGCGCATGACACTAACCCAATAACTTATAGAACAAAAGAGGGCCATACAAAATGCTGCAAGAGGAAATCGTCACATCCATCTATCAAAACGGAGCCGCTGTCGGCTCGGCCGTCATTTGCATGGGTCTCTTTGTGTGGTCTCAAATTCAAGCATTTGTCTTGAAAACGGATCTGAGGAGGCACATGGAAAATGACGACAAGGCGTTCGCCGACCTCAAACAACTGGTCGTGAGCAGCATTGAAACACAGCGAGTGGTTGCCAGCGGCCTAGAGCGCATCGCCGAGGCCATTCAACATCAGACGGAGAGCCACGCCGCACAGTTGGACTTCTTGCGTGAAATGAGCGCAGACCAGAAGACGATGCTGGGGAATCAGACGGCGACACAGGTCAGCAATCAGCGTCTGTTGGAACAGTTGGTCAGCAAGCTAACGAGCTAATCTCCCAATGGATGGCTTGAGTTCCCTGAAGAGTCTCTGGAGAACGGGTTCAACAAGTGGACTCATGCCGGGGGACAGGTTCAGCCGGGGTTGTAATCCGACCTCAAACTCAAGCGTACGTTCGGAGAAAATCACTTACAAGGTGCTGGGATTAAGATGTGGCCGAACGCTCATGTCCTGACTAGGTAACAACGACTTCATAGAGCGGTACGGCCACAGCAGCAATCATATACCCTTCGGGCTTTCCGGCGGGTCTCTGTTTCAGCGATGTATCATAAAGGAGAGGCAGACCAATGACTGAAACAACGAGCATCCAAGCGTACGTGAAGGTTCGGGGAAAAGATGAGTACATAGTCAATCCAAGGATTGCAAAACTGGTAGCGCAGGGCGTTATTGAACCTGAGCCAACTCCTGAGATCACTGACCAGACGACAGAAAAGCCCAGGACCAACCTGCTGCATATGACTTCACCAGTCAAGTAACTCTTCGCACTGCAAGGGTTACCCCACAGTGTTCATCCAAACCCCGTCAGGAAACTGGCGGGGCTTTTCTGTGAACATGATGCTGTCCTAATGTTGGTTGGCGGCAAGTTCAGCCGGGTCTGGTGACCCGGCGTCAGGCGGAGTTGAGACTTTGGGAAGCCGAGTGATTCCTACTCGCCCCGTAAAGCATCCATCAACTCATACAACTCCAACCGCCGTCTGTCGATTGGTTTAAGTTTCTGTCGAATTGCCCAACGAACGTCCTCATCACCTGTCTGCTTCATCTGCTTAACCAGACGTTCAGCTTCCTCAGACAAAGCATATAGTTCCTTCTCGTATTCAATCATCTTTTGCGTATTCATTCATTACCCTTTCTGCCCTTCAGGGCGTCGTTACTTTCCGCTCTTTGTTCTGTTATCCAACTTGCAGAGCATGTGGCAATTTTCAGGCACTGTTTTCCCACCCTTGCTCCACGGGACGATATGATCTGCTTCCATCGCGTCTATTTCATAGTGTTTATGGCAAACAGGGCAAATACCTTTCTGCTTCTCGTATGTTTTGACCTGCGTCTTTTCGTCGAAGGCACGCAAGCTCAAAGTTTTCTCGTTGCCGGTTAAAAGATATTCGTAAATACCTTTCTTACTGTCTACCTCGTCGTCTTCAATAAGCTCCACGATGCGCTGCTCCAGCTTTACCGCATTAAGCCTATCGCTCTTGTGCCTGTTGTAGAACGCGCCCCAGTCAAGCCCCTTCATAAGTTTTCGATACTTTGGGAATATGCGCTTCACCCACGCAATCACTTCCTGAAAGTATTGCCACAGTTCTTGGGAGTCGGCGTCATGCTGGTGCAGACTCATATAGCTCTCGATTTTGCCTCCGCTGAACCAGTCGATAGCCGTTTCAAGATACTCCTGTCGAATGGGTGAACCATTGAGGTAATCGCTGCCTATTCCGTACGCGGGACAGCCGTTTTTGCTGAAATGCCGCTTGGCGTCCGAGACCCAAGAGCCGGAGTACACGGCATTGCGAAGTTCCTGATCTGTCAACCTCTCCCCTGCAATGTTAATGGTCTTAAACCACCCAAGCTTCTCGCTGTCTGTGCCACTGCACTGATAGACCATCAGTCGATAGTTCAGAATCTTCTCTTGCTCGTCCTTCTGTAAATTATGGAAGTACCGCTCCTCGAAAGCAAAGTCCCCTTCAACAAACTGGCAGATTGAAATGGTGCGCTGCTGGCCATCAATAATCTCGAAATCTCCATTTTCCCGGACAGCCCAGTACATGACATTGAGCGGGAAGTCCTTGGTGATGGTGTTAATGACCGCATCCCGCTGTTTGTCCTTGTAAATGAACTCCCTCTGGTACAGCGGTCGGATGTCCAGCTTACCGCCGTAACCGACGACTCCGGCCTCAGCTTTGTCCTCGTAGCCATTCGTCAGTTCGCGGACTGTAATTTCCTTGAGTTCAATATCCATCAACCTAACCTCTTGCTTTCTTCCTTATGACAATTCGGTCGTACAAGCGCCGGTATGTGCCATCGCCATTGGCAAGGTAAAAGCGCGGACCACCTTGCGAGTAGGTTCCTTTGTCTGCCACTTCAGACATAGGTCTCCCGAGCGTCATACTTGAGCCAATGATTTCAAATTGGTCAAAGTTGTATTTGTCAAGAAAAGTCAGTGGAACACCCATAGCTCCGTCGTAATCTACCGGAATATCGCTTGTTTTACCGACTTCAATTGCGTCGTAGTTTGCGTAGGTGGGATACGCCTCCGGGCTATATTTCTTGTAGAGAATGAGTTCCTCATGGCGCTTGGAGATGTCTAGGTTAGTGAACCAGCAGGCATTCCCCATACTTCTCCATTTCTGGCCTGTTTCATCCTCCCAGTACCGGGTGTCCCGTGGCTCATAATAGTCAGGAACCCTGAAAGCCATGTCGCCGCATTGGTCACCAAGCCAGAATTTATTCTCACTCATGAAGGTGAAGAGTTCTTTGTAGCTTATTGCGTTTTGGTTAGAGCCGGTACCGCAAATTCGGACAGGGGCATAAGTGGAAGTTCTGCTCGCTCGCGGCCTTAAGATGGCTGAGAAGAGGAGAACGGATGAGCAGACGTCCCCGCAGGAACCACACAGCGGCGTTCA
>Ga0302323_100002710_pt1 | contig 14419 bp, 13 predicted proteins | sample Fen_T0_3_FD_201950 | JGI IMG/M metagenome (GOLD analysis project Ga0302323, IMG submission 201950) | Peat permafrost microbial communities from Stordalen Mire near Abisko, Sweden - Fen_T0_3 | ecosystem: Environmental > Terrestrial > Soil > Wetlands > Permafrost | place: Sweden: Abisko... | reverse complement strand
GGGCGAACCGCTACACCCTGCGCTTCGCGGCGGGCCACTTGCCGCCCGTTCATGCCTTCTGGTCGCTCACGATGTACGAGCTGCCGGCAAGTCTGCTGGTCGCCAACCCCCTGAATCGCTATCTGATCAACTCTCCGATGCTGCCGCAGCTCCAGCGCGATCCCGACGGCGGGCTGACGCTCCTCCTCCAGAAGGAGTCCCCGGGCGCGGACAAGGAAGCCAACTGGCTGCCGGCGCCCGAGGGTCCGTTCATGACGGCTCTGCGCCTGTACTGGCCGAAAGAGGAGGCGCTGGACGGCACGTGGACCGAGCCGCCGGTTCAGCGGCTGAAGTAGAACGAAGCAACTCCACTACCTTCGAGCGGGTGACCCAAACCCCTGACACGCGGGCTACAGCGCGTCGAACAGCGATCTCAGTTCGTGGCGAAGGTTCGAGAGTTGTCCACTGAGGGGCACCACCCTCACGCGCCGCGTCCACGCGCCGCCTGAGGTAGTCTTGCGGCATGCACTCGCGCCCTCCCGCCTCCGCCTACGCCGCCGCCGTGGGCATGACGCTGGCTTTCGGCTTGTCCTTCGTCGCCACCAAGTACGCCCTGCGCGGGTTTCGTCCGCTGCTCATCGCCGAGATCCGTTTCGCCCTCGCCGGTGGACTGTTGTGGGCCGCGTGGCGCTTGCGGCCGAAACGCGAAGAGGTGACGCGCGGCGAGCTGCTGCATCTGGCGGCGCTGGGGTTCGTGTCGCTCACCCTGTACTTTGCCCTGGAGACCAACGGGATCGCCCGCACCAGCGCCTCCTCCGCGGCGATCCTCATCGCCACCATCCCGGTCTTCGTCGCCGTTCTCGCCGCGCTGGTGCTTCACGAGCGTAACGGAACACGGCAGTGGCTGGGCGTCGCGCTTTCGTTCGCCGGGGTGGCGGGTCTGGTGCTTCTGGGTTCAGGGGTGGGCGGCGGAGGACTGGTCGGCGACCTTCTCGTGCTCGCCGCAGCGCTGAGCGCCGCTGTGTACAACCTCATGGCGAGAAGTCTCCTGATGACCCGGACGGCGCTCTACGTAACTGCCTACCAGAACCTCTTCGGAGCCTTGTTCATGGCTCCCTTCGCGCTCGGCGAGGCGCTTCTGATCGGAGTGCGCCGGCCCACTGCCGGCGCGGTGGGCGCCGTGCTCTACCTCACGCTGGGCTGCTCGGTCGTCGCCTATCTGCTGCTCAACTACGCCTTCCGCTTCGTCCCGGCCAGCCGCCTCAGTGTGTTCGTCAACCTGACCCCCGTGGTAGCGGTGGCGGCCGCGTACGTGCTGCTCGGGGAGCGCTTCACCATGATGCAGCTGGGGGCGGCCGCGGTCGTCGTCGCGGGGGTGTGGCTGGCGAACAGCGGCGGAGTGGCCGCTAGAAGTCCATCGGCTGGATGAGGTCGCGGTCGAGGGCCCGGACGATCTTCTGCGCCTCTTCCTCGAAGTTCCGCCGCGTCACGATCTCGGCCTCGCGAGCCAGCGCCTGGGCGCCGTGGTAGAGCTCCCGGTTGAACTCCTCGACACCGACGCGCCCGAGCGTGACATCGCGCCGCGTCTCGCAGTTGGGGCAGCGCAGGGTCAGGTTCCAGGTGGCCTCGTCGTTCCTTCGCCAGTCGAGGGGGTAGACCAGCGCGCAGCGGCAGAGCGGGCACAGGTGGGCTTCACCTTCTGCTTCCGGCCCCGCGGCCGGCGGCGCCTGCGCGACGGTGGGCTCGCGACGCGCGTCCCGGCGGTCCGCGCAGCAGCTTTGGCCGTCGTGGCGCTCGACGGCCCGCGTGGGAGAGGGCGCGCCTTCCCGGTCGAAGACGATCATCTCCATCGCCGTACCATCTGGGAAGACGAAGAGTTCGATCCTGTACTCGTCGTCACTGCGATCCATCTTCGTGGCTCAGGCTGCCGTTTGCCCGGGGCCGCCTCCTCTCTCGTTGTCACTATCGGAATGTGACCGACGCCGCTTTATCGCAGGCGTCTTCAGACCAGGCAACGGGGTGACGGTGGCGAGGCGCCCGTCTGGACAGTGCCTCGCGCGGTGGGGGATACTTACCGGGGCGTCGCAGCGGCGCCCCACGCCCATGACCGATCCCTCCACCGACAAACGCGCGCTCGCCGCCCTGCCCATCGGCATGTTCGACTCGGGCATGGGCGGTCTCACCGTGCTCCACGAGTGTCTCGTCACGCTGCCCGGCGAGGACTTCGCCTATGTGGGCGACACGGCGCGCTTCCCCTACGGCGAAAAGACGCCGGAGGAGCTCGAGCTGTACGCCCGCCAGATCGCCGCCTTCCTCGAGACCGTGCCGGCCAAGCTCATCATCGTGGCCTGCTACTCAGCCACCTCTGCCGCGCTGCCGCTGCTGCAGGAACGCTTCTCCACGCCGATAGTGGGCGTGGTCATGCCCGGCGCCCGCGCGGCCGTCCAGACGTCGCGGTACCGTCGCATCGGTGTGCTGGCCACCGAGGCCACCGTCGCCAGCGGCGCCTACCCGCGGGCCATCAACGGCCTCGACGAGGGCGCCGAGGTCTTCCAGCAGGCCTGTCCCGGGCTCGTGTCGTTCATCGAGGCGGGCGACGTGGCCAGCCAGGCTTTGGCCGATGCCGTGCAGGGGTTCACGGCTCCGCTCAGGGAGAAGCGCCCGGACGTGGTCATCATGGGCTGCACCCACTACCCCTTGATCGCGCCCATGCTGCAGCGTCATCTGGGGCGCGACGTGACGCTGGTGAACCCTGCCGCCGAGATCGCCCGCGAGGTCGAGGACATCCTGCGCAGGCAGGGCACGGCGCGAGACGAGGATCGCGTGGGCTCTTACCGCTTCTACGCAACCGGCGACGTCGAGGCGTTCCGCACCGTCGGCGCCCGCTTTCTGCAGATGCCGCTCACGCGCGTGCGCAAGCTGCCGCTCGACAGACTCGCCGACCTTGTCGCGCCATGACGAGCAGGTTCCTCGTGCGCGCGGCCCTCTATGCCGCGCTCTATGCGGTGCTCACCCTGGCGCCCGGACTCAACGCCTTGGCCTACGGACAGGTGCAGTTTCGCGTGAGCGAGGCGCTCACGGTGTTCGCCTGCATCGATCCCGCGGCGGTCCCTGGCCTCACCTTGGGTACTGCGCTGGGCAATCTGGGCAGCCCCATGTTCCTGCTCGACGTGGTGTTCGGCTCGCTGCTGACGTTGCTCGCCGCCGCACTGATGCATCGCATCGGACCGCGCTACCTGGCGCTCGCGGTGCCGGTCGTCGTCAACGGTCTCGGCGTGGCCGCGCTCCTCGCGCTGGTGCTGGAACTGCCGTTCTGGGCGAGTGCGGTGTGGGTCGCCGCCGGCGAGACCGCGGTGATGGCCACGGCCGGCGCGGCTCTGCTGCTCGTCATCAGGCGCCGCGACGGCGTCTTCGGACTAACGCGGCCCGTGGCTTGAGGGCCGGGTGGATGCCGCTTCCGGCGGCCGAGGAGGATCAGCTTTGAGGACAGGACGCAGGGCGGACGAGTTGCGACCGGTGCGCATCACTCCGGCGATCGCCAAGTTCGCCGCGGGCTCCGCCCGCATCGAACTGGGCGACACGCAGGTCCACTGCACGGCTTCGTTGAGCGACGGAGTACCAGGCTGGCTGCGTGGCGCCGGTCGCGGCTGGCTTACCGCGGAGTACAGCATGCTGCCCGGAGCGACGCCCACGCGCACCGCGCGTGAGGCCGCGCGCGGGCGGCAGGGCGGACGCACGATGGAGATCCAGCGGCTCATCGGGCGCAGCCTGCGCGCCGTCATCGACCCCGGCGTGATCGGCGAGCGCACCATCGCCGTCGATTGCGACGTGCTGCAGGCCGACGGCGGCACGCGCACGGCGAGCATCACCGGCGCGTACGTGGCCATCTATCAGGTCGCCCTCAAGCTCAAGGACCTGCTGGGGCTGAACGAACTGCCGCTGTTCGACTCGATCTCCGCCATCTCCGTGGGCATCGTCGACGGCCAGCCACTGCTCGATCTTGACTACGAGGAAGACTCAGCCGCCGAGGTGGACATGAACGTGGTCATGACCGGAGACGGCAGGCTCGTGGAAGTGCAGGCCACGGCCGAGGGAGAGCCGTACACGCGCGCCAGGCTCGACGACATGCTGGAACTGGCGGCCGAGGGCGCGGCCGCTCTGGCGGCCGCGCAAGCGGCGGCCCTCGAGACACTGGTGTAGGTGACTGGCATGCGCTTCATCCTGGCGACGGGCAACCGGCACAAGCTCGGCGAGTTCGGCAAGATCCTCGCGCCTCACGAAGTGCTGCCCATGCCGGAACGCATCGAGCTGCCGCCCGAGGGCGTCGACTCCTTCCTGCAGAACGCCCGCGGAAAGGCTCTTGGATTGGCGCGGGCGCTGGCGGCCGGGGGGCCCGCGGCTGCCGGTCCACCTGACCTTTTCTGCCTCGCCGACGACTCGGGCCTCGAGGTCGAAGGGCTGGGGTGGGCGCCGGGCGTCACCAGCGCCCGCTACGCGGGCGTGGACGGACCCGGCGCCGACGCCGCCAACGTGGCGCGCCTCCTGCGCGAGATGGCCGGCTTCGCCGGCCCGCTCGCGCGCCGGGCGCGCTTCGTCTGCTCAGTTGTCGCGGTCGGCCCCGACCTGAGAGAATACGCGGCGACGGGACACTGGTGGGGCGCCATCGCCACGGCGCCGCGCGGTGAGGGCGGGTTCGGCTACGACCCCGTCTTCGTCCCCGAGGGGTCAGACCTCACTGTGGCCGAGTGGCCGCAGGCCGATAAGGACCAGGCCAGTCACCGCGCACTGGCCGGCAGAGCCCTCCTCGAACGTCTGCGACTTGAGGGGCTGCTGAATGGGGGTTGACAAAGCTGAGGCGCAGGACCCCCGTGGCGACCTGACCAACACCCGCCTCAAGTCGCGCGCCGCGGCCGTCTCCATCGCCTCCAACTCGGCGCTGATCATCTTCAAGCTCGTGGTCGGCGTCATGTCGGGCTCCATCGCCATCATCTCGGAGGCCCTGCACTCGTCCTCAGACCTCGTGGCCGCGATCATCGCCTTCTACTCGGTGCGCAAGGCCGCCGTGCCCCCCGATCTCCACCATCACTACGGGCACGAGAAGGTCGAGAACCTGAGCGGCGTCATCGAAGCCCTGCTCATCATCGCCGCGGCCGGCGTGATCATCTACGAGGGCATCCGCAAGATCATCAGCGGGCCGCACCTCGACCACATCTGGCTGGGCGTCACGGTGATGGTCGTCTCCGGCTTCGCCAACCTCGTCGTCTCCCGCAAAGTGCTGTATCCCGTCGCCAAGCGCACGCAGTCGGCGGCGCTCGAGGCCGACGCCGCCCACCTGCTCACCGACGTGTACACGTCGTTCGGCGTGGCCGGCGGCCTGCTGCTCGTCAAGCTCACCGGCTGGGAGTTGTTCGACCCCATCGCCGCCATCGCCGTAGCCCTGCTCATCATCCGCACGGGTTATCTGCTCGTGGTGCAGTCCACCAGGGTACTGCTCGACCAGACGCTGCCCGAAGAGGAACTCGAGGAGATCCGCCGCTGCGTCAAGGACCATCGCGGCGACCTCATCGTCGGCTACCACCGGCTACGCGCCCGCCAGGCCGGCAACCGCCGTCACATCGACCTGCACGTCACGGTCGACGAGAGTCTCACCGTGGCCGCCGCGCACAAGATCGCCGAGCACATCGAGGCCGACATCCGCGAGTGCGTGCCCAACGCCGACGTGCTCGTGCACATCGAGCCTCGCTCGCACGAGCGCGTGGACGGTACCTGAGCGTCAGAAGATGAACGGCGACGCCACCAGCGTCACCGAGAGTCCGATGAGAGCCACGGAGAACGCCCAGGCGACGGTGTTGTAGACGGGGCCGTTGATGTGTTCGCCCATCACCTTGGGGTCGTTGATGATCTTGAGGACGTAGATGAGGATGATGGGCAGCAGGATCCCGTTGACGTCCTGGCTGAGCAGCATGACCTTCACCAGCGGGAGGTGGGGGATGATGGCGATCAGCGCCGGCACCAGGATGAAAGCCGACAGAAGCCCGTTGAACACCGGCGCCTCGTCCCACTTCCGGTCGAGCCCGCTCTCGAAACCGAAGGCCTCGCAGACCGCGTAGGCGGTGGTCAGCGGCAGGATCGCCGCGCCGAGGATCGAGACGTTCAGGAGGCCGAAGCCGAAGAGCAGCGACGCGGCCCGTCCGGCGAGCGGCGCGAGCGCCCGGGCCGCGTCCTGGGCCGTATCCACGACGATGCCGCTCTTCCACAACGTGGCGGCGCAGGCCAGGACGATGAACAGGTCGATGGCGTCGGTGAAGACCGCGCCGATGAAGACTTCCACCTTGGTGTAGACGTAGTCTCGGATCGAGATGCGCTTGTCGACGATGTAGGCCTGGATGAAGAACTGCCCCCACGGGGTGATCGTGGTGCCTATGGCGGCAATCGCCGTCAGGAGCCAGAGGCTGTTGAGTTGTGCGTGCGGGACGACGGTGCCGTGGAGCGCCGCGCCCCAGTCGGGCTTTGCAAGCATGCCGGCGACGAAATAGGCGATGTACACGGCCGTGAGCGCGAGGAAGACGCGCTCCACCTTCCGGTAGTTGCCGCGCGTCACCAGCAGCCAGACCCCCACGGCGACCGGTGGTACGGCGAGCCACGCCGGGATGTGGGCGAGGCTGAAGGCGGCGGCCACGCCCGAGAACTCCGCCACCGTCGTGCCGAAGTTGGCGATGAGGAGGGCGAGCATCGCGAACGCCGTCACCTTGAGGCTGAACTTCTCGCGGATGAGCGCCGCCAGACCCTTGCCGGTCACGGCGCCCATACGCGCGCCCATCTCCTGCGTCACCGCCAGGATGGGCGTGATGAGCAGCAGCAGCCAGAGCAGGCTGTAGCCGTAGCGGGCGCCGATGACCGACCAGGTAGTGATGCCGCCGGCGTCGTTGTCCGAGGCGGCGGAGATCAGGCCCGGCCCGAGGATCGCCACGAAGATGGCGAGCCGGCTACGACCGATACGGCCTACCAGCCGGCGGCCTACACTCCGTGGAGACTGCGCCATCGAGGCCTCCTCAACGGAAGATCCTCGGCAGGCGCTTCTTCCAGGCGAGCGGAAGCACCAGGTCTATGGCATCGTCAATGGTGATGATGCCGTGAAGCTCGCCCTCTTCGTCGACCACCGGCAGGGCGAGCAGGTTGTACTTGGCGATCACGTCGGTGATGTCTTCCTCACTCGCTTCGGTGCGTACCGACACGGGATTCCCCGTCATGAAGTCGCGCACCTTCTTCTCCGGCGGCGTCGTGAGGAGGTCGCGCAACGAGAACACGCCGCGCAGGCGCTCGGAGCGGTCGACGACGTAGATGTAGTAGACGGTCTCCGCGAAGTCGGCCTGCCGTCGCAGTCGCTCGGTGGCCTCCGCGGCCGTGTCGTCGAGCCGCGCCCAGGCGTAGTCGGTGGTCATGATGCCGCCGGCCGAATGCTCCGGGTAGCTGAGCAGCTCGCGCATCTCCGCGGCATCCTTCTTCTCCATCATGTCGATGAAGTGCTGGCGGCGGTCGTCGGGCAGGTCGGCGAGCAGGTCGGCGGCGTCGTCGGGGGCCATCTCGCTCAGGATCTCGCTGGCCTTGTCATCGGGCAGCTCGAGGAGGAGCGAGGTCTGGTACGACGGGTGCAGTTCCTCGAAGGTGTCCGCGGCCAGGTCGTCATCGAGGGCGTCGAAAACGGCGGCGCGTTCCTCCGGCGACAACTCGTGCACCAGCTCGGCGATGTCGGCCGGATGCAGCAACTCGAGCTTCGTGCGCGGCACGGCCAGACGGACCGAGGCGTCGTCGGTCTGCTCGATGTCCACGTCTTTCCAGTCGATGAGGTGGGGCTTGGGGTTCTGGCGGTTCTTGGCGAGGCGCTCGCTGACCTTGCCGAGCCCCACACGGCGCAGGATGGCGTTGCTCGAGACGTCGACGCCGGCGACGTGCACGTGGGCGCCGGTGCGCAGCAGCTGGATGTCGTTCACGCGGATGACCTTGCGGCCCTCGGTGTCGACCAGCTGCTTGTCGAGGAAGGTCGCCGACAGGAACAGTTCACCCTGCCGCAGCTCGCGCTCGCCGAGTCCGGAGGCAGGGACGCGCAGCAGGATGGCCGACTCCTCGAAGCTGGTCACCGCATCCCACGCCGCGTAAAGGGTCTTGCCGCGGCGACGCACGCCGATCGCCGTGATCCGGGGGTAGGCCTGCCCGGTGGTGCTGACCACCAGGTCCTGGAGCGTCCCGGCGGACTTGTCGGCGACGTCTCGAACGGGGCATCCGAGCAGCTTGCTCAGGTAGAACATCGGCCTCACCTCCTTCGCCTCGCGCCGTGCTCAGGGCATACGAAAAGCCTCCCTCGCGGAAGGCTCCGGGCGCGCGGCGGCGGGGCGATCCTCTCTCGTCCGCAGCTTTAGCACAGCACACCGTAGAGGTCAGAGCCTCAGCCGTTTTGGGCAAAACCTTGAGCCGGTAATGCCTGTTCTACCCGTTGGCGTCTCTGGACGTTTCCGGGCAACGGCCTCTATGTGTGCCGGAGCCTCACCTAACGAGGAATGCGCCGTACTTGACGCTCCCGAAACGTACCCCTGCATTCCTGCAGTGTCAAGGCGATGCGAGGTGCTATACTGTGCCGCGCATGAGGCCGGCGCGACGCGATGCGCCGGCTTCTGTGCGAAGGGCAGCAACCGGGACGGGACAGCCACGTGATCATCACCGTCACACCCAACGCCGCGGTCGACAAGACGCTCACGGTGCCCAACTTCCAGACGGGCTTCCGCCACCGGGCCAGCGAGAGTCTCACGCTCCCGGGCGGCAAAGGCGTCAACATCGCCCGCGCTCTCAAGGTACTCGATCAGCCGGTGGTCGTCACGGGCCTCGTCGGCGGCCGCGCCGGCCAGCAGATCGTCGAGGGGTTGCAGCGCGAGAACATCCTCTGCGACTTCGTGCATATCGGCGGCGAGTCGCGCACCTCCACGGCCGTCGTCGACCCCACCACGATGACTCAGACCGAGGTCATCGAGTACGGCCCCGTGGTCACCGCCCAGGAGGCCGCCGCATTCCTCGACAAGATCGAGTACCTCGCCAAGGGAGCGCGCTTCGTCGTGCTTGCCGGTTCGCTGCCGCGCAAGACCGCCGAGGACTTCTACTGCGCCGTCATGCAGCGTATCCGCAAGTACAGATGCTTCGTCGTGCTGGACAGCGCCGGCGAGCCTCTGCGCCTGGGCATGAAGGGGCGGCCGCACCTGATCTCCCCCAACGTGCGCGAGGCCGAGGACCTGGTGGGGCACGAGTTCCACGACGACCAGGACATCGTCGATGCCACCGCCATGATCTGCGAGATGGGCGCGCGCAACGTCATCATCAAGACCCCGTTCGGCTGCGTGGCGCGCTTCCAGGTCGGGCGCCGCCAGCGCGTCTTCAAAGCCAGCATCGCCCCTCTCGAGACAGTGGTCAGCACGGTCGGCTCCGGCGATGCGTTTCTGGCCGGCTTCGTGAGCGCCCGCTTCCAGAAGCTCGACCTGCCGGAGTGCCTGCGCGACGCTCTCGCCGCCGGCGCCGCGAACACGCAGCGCTACGGCGCCGGTGTGCTCGACGCGGACGATGTCGCGCGCCTGCGCGAGAGCACCGACGTGACGGAAGTGGAAGGTAGAGGAGGCGGCGCCGCCTGAGCGCCGCTGCGCTGCCGGCCGTCGACGACTCCGGCGTGCTGCTGAACGCCGGCGATGCCTGACCGGACGCGCCGCGTTCCCGCTCCGGCGCATGAGGCCTTGCGCCGATGTTCAGGTCGGTCGCCCGCCGGATAGACTTCCCAAGAGGTGCGACCTCGAGGGACCGGAGGAGTGGGCTATCGACGAGCTTGCCGACACCGTTCTGCTCCATGTTCAGACCGCGGCCATCGCCGTCGATGAGGATGGCCGCGTCGGCGTGTACAACCCGGCCGCGGCGCGGGTGCTGGTGGTGCCCGTCGAAGAGGTGCTGGGACGCGATCTGCACGAGCTGGAGGGCGGCGCCCCAGCGCTGGCCACGGTGGCAGCCGTGCTTCTCGAGGCGCGGCGAAGCCGGCAGACGGCGGCCCGCCGCCAGGTCGTGGTCCGCACCCGCGACGGAGAGCGCACCCTCGGCTACACGGTCAGCATCCTCGGCGACGGCGGTGCCGCAGCGCTGTTCTTCGCCGATATCACCCACGCTCTGGCCGAGGAGCGGCAGGCGGTCGAGGCGCAGCGCTTCGCCGAGGTGGGGCAGATCGCCAGCTCCATGGCCCACGAGCTCAAGTCGCCGCTGGCCACCGTGGAGCTGTACGTGAACCTCATGCGGCGGGCGCTCAAGGACGAACCCGCTGCTGTGCACAACCTGGATGTCATCAAGGACCAGACCCACCTCTGCCTGGAGCGCATCCGCGCCATCATGCACTCCATCAACCCCGACGCGGCTCGCGCCGGCGGCACGACACTGACAGCGCTGCTCCCCGTGGTGCGCGACGTGATCGACGACCAGCGCCGGCGCAACGAAGGCGCAAAGCTCACGCTGAGAGCAGCCGCCGAGGACCCGCGCGTAGCGCTCGGCGCCAGCGACCTGCGCTCCGTGATCAACAACCTGGTGGTCAACGCACTCGAAGTCACGGCCGGCAAGGGCCCGGTGCAGATCGGTGTGAGAAGCGACGCCGACGGGGTCCACCTGCGCGTCGCGGACAAAGGCCCCGGCTTGCCCGACAGCGACGTGTTCGCGGCGTTCTTCACCACCAAGTCCAGTGGTACGGGGCTCGGGTTGTGGCTGGTGAGCCGCTTGGTCGAGGAGGCCGGCGGCAGCATCAGCGCCGGCAATCGCCGCGGCGGCGGAGCCGTATTTTCCGTCGATCTGCCACTACCCGACCATGCGCGTCTGCGCGGCGCGGAACTGCTCATCGTCGAAGACGACGTAGCCCTCCGCACGGCGTCGGTCGTCGCGCTCGAGACGTGCGGTGCGCGTGTCACAGCCGTGGGGACCGGGAAGGATGTGCCTGAGGGAACGCGAACGTGGGAGTGTGCCATCCTTGACTTCCATCTCCCCGACATGACCGGGGTCGAGATCGCGGCGCGCCTTCCGGACGGCACGCCGGTCCTGCTTGTGAGCGGCGATCCCCTGGCTGGCGGCGCGCTGGCCGAGATACGCGACCGGCGCGCCTGGTACTTGCCCAAACCCTTCGAGGTCGACAGGTATCTTGACCTCGTTTCTCTGCTTGTGGGGGCCAAATGAGTGACAAAGGACGGGTCATCATCGCCGACGATCACCGGCTGTTTCGGCAGGGGTTGCGGCAGCTCCTCGAGACCGAGGGCTACGAGATCGCCGTCGAGGCGACGAGCGGTCAGGAGGCGCTCGATGGCGTGGCTGCCAATCCGGGCTGCGTGCTGCTTCTGGACATCGCCATGCCGGGCATGAACGGTCTCGAGGTCGCGCAGCGCCTCGCTGAGCGCGGGGACGATGTCAAGGTCGTCATGCTCAGCGCCCGCGAGGACCGCGACGCGCTCTTCAGCGCCATCTCCGCGGGAGCTCGGGGTTATGTGGCCAAAGACGCCGAGCCCGACCAGCTCTTTGCCGCCATCGACCTCGTGTTCCACGGCGGCACGGTGCTCAGCAACGGAGTCGCCGCCAATCTCGGCGAGGGCATCCGCCAGCTCGACTACGCCCCCGGCGCCTACGAGCAGCGTCGCCTGGAGCTTACCGATCGAGAGCTTGAGATCCTGCGGCTGCTGGCCACGCCGAGGTCCCCGGCGCAGATCGCCGGGGAGCTCTTCCTGAGCAAGAAGACGGTGCAGAACCACATCTCCGCGATCTACCGCAAGCTCAGCGTGGGCAGCCGCAGTGAGGCGATCGTCAAGGGTATGGAGTTGCACCTCATCGACTCCAAAGGCTGAGCCTTCACAGAAAAGGGGACGCCTCCCCATCGTGAGCGGGAAATGCGGCGTCGATTCCTAGTGGTGAAGGAAGCGGACCCGGCGGGTCTCGCGGAGACGCGGAATGGGCCGACGGAGCGGTCCCAGAGGACGACCCGCCAGACGCTTCCTCCCGCGGGTCGACACGAGGAGGCATACTACCGGTCGCACCTAACTCCCATGCCTTGCCTGGCCTCCGAAGGGGCGGCCGGGACCCGCAGAGGGCCCCGGCCGCCCCGGCCACGTACGGGCGTGCGAAGCAGCCACCCTCGCGGCCGCGCGGCGCAGCCCATCGCGGACGTGCTCGCGTGTTGATTCCCGCCGGAGCCGCTGGTACAGTCGGACTACGTTGACGCGAGAGATAACCAGCTCACACAGACACGCACCACAGAGCCCAGAGACCCCGGTACGTCCGTGCCCGGGTCTTTTGTTTAATCCGAGATCGCCTGACCCGGCTCGCCTATGAGGAGGACGGCATGGAAGTAGAGATCGGCCGCGGCAAGAAGGGCCGCCGCGCCTACGGCTTCGACGACATCGCCATCGTGCCCAGCCGCCGCACGCGCGACGCCGAAGACGTCGACATCACCTGGAAGCTCGGCCCGCACACCCTGCCGTTGCCGTGCCTCGCTTCAGCCATGGACGGCGTGGTCGATCCCCAGTTCGCCGTCACGATGGGCAAGCTCGGCGGCCTCGCCGTGCTCAATCTCGAGGGCGTGCAGACGCGCTACGAGAACGCCAACGAGCAGCTCGACCGCATCGCGGCGCTGCCCAAAGAGTCGGCCACCCGCACGATGCAGGAGATCTACAAGGAGTCCATCAAGCCTGAGCTCGTAGCGAAGCGCATCAAGGAGATCAAGGACGGTGGCGTCCTCGCGGCCGCGTCGCTCACCCCGCAGCGCGTCGAGGACTACTACACGATCGCCCTCGAGGCAGGTCTGGACGTCCTCATCATCCAGGGGACCGTCGTCTCGGCGGAGCACGTGAGCACCAAGGTGGAGCCTCTGGACCTCAAGAAGTTCATCGCCCAGTGCCCCGTGCCGGTGATCGTCGGCGGCGTGGCCAGCTACGCCACCACGCTGCATCTCATGCGCACCGGCGCGGTGGGCGTGCTCGTGGGCGTCGGCCCGGGCCATGCCTGCACGACGCGCGGCGTGCTCGGCATCGGCGTGCCGCAGGCCACCGCCATCGCCGACGCCTCGGCGGCGCGCGTGCAGCACGTGCTCGAGACCGGCCAGTACTGCCACGTCATCGCCGACGGCGGCATGCGCACCGGCGGCGACGTCAGCAAAGCCATCGCTCTCGGCGCCGACGCCGTCATGATCGGCTCGCCGCTGGCCGCGGCCGCCGAAGCTCCGGGCCGCGGCTATCACTGGGGCATGGCTACGTTCCACCCCGAGCTGCCGCGTGGAACGCGTGTGAAAGCCGGCATCAAGGGGACGCTCGAGGAGATCCTTCTCGGCCCGGCCCACGAGAACGACGGCACGCTCAACCTGTTCGGCGCCCTGCGCACCAGCATGGCTACCTGCGGCTACGACACGCTCAGCTCGTTCCAGAAGGCCGAGGTCATGGTCGCACCGTCACTGATGACCGAGGGCAAGAAGCTGCAAAAGGAGCAAGACGTCGGCATGGGCTGAGGTCCGCCGCGATACGCCGGCACACACTGACACCAGACTGAGGGAGGCGCCGTGGCGCAGGGCTCGCCGCAAGTCAAGGGGTTCGACACCGTCCTCGTGCTCGATTTTGGAGCGCAGTATGGGCAGCTCATCGCGCGGCGCGTGCGCGAGTGCCGCGTGTACTCCGAGCTGATCCCCCACGACGCGCCCATCGAGCGCATCAAGTCCTTCGCGCCCAAGGGCATCATCCTCTCCGGCGGCCCGATGAGTGTCTACGTCGACGACGCGCCCAGAGTCGATCCCGAGATCTTCGAGCTGGGCGTGCCGGTGCTCGGCATCTGCTACGGCGCCCAGAGCATCGCCCTTGAGCTCGGCGGGACCGTCGCGCGCACCGGCCTGAGTGAGTTCGGCAAGACTCCCCTCGGCGTGCTCGAGCCGGGGCTGCTCCTCGAGGGGCTGCGCTCCGAGGAGCAGTGCTGGATGAGCCATCGCGACAGCATCACCGAGGCGCCGGCCGGCTTCGAGGTGCTGGCGGCCAGCAGCGGAGCTCCCGTGGCCGCCATGGAAGACCGCGAGCGCGGCTTCTACGCCGTCCAGTTCCATCCCGAGGTCGTGCACACGCCCAGGGGGATGGAGGTGCTGCGCAACTTCCTCTACAAGGCGTGCGCCTGCGCACCTACCTTCACGCCGGCTTCGATCATCGAGGAGTCGATCAAGAAGATCCGCGAGCAGGTGGGCGAGAGCAAGGCGATCCTGGGCCTCTCCGGCGGCGTCGACTCGTCTGTCGCTGCGCTGCTCATGCACAAGGCCATCGGCGATCGTCTCACCTGCGTGTTCGTCGACCAGGGCATGATGCGCATGCGCGAGGCCGAGCGCGTGGTCGAGACCTTCTCCGGTACCTTCCACATCCCGCTG
>Ga0302323_100002708_pt1 | contig 14430 bp, 11 predicted proteins | sample Fen_T0_3_FD_201950 | JGI IMG/M metagenome (GOLD analysis project Ga0302323, IMG submission 201950) | Peat permafrost microbial communities from Stordalen Mire near Abisko, Sweden - Fen_T0_3 | ecosystem: Environmental > Terrestrial > Soil > Wetlands > Permafrost | place: Sweden: Abisko... | reverse complement strand
ACCATCGATCACCACCACGACGCCACCACGTCGACCGGCATTCCCAACAAGAAGCTCTTCATGTGGGCGTTTCTCGCCTCGGACTGCATGTTCTTCGGCGCGCTCATCTCGACACACCTGATCTACCGCCTGCACTCGCCGCCGGGATCGCCCGTGGTCAGCAAAATCTTTAGCATCGAGCTCACCTCGTTCTCGACGTTCATCCTGCTCATGTCGTCGTTACTCATGGCTCTCGCCGTGAACTCGCTGCAAAAGGGCCTCGTCAAAAGCACACGCCACAATCTGCTCGGCACGATTTTCTTCGGCCTCATTTTCCTCGGCTGCCAGGTGTACGAGTTTAACCACTTCGTCCACGAGAAAGACCTGACACTTTCCAACAGCATTTTCGGTTCAACATTCTACACGCTCACTGGCACGCACGGCTGCCACGTCGCCATCGGCGTGCTCTGGCTCGTCCTCATGTACGTCCGCTCGTTCAAACCCGCTGATCCCAGCCGCCCCTGGCTCGCGCGAGCCTTTGTCCATTTCTTCTTATTCGTCATCACCACCGTCGCCGGCATGGCCACCGTGCTCGGACTCGTCCACGCACTCCACGAGCACGAACCGCTCGTCGAATTCGCCGGTCACAACCTGCTCGCCATCGGCACCACGATCGTCGGACTTACCCTTCTCACCTGGTTCGGCTTCTCGCGCCAACCTGTCGAATTCGGCGAGGCCAACGCCATCGACGTCGAATCGATGGGCCTCTATTGGCATTTTGTTGATATCGTCTGGATCGTGATCTTCACCGTCGTTTACCTGCTCGAATACCTCTGATCTTCAACTTCCATGGATGCCAAAACCTCCACGCCGGCCGCCCACGCGCCCCACGCCACCGGCCACCACCCGAGCAAGTTCCACACCTTCGTCCAGATCGCGATGATCCTGTCGGTCATCACCGGCATCGAAATCGTGATCGTCTACCTGCCCTTTGCGAAGTGGCTCGTCGTCTCGTTGCTCGTCGTGCTCTCGGCGGTAAAGTTTCTTTTAGTCATTTTCTACTTCATGCACCTGAAGTGGGATAAAGTTTTCTGCACCATTCTGTTTTTCATCGGCCTGGTGCTCGCCATGGGAACGGTCGCCGCGCTCCTCGCCCTTTTCGGAGCCGAAGCCAGCATTCCTCTCAGCGCAGCGCTCTAACGCTGCGTCGCCCGGACCAGCAAACCGGACGCGCTCCGCTCTTCTCAGGTCACGCGGTGGCCGCCCAACCCCGACTCGTCGCCAAATCGCACACTTGCGGCCAAGCATGTCCGTGCTTTCCATTTGCATGAATTAGTGTGCATTAGAAACGCCATCCATGCCTGACGACCCAACGCCACCGCCGCCACCCGCGATCGAAGTCAAAAACTTGGTCAAATCCTATGCCGGGGTGACTGCCGTCAGCGATGTCAGCTTCACCGTGCAACGCGGCGAAATCATCGGCTTCCTCGGGCCCAACGGCGCGGGCAAAAGCACCACGATGCGCATCCTCACCGGATTTCTCCCCGCGACCTCCGGCATCGTCAACCTCTGCGGCGTCCCCGTCGCGTCCGACCCCGACGCCATTAAACACCTCATCGGCTACATGCCGGAAAACAACCCGCTCCCGGAGGACATGCGCGTCTCCGAGTACTTGTTTTACCGTGGCCGATTGAAAGAGGTTCCTCGCCGCAAACTCAGCGCCCGCATCGACGAAGTACTCGAACTCTGCGACCTGAAACGCGTCCGCCACCGGATCATTGGCAAGCTTTCGAAAGGCTTCCGCCAACGCGTCGGCATCGCCGAAGCCGTCCTCGCCGAACCACCCGTTATTATCATGGACGAGCCGACCATCGGCCTCGATCCACACCAAATCCTGATCGTACGCGACCTCATCGCCAGCCTCCGCGGCCGCATGACGGTGCTCATCTCCAGCCACATCTTGCCCGAAATCGAAGTCACCTGCGACCGGGTCGTCATCATTAACCAGGGCCGCATCGTCGCCTCAGGGACCCCCAACGACCTGCGGCGCGAAATCCTCGGCCACTCCGCCTACAAACTTGAACTCGCCGGCGAGATCGCAGCGTTGACCGCCGTGCTCGCCCAGGTCGAACCAACCCTCGTCATCGCCAGCCACGGCGAACCCGACGCAACCGGCTTCCGCATCTTTCATCTCACCACCGCCCGCGACGAACCACTCGGCGAAGAACTCCTGCGCGCACTCACGAACGACACCCGTTTCCGCCTGCGCGGCCTGGCCCGCGAACACCCATCGCTCGAAGATGTCTTCCTCGCCGCCACCCGCCGCACGTGGGAAATGGTCGACGCGCCGCAACACAAATGACCCTCACCGCGCCGTCGCCGCTACCCGAACCTTTTTCCTTCTCCAAGTGAAACATTTCTTCACCATCCTCAGCCACGAGCTACGAGTCCTGCTCGTCAGCCCGAGCACCTACCTCGCCGCCGTGGCATTTCTCAGCGTCATGGGATTCTTTTTCACCATGATGGTGGATTCCTACAGTGTCGCGGCGCAGGAGGTGACGCCGGCCGTAACCTTTTTTCAATATTTCTGGGTACCCGTGCTTCTGGTCGTGCCCTTGCTCACGATGAAAAGCATCGCCGAGGAGCGCCGTCAGGGAACCCTCGAAACCCTGCTCACCACGCCCGTCTCCACCGCAGAAGTCGTATTGGGGAAATATTTTTCCGCTTACTTTTTGTATATATCACTCTGGGCCTGCACCGGCGGTTTTTTCTACATCCTCCACCGTTTTGACCGAAACGAGCATTTCATCGATTTCGGACCTCTGGCCGGTGGTTATGCTTTCGTGGCCGTTTCAGGCCTCCTATTCGTAGCCATCGGAATCGCCGCCAGCGCCGTCTCGCGCAACCAGGCGATGGCCGCTCTCTTCAGTGGCACCGCGCTCCTCGGCTTGATCGTCGGTTCCAATTTCCTGCCCAACATCGAACTCCTGAAAAACGAAGCGCTACGGCCTTTGAAAACCGCCGTCGACTACGCCCAGGTATTCCAACACCTCGCCGATTTCAGTCATGGCGTTGTGGATACACGACAAGTGCTCTTCTACGTGAGTGGCACCGTGCTCGCTCTGATCTTTAGCATCTTCAGCGTTGAAGTGAAACTCCTCCATAGCTGAACCACCCGCCATGCACGTCATCCAAAGCTTTCGCGCCGCACGGTGGATCCGCACAACCAATCTATTCCTCCAAGGCATCCTCTTTCTCACCCTCTTCAGCGGACTCAACTACATCGCCGTCTTCTTCCCCTGGCGGTTCGACCTCACGAGCCTCCACAAGCACTCACTCTCGGCCGAGACGATTTCGTACCTGAAGCAGCTCACCCAGCCCGTCAAAATCTACGTTACCCTCCCGAAACCCAAAAGCTCGGACGATGATTCGGCCGTTGCCCAAGCCTATCGTGATCTGACCGACCTCCTGCGCGAGTTCACCTATGCCACCGAATCCAACCCCGCCGGTCGCGTCACCTTCGAATGCATTGACGTCTACCAACGCAGCCGCGAAGCCAAGGCCCTTGACCTCACCGAACCCGGTCCAACCCGCGTCGACTGCGGCGAAAAACGCCGCTTCGTCGGCCCTGAGGAACTTTATCACATCGAGAAAAACGAGAAAATCGCCTTCCTCGGCGAACAGGTCATCACCGCCGCGATCCTCGACGTCACCAACGACAAAAAAAGCAAAATCTATTTTCTCACCGGCCACGGCGAGATGGACCCGGGCAATGCAACACCGGACCGCGGCCTTTCCTTGCTCGCGACCCAACTCACGTTACGAAACTTCGAAGTCGACCGGCTCAACCTCACCACTCGCCCGATCCCTGATGACGCAACCCTCATCATCTCCGCCGGCCAGCAAAACCGTTACAGCGCCGAAGAAGAAAATATGCTCCGGCAATACCTCGACACCAGCACCTCCACCCGGCCGGGACGGCTGATGCTCTTCATCCCACCCGACCTCCCCAAGAACGAACAACGAGAGACAACCGGCTTGGAAAATCTCCTTTTTGCCTGGGGTATCCGCGCCGATGACGTCGTCGTCTACGACACCGATCCGACCAACATCAGCGATACCAACGACCTCATCCTAAACGCATTTAACGACAAACACGAAATCACCCAACAATTCATTAGTAATCAAATCAAAGTCCGCTTCGGTTCCTCCCGCAGCGTGGTCGTCAATCCCAGCCGAATTAATGACGAGAGCCTAACCGTCACTCGCCTGATTGGCACTAACTCAAAAACCGCCTGGGGCGAATATAATTACCACAGTAAACCTCAGTACAATTACGGAGTCGATATCCCGGCCAACGCCCTCGGCTTCGCCGTCGCCTCCGAACGCGTCAAGGCCCGCGACATCAAGCTCCAATACAGCATCCAAGCCGGACGCCTCGTCGCCTTCAGCTGCTCTGATTTTATCACGAACAACCGTCTCGGCAACGAAGGCAACCTCACGCTCGTGCTCGCCAGCATCAACTGGCTCGTCGGTCGCGACGCCCAACTCACCGTCACCCCCCGCCGCATCGAAAAATTCCAGCTCACTCTGAATCAAAAAGAACTCCTCCGCCTCCGCTACAGTCTCTGGTTCGGTCTCCCTTCCGCCGCCGCCCTGCTCGGCCTCATCGTTTACTGGACCCGTCGCAGTTAAACCAGCCGCCAAGCCCAACACCCTTCCGCCATGCGCACCAAAGTAACGCTGTTTCTCATTCTCCTGAACGCCGCGCTGTTCTCCTTTATTTACTTCGGCAATTTCCGCATTGATCCGAAACTCGCCGACAAGAACCTCGTTCTCGGCCCCGAGACCGCCAACATCCAGTCCCTGGAAATCTCCACGGTCGGCGCCGCCAGCCCGATCAAAATCGAACGCACCGGCGAAACCTGGGGGCTCACCAGCCCGCTCCAATGGCCCGCCAACGACTTTGCCGTCACTCGCATCGTGAGCGAGCTGCAACAACTCCATCCCTTCAACACGTTCACCGTCACCGAACTTTCCCAAACCGGCCAAACCCTCGCGGACTACGGATTGGAGAAGCCCGCGCTCACAGTCACCTTCACGCCCGCATCCGCAGCGCCAGGAGCCCCCGCACCCAAACCCGTCACCCTCAAGATTGGCAACCCCACCAAAGCCGGCAACCGCCTCTACGTCCTCTCTCCCGACGAGAAAAGCGTTCACGTCGTCAACCGCAGCCTCGCCGAAAGCCTCGCCCTCCGCCTCGAAGATCTGCGCGCCGACACCCTCTTCACCATCCTCGCCTTTGAAGTCCAATCCTTCCGGCTTCAACGTGAAGCGCCCGCCGCCGGCATCCGGATACGCAAGGACAACAACAACCGCTGGTTCTTCGACGCTCCCTTCAAGACCAACGACGTGCGTGCCGATAAAATCGCCACCACCCTCGCCATCAGCGAGCTGCATAAACTCAGGGCCAAAACCTTCCTCGATCCACAAACCATCGACAACGCCAAGACCGGCCTAACCAACCCCTTCCTGCAAATCACCCTCAACGGCAATAACCGTCACGAAACCCTCATCGTTGGCCAACGCGTCGAACCCGCCAACTCCTCGCCCGCCTCCGCAACCCCGGCCGCCACCCCCGCCGCGTCTCCAACGACTGAATACTACGCGCAGATGGACGACAAAACACCCGTCTTCACCGTCACCATACCGACCCAACCGACCGACCTGCTCGAGACCCTCAACAGCGCCCAGGAAACGCTGCGTGATACTCACGTCCTCGATCTCGAACCATCCACCATCGCCACGATCTCGCTCAACGCGCCCAACCTGCCCGAAGTCACCCTGCAACGTCTGGAATCCTCCAACGCCAACCCCGCCACCGCCCCCTGGCAAGTCGTCCGCCACAATGGCGATCATGGTCCGCAAACGCTCCCCGCCGACCGCGAACTCGTCGAAAAACTCCTGCAACGCCTCAGCCGCCTCACCGCCGAGCGCTTTGTCGACGACGCCCCCTCGCAATCCACCCTCGAAGAATTTGGTTTCAACCGCCCCTCCCGCCAGATCACGATCTCCCGCGCAAAAACGGTCACGGGTGCCGACACCACCCTTCAAATCGGGGCCACCGCCGGTAACGAACTCTCTGTCTACGCCAAACTCGCTGGCCAGCCCTACATTTACCGCGTCAACAGCGAAATCCTTCGCGATACTCCGGTCAGCCCCCTCGCCTTCCGCGACCGCCTCATCCGCGAACTCCCAGCCGGCGCTCAAATCACCGGCCTGAAACTCACAGACCTTTCCACCAACACCGTCGTCCTCGAAACCGCGCTCCCGCTCCCCGCCCCAACCAACGGAGTTACCACCGTCACTCCCGCGCTACCCGTCAGCCGCGAAGCGCTCGAAGCCCTGACCACCCAACTGCGCTCCCTCCGCGCCAAAACCTTCCTCAAGGAAGAATTCACCGCCACTGTCACGTTCAACGGCGAGGAACGTCCCTGGCACTACCGCCTCGACCTCACCCTTTCGCTCATCGGCGGCACCGCCGCCCAAACCTCCGTCTCCACCCTCTTCTTCTCGGACCGAACCGGCGGCACCACTCAAATCGTCGGCTCACCCGATCTCAGCCTCGTTTTCGAGGCCGAACAACCCCTCCTCGACACCTTCTTCACCGTCGCCTACGGCCCGAAAGATCCCGGCCCCGCCCAGCCGCAACCGCCGACAATACCCACGACACCCCCTGCCCCCGAGGCCAAGCCTATCCCAGCCCCCGCCGCTCCTTAACGAACCGCCTGCGGTAAATTTCGAGCGCCCCCATGAAGATCCTTAGCACCAGCTGGTTTATCAGCAAATGGTGCGCCGGGTGCGCCCGCGACCTGTTACTGTGCATTCTCTGGGCCGTACTCGCCGCACTCCTCATCCTCCAAGGCGTGCTCCTTACCTCTCATCAATTGCCGATGCCTGGCTGGATGCTGCGCCAGATCGAGACGCGATTGAACGTCATCGGACTGCGCGCCCAAATCGGCACCGCCACCCTCACCACCGCCGGCCAGATCGTGGTGGATAACCTACAAGTCTCAACCGCCACGTCCGCCGGCCCGCTCATCAGCGTCGGCTCCCTGAATCTCCGGCTCAACCCTTTGACGCTCCTAGCGGGCCACCTCGATGTCACCCACGTCTCCGCGAGTGGTGTTGATTTTCTTCTACCAGCGCTCTTCTCGCCCACCGGACGCAGTGAAGCAGTGATCAGCCACGCCAGCATCGCCTTCAGACCCGACCCGAAAAACCTGTTCCTTGAACAACTCAACGGACAACTCGCCAACATCACCTTCTCGACGCACGGCACCATCAATTTGCCCGCCACCGCCGGTCAAAAACCGGCTTTCACAAAAGCCTCAATCGCCGAGTTCGTTAAAAATTACGTCCAAGCATGCCAGCGCCTGAGTGAAATCGAACCCACGCTCCAATCCTTCGAATCACCCCGGCTCGACATTCTCCTTTCACCCGATCCAGAAAACTGGACCAAAGCGGCAATCACACTCACCTGCAAGAACGCCGAAATCGACCTTTCCCGCTTTAACCCCGAGACCGGCCGCGTGCAAATCGCCGGCCTCCGCCTTTCAACCGATCTACCCCTTGCCGCCAAAAAACTCCAGATCGTCTCCCTGCGGGTCAGTTGCGACCAGGTTCGCAACACCACCGGCTATGAAATTCACTCGCTCGAAGGTATACTCAACGCCGATCTCGGCAGCGATTTCACCCAGATAGAACCAAGAGACATCGTCGTCACGGCAGCCTCCGTGCTCATAAAAGGCGTGCCACTCGGCAGCACCTGGGCCAGCCTGCGGCCCGGCGCTACGCCCGCCCTGCACGGCGAAATCACCACCCGGGCCATCGGCGCCGACTGGCACGCGACCACCGACGCCGACCTCAATCTTCGCCAGGGCACCGTCACGCTGTCGGGCGCCGTCACACCGTTTATCACACGGAAAATCGAAGACTTCTTCCATCAACCACACGGCACGCTCCTCACTTTCACCGCGCCCCCGACTTTCGCTCTTTCCGCCGAATTTGGTCCTGATTGGAAACCCGGCCTGATACGCGGCAACATCATCTCCGGCTCCGTGGTCGGCGGCTCCGTTCCCATCACCGACATCCTAGGCGATTTTACGTTCAAAGGTAACGAACTCAACGCAACCGACATTTACCTTCATCAGGGCGAAAACACCGCCCGCGGCATCTACTGGATGAATGTCAAAACCCTCGATTTCCGCTTTCTCCTCACCGGCCAGTTACGCCCGATCGACATCTCCGGCTGGTTCGGCGACTGGTGGCGAAACTTCTTCAATCGTTTCAACCTTACCGCCGGAATCCCCGTCGCCGATGTCACCGTCGGCGGTAATTGGCCGCAACCTCACCTCACCACCGTCTTTGCCGGTGCCGATATAGATCGGCCCAAAATCGGAGACGTCCAATTCGACCACGTACGCACAGTCATGTACATCCGGCCCGAATTCTACGACGCCACCGAGCTTAAGGTCACAAAAGACGGCCGCACCGCCAAAGGCACCTTCACCCGAACCGTCGATCTCCATCATCCGGACGACGCCATGCGCGAGATGGACTTCGACATCACAAGCACCCTCGATCTCGTTGATACCGTCAAAGCGTTTGGCCAGGAGGGTGAAGAAATCCTCAAACCTTTCACTTTTGCCGAACCACCCACACTTCGACTCAAAGGCCATCTCGACGGTGAGGCCTCCGGCAAAGGAACTCACCGCAACATCGCCATCGACCTGCGCTCCCGCGGCGATTTTGCGTTGTACGACTTCCCGCTCTACGACCTTTCATTCAAAGGCGAAATCCGCGACGCCGACATCGACCTCAGCGACGTCCAAGTTTCGTTTGCCCGCGGCCAAGCCCGTGCCCGCGCCCTTATCAGCGGCCCGGAAACCGAGCGACGCCTCCGTTTCGACGCCGCCATCGATGGCGCCAGCATCGGCGAAACCATCAACACGCTCGAACAGTATTTCGCCAAACAAAAAGGCGAACTACCTCCTCCCACCAGCAAGTTCCAGCACCAACTCGCCGACGGCCGCCTCCAATTCCAACTCGCCGCCGACGGCCTCTACCACGACCCGCTCAGCTTCAAAGGCCGCGGGAGCATGGAACTCAGCGGCGACCAACTCGCCAAGATCAACCTCTTCGGCGGCCTATCCCAGGTGTTGAGCAAAAGCCCCCTCTTCAGCTTTACCGCACTGCAACTGAAAAGCGCCCGCTCCACATTCGTGCTCGACCAGAAAAACGTCGACTTCCCTGACCTAAAAATCACCGGAAACTCCGTAGGTATTGAAGGAAAAGGCACCTTCCTGCTCGACAAAAAGCTCATGGATTTCAGCGCGAAAGTTTACCCTTTTAACCAGGGCAAAACGCTCCTCGCCAACACCCTTGGCTTCGTCCTCGTACCCATTTCAAACGTATTCGAGTTAAAACTCTCCGGCACCCTTGACGAACCAAACTGGTACTTCGCCTACGGCCCCACCAATATCATTTACAACCTGACGGGGACCAAGCCTAACGAAACCACCCCGGCGCCCCAACCCACCAGCGATACCCCAAAGACGCTGGCGCCGATCTACCTCCGACGCTAAAGCCGTTGAATTGAAGCTCAGGACTTCGCCTTCAGGATCTCGTCGACGTAGCCAAAAAACACCTCGTAAATCGACGATTCGCGCAAGGGCGTGAGCGCACCCTCACCGGGGCGTTTGTTGAAGTCGTCCTCGATCAATTGAGAAAATAATACTTCGATTTTCGTACCGCCTTCGAGCGCCGGCGATAGTTTGGCATCGAACCAGACCTGCCGTGCGGTGCCGGGACCCGAGGCACTCGTATTGATCGGTCCCAGCGCGTGGATCACACCTTGCGCCGGACCGCCTCGTTCAAATTTGTAACCCATCTTCACGAGCGCCGCACGCGCAGCATCATACGCTTTGCGCTCGTCGACGTTTACGATCTTCGGCTGGTATTGCGGTGCAGAAAAATGCTCGCGCACGTCGTTGCGAACCGTTTCGCAACCGGCAAAAACCAGCGCGAAAATTCCTAAAAATAAAACGGCGGCGATTTTCATAAATTTCAAATTCAGGCAGGCTGTTGCTGCGAAATGCAATGAAGCGTACCTCGTCCCAGAACGAGGTCCAGACAATCGACCGGCACGATTTCTCGGCCGGGGAAACAATCGGCCAGAATCTCTGCCGCTTCGCTGTCGCGTTTCGGCTGACGGAAAGACGGCATGAGCACCGCGCCATTGAGCACGAGGAAATTAGCGTACGTAGCCGGCAGACGCTGCTCGTCGCGATAACACGCCCGTGGCATCGGCAACTCGACGAGTTTGAATTTCTTTCCGGCGGGCGTGCGCAGACTCTTCAGACGATCAAAATTATCACGCAGCGCGCGATAGTTTACGTCGCGGGAATTCGTTTCAACCGCCGTGACGATCCCATCGGCGCGGAAGAACCGGCTGAGATCGTCCACGTGACCATCCGTATCATCACCTTCAATACCATCGCCCAGCCAATAAATCGTGTGCACGCCAAGAAAATCACGCAGCGCCTGTTCGATCTGCTCGCGCGAGAGGTGCGGATTCCGGTTTTTATTGAGCAGGCAAGCCTCAGTCGTGAGCAACAGCCCCTCGCCGTTCACCTCGACAGAACCACCCTCAAGAACCATCAAATGCTCGAAGCGGCGGAGATTCAGCTTCGTGGCGATCTTGGCCGGAATGGCGTTGTCCGCTTTGAATTTCGGATACTTGCCGCCCCAGGCATTGAACTGCCAGTCGGTCACGGCGACTTCGCCGGTGCGGTCGTTCTTCACGAAGATCGGGCCGTGGTCCCGGCACCAGGCGTCGTCGGTCGCGTGGGCAAAAATCTCGATACGCGCAAGATCGGCGCCCGCCTGCTTGAGCAAACGACGCGCGGTGGCATGGAGCGATTTCGCGATATTGAACCGAACCATCTCGTAGTGACTAATTATCGCGGCGATTTCGGCGAACTTCGCCGGAATCGGCCGGTAGTTGCGTGGCCAGGTTTTTTGGCGGTGAGGCCACGAGAGCCAAATCGCAGCCTGCGGCTCCCATTCCGCAGGCATGCGGAAACCAAGACTGGCTGGAGTTTTTTTTGCGGCAGCCATGGTTACGGTTTGCCACCCGATCGTTTGCCCGAGGTAGGGACGGACCGCTGGGCCGTCCGTTCACCCAGCGGTCGCGCCCTACCCGCACGCGTAGGTTCTTTGACTGAGATGTCATCGTCGATAAAGCGTTTCGTCAGCTCGCCGTACGCATCGATGCGCCGATCGCGGAGGAAAGGCCAGTGCGTGCGGGTGTCGTCGATCTGCCCGAGATCAACGTCGGCAAGTAGGATTTCCTCTTTATCAGCGCTAGCCTTGGCGAATAGTTCGCCGCTGGTGCCAGCGACAAAGCTCTGGCCCCAAAATTCAATGCCGTCACCGCCCGCCGACGCCTCGTGGCCAATGCGATTGACCGATGCGACGTAACAGCCGTTTGCCACGGCGTGTGAACGCTGAATCGTTTCCCAAGCACCGTGTTGCTTCACGCCAATCTTCGCCTTTTCGCGCGGATGCCAGCCGATCGCGGTGGGATAAAAAATGATTTCCGCACCTTGCAGCGCCGTGAGCCGCGCTGCTTCGGGATACCACTGGTCCCAACAAATGAGCACGCCGATCGTCGCGTACTTCGTCTGCCACGCGCGGAAGCCGGTATCGCCCGGCGCGAAGTAAAACTTCTCGTAGAACAGCGGATCGTCCGGAATGTGCGCCTTGCGATAAATGCCGAGCAAAGCGCCATCGGCATCGATGATCACCGCCGTGTTGTGATAAAGCCCGTGCGTGCGCCGCTCGAACAGCGAGGCCACGATCACGACTTTATGCCTTTTTGCTAGTTTCTGAAAAGCCCGTGTACTGGGTCCGGGAATTTCCTCGGCGAGCGCGAAGTTTTTGTAGTCCTCGCTCTGGCAAAAATACTCCGACGCAAACAACTCCTGCGTGCAAATAATCTTGGCGCCGCGCTTGGCCGCACGTTCCACCAGCGCGAGGGTTTTCTCGCGGTTGACCGCCTGGTCGGGGACACAGGCGTGTTGGAGGAGGCCAAGCGTGATCTTGCTCATGGGAAACGTCGGGATGCCCCGGCGGCAGGTGCAGCAGACCGCTCAATACACCACTTTGTTCAGCGGGTATTCGACAATACCTTCAGCGCCGAGCGCCTTGAGCTGCGGGATGATTTCGCGGGCAACGCTTTCGTCGATAATCGTCTCCAGCGCGACCCAGTCGGGCGAACTCAGCGGCGAGATCGTGGGATTCCGCAGCGACGGCATGGCCGTGATGATTTTCTCGAGCGCAGCCTTGGGCGCGTTCATCTTGAGCCCGACTTTGCTCTGCGCTTCGAGGGCGCCGATCAGGAGCAGGGCAATCGTTTCGATTTTCTTGCGCTTGGCCGGATTGGCCCAGCTCGCCTTGTTGGCGATGAGCTTTGTGTTCGTGTAAAGCAGCGTGTCGACGATGCGGAGTTTGTTCGCACGCAGCGAACTACCCGTCTCGGTGATGTCGACGATGGCATCGACCAGGTCCGGAACTTTAACCTCGGTCGCACCCCAGGAAAACTCGATCAACGCGTCGACCTTCTTTTCGGCGAAGTAACGTTTTACGGTGTTAACCAGTTCGGTTGCGACACGTTTGCCGGCAAGATCGGCAGCGGATTTGATCGGCGAACTCTCCGGCACGCACAGCACCCAGCGCGATTTTTGCACCGAAGCCTTACTGTAAATCAGATCACAAACCTCGACGACATCGGATTCGTTTTCCTTGATCCAATCGTAACCGGTCAGCCCGCAGTCGAAAAAACCTTGCTCCACATAACGGCTGACTTCCTGCGCGCGGACGAAACGCCCGTCGAGCTCCGGATCGTCAATCGACGGTTTATAGGAACGCGAGCTGGTGGTGATTTTCCAACCGGCCTTGGCGAACAAATTCTTAGTGGATTCCTCGAGGCTGCCCTTGGGCAACCCGAGCATGAGTAGAGGTGTTACGTCGGGCACGCGGCCAAGGCACACCGGCGGCACCCTTGCTTCAAGATTTTTCGCCGCGAGAACCAGCACAGATTGCAAACAATTTACGGAAAAACATCACGGTCAGGCCATTGTTTCTTTTGACAATTGGGCACCACATTGTAAAAAAGTTGTCGTTCCAACTTACTATGCGCTCTGCCCCAAAACCCTTGGTTTTAGTCGTCGAAGATGAGGAGGAGCTGGCCAAGCTCATTGCTATCCACCTCGAAGAGGCTGGGATGCAAACTCAAGTTTACAATCGTTGCGCACACGCCCTGCGCTTCTTAAAGAAGAATTTCGCCAACCTGCTGCTCCTCGACGTCAACCTTCCGGACCAGTCAGGCTTCCAACTTCTGGATGAGTTGAAGAAAAGTGATATTTCCATCCCGGTCATCTTCGTGACCGGCAATTCGCTCGAAACGAGCAAGGTCAAAGGCCTCGAAATGGGCGGCGATGACTACATCACCAAACCCTTCAGCTACCCCGAACTCGTTGCCCGCATCCACGCCGTCCTTCGCCGTGCCGAGTCTTCGGGCGACTACAACGTCACCAAGAACGCCAAAGTCAGCGACCAGCCCTTCGATTTCTGCGGATCAAAAGTCACGCCCGATCGTCTCGAAATCGAATTCCCCAACGCCACGGTCACCAAGATCGGCCGCAAGGAACTAGGCATCCTCTCCTACTTGAACGACAACCAAGGCGTCGTCATCACGCGCAAGGCCCTAATTCACGCCGTCTGGGGCATCCACGCCGACGTGAAAAGCCGCTCGCTCGACCAGTACATCGTCAAGGTCCGCGATCTGTTCAAAACCAACGGCCTCAGCCTCGACACCTTCCGCACTGTCCACAGCGTCGGCTACATTTTCGACCCGAAGGGCGTTTCACAAGAAGGCCGCTAAGTTCTTTCCCGGGTTGTCTCAACCCACCCAAAACGCCGCGACCACGCGGCGTTTTTTTGTGCCCTCAACCAACGAGTTTCTTCCGCAACAACCCGCGAAAACTCCACCCGATCAGTACGAGATTCGCCGCCACCACTTCCAACGGCATCGGCGGCAGTCGGCGCAGCGCCAGACCAAACACAACCAATCCGAGTGTCATAAAAATAAAATCGCCGACCCGAGCCGTCCGTTCTCTCCACTGCAAAACCGCCAGCGCCAGCCAAACAGCCAGCGCCGCGCCGCCCGCCAGCCAAAAAAACCGAACAGCGAGCGCCATCCGGCCTTCCCGCACCAACAACTCCGCCACGAGCCAAAACAACAGCTCGTTGAAAAACAAAAATCCCACGCCGAGCGCGGACACCAAATGCGCGTTCACCGGGAACTGGCCTTTATCGTCAACCGGC
>Ga0302323_100002707_pt1 | contig 14430 bp, 7 predicted proteins | sample Fen_T0_3_FD_201950 | JGI IMG/M metagenome (GOLD analysis project Ga0302323, IMG submission 201950) | Peat permafrost microbial communities from Stordalen Mire near Abisko, Sweden - Fen_T0_3 | ecosystem: Environmental > Terrestrial > Soil > Wetlands > Permafrost | place: Sweden: Abisko... | reverse complement strand
CGTACGGGTGAAGCCCGCGGTGCTGAAGACGTTCGCCGACACCAACGGCCTTGGCAAGATGGACCCGCGCGAGCTGGAGGACGAGTTCGTCTGGCGCAACTCGTACCGGCTGAACGACACCATGTACGCATCGCTTGGCGAAAAGCGCGCCTTCGTTCTGTCGCACGGCCGCGACCAGCTGGTGTTCAAGCTGGTTGGTTATGCCGAGCAGAACGTCGATTACTACCAGCTCGAAGACTTCAAAGCCCATCTGTGGATTGCCCACCAGCGCTACCCCACCAAGGGGCGCGTGTGGCACCCCGGCGGCGCGCACCCGTTCGTCGGTCTCAACGAAGCGCTGGTACACAACGGCGACTTCGCCAACTACCACTCGGTGTGCGAGTACCTGCGCCAGCGCAACATCAAGCAGCAGTTTCTCACCGACACCGAGGTCTCGGCGCAGCTGTTCGATCTGTGGGACCGCGTCTACAAGTACCCGCTCGAGTACATCATCGAGGCCTTGGCCCCGACCACCGAGCTGGACTTCGACCAGCTGCCGAAGGACAAGCAGAAGATCTACCGCGAGATTCAGGCGACCCATATCCACGCCTCGCCTGACGGACCGTGGTTCTTCATCATCGCGCGCAATCATCCGGACCAGAAGCGCATGCAGCTTCTTGGCATCACCGACACGGCGATGCTGCGTCCCCAAGTGTTCGCGCTCTCCGACAGCGGTGACGTTCAGATCGGCCTGATTTGCTCCGAGAAACAGGCCATCGACGCCACCTTGCGGGGATTGTCGCGCGAGGATCCGCGCTTTTCGCCGGTAGCCGACCGTTACTGGAACGCTCGTGGTGGGTCCAGCACTGACGGTGGCGCTTTCATCTTCACGGTGGAAGGCGAGCAGGGCAAGCGCAAGCTTTCCTGTGCGGACAAGTTCGGTCGTCAGGTAAAACTGGACATTGGCAAGGTCCGTTGCGACCAACCGAAGACCACGCCGCTGGTAGAGATTGTCTCAGCTGGCATTCGCAAGGCCGTGGGCGATTCCCTGAAGCAGGGTAGGGCGCAGGACCTTTTCACGCACGTGTCTGGGAATCTGTCCAAGTGGCCGGCCAGCGGGTTGCGCGACTTCTGCGATCAGGTGGTCGCCGCCAGCGACAACGGCCGAGGCAAGGCCACCGCGATCGAGGCGCTGAGCCTGCTCTACGATCGCCATTACGACATAGGCGACAAGCGCCGGGCCACCGTCTTGCCGGTGCTGGAAGAGACCCTGATGCGGCTGTTCGATGCAACGCCGATGGTGGGCGAGCCCGGCGAGGGCATGTACCGTCGCTTCAACTGGAACAGCAAGGGCAACATCGTGAGCCCGAACGCCGGCGAAGAAGTGATGATCATCGACGCAGAGAAGTTTCCGCCCGAGGGAGACGATTGCGACGCCGTGTACTTGCGCAAGGCCTACAAGGCCGGTTGGCGACGCTTCATCGTGTACCGCCTGCGTGGCCAACGCTTCACGGGTGTCGGCCTTGGGCCAGGTACCGACGGGGTCCGCATCGACACCTACGGTTCCAGCGGCGACTACCTGGCCAGCGGCATGGACGGCGAGGAGATCTACGTCCACGGCAATGCCCAAGACCAAATCGGGCAGATCGCCAAGCGTGGCAAGCTGGTCATCTACGGCGACGTGGGCCAGACGTTCATGTACGGCGCGAAAGGCGGCGAGGTGTTCATCCTCGGCAACGGCGCGGGCCGTCCGCTCATCAACGCCGTTGGAAGACCGCGCGTGGTCATCAACGGCACCTGCCTCGACTTCTTGGCCGAGTCGTTCATGGCCGGCGACCCGCTCAATGGCGGCGGCTTTGTCATTCTGAACGGCGTGGAATTCGACGGTCACGCCAAGCTGGTGCCTCTGGCCTCGCCGTATCCGGGGAGCAACTTGTTCTCGCTGGCTTCGGGCGGTGCCATCTACGTACGCGACCCCGATAAGAAGGTGGTCGAGCAACAATTGAACGGCGGGGTGTTTGCGCCGTTCACCCATGCCGATTGGCGCCTGATTGGCGCCTATCTGGAAGAAAACGAGCGGCTGTTCGGCGTGAAAGTACAGGACCTACTGACCGTGAACGGCAAGCTTTGCGAGCCCGAGCAGGTCTATCGCAAGGTCAGTGCGCAGGCGCTCGCGGTCCTGGCCGCGGCGACGGAGAAAAAGAAATGAACCTGGCCGCAACGGAGATCTCCGGCGAATTCACTTCGCTGGCTGAAATTGAAAGCCACGCCAATCTGGCGGCGTGCCTGCAGTGCAAGAAGTGCACATCGGGCTGTCCGGTGTCGGCCATGGCTGACATCAAGCCACACGAGATGGTGCGCAAGGTGCAATTCGGGCAGAAGGACGAGGTGCTGGCGAGCAAGATGCTGTGGCAGTGCACGTCCTGCCAGACTTGCGCGACCCGTTGCCCTCAGAAAGTTAGCGTGGCTGCACTCAACGACGGCTTGCGCCGGATGAGCGTAGCCGCCAAGTCTCCCACCAAGAGCGCGGCACCGACCTTCAACAGCATCTTCATGAATGCCGTCCGCAAGCGCGGTCGCATGAACGAGGCTGGCCTGATGGCGTCGTTTAAGCTGCGCACCATGCGCCTCTTCGAGGACATGGGGAAGCTTCCCATGATGCTCCTCAAGGGCAAGATGCCACTGTGGCAATCGGCCGCGCCCGGGCGCAGTGAGCGCGAAGAACTGTTCAAGCGTGCCGCAAACGCGGCGAAGGGTGGAAAGTCATGATGCTCTCGGATTTTTTCACCACCTCGGAAGGGGGACGGTCGTGAGCTACGCTTTTTTCCCAGGTTGCAGTATGGAGGGCACGGCCCACGACTACCAGAAGTCGACCGTGGCGGTGAGCAAGGCGCTCGGGCTCGAATTGCCCGAGATCCCCGGCTGGATCTGCTGCGGGTCCACCTCGGCGCACCAGTCGGATCGACTGTTGTCCATCGCACTGCCCGCCAAAAGTCTGGCCGCGGCCGAGGGCAAGCCGGTTGCCGTCGGATGTGCCGCCTGCTACAGCCGCCTCAAGGCGGCGAACTACGAGATCGCCAACGATCCCGAGGTCCGCAAGACGGTCGCCGGTGTGGTCGGCAGGGATTACGACGGCAAGACCGAGATCCTTCACCTGCTCGAGATCCTGAGCCGCGACATCGGCATGCGGAAGATTGCCGAGACCGTGAATAAGCCGCTCAAAGGCTTGAGGGTGGTCACCTACTACGGATGCCTGCTCTCCCGTCCCCCGGAGGTCACGCAATTCGACGATCCCGAAAATCCTACCTTGATGGATCAGGTGATGGAAGCGGCGGGCGCGACAGTGGTCGAATGGCCGCACAAGACCGAGTGCTGCGGCGCGGGCTATTCGATCACCGATGTCGGCATCGTCAAGAAGCTGACCCGCGAAATCCTCGCCATGGCCAAGAGCGCGGGCGCGGATTGCATTGTCACTGCGTGTCCGATGTGTCAGATGAATTTGGATCTGCGACAGAAGGACACGGAGAAAGCGTCCGGCGAACGGTTCGATTTGCCGGTGTTCTATTTCACGCAACTGCTCGGTTTGGCCTTCGGGATCTCCCGCAAGGAACTTGGCCTCAAGAGCTTGGTGGTCAGCCCCGACAAGGTCCTGGCCGCTCACGGAATAAGTGCGTAAGGCGACACCATGAGTGAACAAGGAAAGCCAATCAATTCAAACGGCGCTGGCGCGCCTTTGGGTATTTCCGCCAAGGCCCCCGAGGCCATTGGCGCGGTCATGGTATGCGGCGCTGGCATCACCGGCATCCAGGCGTCGCTGGATTTGGCCGAGTCCGGCTTCAAAGTCTATCTGGTCGAGCAGTCGGCGGCCATCGGTGGACGCATGGCCCAACTGGACAAGACCTTTCCCACCGGCGACTGCGCCATGTGCATTCTTTCGCCGAAGTTGGTCGAGTGCGCGCGCAACAAGAACATCGAGATCATCACGCTGGCCGACGTCGAAGGCATCAGTGGCGAGGTCGGCAACTTCGAGGTGAAGCTGCGCCAGCGCCCGCGCTACATCGATATGAGCAAGTGCAACGCTTGCGGTGACTGCGCGATTGCCTGCCCGGTGTCGTTGCCCAATGAATTCGACCGCAAGCTCGGCACCCGCAAAGCGGTGTTCCGTCCCTACGCGCAGGCTATCCCAAACGTGTACGGCATCTCCAAGTCGGAAGGCATGGCCCCGTGCAAGGCCGCGTGCCCGGCCGGCGTGAATGCCCAGGGCTACGTCGCCCTCGTGGCGGCCGGCAAATTCGACGAGGCGTACGATCTCGTCAAAGAGCGCTGTCCGCTGCCGGCCGTGTGCGGCCGCATCTGCCAGCATCCCTGCGAAGGTCAGTGCAACCGCAAGGACCTCGACGAACCGGTGGCCGTGCGCGACCTCAAGCGCTTTGCGGCCGACCATGTGTACGCCAAGCGCGACAAGAAACCACGCGCACCCTTCCAGCCGGCGAAGATTCAGAAAGAGAAAGTCGCCATCATCGGTGGCGGCCCGGCTGGCCTTACCGCCGCGCAGGATCTCACCAAGCACGGTTACGGCGTGACCCTGTTCGAGTCGCGGCCATTCCTGGGCGGCATGCTTCGCCTGGGCGTGCCCGCGTACCGCCTGCCGCGCGACGTGCTCGACTACGAGATCGAGCAGATCCTCAACGAGCGCGTCGAGGTGCAGCTCAATCAAAAGCTTGGCAAGGACTTCACCATCGAGGGCCTCAAGAAGTCCGGCTTCGCCGCCGTCTTCGTCGCCACGGGTGCGCACAAGAGCCAGAAGATGGGGCTGCCCGGTGACGATGCGGCCGGGGTGATGTACGGCCTCGACTTCCTCGGCCCGGTGAACCTGGGCGAGAAGGTTCCCATGGGCGCAAAGGCGGTGATCGTCGGCGGGGGCAACGTCGCCATGGACGCGGCCCGCGCGGCAATGCGCATGGGCGCCAAGGAAGTCACCGTGGTCTACCGCCGCGGTCGCGCCGAGATGCCCGCGCTGCCCGAGGAGATCGAGCAGGCAGAAGAAGAGGGCGTGAAGTTCGAGCTGCTCACCAACCCCATCAAGGTGATCGCCGACAGCGGCCGCGTCTCTGGCCTCGAATGCCTGCGGATGAAGCTGGGCGAGCCTGATGCATCCGGTCGCCGCCGTCCCGTCGCAGTGGAAGGTTCCAACTTCGTTGTCCCGGCCGATAACGTGATCATCGCCATCGGCCAGACTGCAGACCTTGATCAAGCAGCCGGTGTCCCCCTGGAGAACGGCAAGATCGCCGCCAATGGCTCGCTCGCCACCAGCATAGGCGGCGTGTTCGCCGGCGGTGACGTGGTGCTTGGTCCCGCCTCTCTCGTCGAAGCCATGGCCCATGGGCACCATGCGGCGGACGCCATCCACGCCTTCCTGCGTGGGCAGGCCATGCCCATGCTCGACACCAAGAAGAAGCCCACGGCGCCGAGTCCCAATCCGGCCGCCGAGGTTGCGCCCAAGCAAGCGATGAAGAAGATCATCGTCGAAGACCGCACCCGTGACTTCCGCGAGATCGAGACCGGCTACACCGCAGAGCAAGCGGTCGCCGAAGCCAAGCGCTGCCTCGCCTGCGGCCTGTGCAGCGAGTGCGGCCTGTGCGTGAAGGCCTGCGGCCCAGGCGCCATCGTGCACGACATGCAGCCCAAGGCCGAGTCCATCCGCGTGGGCTCGGTGATCCTCACGCCCGGCTACGAGGAGTTCCAGGCATCGCTGCGCGGTGAATTCGGCCACGGCCGCTACCCCAACGTGCTTTCCAGCGTCCAGTTCGAGCGCATGCTCAGTGCATCGGGTCCTACGGAGGGCCACGTCCAAAGACCGTCTGATGGCCAGCCCGTCAAGAAGCTCGCCTTCATTCAATGCGTGGGCTCGCGTGACAGCGCCCGCGGCAACGGCTACTGCTCGTCGATCTGCTGCATGTCCGCCACCAAGGAAGCCATGGTCGCGCTCGAGCACGTGCAAGGGCTCGACATCTCCATCTTCTGCATGGACGTGCGCGCCTTCGGCAAAGAGTTCGATGGCTACGTCAACCGCGCCCGCGACGAGCACGGCGTGAAATACATCCGCGCCATGCCCTCACGCGTGGTGGAGATGCCCGGCACAAAGAACGCCCGCGTGCGCTTCTTCGACGAGAAGGGCGTGGAGCACCAGGACGAGTACGACCTGGTGGTGCTTTCGGTCGGCTTGCGTCCCAGCGCATCGGTGAAAGAGACCGCGGCGAAGCTGGGATTGAATCTCAATCAGTTCGGCTTCTGCGAGACCGATCGGCTGGCGCCCATGGCGGCGTCCAAGCCCGGCATCTACGTGGCAGGCGCCTTCCAAGAGCCGAAGGACATTCCCGAATCGGTGGCGCAAGCCTCGGGCGCCGCCGCGTGCGCGATGGAGAATCTGGCCCCGGTTCGCGGGACGATGATCAAGCGCCATGAGTACCCGTGGGAGCGCGACGTCACCGATGAGAAGGCCCGCATCGGCATCTTCATCTGCCACTGCGGCCACAACATCGCGTCGGTCGTCGACGTCAAGCAGGTCGCCGAGGCCGCCGGCAAGATGCCCGGCATCGTCCACACCGAGACCAATTTGTATGCGTGCTCGGATACCAGCCAGCAGCACATCAAGGACATGATTCGCGAGAAGCGACTGAACCGCCTTGTGGTTGCCTCGTGCTCGCCGCGCACCCACGAACCGCTGTTCCAAGAGACCCTGCGCGAGTCGGGCCTCAATCAGTACCTGTTCGCGATGACCAACATCCGCGACCAGTGCTCGTGGGTGCACAAGAACGATCCCAACGCGGCTACCGAGAAGGCCACCGACCTCATGCGCATGGCCGTGGCGCGCGCCCGCAATCTCAAGGCGCTCGGCACTGGCAGGTTACCCGTCACGCAGGCTGCATTGGTTCTGGGCGGTGGCCTCGCCGGCCTGACCACCGCGTTGGCTCTTGGAGACCAGGGCTTCGTCGTGCACTTGTGCGAGAAGGAAGCCGAGCTCGGCGGTCAGCTACGCAAGATCCGGTACACGCTCGAAGGTTCGGACGTGGCCGCCTACTTGGCAGATCTCGTCAGCAAAGTGCGGACGCATCCCAAGATTACAGTCCACCTCAACACGAAGCCACTGCAGATCAGCGGCCACGTAGGCAACTTCAAGACCCGCGTGGAAGAAGCTGGCAAAGAGCAGCTCATCAATCACGGCGTGATCGTCATCGCCGTGGGAGGCGCCGAACGCCAGACCGACCTCTACCTCAACGGCAAGCACCCCCACGTGATGACCCAGCGACAACTTGAAGAGAAGCTGGCCGCGAAGTCCATCACCTCCGCTGGGCCTACGCTCGTCATGATCCAGTGCGTGGACAGCCGGAACGACAAGCACCCGTACTGCAGCCGCGTCTGTTGCTCGGCCGCCATCAAGAACGCGCTCGAGCTGAAGAAGCAGAAGCCAGACGCCAAGGTCGTCGTCCTTTACAAGGATATCCGCACCTATGGCTTCCGCGAGCTGGCGTACGAAGCAGCCCGCAAGGCCGGTGTGCTGTTCATCCGCTACGACGACAAGCAAGAGCCGGTCGTCACCGACAAGAACGGCCTGCAGGTCACTGTCACCGACGGCAACAGCGGCAAGGAAATTACCTTCAAGCCCGACATGGTCGTGCTGTCCACCGGCATCGCGCCAGCCGCGGACAATCCGATTGTATCTGGCCTCCTGCGTACGGCGCTGACCGCGGACGGCTTCTTCCTGGAAGCCCACCCCAAGCTACGCCCGGTAGATCTGGCCAACGAAGGTGAATTCATCGCGGGACTTGCCCACTCGCCTCGCTTCATCGACGAGACCATCGCCCACGCCAAGGCGGTCGCCGGTCGCGCATCCACCGTGCTCTCCCACGCCTTCCGCGACATCGCCGGCCAGATCGCCAAGGTCGATCCTACCGACTGCGTGGCCTGCGCTACCTGCGTGAAGGTCTGTCCGTACGGCGCGCCGATGATCAATGACCTGAAGAAGGCTGAGATCCAGTCGGCCAAGTGCATGGGGTGCGGCTCGTGCACCTCCGCGTGCCCGGCCCACACCATCACCCTGCAACACCAGGAATGCTCGCAAATGACCGCCATGCTCGACGAGTTGCTCGTCACCCAAGGAGCCCCATGACCGCGGTAGCCCAAACACCCCAAGTGCCGAAGGCCGCCGCCCCCGCGGGCTGGGTGCCCGAGATCATCGCGTTCTGTTGCAACTACTGCGCGTACGCCGCCGCCGACCTGGCGGGTTCGCGCCGCATGCAGTATCCGTCGAACGTGCGCGTGATGCACGTGCCCTGCACCGGCAAGATCGAGATGGCGCACATCTTGAGCGCCTTCGAAAAGGGCATCGACGGCGTGCTCATCGCCGGGTGCCTGGAGGGTGGTTGTCACTTCCTGGAAGGAAACTTGCGCGCCAAAAAGCGCAGTGAGTATTTGCGCGAGATGCTCGACCAGATAGGCGTTGGCCGCGAGCGCTTGCGCATGGTCAATTTGTCCGCCGCCATGGCGCCGACCTTTGTCGAGCGCGTGAAAGAAATCGTCAAGACAGTGGAAAGCTTGGGCCCCAATCCCCTGAGAAAGAGCGTGCCATGATCGTTGCCAGCCCCAAACCCGTCACTGAGCTCAAACAAATCATCGACCGGCACAAGAAGGTGCTGTTCGTCGGCTGCGGCACCTGCGTAACCGTGTGTCTGGCTGGCGGCGAGCGCGAAGTGGGTATCGCCGGCTATGCCACCCGCATGGCGCGCAAGCTGGCCGGCCAGCCCGTCGAGCTGGACCAGGTCACCATCGAGCGCCAGTGCGAGAACGAATTCATCAAAGACCTGGCCGGCCCTATCGAGAAGGTGGAAGCGGTCGTGTCCTTCGGTTGCGGCGCCGGCGTGCAAGCCATCGCCGAGCGCTTTCCGACCAAGCCCGTGTACGCCGGCTTGAATACGAACTTCCTGGGTATCCTGGAAGAGCAGGCTGTCTGGACGGAGAAGTGCATGGCCTGCGGCGACTGCATGCTGGCGGACTTCGGGGGGATTTGTCCAGTGACGAGGTGTGCGAAGCACATGCTCAATGGTCCTTGCGGCGGGTCGACCACAGAGCGGTGTGAGGTCGCAGAGGACAGACCGTGCGCTTGGCAGCTCATCTACAAGCGATTGAGCGCCATTGGGCAGCTGGACCGGCTTGAGAAGATCCAGCCGCCGAAGAACTGGAGCGTGGCTTGGTTTGGGGGGGCGCGGAAGCTGGTCAGGGACGAGCACCGGATCTAGATGAATAGGTGACATCGCCTCACCGAGGCGTGCCCAAAATCGGGTAGGCTGCAGGTTTGATGGCCAGGCGTTACGCGATTTTGGGCACCGGAGCCCTGGGAGGCTTCTACGGCGCGCGCCTGGCGCGGGCTGGGCTCGACGTTCACTTCCTGTTGCATGGCGACTTTCGGTATGTGCGGGAGCACGGACTCATGGTCGAGTCGAAGGACGGCGACTTCGTGTTGCCCAGGGTGCAGGCGTATGGCGACATACGTGACATGCCCCCGTGCGAGGTGGTGCTGGTTGCGCTAAAGACGACGCACAATCACCTGCTGCCCGGGTTGCTGCCCCTGGTGGTGGCGGAGCGCGGCGTGGTGGTGATGATGCAGAACGGCCTTGGCAGCGAGGAGGCGGCGGCGAAGGTCGTACCCGAACGCGAGATTCTCGCTGGGCTATGCTTCCTCTGTTCCAATAAGGTGGGGCCGGGGCACATTCGCCACCTCGACTACGGCACTGTGCGACTGGCGAAGTATGCCGCCGATGGGCGGCCTGCCGGCACGAGCGACAGCATGCGCGCCCTCGTACAGGACTTCACGAGTGCCGGAATTCGCGCCGACCTATCCGACGACCTGGGCCTGGCACGTTGGCAGAAGCTGGTGTGGAACGTTCCAATGAGTGGCCTCTCTGTGGTCCTCGACGCGGACACTCGGGAGTTGATGGCCAACCTCGAGACCCGCGCCTTGGCGGAGGCCATGATGCGTGAGGTAGTCGCCGGCGCGAGGGTCTGCGGTCGGCAGATTCGCGAGGATTTCGTACAGAAGATGATCGACATGACGTTGGCGATGGCTCCGTACCAGGCCAGCATGAAGATCGACTTCGACCAGAAAAAGCCCATGGAGCTTGAGTCGATCTATGGCAACCCGGTGCGTGCGGCGTCCGGCGCCATGCCGCTGGTGGAGATGCTTTACCGACAGCTCGAGTTCCTGGATGACCGCAATCGAAGCGCGTAGGCATCTGTGATGCCTAAATTGGCAGATTGGACAACGACGCCCGCCTGCGTTCCAATCGGCTGCTCAATGAAACGCTCATCCTTTCTAATGGCATGGTTGCTCACAGCTGGGACCTCTGCGTCCGCCGATGGAGCGGTTGTTCCGAATCCGCTCTTCATGGATCACGCTGTCTTGCAGCAGGGGATCAAGGTGCCCGTCTGGGGAACCGCGGATCCAGGGGAATTGGTCACGGTGACCATGGCAGGGCAGACCGTCAGCGCGACGGCGGGCAGCGATGGCAAGTGGCTGGTGCGGCTGTCACCGCTCGCGGCGGGCGGTCCCCACGTGTTGACGATGGCAGGCAAGAACACGATCGTTCTCGACGACATTCTGGTCGGGGAGGTTTGGGTTTGCGGAGGCCAGTCGAACATGGAACGGCAACTCGGCCCAAGACCAGGGCAGCAACCGATCACAGACTGGGAAAAGGAAGTCGCGGCAGCCAGCTATCCCCAGATTCGCCATTTCGGTGTCGCGCAGACCCAGTCCATCACGCCGCTTTCTGCGGTGAAGGGGACGTGGCGGGTTTGCTCGCCGGAGACGGTGAAGGATTTCTCGGCGGTGGGCTATTTCTTCGGCCGGGACGTGCACTCGGCCAAGCATGTCCCCGTCGGGCTGATTCATGCGTCTTGGGGTGGCACGTCTGCCGAGGCTTGGACCGGTGAGGAGGCCCTCAATCGATTGCCGCAGATGGCTGAAACGGTGGCGCAGCTGACACAGTTCAAGGCAGATCCCGTGAAGGCGCGGCGGGAGTACGAGGTGCGTCTGGAGGCTTGGTTTGGCGCCAACGACCCAGGCTCTGCCCAGGGCACGTCTTTCAAGCCCTGGGGCGACCCGGCGCTCGATCTTGGCGGGTGGAAGACGATGGCGGTGCCAGGCCTTTGGGAAGACGCGGGCGAGCCCGAGCTCAACGGTGTGGTCTGGTTCCGTCGAACCTTCGAGCTTCCCGACAACGTGGGGAATGTTGCGGCGGAGCTGTACCTCGGCATGGTCGACGACATCGACACTACGTTCGTGAACGGCGTGAAGGTCGGCACGACCACGGGCTACAACGTCGCGCGAAAGTACACGCTGCCTGCAGGCGTGCTCAAGGGCGGGCGCAACGTGATCGCCGTTCGCGTGCTCGATACCGGAGGCGGCGGCGGCATCTGGGGAAGCGAGCGTTTGCAGCTCGTCCTGCCCCACGTGCCGCCCATCGGCCTCGATGGGCGCTGGCGATATCGGGTCGGCGCAAAGCTAGAGGATATTCCGCCGCCGCCCAATAGCATAACGGGTGACGTGAACACACCCACGGTCCTATTCGACGGGATGATCTCGCCGCTTCTGCCGTATGCAATCCGCGGCGTTGTCTTTTACCAAGGCGAGGCGAACGCGGGGCGGGCGATGCAATACCGTACGCTGTTTCCGGGGCTCATCGATGGTTGGCGGAAGGCCTGGGGACAGGGCGAGTTCCCGTTTCTGTTCGTGCAAATCGCCCCTTTCGTGGAGATGCCGCCCGAACTTCGGGAGGCACAGTTCCTGGCTTGGCAGTACACGCCCAACAGCGCGATGGTGGTGACCACCGACTGCGGGGACGCCCACGACATTCACCCTGCGCACAAGCAGCCGGTGGGGCAGCGATTGGCGCTGGCAGCGCGGGCGCTTGCATACGACAAGCACGTGGAATACTCGGGGCCGCTCTTCAAGGCCATGAGGGTCGGGGGGAACAAAGTCACGCTGGTGTTCAGCCACCTGGGTGGGGGACTGGTGGCGAAGGGCGGTGCCCTGAAGGGCTTCACCATCGCGGGGCGCGATGATGTGTTCCATCCCGCACAGGCCGAGATTCGCGACAACACGGTGGTGGTGACCAGCAAGGCGGTGCGAAGACCCACGGCCGTGCGTTACGGTTGGGCCAACGTTCCCGACGGAAACCTGTTCAACAAGGCCGGTCTTCCCGCCTCGCCGTTTCGAACCGATGTGAACTGAGTCGCCTCGTGGCCAGCTCGCTACATCTTCACTTCCAGGGCAACGCCGCCGTAGCGGACACTCTTGTCTGACTTTGGCTCGAAGGAGAAGCCTACCGGCTTATCTTTGGAGACCACGATGATTTGGAAGGTGCGCTCCATCTGCATGCCGGTGAAAAAGCCTTCGCGTTTGCCCAGCGTCAGCGTCCGATTGGCGTCGTTCCAGCGAATGGGGATGCGAGCCAAGGAGCCCTTCTCGTAGGCGTAGGTCAAGCCGTCGTCTTCATACAGCGTGAACTCTCCGTCGGCACCGGCGTAAACCCACAGCACGATTGGATCGGCCGGCTTCTCGTCGGTGTATTTAAGCTCGGGGCCGGTGGGAACGATGGCGCCGGCCCTCACATGAACGGGCATGGAGTCGTAGGACGCCGCGGCTTCGATGGTCTGTCCGGCGGCGACCTCGGCCCCAGTCCAGAAGTCGTACCACTTGGCAGCCGCCGGCACATACACGGACCGGCTGCGTGCCTTGTAAGTGGTCACTGGACTGACCATGAACGCCGGCCCGAACATGAATTGGTCGCTGGTTTCGCGTGCCTTCTTGTCATTTCGGAAGTCCATGACCAAAGGTCGCATGATCGTGCCGGCGGCATGGGTGACCGCGCCGGCCAGTGAATAGATGTAGGGCAACAGCCGGTAGCGAAGGCGGTCGAACTTCAGCTCGGTTTGGTAGGCAGGATGCTTCTCGCCACCCAGCTCCCACATCTCACGCTTGGGCGATTCGCCGTGCACGCGCAGAAGTGGAACGAAGGTCCCGAACTGGAACCAGCGCGCGTTCAGCTCTCGCCATTCCTCCACGTCCTCGGCCTTGGGCTTTTCCGCCGAGAAGCGTGACGGGACAGAGAACCCGCCGATGTCCATGGTCCAGTAGGGCAACCCGGACAGGCACAGCCCGAGTCCGGCCGGAATCTGCTGTCGCATGGCTGTCCAGGTCGAGGTGATATCGCCCGACCAAACCGCCGCGCCGTAGCGCTGCTGTCCGGCGAACGCCGAGCGGGTCAGGATAAAGACCCGCTGGTCTGGGGCGACGGAGCGCTGGCCTTCATAGACGCTGCGACTGTTCACCAGCGAGTATGCATTCAGCATGCGCGATCCGGTACCAAGTGCCGTGGGATGCATGTAAGTCTTTTGGCCCTCGAGAGTGGGGACGGGCGTCAGATCGGGCTCGGGCGCGTCCATCCACCACGCATCCACGTTCTTCTTGAACAGGGCATCGTTCATCTGCGACCAGAACAACTTGCCCGCCTCGGGACTGAAGGCGTCGTAGAAGGTGTACGGGTAGCCGCCTTCCGTGCCGACCCAGTCACGGAAGCCCACGCTCAGCGGGCGTTCGTAGAGAAAGCCGCGAGAGTGCAGCGCCTCGAAGTTCTTGGTGCCCGGATAGAATTTGCCCCATACCGAAATCATCAGATGGGCGTGCTTGTCGTGAATGCTCTTCACCCATGCATCGGGATCGGGGAAACGAAGCTTGTCGAACTCGTGCGAGCCCCACGCGTCTTCCTTCCAGTAGAACCAGTCCTGCACGATGTTGTCCAAGGGAATCCCGCGTGAGCGGAAGCCCTCGACGGCGTCGAGGCTCTGTTTCGTGGTCTCGTAGCGCTGTCGGCTTTGCCACAGACCGAGGCCCCAGCGCGGGATCATGGGCGCAGCCCCCGTGATGCGGCGATAGCCGGCAACCACATCGTCGAGCTGGGGGCCGTAAACGAAGTAGTAGTCGACGCCGTCGCCAACCTCCGACCATAGCGAGGTGGCTTGTGGCTTGGACGCAGGTGTCTTCCACAGCAGCTGCGCCGTCTCCATTGCCTGGTCCTTGGTCCACTCGACGCGAATCTTGTGGCGTCGATTGGCTTCGAGGTGGACCTTCGCCACTTCCTTCCAAGGCAGCCAGTCCTGTCGCCAGTGATTGATCACCATCCGATCGTCGATCCAAACGGTGATACCGCCGTTGGAGTAGGTCTGAAAGGTGTGCTCGCCGGTGACCTTGGGCTCGATCTCGCCCGTCCAGCGCACGCTGGCGGGGCCGGGGGGAAGGGCTGGATGGATCAGTTGATTGGGGCGCTTCTCTTTGTTCGAGAGGGCGAAGTCGATGACCCGATCCACGCGGTCGCCCACCAGCTTGTCGAAGTGTGA
>Ga0302323_100002702_pt1 | contig 14441 bp, 20 predicted proteins | sample Fen_T0_3_FD_201950 | JGI IMG/M metagenome (GOLD analysis project Ga0302323, IMG submission 201950) | Peat permafrost microbial communities from Stordalen Mire near Abisko, Sweden - Fen_T0_3 | ecosystem: Environmental > Terrestrial > Soil > Wetlands > Permafrost | place: Sweden: Abisko... | reverse complement strand
ACAGCTCGACCTGGATCGCTTCGCCTGTGGTCTGATCCCAGATGCTCGGCTTCTTGCCCGAGTAGTCGATGAAGACCTTTTCGCCGGCCAGGTGGACCTGGCGCATGACCACGTCCACCTTGCCCCGGAAGGCCGCGTACAGGTCACAGAACTGGCTGTAGCTGTACGGGATGGCCGCCGTCGCTGGTCCAGACGCCGCAGCCTCGCGATACTCGACCCACAGCTGCTGTAGCGTCACTCCCACCCGCTTCATCTCCCGGTGGACCCAGGCGAAGTCGATGGGCACTCGCCTTGCCGGCTCGGCTCGTCCTAGCAGTTTGAACAAGCGGCTCTCGACTGCGGCGTCGTCCATGGCGCGAGCCTGGTCCCAGGTGAGTCCGCCTTCGCGGGCTCGGCGTAGGTATTCCGCGACGGCCCCTTTCGAGACCCCGGTCGACGCCGAGATCTGTCGTTGGGTCAGCTGACACTCGTAGTGAAGACGTAGAACTTCTCGAACTTTTCGCATGGTGTGGCGTTCCATCGCGCGAGAGTGCCCGCAGGCACCGGCCGCGCATAGGTCCCACCCCAACTCGTCGCTCGTCCGATCCGGACCGCGATTCCGATGCCCAAGTGGCCCGGAATGCGCGCCCGCATTACGCCGGAATCAGTGCCCAGATGCTTTCGGAATATGCGCCCGCATCATTCCGGAATCCCTGCCCAGGTCCCGCCGGAATCCGCGCCCGGATCGGGCCGGAATACGCAAAAACAAGGAACAGAACACAGACTAGAGTTTCAGCAGCTGCTGAGTGACTGGATATCTGATGAAGGTCCCAAGGGCGCCTTTGCCGCAAGACTGGTTGAGTGTCTATGAAGCGCCGGAAAAGCAGCGCTTGTCGTCAAGCGGCGGTCGCAGCACTTTATCGGCGATAGGGAGGAGTAACTGCTCGACTCGGACGGCGTTTGCAACGTCGGCCTCGCTAACTTCGAAAGGATCACCTGCGGCACCAGAGAGTTCGAGCTCCAGCCGGGAATTCCAAACATGAGCAGAGCACTCGACCGAAGCCAGCCGGATACGGCCGAGCTGCTCAAATCTCGGAAACGGCTCAATCCGAGAGCGGAATCGCCGCACTTCGGCAACTGTGTATTGCTTGCCAAGAATCGGCTGCGGCTCGTCGGGGAGCAACTCACGCAGGTTGATTCCAAGCGCCTGGGTCACTGCAATCAGCTCAGCTTCTGTATCCACGCGCAGCGCGCATCGGAGGCTATCGCCGTCGTTGGCGTGGCCTCCCGTCGCCCGATAGAAGCGAAAGAAATGCATGCGAGCCGTCCAGTCCTGTAGCTCCGCTGGGTTGTGTGAGCGAAAGAACCAGTTATGCCACCCGGTTTCCGTCGAATTCTCCATAGTTTGTGATTGGGACGTGCAGGCACCGTCAACGACTTGCTTCATGAGATGTCCGAGTTGACTTGTGCCGCGGAAAGGACCTGGAGCCGGGTTCCGTAGAAGAAGTTACCATAGTATTCTTGGGGGCGAATATCCGGATACCGCTCGAAGTCGATGTAGGGGGCGTGGCACCGGGGGCAGCGCAAGGGGTTCAAGTAGCGAAAGGAATTTTGGCATATATCGCAAGGCGGAAGGTGCCTTTCCAGGTCAGACGACCTATTTCGCAGTCCACCAGTGGTGCTTTCGTTCAGGCTGGAGAGAATTGTACTGTCGAGCATCAGTGTATGCGTGCCTGTTTCGCAATAGAAGTATTCCGATTGTCCGAACCCACTGTGAAAGGGTTGAAGCCGAAAGCTTTTTCGGCAGTCGTCACAGATGCAAAGCAATGAGACATTGCTCCTGGTGAGGATGCCAGGGTAGTGAAGGCCCCTGGCGAACATCCCCTGCCCCTTCGCCAGGACCTGGGCTGTCGAAGTGTCCGGAAGAAGAATCGGCTGAAGCCGAAGACCCAAGACCTTCCCTTCGAAGAACTCCGATGGGGTCGGGATTGAGTCCCTTCCCAGAAGGCAGTCCACCTGAAAGGCACCAGCTCGGGAGACCCGAATGGAAAGGGCACCGAAGGAGGCCTCTTCGGGCGGGACAACGGAGAAGTCAAAGGTCGAAATGCGGCCCACTCGGTCGACGAGGACCAAGGAACGCGGCTCGTCGGGCCAGGAAACAGCTAGATCGAGCTCAATGGGCAAAGCATGTTCATCGATCGATGCAATTGGTCGGGTGCCGAAGCTGACGCTGGCGATGATAGACATGAGTTACTCACAGCATGTTTGGAAGGGCGGCGATGATTATCCGGCAGCGCCGTGGGATCTTCCAGCTAGTTCGTCCATGGGAACGGGATCGATAACAGCTCCGGCATCCTGGTAAGGGTGCTGGGGCGAGTGACCGTCCCCGGCGACCCGATTTGCCCTTAACCCCGTGTCGTCAACACGCGGATTGACCTCCGGAATCAAATCTCATCGATAGAGACATCCGGAAGGGATACTATCGTTCGCGTCAACTCCCACGAGTCGTCCGGCGACCACGTCTGGCCGCCCCACACATCGCCTACAACCTCGGTCTTCAAGTCAATGACCATTGTGGTGCATGCCTCATACTAGCCCCTCGCCCGACCTCCACCCATGGCTATCAATCCGCTTTCAGCGCTGCCGTGCCAGACCTCCGGAGGATGGGCCTGGGACGACGCTCCCGGACCGGTACCGAATTGCAATCGAACTACTGCCTCCGCGCGGGTCATAGGCGGTGGAAATTTCTCCCCAGGCAAACTGGCGTGGGGGCGGGCCGTAGTGCCGTTCGAGGAGATCTTGGTGCTGCCGATCTTTGGCAAGTTCGGCTTGCTCTGACCACGTGGACCATGACGCCCCCTGTAGATTGCGGCTGATTGACAAGCTGAGGTTCGACAAGAGTCCCCAAGCGAAACATACCTCAACGATGAGCGGAGCATTATCGAGGGAATAGACCTCTTTCATGCGGTACCAGTTGTAGCCCGTATTTGGCTGGCTAAGAATGCTCGTGCGACCTGGGTCAGTCGCTAGAAACGCTCGCTCGGTGGTGTGGGACGATAGTTCGACCTGCGACGGAAGAAGACGACAGATGCCCGAATTCGCGTCGGGGAGAAGGAATGATCCCATTGAGCTAACCTCCTGATGCGCGCGCGACTGGGCCGCCGGTTGGCTAGACAGTGTGGCAAAGTTCGGAATGCAGGACCGGGTAGCCGCTCCGGGGCCAGCTTCAATGCGTTTGTGGTTTCCGCAGCAATCGCCTATTCCTCGACCGATTTCACGGTCGTCCGGGCCTCTCGCCCTCAGGGCTACTTCAAGCCTCCGAGGCCATGTTTCTTGGCAAGAAGGTCCCTTGTTCTTTCGACTCTTTCCCAGAGGACCTCCGTCGTTGGCCCCATCCAGTCCAGATGAAGACGACGGGCCTCTGGTTCAAGCAAGCCAATAGCTGGAGAAATGGCGTCGAGGATTCGACGGGCGTCCAAATTCAAGCTGGACGGCAATGATCGTCGAATGTCCAAGAAGTCCAGAAGTGTGGCGAGCGCGCAATAGAGGGCTTCTGCGGATGAGGTCATCTTGATAAGTGCGCCTTCAATCCGTGCTGAGATATCAGGTTGCACGACAGATACTGCCGCTGCCCCCTTGAGAGCCTTGATCCAGTTCGTTGGAACATTGGAGGGAGCCATGTAGGCCTCCGGGATGTGGTACGGATATCGGCCCATGAGGAAATCTTCCAATGCATCGTGCTGATAGGCATGCAGTGCCTCGTCTTCTTCATCGCTCATCAAAGGACGCTTCTTCGTCAAGATCCTCTATCTGCCGTCTGATCGAATCCGGTACTGCTCTTTTCTGGAACGGCGAGAAGTCGTAACAAACGCTCCGAGCCAGAGCATCCAGGGCGTGTGGTGATGCGCGGAATTGGGAGCATTCATCTTCTGTTAGCACGACACCGATTCTAGCCCAGGCGATGCCTTGGCAGAGCACCACCAAGTACAGCTGAGCGGAGTCATCTTCGTATACGTCAAAAATGGTTCCTTCAACAGCGGAGAGTAGCTTTCTCACGTTCTCTCCTGGAAGTACGGTCCACTTCGTCCCGGTTGGGCGAGCAAGTTGACCTCGGACTTCCAGTCAAGGTGGCTCATAGCTTTATCATCAATGTAGATTCGGCTGGTAGCACTTCAGCCTCTGCGGGGATCCAGCGGCTTCGCGGATTGAAGCCAGCGCACAAAGTACTCTCGCTGATCGACAACACTCCCGATCTTCTCGATTGGAGCTTCGTCGAAAGTGTTGACCAGGTCCTCGGGACGGGCCTGCTCTCCCATCCTCATCAAGTAGACCTTCTTCCCCCCACCCATTTCACGTGCCATGCGAGATGGGTAGGCATCCAGGCGTGCTCCATTGCAGAGCACTTTGGCCCCATCGCCCTCCAGATCCGATCTGATCCTGACAAGACACTCAAAGAGATCGCTTGCCTCCGCGCGCCGTCTGTGACCGTCGACTTCCTCCACTTCCAGGACACATGGATCTCCGCGAGAGATGGAGAGGATGATCTCCTTGATCTCGCCAGAGGCATGGGCGACCTTCAGAGTCTTGCGTTCAACCATTGCTTCTACCAGCATCGACCTTTGATACTCTATCGCGTTTGCGGCGTCTGGCAATGGGACCCGCGTGAATGTTTCTGGTGCGCGTTGTGGCACACCTGGGCCGACCGTGGTATGCGCGTGGTCATCGCTTGAAGCGGTACACGGCGCCGGCCTCGTCGTGGATGGCCACCAGCGCGTCTTCCTTGTCGTACTCGAACTTGACCGTCCTGCCTTCCTGCGTGCGCGAGGCCAGGCGGCCCATGCCTGGGTAGGTGAACTGCACGTCGTAGTGCTGGTCGCGCACCGACAGCACGTTGCCGCCGGGCAACGTGCGCTCCATCTCCAGGCCGAGTTGGTCGCGGGTAAAACGCGCCTCGCCGGCGCTCATATCGATTACGTCGCCCAGGTTGTTGCGGCTCCGGGACTGGACTCTGTGATGACAAAGACCTCTCCTACCTTGCCCCTACTCATGTAGATCTGTCCCTGGAGGCTGCTGACTATGTCTCTAGCCTGCTTTTTCCGCTGAAGATGGGTCACGACTTGCCGTCGCGACGCGGTCGGGTGGATTCTTTCGGCTGTTCGGCCTTCGCCCGTCGCCAGGGCGGCGGAAGGGGCCGAAACCGGATCCGACCGTCTTCCTCGAGGGCTTCGCTGTCCATCGCTTTCAGGGTCTTCTGCACCTTGGGACGGCCCGCGAACTCGACCAGAAACTCCCGGGCCTTTGGAGACGCCAGCTCAGCCGCCCTAGCGAACAGATGCTCGGCCGAGATTTTCAGTTGCTCGGCGGCATACCAGATCAAGGCGAAGGTCATCAGGTTTTCACGAGAATCCGTCTTGAAGTCCTCGATGCAGTGGCCCGCGAGAGCGTCCTCCAGATGCGCGGGATCGGCATCCCACAAGGCCAGCTCGGCCGCTCGAATCGTCAGCACCCAGAACAAAGGACTGTCCTTCGGCGGCGCGAGCGAGCGGATGGTCCCCCTCTCGGACTCCGAGGCGTGGCGGTACGCCTGGGCAAGCCGCGCAAATTCCTGATCGGCGGGCGTCAGCGGAGCGACTGCGTCGATGCGAGCCATCTCCTGTCGGATGCGCTCGAAAGCTGCCGTGATGTCATCGGCCGTCATCATGGGGCCATGCAACCACCCTTTTCCTTGTACCCCGCGTCTTCCAACTGATCGAGCTCTCGTTTGAAGATGGTCTCACGCGGCCGAACTTTCGCAACACCCCGTCGAAGCCGCTCTCTTCCTTGACGTTGCCGACCTTGTCCAGGGTGAAGCGGTACATGGCGCCGGCCTCGTTGTGGATGGCGACCAGCGCGTCTTCTTTGTCGTATTCGAATTTGACCGTGGTGCCTTCTTGGGTGCGCGAGGCGAGGCGGCCCATGCCTCGGTAGGTGAACTGCACGTCGTAGTGCTGGTCGCGCCCCGACAGCACGTTGCCGTCGGGGTCGTAGTCGAGACGGCGCACGTTGCCATCAGGGACGTCGACCCTGCGCACCCTGCCGGCCAGGTCGAATTCGCGGCGCTCACGGTTGCCCTTGGCGTCCACGGCCTCGGTACAGCGACCGAGGCGGTCGTACTGCCACCGCGTCTGGGCACCGTTCGGCAGGCGCAGACCCACCAGCATGCCTTGCTTGTCGTAGTCCAGCAGCGTGCGCTCGCCCGCGGGGTCGGTGAACGCGACCATGCGCTTGACCGGGCTCGCGCCAATTCGTCCCGGCTGCGCGAGCAAGTCGACCTCGGATTTCCACTCGAAGCGGCTTAGCCGCATCGGCGGGTCCATGCGGGCGATGAGCCTGCCGCTTGGGTCGCCCATCGCCTCAGTCACGGACATGACCGCGTCGTCGGCGTTCATCTGATAAATGGTGCTGGCATCGCGCGAGTCGGTCACGATGGTGGTGTGGTTCTGCCAGTCGTAGATCAGCGTGCGCCTGTAGATACCGTCGTCGCCCCAGGTGGCGATACAGCGGGCGTCGTTGCCGCGGTCTTCGTAGCTGAAGTGGAAGGAAAGGCCGCCACGCCGGGTTTCCTTGACCATCAGGTGGCGGTCGTAGGCCAGGCGCATGGGCGCGCCCAAAGCATCGAAGGCGGCCACCAGGTCGCCCTCGGGCGAGTATTCGTAGCGCAGGCATTCCACCAGCACGTCGCGGTCGGGAGCGGGCGCCAGCACACGGGTGACGTGCCCGGCTTGTTCCGTCACGGCTCCGCCGAGACAACCGGCGGGCTGGACAGGAGAGGACGTCTGGCTGAGGGCCGCCAGGAGGAGCGCGGGCGCTGCGGATGCAACAGTCACGGCGGAAGACTATGCGAGTCTACTGTCGGTGTCTCGTTTTCCGATGGTAAGTGCAAAGACAACCGCGTCGCAGTGATCGCCAACGGGCAAATCTGTCCTTTGCTAGTGCGATCATCCCGCTCCTTCTCGCCTCATCAGATCGAACCCGCGTCCCAGCAGGTTGCGATGCGAAGGCCCGAGGCGAGATCCGCCGCGTGCGCTCCCTGCCCGTCCTGGACCAGCTTGCCTATTGATGGCGCTCATGTGCTTGCTACCGTCCGTCACAGCCTGCCAGTTGCCGCCGGTGCGGTCAGCGCCCCAACCTGGTTGCCGCGCCACCCCCCCGGACACCGATGTGGCTTCGTCTCTTTCAAGTCTCTGGGACGTCTTGAGCGCTCGGTGTCCACGAGGTCGACCTTCTCGCATATTCCTGAAGGTAGCTCCGGAACCCTGCAATCCCGGCCAATGATGCCGCCGCGAAGCGGCGACGTTCAATCTGCCGTTTGTGCCCATCTTTGGAAAAGATCATCTGCAGAAGGGTCTCACGACATTCCTCTCGAAATGGGGGGGCCGAAACTCGTACAAGTAGCTCAAGAAACGGAAGGAAGAATCCTCCATAGGTGGGTGACCTACGATTTTGCAGCTGGATCTGAGCCAACACATCGAACGCTTTGCCCTCCGGAGGAGGCGAAGGCGATGTCGAGGAAGGCAGCAGTGCAAAAAGGGCTCTCGACAAGAGATCGGCGTCGTCATGGGATAGCAGATGAACGGCATCGACGATCGCGTTCGTCAGAGCTGTCGCGGCACCCTCGTTTTCAAGGAGCCTTGGAAGAGCGTCCTTGTCGTCACGCAAGGGCTGGATGGAGGCTCTGAGCATCTCAACTAGGGCGGAATTCTGCTCACGGTTGCTAGGTCGCTGGCGGGGATGTCGCGCGTGATGAACCATTGAGGCACGCCATTTGTCTTGTTGGTTAAACCTGCTGGAGTTGCGTCGGTAATGCCCGATGCCACTCGAAGAGTACCACCAGAAGTGAATTTTCCTTGGGTGGATGGCCAGAGGTTCTTTCGATAAAGGTTCTGCTCAAGCTCGGAGGCATTGGTAACATGTTTGACGTACTTGTACTTCGTCAACCAGACGCGCGCGTCGCTAAAGAACCGCTTCTGGACGCCACCACTATCAATGCTCGAGTCGTAGGCCGTGGGATCAAATCTCACGAAGTCCTCGTCATCGGGAATACAAGAACTTCCCGCCAGCCCAAACGGGTCGAAATCGATAGAGGGATTCTCCGGATATACGTATAGACGGAAGCCTCCGAAGAGCCTGATGGGGTCTTGCCTTGTGTATTCCCCCGCCTCCGAGTCGTAGTACCTGAACCGGTTGTAATACAGCCCCGTCTCTTCGTCCTCGTACTGCCCCGGCCACCGGAACGGGCACGCCTGCTTCTCGCCGACGACGTTCCGCCGCTCTCCGTACACGTCGATGTCGGCGGACCACACCGCCTGGCCTTGCTCGTCGAGCAGGCGGTCGGCGTGCCGAGGTGATCCGTTACGATGCCGTATCGGCCGGTCGCGGTCAGCTTGGCCAGAGGGGCGAAGCTCTCAGGCTCGAAGACCCAGGTAAGCGGCGCTTCCGCGGTGCCCATCGCTTCGGGCGGTGGACCTTGCGCGAAGCGCTTGGTCAGCATGAACTTCCGCGCGATCAGGCCGTTATCGTCCTCGGCGGCCTCGGCTTGCGCCGGCAGCTCTCCAAAGGTCGCGTCGACCTCGACCCACTCGTGCACCGGCACGTTGCCGTCCCAGATCCACTTCGTCGTCTTCGGCCCGTACTTCTTCCACACCCTCCGCCCGAGAGCGTCGTAGCCGAAGGCCACGACCTCGCCGTCCGGCCGCACGACTTTCGCCAGCATGCCGGCGCCGTTCCACGTGTACGTCCACGCGCTGCCGTCGGCAGGAGCTTCTTCACCAGGTTACCCTCGGCGTCGTATTCGGACTTCGTCACGCCACCCGGGCTGGTCGATTCCAACAGCTGCCGGCCGGTCCGTATTTCCTGTCCTGCTTCTCCCGCGTCTTGAACAAGTTCCCAACAGCATCAGGCGTGCGCAGGTCAACCTTGCCGTCGCCGTGAATGGCGGCGGTCAGGTTGCCGAGGCCGTCGTGGCGGTATTCCACGGGGCCGTTCAAGGCATCGATGATCATCGTCAGGCGATCGTTCGATCGTTCAGCTCCCAGGTGTGCGCCTTCGCCGAGAGCATCGTCTTGCTCGACCAGATCTCGTGATCGAACAAAGGTAGCCGTTCATAACCGTCCACGTTCGTGGTGGTGTCCAATCGCGCCGCTGGGTTGTTGGTTCGGCCTATTTGACTGGTACGCGCTCAAACAAGGTGACGTCTGGAACGCAAGCACTACCGGATAGTCCGAATGGGTCGAAGCCAAGAGTGGGATTCGAGGAAACAGGCATGCAGGCGAAATCCTCCGGACAATCGGATCGGATCCTGCCTGACATACTGCCCGCCTCCGGGTCATAGTACCGAGCCAAAGCCGCCCCGCTTACGAACCTCCGGTGCTCAAACCCGACGGGGTCTTACTGGTGAAGTTTTGCTAGTCGTTCTCGCCCACGCGCTAGCGCGACCCAAGAGCGCGAACCACTCCAAAAGGGGGATCCTGCTGACGTTCAGGTCACCTAGCCATCGCGGTTGGCACATGTTGGAGATCTCCCAGATGGCGCTGGCGCGCTCGACTTCATCTTGATGAGTCAGTTTGGCGCTCTCGCGTTCTAGGGCGGCAGCTTCTTCAAGAAAGCCATGTGCAGTCAGCAGATCCACGACCTGCTTCATTGGACTGTCAGAAGTCGTCACATGACCCACCCTACCGCACCTGTCCGTGTTCCGCCATCGGTGACCACCTGAGAACCTCCTCCTGTCCGGTCCGGGCCCCAGCCTGGCTGTGGCGCAACTCGACCCTCAAGAAGTGCCTGTGGCCGCGTCAGTTCCGCCAGCCTTGATGTTCCGCCGTGTTTTGGCGAGGGAGCGCCAGGTTGCGAACTCTGTCAGCCGGAGTCTGTCCCGCAAAGTCTCGCGTAACAAAGATGGCGGGCGCTGCGCCTGGGCGGCTCTCCGTTATCACAAACACGTCTCCAGGCTTGCCCTTACTCAGGTAAATCTGTCCTTCGAAACTGTTGACAACGGACCGCGCATCTTTGCGAGTCGGACCTCTCTCCATCAGGAGGCGGAGCGTAACCCGCGGCAGGTCGACTCGCCTGCTCGATTTGCCTTTTTCGCGAGCATTCCACCGTTGTAAGAGCCATCGCCCACAAGATCTTCGCAAGGCTCTGGCACCGTACCTCGGGGTTATCCCTCCGGGGCTATCGCGCTGGATTTCTAGCCTCCACAAGTTCATCCACCTTCGCAAGGAGTCCCAGGAGTCGGTCGAGTCCTGGAATCCCGTCGAAGTTCCTTATTCCAGCAATGGCGAGATTGCTGGAGGTCGGAAGTGAAAGAGGTCCCCGATCGACGGTGCTGCGCAATCGTGGGACAAGAACTGCCTGCAGCCACTCCTCGAAAGACAACTGGTCTGCACCGAATGCGGCCACCAATTTGGAATCAACTTGCAAGTGGTCGTTCCAAAGTTTCAACTCCTTCAGCTCGAGTTCAATTTGGTCAGCGAGATCGCCAGCTACTTGTTTGATGTCATTCATTGGCCGACTCCGACCAGATCGGAATTCTTGGGAACATAGTACTGCCGTCCACCACCGGCCGCGTCGTATGGGTGCCCAGGATCTGTCCACCTGTCGGTGACAGGTGCTGAGCGTGAAGTGAGGGCCTTGGTATCGTTGCTCACTTTGAACCCCTCCTCGCCGCGGCCCTTCGGGCTAATCATCAGGCGATCGTTCGGCTCCCAGGTGTACGCCTTGGCCGAGAGCATCGTCTCGCTCGACCAGATCTCGTGGCGCACCGGGCGCCCGACGTTGTCGCGCCCCCAGGTCGCGCGAACGCCGCCGGGCAACGTGCGCTCCATCTCCAGGCCGAGCTGGTCGCGGGTGAAACGCGCCTCCCACGGCTGCGCTTTGCCGGCTGCATTCCCGCCGTCTTTCGGCGCGACGGGGCCGCCACCGGCGCTCATCTTGACCACGTCGCCCACGTTGTTGCGCTCGATCTCGAGCTCGTGGCCTTTGCTGGTCTTCATCCGCCTGCGCAGACCCAGCCGGTCGTACTTGGTCTCGACGCTGTCCTCGCCCTGCAGCTCCTTCACGATCCGGCCCAGCCGGTCGCGCTCGAATTTCACCTGGGCCGTTCCGTTGATGGCCTCGACCAAGGCACCGTCGGCGCTGTAGGCGTACTTCTCGCCCGTACCGTCGCTGTACTTCACCTCCACCACCCGGCCCGCGAGGTCATACCCGTAATCGGTGGCCCGGTGGTCGGGACGGTCGATGGTCACCACACGCCCGGCCTTGTCCCGGCTGAACTTTCGCAACACCCCGTCGAAGCCGCTCTCTTCCTTGACGTTGCCGACCTTGTCCAGGGTGAAGCGGTACACGGCGCCGGCCTCGTTGTGGATGGCGACCAGCGCGTCTTCCTTGTCGTACTCGAACGTGACCGTCGTGCCTTCTTGCGTGCGCGAGGCCAGGCGGCCCATGCCTCGACAGGTGAACTGCACGTCGTAGTGCTGGTCGCGCACCGACAGCACGTTGCCCTCGGGGTCATTGCGGGGTGCGATGCAGGCGAAGACAACGATCATATTCGCGAGCAGGAGCACGGTGAGAGACTACTGCGGGACGTGGCCCATGTCCGGTTTTCGGACCAAGGCCAAGTCTGTTGCGTGACTACGCCTCCAACCCTCTGGTCGGTCAGAACAGTCCTTCCGAGCGGTAGCCTCCCGAGCGTCTGGTACGCGCGTGGTTACCCAGACGAGGAACACACTTGGCGCATCACTCACCGGAGATAGATCGTATAGCCTTGACGATGCGGCCCAATCGGTCGCGCTCGAATTTGACCTGGGACGTTCCGTGGATGGCCTCGACCAAGGCACCATCGGCGCTGTAGGCGTACGCCTCGCTCGTGCCGTCGCTGTACGTCACCTCCACCACCAGGCCCGCGAGGTCATACGCGTCATCGGTGGCCCGGTGATCGGGGCGGTCAATGGTCACCACACGCCCGGCCTTGTACCGGCTGGACTTCGCAACACCCCGTCGAAGCTGCTCTCTTCCTTGACGTTGCCGACCTTGTCCAAGGTGAAGCGGTACACGGCGCCGGCCTCGTTGTGGATGGCGACCAGCGCGTCTTCCTTGTCGCACTCGAACTTGACCGTCGTGCCTTCTTGCGTGCGCGAGGCCAGGCGGCCCATTCCGCGACAGGTGAACTGCACGTCGCAGTGATGGTCGCGCACCGACGGGACGTTGCGACCTTTGCCAGGAGGACGAAGCTGTTTATCGACGAAAGCACGACGGAATACTGCTCATCTCTGCCCCGCGGCTCCCGACCGCAGCCCGGCGCCATTGGTACACGCCGTGAACGCGAATCACCTGGACCAATTTCCGTGTCTACTTGACTACTCGAAGATTCTGATCTTCACCTTTCCCTTTTCACACAGTCTCTTCACTCGGGAGATCACTTCAGCCTTCTCTGCTTCCGTAACTTGTATGTCCTCGCCAATTGGCACAATATCTGAGGCGTATATGGCAATGTCGTATTCATCACTGGCCACCATTTCGCTATTTACTCGGTAACCACGCCCCTGTGCACTGTAGTAGTAGACGAAGCCTCGCCCCCTAATTTCCAGACGCCCTCCGTCGTCATCTTGAATTAGTGACACTTTGCGATGTCCCTTTCCTCGGTGAATATGCCCTTCTTCTTGAGAACGGGTTTCTCGAATTCCTCCCAGACGCTCGCGCTGCCTCTGTAGTTTTCGTAGTCAACGAACGCGATCGCCTTCTTTTGAGAACTCGGGGCTGAGCCAGCAAACGCCTGCGACGACTTGTTCCACAGTGGTTTGGCCTCACCCCAGTCCATTGGTGCAGTGTGAGCTTCCAGTGCCTTTCCGGTCGGGGTCATCTCCAAGATCTCGGATCCTGTCGCCTTTGCATACGCCTCGGCGGCTTCTTTTGCTTTCCTTCCACCAGACCAAAAGACTTTGTCCGTCAGCCCAAGGCCGTCGAGGTCCTTGTTAACGTCGGAGACGTAACAGTAGAGAGACAGTCCCCCGTGTAATCCAATCGGATCTTGACTTACATACCGCCCCGCCTCCGGGTCGTAGTACCTAAACCGATTGTAGTAGAGCCCCGTCTCCTCATCCTCGTACTGCCCGGGCCACCGGAACGGGCACGCCTGCCTCTCCCCGACGACGTTCGTCAGCCCGCCATAAACGTCGATGTCGGCAGACCACACCGCTTGCCCGCGCTCGTCGAGCATGGCGGTCGGGGTGCCGAGGTGGTCGGTCACGATGCCGAACCTTCCCGCTGCCGTCAGCTTGGCCAGCGGCGCGAAGCTCTCGGGCTCGAAGACCCAGGTGAGCGGCGCTTCTGCGGTTCCTACCTGCTCGGGCGGTGGACCTTGCGCGAAGCGCTTGGTCAGCATGAACTTCCGCGCGATGAGACCGTTGTCGTCTTCGGCGATCTCCGCTTGCGCAGGCGGGTCTTCAACCGTCGGGTCCACCTCGACCCACTCGTGCACCGGCACGTTGCCGTCCCAGATCCACTTCGTCGTCTTCGGCCCGTACTTCTTCCAGACCCGCCGCCCCAGAGCGTCGTAGCCAAACTCCACGGTCTCACCGCCGGGGCGCAGCACGCTGGCCAGCATGCCGGCGCCGTTCCACTCGTAGGTCCACGCGCTGCCGTCGGGCAGCACCTTCTTCAGCAGGTTGCCCTGGGCGTCGTATTCGTACTTCGTCACGCCGGCCGGCCCTGTCGATTCCAACAGCCGTCCAGCGGGCCCGTATTTCCGGTCGCTCTTCTCCCGCGTCTTGAACAAGTTCCCAACGGCATCGGGCATGCGCAGGTCGACCTTGCCGTCGCCGTGGATCGCGGCGGTGAGGTTGCCGAGGCCGTCGTGGCGGTATTCCACGGGTCCTTGGAGCGCGTCGATGATCATCGTCAGACGATCGTTCGGCTCCCAGGTGTACGCCTTGGCCGAAAGCATCGTCTTGCTCGACCAGATCTCGTGGCGGACCGGGCGGCCGACGTTGTCGCGCTCCCAGGTCGCGCGAACGCCGCCGGGCAACGTGCGCTCCATCTCCAGGCCGAGCTGGTCGCGCGTGAAACGCGCCTCCCACGGCTGCGCTTTGCCGGCTGCCTTCTCGCCTTCCTTCCCGGCATCTTTCGGCGCGACGGGGCCGCCACCGGCGCTCATCTTGACCACGTCGCCCACGTTGTTGCGCTCGATCTCGAGCTCGTGGCCTTTGCTGGTCTTCATCCGCCTGCGCAGGCCCAGCCGGTCGTACTTGGTCTCGACGCTGTCCTCGCCCTGCAGCTCCTTCACGATGCGGCCCAGCCGGTCGCGCTCGAATTTCACCTGGGCCGTTCCGTTGATGGCCTCGACCAAGGCACCGTCGGCGCTGTAGGCGTACTTCTCGCCTGTACCGTCGCTGTACTTCACCTCCACCACCCGGCCCGCGAGGTCATACCCG
>Ga0302323_100002701_pt1 | contig 14442 bp, 9 predicted proteins | sample Fen_T0_3_FD_201950 | JGI IMG/M metagenome (GOLD analysis project Ga0302323, IMG submission 201950) | Peat permafrost microbial communities from Stordalen Mire near Abisko, Sweden - Fen_T0_3 | ecosystem: Environmental > Terrestrial > Soil > Wetlands > Permafrost | place: Sweden: Abisko... | reverse complement strand
GCCGTCCAGCAGCTCCATCACGATGAAGGGCAACTTGCCGAAGGTTCCGAAATCCGTGACCTCAACGATGTTGGGATGGCGGATGTCGTTCACCGCGCGCGCCTCGGTGAAGAAGCGCGAGACGAAGTCCTCGTTGTCCGCGACCTCGGCAGCCAGGACCTTGATGGCGGCACGGCGGCCGATAAGCACGTGCTCGGCAAGGTACACGCGGCCCATGCCGCCTTCACCGAGAAGTGAGATCACGCGGAACGAGCCAAGAGTCTGACCCAGCAGCGTGTCCACGGGCGGGATCGACTTACCGCCTTTTGAAGACAGGCACATCGTCGCGCCTTTGCTTTGGGTAAGGTCTGGAGCCGCCATTTGTCGAGTACAAGCATCGGCGCCCGAGATCCCTTCTTGAGAGAATCAGACGGAAAAAATCACATTTCTGACAACCTGCCGAAGTGTCGCTTTTCCGACGGTGAGAGAACGTCAAATGCGTGACGAATGGTCAACGTTGTGACGGCAAAACGAACTCGAAAACCGCGCCATGATTGACCTCGGCGGTAGCCGTCACGCGGCCGCCATGCCGGGCGACGATGCGCTGGACAGTGGCCAATCCGATGCCCGTTCCGGCGTAGTCCTGCGCCGAGTGAAGGCGCTGGAATGGCGCGAAGAGCTTGCCCGCGAAGGCCATGTCGAAACCCGCGCCGTTGTCGCGCACGAAGAAGACCTGGCGGTTGTTCTCCCAACGCGCGCCCACCTCGATGTCCGCGTTATCGGTCTTGTTGGTGTACTTCCACGCGTTGTCGAGGAGGTTTTCCAGCAAGATGCGCATGAGGCCCACGTCGCCACGCGCGCGCAGGCCTGCCTGAACATGGGTTCGCACGTGGCGCTCGGGCTCGCGCTCGTGCAGAAGTGCCAGGATGTCGGTGGCCAGCGCGGACAGATTCACGTCTTCGAAGCGCATCTCGGCGCGCGTGATGCGCGAGAGGACGAGCAGGTCGTCGATGAGCCGCCCCATGCGTCCAGCCGCCTTGCGAACCCGGCCGCAATAGTCGAACGCGCGCTGGTCAAGCTTGTCGGCGTAGTCCTCGACCAGCGCTTGCGTGAACCCATCGATGGCGCGCAAGGGTGCGCGCAGATCGTGCGACACCGAGTAGGCGAAACTTTCCAGTTCCCGGTTGGCGGCGCCCAGCTCGGCGGTTCGCTCTTCCACGCGCTGTTCGAGCTGCTCATTGATGGTGCGCAGGGCGTCCTCCATGCGGCGGCGAGCTGTGATGTCCATGCCGAACGAAATGGTCCCGGCAATGCGGCCGCCTTCGATGATGGGGTTGTTCTGCCAAACGATGTAGCGCTCGTCGCCGGTGGCGGTCAGCATGGGCATCTCGAAGGTGCTGGGCTCGCCACCTTCAAGCAACCTTGAGAATTCCTGGCTGACCTGTGGGAAGAGCTGCGGCGGGGCCATGATCTCGAACCAATTGCGTTGTTCGATGTCGGCGCGCAGGTAGCCGGTGATGTTCTCGGCGGTGCGGTTGAAGGCGCGCACGCGGCCGTCGCAGTCCAGCCCCACGACCATGATGCTGGCCAATTCGATGAGACGTTCGGCGTGATCTTTCGCCTCTTGCAGCGCCTCTTGCGCCATCACCAGGTCGGTGACATCGCGCTTGACGCCCCAGATGCGCACGAGAAGGCCGGACTCGACCTCGCCCGAAAGATTGTTGAGCGAGCGAAACACGCTGCCGTCCTGCCGGCGTTCGGCCAGCAGCAGGTTGTCGAGCCGGTAGCTCGACATGATGAAGGCGACGATGAAGCCAAGCTGCTCCTCGCGCGAACTGGACAGAAGCTCGCCGAAGGCGATGCCTTCCATGGCCTCGGGCTTGTCCCAGCCGAATTGGCGGGCGAAGGTGTCGTTGCAAAGGCCGACGCGGGCGTCACGCGCGATGGCCTCGGCCTGCTCGTGCACGGGCAGGTTGGTGGCCACGGGTGTGGCCAGGTCGAAACGCCACAGCCCTTCGGAGGCCAGCGCAAGGAAGTGGCGGTACTGATCCTCGATGGAAGGTTGCGGATGCCGCGCATGGCCCGAATCGTTCGCGTCGGGCGAGGGAGCTTGGGCGGGGGTGTCCTTCATGAAACGGTTTGCTTTGCGAACACAGTTTGCGTCTGGGCGGGCGCGGGATGGGCCAGTCCATGATAAAAGAGAAGTAGCGTATGCGCTCTACGAGAATTTTGCCTGTGGACGCGGATCGCCCCGAGGGTGGGGAAGGTATTCTCGACGGACCGGGGCCCGGGCTTGAAGCGCCCGTGCGCATCCTGGTGGCGGAAGCCGAGGACGCGCATCTGTCCATGCAGACAAGTGCGCTGGAAAAGGCCGGTTTTCACCTCGACCTGGCTGGCGACGGTGGTGCGGCACGCGCCTTCCTGGCATCCAACGCCTATGCCACCATCGTGGCCGACGCCGGGCTTGGTGGCCTGGATACCATCGGGCTGCTGCGTGCGGCCCGCCGCCGGGATCTGGATGTGCCCCTGTTGCTGGTGACAGACGCGGCCCACGTTGGCTTGTCGGCGGTGGCGGTCCAGCAGGGTGCGCTTTGCTTTCTCGAAAAACCAGTGACACCGGATCTGCTGTGCGGCACGCTTGCCTACGCGGTCAAGCTGTACCGGTTGGCGAAGTTGCGCCGCAAGGCCTTGGGTGAACTTGGCGGCACGTGGAACCAGCTGGGCGACCGGGTGGCGCTGGAACAGATTTTCGAGCGCGCCTTTGGCTGTCTGTCCATTGCCTTCCAGCCCATTGTCTCTTGGTCGAACAGGAGGGTCATCGGTCACGAGGCCTTGCTGCGCAGCTCGGATCCCAGCCTGCCCGATCCGGCGTCGGTGCTGGCGGTGGCCGAGCGCTTGGGCCGCATCGATCAAATCGGTCGCTTGGTGCGCGAGCGGGTGGCTCGCTCCATGGCCCGGGCGCCCGCCGAATACGTGTTCGTGAATCTGCACGCCCACGAACTGCTGGACAGTGAACTGTATTCGGCCTCGGCACCGCTCTCGCAGTTTGGCAAACGCATCGTGATCGAGATTTCCGAACACGCCCTGCTGGACGATGTCTCGCACCTGGAATCACGCGCCGAGGCCTTGCGCAAACTTGGCTTTCACCTGGCCATGGACAACCTGGGGCCGGGCTATCCTGGGCTGTCTTCTTTCGCGCGCCTGCGGCCGGATTTCGTGAAGTATGACTTGTCGCTGGTGCGCGGGATCGATCGCAACCCGGCCCAGGCGGGCATCGTGGCCGATATGACCGCGCTGCTTGGGTCCATGAACACGCGCGTGATCGCAGCCGGCATCGAATCGCTTGCCGAACGGGACGCCGTGGTTAAGGCCGGCGTGGATCTGTTGCAAGGCTTTGCTTTCTCAAAGCCCGACATGGCGTACCGGCAACCCGATCTCGGGTAGGGGCCGCGCTAGTTCTGGCAAACCCTCCTAGAATTCCTGGGACGCCTGCAGGAGGAGAGTCCGGCCGAGCTGGGGGTAGTCGATGCCGGCGAAACCGGGGTCGGCATAGTGGGCGTTGCCTAGGTTGCGTCCGATGAGCGAGAGCGTGGTTTCCTTCTGCCCAATCAGGTGCAAACCCCTGGTCCGCACACTGCCACCGACCAAGACGTAGGGGGAGAGCGCGTACCGCCCTCCGGCTTCCAAGGTGTTGGCGGTGCTCGATGGTCGGCTGCCCACGGCGGACACCTCGACGCCCGCCCGCAAGGGCAGACGCGGGATTTCGGCGCTGACGCCGGTATTGGCAACGACCACGGGATAGGCGGCGTTGCTGTAGCTCGACAGGTTAGCAACATAGGTGTCTTCGCTGAAACTGGATACCGTGTGGTTGATCGTCAAGTTGCCGTAAGCGGCCAGTTTCCGTTTGTAGTCGAAGCGTAGTTCGCTTTCCCAGGATATGGACCCAACCCGGGAAATATTCAGCGCGACCTGGTTGATGCCTCGTTGGGCGAACGCTGCCTGGTCAAGCAAGTAGCTGTAGGCGACGCCACTGGTTAGCAGCAGATAGCGGTTGGGGCGGTAGGCTAGCTGTGACTCGAGGGTGTGAACGTAGGAGGGTTTCAGCCACTGGTTGCCCGCGATATCACCGGACGCAAGCGGCGAGCCGTACAGAAGCTGCGCCGAGGGGGCCTTGAACGCGCTTCCGTAAAGAAGCTTGAGGTGCAGGTTGGATAGAAGGGTCCATACGCCTCCGAGGCGTCCACTGACTTTGTCACCGTAGACACTGTGGTGGTCGTAGCGCAGACCGCCGGTCAGAGTGACCCTTGAAAGTGGCGACCACATGACGAGGGCATTGGCGCCGACGTTGCTCATGTTCTTGCTGCCCGCATCGACCATGGTAAGCGTCTCGTCGCCAGCCCGCTCGCCTGGTTGCGTGCCGAGGGACGATTTCAGAACGTCGTACACGTTCGCAAGCTTTTCCTGATCCAGAATCACGCCCGCGCCAAGCAACACGTTGAAAGTGTCGATGGGGTGCCAGAGCAATTCCGTCCCAGAATCGAAGCCGCGGTAGCCGAAATCGCGTTTGACGTAGTAGAGGTCGCTGCGGACTTCGATACGATCGCGGGAGGTGGGCCCACCGGCGAAGAAGAGGCCGTTCACGCGCAAGTCGAGCGTGGCGGTAAGGTGAAGATCGAGGTCGAGTCCCACCATACCCTGGCGAAGCGAGATGTTGGTTCCGTTCTGCCGGCCGCTGCTGTCGAGATTGTGCGTCAGCTGTGCCCAGTCAGAGAATTCCGCGCCGCGATTGATCTCCGACAGGTACCCGATGACCCCAACCGATCCGCGTTTCCCGAGCTGATATCCGGTTCGGACAAATGCCACGGTTGAACCGAGCGTCAGGTCGTGCGCTTGCAGATTGGCCGGAGCGTTGTTCCCCAGCCTGGGAGCGGGCGAGGAGGCCGGCAGGGTAAGACCGGAGCGGTCTTCTGAGCTTGTTCTGATCGAGGCCAAAATCTGCCAATCTCCGACGGTGGCCCCCATCGCCATGTCGTGGCTTGTGCCGTAGTTGCCCTCGTGGTTGCCGTTCAGCACGATTTCTCCGCCTTGCATCTGATCGGCTTTTCTCGTCACGATATTGATCACGCCCAGGAATGCGTCGGCGCCATAGAGTGCGGATGCCGGCCCGCGAATGACCTCGATCTGCTGGACAATCGACAGGGGGATCAGCTCTGGTCCCAGCCAGTTGCCGGACGTCGAGCGAAATGCAACGGAATGGCCGTCAATCATGACCTTGACCAGTCCACTTTCGGAGCGCAAGCCTCCAGAAATGCCCCGAACCCCCATATTGGGGATGATGTGGTCGTCGATGATGTAGACGCCCGCCACGTGCTTCAGGACTTCCTCGACGGATTGGTAGCCCCAGCGCTGAATCTCCTCGCGATTGACAACGGTGGTAATCGCGGGGGCTTCATCCTCTTTGATTTCGGACTTCGTGGCGGTGACGACGACGTTTTCCAAAAGGGCTTCCAAATCCAAGGTGCTTAAATCTTGGCCCTTGATGGCGCTTAGCATATCGACAACGTCGGTTTCGACGGGGGACGATGTCGCCTCTTGCACTGGCATGTTTGCGGCGGGCGTTGTGTCGTCGGAGGGTGATAAGACGTCCGACGGGACACCCGCGTCCGAGGACGGTGCAGGTGGCACGACTTCGGCATCCGTCTGCGCCGCGGCGTCTCGGCCCCGGGAATGCGTGGCGGCTAAAGCGGCGACCAGACCGACGGAGAGTCGGAACCAAGCAGCCCTGTGACCTGAGCGGGGTAGGGTCGAAGCTGGGGAGAGGTGGGCTGCCGTCATGACAATCAAGTGCCGTTGTCCAATTCCGTGGCCACACATTGTTCGTAGTCAATGTCCTCGAAGGAAGTGCCCTTGACTTGCCAAATGGCGCCGCGAGTCTGGGTGGAATCACCTAGCGAATCGAGAACATAGGTTCCAGCGGCGCCCTGGTATTGAACCTTCTGCCCGGTCTTGACCAAGGCCAAGCCTTGCGCGAGTCCGTCGAAGGAAACGGCCACGCCCGAGGCGGAGGTGACAGCCAACATCTCGGTCTTCAGCGCGGCCGGATCGGGCATCGTGCCGCCCACGGCAATTCCATGGGTGACCGCCAAGGCCAAGAGCGCCACGGCGTCGAAATAGTAGTTCGAGCCTGCCAGCGGCGGAACCGCGGTCTGCGCTTCGAAGTAGCTTACGAAATCAGCGGCCCGAGTGCCCAAGTCGGCCGAAACACCTTTCATGCCTTCGAGAACCCCCGTGGGGACGTTGCGCAGCAGCTCTGGATTGTTTAGCGTGGGGCCGAGGTACCATCTCCCGGGCTTGCCGCGCACGGCCCATTCTTGCAGAAATTGCGCTGCGACCGCTGGCGACGTCACCAGGACGGTCGCATCGGGCGCAAAACGGCTGATGGTTGTAAAGATGTCGGCAAAGCCCGAACTGGTTCCCCTGACCTGCAGCGAAGGAAGGACGGTACCGCCGTTGTTGGTGAAGATTCGGCCAAAGATGGTGGCGAAGGTGCCGCTGTAGTCATCTGGATCGATGACGAGATTGGCTACGGCGATGCCGTCCTTGCGCATGCTCTTGGCAAGGGCACAGGCCAAGTACTTTACCGAGGGGGACAGGCGGAACCATGCGGCTTGGGCACTGGGATCGTGAAACTGCGGCGAGGTGAGCCCCGGCATGAGGTGAACCATGTGACGGGCCTTGATGGCGTTCGTAATCTGGTAGGCAATGGTTGGTTCTTCGGTGCCGATGAAGAACGGGATGGGATCGTCGTTGATGATTTCGAGCGCGTTGCTCGTGCCGCGAGCATCGTCCGAGTGACTGTCGCGCACCTCCAGCCAGAGCGGCCGTCCATCAAGGCCGCCCGCCGAATTCACCACCTCAATGGCGAGACGAAGGGCGGCTTCTAGAGCAACCCCGGATGCCGCACGCTCGCCGGAGAAAGGGAGCACCGTGCCGACGCGAATGGCGTTGGCCGGCATGGAGGGTTCGCGGCTAGACACACAGGCGAGGGTGGAAAGCAGGGCCCATCCCAAGGCCATGCCTGCAACCGTCGGGCACCACCGCTGCGCACGCATTCCCGAAGCGGCGGCATTCCACGTCGATGGAGATGTCTGAGTGGCTCCCTGTTCTGGCATTTTCGGGGATTCGCGAGGAGGAGGACGATACGGTATCAGCTATTGATGCCTAGCGAGCTAAGGAATGCGTTGTAGTCGGCGTAGTTGGCGGTGGTGATCACGTCGATGCCGGTATCGATGAACGACGTGCCGACCAGGATGGGCTGCAACAGGACCGCGGTTTGTGCTGCTCCAAGCACGTTGATGGCGTAGGGCACCAGGACGCCTAACTCACCCATGTAGTACTGGCGCTGCACGGCGACGCCGTAGAAATAGCCCTTGTCGAAATAGGCCTTGGTATCGGGGGTCATGTCGAATCCGACGATCTGAACCAAGCCTGCCTTTCCCACGGCCTCGACTGCGGCTGCGCAATTGGACGAATTGGAATACATGCAGGCAAGACCCTTGATGTTCAGCGCTGGATCGGAGAGTGCGGCGACGAGAGCTGGGATATCCACGGTGGCGTCCCAACTCGGAGAGATTCTCGGGGCGACGACCATGCCCGCTGCGGCAAGGGCATCTTCCGCGCCCTGGGCGCGCTGGATTCCACTCACCCAGCCTGTCTGCGTGGTGCCAAAGACGGCAACCGTATCACCAGGCTTCAGAACCTCGACCAGTTTGTTGGCGGCCGTTGCGCCAGCTTGGTAATTGGCGGTCGCGATGAAGTAGCTTCGGTTGCTGTCAGCGGCGTCGCTGTCAATCGTGACGACGGGCCCGCATTGGGCGATGAATTGGTTTAGGTACGCGACGGTCTCTGCGTTGTCCGCCTGGGGCGCGTAGGCCAGGCCCTTGTAGAGTTTGCTTGTGAGGTAAGTTTGGGTGTACTGGTTTTGGAGTGCAGCCGCCTGGTCATTGGTCGTGTTGGCCGGATCGACGATGAGCGGAGCCGCCACGGTGAACGGGGTTATGAGCCGGGTGCTCATACGGTTGGCGCCAATGGAGACCGGGTACCAGTACGTCGTCGTGTCCTTGAGCAGGACCGCGATGGGTGGTTTGGCAGAGGCTGGCAAATTCTGGGCCGTGACGGCTGCGACCATGGCGTTGATCACGCCTTCGATAGCGGCAGGCGCAAAGGGGTTTAGAGGTGGTGTCGAGTCGGCCGGAGGAGGACCGCTGTCTGGATTCGTGCTACTGCTTCCGCCGCAGGCACCCATGAACGCCGTCGATGCCAGGACCGACCACATAACCGCATGCCTCATCTGTTTCTCCTCGTCAGATAGCGGGCGGCAGAATACCAGCAGTGGCAGGATGCCGAAAGCCTAGGGAGTATTCCACGGCGCACCGACAGTCTGATGCTATCGGCAGACTCTCATCGAGCTTTAGCGGTTTGCACGATGTTGGGGATTCTGCGCTCACGGCCAAGGGCGCGATGCCGTCTGCCACAACCAAGGCAAGACATGGGTCAGACCTTGGGCTAGAGTTGCCAGCGCTTGTCGGGAAGGGAAGAATCGGCGAACGTCCCGTTCCGCGCAGGAAGAAAGCGTATGACGATGGGCCACCCAAAGGCTAATAGTTTGATCGTCTTGCTGTTGGCTGGGACGCTCGGTCTAGCTTGCTCAAACCCGGCCAGCAAGGCGGGGCCAGTCGGGACAGGTGGCACGGGGGGGGCGGCGCGCTCGGGCGGTGTCTCTGGTTCCGGTGGCGAGCTGGGGACGGGCGGTGCGGGCTTAGGTTCGGGAGGCAATTTCGTTGGCAATTCTGGCGGAACCGGCGGTACGAAGAGCGGTTCAGGGGGAACAGCCGGTGCGGCGAGCGACGCCGGCAATGCTCAAGGCGGACCAGGCGGGCGCCCCAACGGCGACGCCGATGCCACGGGCGGTGGGCACGACGCCTCGGATGGCGCGGTTCAGTCGCGGGATGCGCTCGCAGACGTCGCTGGAGCAACGGGCGGTGATGGGGGGCCCGCCGATGTCGCCCTTGAGGCGCGAGGCCAGGACAGTCCTGCCAAGGATGCCACCCCGGGCAGCGACGCCGCCGATCGCGTGGTGACTTTCCACAATGGCGTGTTCTGGAACGACACCAAGGGTAAGCGCATCGAGGCCCACGGCGGCGGCTTCTATAAAGAAGGCGACACTTGGTACTGGATCGGCGAGGACAAGTCGGCGACTGCGGCCAACCCCAAGGCGTGGGTCAACCTCTACAGCTCCAAGGATCTGGTCACCTGGGAGTTCCGCAATGCGGTCGTTACCCGCAACACCTCGTCCGAGCTGGCCGCGGCCGATCGCGTGATTGAGCGACCCAAGCTCATCTATAACGATACGACCAAGCTGTACGTGCTGTGGCTGCACTACGAGAACAGCGACTACAGCACGGCCTCGGCCGGCGTCTTCACCAGCCCGACCATCGACGGCAACTATAGCTACGTGAAGGCGTGGAAGCCGCTCGGCAACATGTCGCGCGATTGCAACCTGTTCAAGGACGACGACGGCAAGGCGTATTTCATGTCGTCCGCGAACGAAAACGCGGACATGATGCTTTATGAGCTGACGGCCGACTACCTGGACGTCAAGCAGCTGACCCTCAAGCTGTGGGCTGGTTCCAAACGCGAGGCGCCCGCCATGTTTAAGGTGGGCGGCACCTACTTCTTCATCACCTCGGCGTGTACGAGCTGGGATCCCAACCAGGCCCAGTACGCCACCGCCACCAACATCACCGGGCCGTGGACCGGCCTGACCAATGTCGGCGACTCGACCACCTACGACACGCAAGCGACCTACGTGATTCCTGTGGTGGGCAGTCAGACCACGACCTACATCTACGCCAGCGACCGCTGGCAGGATCCAGATTTGCCCAGTTCGAAGTACATTTGGCTGCCGCTGGTTGTCAAGGGCACCAAGCTGGGCATGGACGACTACAAGGACTGGTCGCTCAACCTGACGACCGGCCAGTGGTCCGGGGGCAACAGCAGCTACGTTTCCCAGAATGCCTGGAAACTTATCAAGGTCGATACCGAGGAGACCTCGGCCGAGGATGGTCACGGCATCAACGCCTTCGACGGCCTGTCCTCGACCTTCTGGCACACCAAGTACACCGGCGGAACCACTGCGTATCCGCACGAGATCCAGATCGATCTTGGCGCCACCTACAGCTTAACGGGAATGAGCTACCTGCCCCGCCAGGACGGCAACCTCAACGGCACGGTGGCGCAGTACGAGTTCTATGCCAGCACCGACTCGGCCAACTGGGGCACCGCGGTCAAGACCGGGACGTTCGTCAGCGACGCCACCGAGAAGGTCGTGTCGTTCGCCAGCACGCCGGCGCGCTACATCCGCTTTCGGGCCATGTCGGAAATCAGCGGCAAGGTCCACGCCGCCGTGGCCGAGCTGAACGTGGTTGGCACCCTCCAGTAGCCATCGACCCGCGACCCAAGTCCGCGTCGAGAGTCATCGGCGCACTGGGTTGCGTGGAATCCAGGAACTGGTCAAGCTGATTGGCCAGCGCGGCAAATTGTGGCATCTTGGCGGGGTGTCTAAATGGGTCCGCTGCGCGCAATTCACCTCAAGGCCTTTCAGTAACTTCCGATGCAATTGATGATTGACGTTGCGCAGTTTGCCGATAGTGCCTGTCTCCGCTGATTGCGGCAGTGGTGGGGGATATTCCCTCACCGCTTCGTGTAGCCCTACCTCCTTGCAGCCATGAAGAGTTCGCGGCTTCGTACGCCCCTGACGGTGAGTATCATCCTCGCCGCTCTCCTGCTTGCGTTCGGCTCGTTTGGGGGCGAGTTGCCACCGGGAAAGCAGGCCATCTTCTTGGCGCGGGTCATTGCCTACGATGGAAATCTGAAAGGACGGGCGGGGCCTGTCGTCAACATCGCCGTTTTGGCCAAGAAGGGCGACAAGGACTCCGAAGCCATGTCCGAGGCGATCATGAAGGCCTTCACGCCGCTTGAGTCGGCAACGCTCTTGGGGCTTCCGGTGAACCTGGTTCGCGTCTTCTTTACCGGTCGAGAGGCGCTGGAGCGAGCGGTTCGAGATGGTGGCATCGATACGCTGTACGTTTGCAGCGGTCTCGATGCGAACTTGGCCGACATCAAGAGCGTTTCGCGGGCGAAGAAGGTGCTGACCGTGGCCAGCCAGGAGGCGCATCTCAAGCTGGGGCTTTCGCTCGGAGTGTTCGACATCGGCGGCAAAAACACCATCCTGGTGAACCTCGATGCCAGCCGTGAGGAAGGCGTTGCCTTCGGCCCCGAACTGCTACGGTTGGCGACGGTCGTCCGCTGACTTCACGCTTTCTTTCGCGACCGGCCGCCACTGGCCGAACGCAAGATCCCTCGGCAGTTCAAAGTCCCCAAACGAAACCCGGCACAGCGAAACGACGTGGCTGCCGAGCGCGGCGAAGATGCGCCGAATTTCGTGGTACGCGCCCCCGGCGATGGTGATGGTGGCGAAGTTGGTTGCGCGGTCCGGTCTGAGCAGGCTGGGATGGGCTTCGCTTGCCTGCAAGGGGCGCAAGTCGAGGATGCTCGGTCGATGGCCGTCGCGCAGCACCAGCTCCGTGGGCAGCGGAGCGAATGGACGCGCTAGCGCCGCGTGGTAGGTGCGCTGGACGGCGCTGCGCGGGTGGGTCAGCGTGTGCAGCCACGTGCCGTCGGTGGTCCACAGCAAGAGGCCAGTGGTGTCGAGATCAAGGCGTCCGACCGGCCGCAATTCAGGGAAAAGCGGCGCCCCTTGGATGCACGCCGCCGCGGTGTCGTGGGCCTTATCCACCAGCGCGGTCACGCAGCCCACGGGCTTGTTCAGTAGCAGATGAAAGGAATCGTGCAATTCCACGCTCTGCCGGCCGAGGCTGATCCAGCATGGGAGCGCCTCCGTCGCAAGCTCGCGCGGCAGATCGCTGTTGCGATCAAGCAGCCGACGCGCTTCCTTGCGCGAGCAAGGCAGATTGCGGGCCAGAAGTCTTTCTAAGCTGATCATGGGAAATGGAGCTCACCCGGGCGCGCAGTCTAGGTGAGCTTGCTTGCTTGGGAAGGCGATTCTTTGCCCCTCGGTGAACACGTAGGCTTCTCGTTGGGCTGGTCAGAGGGCGTTTCGTCGTCGAGAGCTTTGCGCACCATTCGGGTGAGCTGTGCCGGGTTGAACGGCTTGCTGATGAAGTGCGTTCCGGACGTAAAGACGCCGCGGTGGAAAATGGCGTCGTCGGTGTATCCCGACATGTACAGAACCCGTAGGTGAGGGGCTCGCAACACCAATTGGTCAGCCAGCTGTTTGCCGTTCATCTCTGGCATGACAACGTCGGTGAGCAGTAGGTGCACGGATCCCTGGTGTTGCTCGAAAACGCGCAGCGCCTCGTCGGCATTTTCGGCGGATAGGACGACGTAGCCCGCCCGGCCAAGGACGCGCTCGACCAGGGTTCGCAGTGCCGTCTCATCCTCGACCACCAAGATGGTCTCAGCCCTCACGGCACGGGTGGTGAGCGTGATGGCGCGTGCGACGGTTTCCCTTCCCGACAGTTCGCGCGGCAAAAGCACGGTGAAGGTCGAGCCTTTTCCAGATTCGCTACGAACCTGGATAGAGCCTCCGCTCTGTTGAACGATGCCGTAGGCCGTCGCCAGGCCGAGTCCGGTTCCCTTGCCGACATCCTTGGTGGTGAAGAACGGTTCAAACAGCCGCGCGCGTGTGTGCTCGTCCATGCCGCAGCCGGTGTCGGTCACGGACAGCCTTACATGCGGCCCTGAAATGCTCTCGGGATGCTGATGCTCGCAAGACTCGTCGCACTCGGTGTTGACGGTTTCGATGGTCAACCTTCCACCGTCTGGCATGGCATCGCGGGCATTGACGGCAAGATTCATCAGCACCTGCTCGATTTGTCCCGGGTCGGCCATCACCTTGCCGAGGCCCATGGCCAGCACCACCGCGACGGAAATGTCTTCGCCCAACAGCCGGCGCAGCATTCCTTCCATCCCAGTGATGATCTTGTTCAGATCTACCACCTGGGGTTGCAGAACCTGCTTGCGGCTGAAAGCGAGAAGCTGCCTGGTGAGAGCTGCGGCGCGGTTGCCGGCCGTGCGGATTTCGGTGAGGCAGTTTTGTAACGCCGCTGGCTGGCTCAGGTCCTCCATGGCCAGCTCGGCGTAGCTCATGATGATGGCGAGCATGTTGTTGAAGTCGTGGGCAATCCCGCCCGCCAGGCGGCCGATGGATTCCATCCGCTGGGTGACCCGGAGACGTTCTTCGGTTTGCCGTCGCACCGTCGTGTCGGTGAATGCCATGGCAAAGCGGCCGGCGTCTGCGGGCCAAGCATGGACCTCGAACTGTTTGCCCAGCGACTTCACGCAGTTCTCGATGCGTTCGGAAATGCCGGTTCTTGTCACCCGGCTGAAGGCCTCGATCCAGTGGTGCTCGATGCCGGGGATGACCTCGCGGACCGTCCTGCCGACGATGTGCTCGATGGGTAGTCCCGTCTGCCGCTCGAAGGCCGGGTTGACCTCGATGTAGCGATAGTCGATGGGCTGCCCGGCCTCATCATCAATCATCTGGCAAAGCGCGAACCCCTCGTCCATGGACTCGAAGAGGCTACGATACCGTTCCAGCCCCAGTTCCAGCTCCGCCCGCGTGGCCTGCAACTCTTCGTTCTGCATCTCCAGCTCGATCTGGTGAACCTGCAACTCGTGCACAAGACGTTGCGTCTGCTCGGCCGAGTCGTGTTGGTTGACCCCGGACCTCGTCTTCTCGCTCAGGCGCTCTTCTGCAAGTGCGCGCAAGGCACCCTTGGCCGCTGGAGTGCTCTTCCTGGTTGCCATCTCGATTTCTTGCAGGGCAAGGCCACGTGGGCACCGGACGGGGCCGCGATTCCTCGCACGAATCTCGCTCCTATCCCTGCCGTCAAGATTGAAATCTGCACGTCCTTACCCCCTCCGTGCAGGGTCCCCCAATTGTCAAATCCGTGCGGTGAGTTTACGCGACTTATCTAGACAGACTACAAGTCGTTCTAAAAGATGTAGCTCATGGCGGCGTTTTTGCCTTCGGTCTTGGGAAATGGAGTTCTTGGCAGAGCGAGCCTATGTTCTCCCAAGCAAAGCTGTGTCGTCCCTTCACATCATCTTGGTCGAGCCCGAGATCCACTGGAACACGGGCAACATCGGTCGGACAACCCTGGCCGCGGGCGCGGATCTGCACCTGGTCGAGCCGCTGGGCTTCTCGCTGGAAGATCGCTACCTGCTGCGCGCTGGTCTCGACTACTGGCCGCGTGTGCGCTTGCACGTGTGGCCAAGCTGGGACGCCATTGAAGAGAAACTGCCCGACCTGGGCGAGCCCTTCTTCTTCACTTCGCAAGCGCCGCGAACCTTCTGGGAGGTGACGTTTCCCGACGATGT
>Ga0302323_100002699_pt1 | contig 14444 bp, 8 predicted proteins | sample Fen_T0_3_FD_201950 | JGI IMG/M metagenome (GOLD analysis project Ga0302323, IMG submission 201950) | Peat permafrost microbial communities from Stordalen Mire near Abisko, Sweden - Fen_T0_3 | ecosystem: Environmental > Terrestrial > Soil > Wetlands > Permafrost | place: Sweden: Abisko... | reverse complement strand
CGCTGCGGTGCTGCTCGGCAAGCCGTACGTGTGGGGCTCGATCTACCGGTTCGACGGCCAGATCAGTGTGTTCTGGGCCGAACACGGACCCTGCTACCGCTGCCTCTACCCCGAGCCTCCGCCGCCGGGCATGGTGCCGTCGTGCGCCGAGGGCGGTGTGCTCGGCGTGATGGCCGGGACGATCGGCACGCTGCAGGTCAACGAGGCGATCAAGCTGTTGACCGGTGTCGGCGAGCCACTCGTGGGCACGCTGATGGTGTACGACGCGCTCGAGTCGTCCTTTCGCCGGGTGCGGGTCCGCAAGGACCCGGACTGCGCGGTGTGCGGCGAGCGCGCGACCGTCACCGAGCTCATCGACTACGACGCGTTCTGCGGCACGATCTCGGCTGAGGCGGCTGAGGCGGCCCGGGAGTCCACGATCTCGGTGACCGATCTCAAGCAGCTGCTCGAGGAGCGTCATGGCGGTCAACGGGACTTCGTGCTGATCGACGTCCGTGAGCCGGCCGAGTACGAGATCGTGTCGATCCCGGGTGCGGTGCTGATCCCCAAGAACGAGTTCCTGCTCGGCAACGCCCTCGAGACGATGCCGCAGGACAAACCGATCGTGCTCCACTGCAAGAGCGGCATGCGCTCGGCCGAGGTGCTCGCCGTGCTCAAGAGCGCCGGCTTCGCGGACGCGGTGCACGTGGGCGGGGGGATCGTCGCCTGGGTCAACCAGATCGACCCGAGCCTCCCCTCCTACTGATCCCTGCGAACCGCTGCCGCCCCGACCGGCTGCCGCCCCGACCCGCTGCCGCCCCAACCCCTCTGTTGATCTTGGACTTGATGGGTAAGTTGATCATCAGAACCCAGCATCTTCTCCTTGATCAACAAGGGTCCGCCGGTGTTACAACGCGTCATGCCGCTGGAGCCAGGTGAACGACACCCAGCCCGGCAGCACCGGGAGCCAGAAGGTCACCGCGCGGAACAGCAGGGCGGCGGAGACGGCGGTGGAGCCGGGCAGGCCGGCCGTCGTCAGCCCGGCGGCGAGGGCCGCTTCGACGGCACCGATTCCCCCTGGCGTCGGCGCCGCCGCTGCGATGGCGCCGGCCGCCAGGTAGACGAACCCCACGGTCGGGTACGCGAGATCGCCGCCGTACGCGCGGACCGCGGCGAACAGCGCACCGGCGTAGGCGAGGTTCAGCAGCAGGGCGCCGCCCAGCCCGAGTGCGATCCGTCGCGGTGACCGCAGCATCTGCAGCAACCGCGGCAGGGTGCTCGTCACCAGCGGTGCCAGTCGGGCGATGATGATCCGACGCGACAGCGGCACGGCCATGGCGACCAACGCCGCCGCCAGCAGGGCCGTCACGGCGAGCAGCACGATTCGGTTCGGAATGAGGTCCGCCTGGGCCTGTCGCCCGGTGAACAGGCCGAAGGCGAAGATGAGCACGGTGTACGAGCCGAAGACGAACACCTGCGAGACGCCGACGCTCGACAACGCCAGGGCCGGCTTCACGCCGGCCTTCTGCAGGTATCGCGTGTTCGTCGCGACGCCGCCGACTGCGGGGGGCGCGACCAACGTCACGAACGTGGACGCGAGCTGCGCCAGCATCGTCCGCAGGAACGTCAGGCCGGGTGGTGAGAAGCCGAGCAGCACCGTGGTGGCCCCCACGTAGGTGATCGCCGAACAGAGGAGGGCGACGACGAACCACTGCCAACGCGCGTCGGTCACGAGAGTGACCGGGTTGACGTTGCCGATCTGCTGCAGCAACAACGACACGGCCACCGCGAAGGCGACGAAGCTCAAGATGACCCGCGGACGCACCCGCTCGAGCCGGATCATCTCCGTCGGTGCCGTCGGTGACGCAGCGATGACCGCTTCGTGCAGCCTCCCGAGCAGTGCCCGGTCGCTCTTCAACCGACTTCTGGTCTCCCGGGAGAGGGCGATCGGCTGCAGCAGAGGAAGGGCATCACCGATCCGCTGAGGAGTCAGCTCGTTCAGCGCTGCCGCGACCGCTCGTTCGGGTCCCACCAGCAGCGCCGTCGTCACGAGCAGCTCGGCGTCGTCGATGCGTAGGTTCAACGAGTCCGCGGCGATCTCACCGTCGGCCATGCCGAGCAGCCACACCTGGCCGGACGCGTCGACGGCGAGGTGGTCGGCGTGCAGGGACTCGTGGGCGATTCCGGCCCGGTGGAGCCGCCGGGCCTGCGTCCACGCGTCGGTGATGAGCTGGTCGGTGACCTCCTCCGGATCCAGGTCGCCGAACGTCCTCAGGTTCGGCACGTGCTGGTACCCGAGGCAGACGGCATCCGGGGTCACCGAGGCGGCCGCGCGCAGTCGCGGGGTGCGCGCCCCCGCGGCGACAGCCGCGTAGCTGGGCAGTGCGGCTCGGTCCACCGCCACCCGAAGCGACAAGCTGGCACGGCGCTCCACCGCGCTCTGGACGCGCACCCGGCGCCACCACTGGTAGAGGAGGCCGGCGGCCCGGCGGTCTCGGTCGAGCACGTGCACGTCGAGCAGCTCACCGGTCGTCGTGGTCCCCAGGTACACCCGCCCGACGTCGCTGTCCTCGTCGATCAGCTCCAGCCGGGACATGGGGGACGACACCCGGTACAGGGCCCGGCCCACCTCCTGCCCCGACGGCCGAGGGTTGACGCTGCCCAGCACCCACCGCAGGCCGACTCCGATGGCATGGCCGACTGCCACGCTGAACAACAGCGCGAGCGCGGTGGCCGCACCGTCGACCATCAGCAGCAACGAGAAGCCGCCCAGCGTGAACCAGGTCAGGCCGAGCAGCCGTGGCCTTCCGGCCAGTCCCATGACCGAGACGAACGCCACGAGCGCCGCGACGAGCGGGAACGAGGTGGGGGAGCGGGTACCGGTGCTGGAGAACGTGGTCAGGGCGTCGAGCAGGGTTCCGGAGAGGTGCGAGCCGGCCCAGTAGTTGAACCCCAGCAGCGCCACCAGACCGGTTGCTGCAGCCAGCGCGGCGTCGAAGAACGTGCGCCACCGACGCCGGTAGACCAGATCGGTCACCAGCGAGATCGGCAGCGCGAGCAGCAGGACCAGGCTCACCCAGACCAACGCTGGGAGCAGCAGGTCGGGCAGCGTGGTCACGGCGGTCGAGATGTCGGACTCGAGCCCCGACGTGGTTCCGATCGCGACGTCGCCCAGAACCAGCAGCAGTGCGCTGATCGCCAGCCACAGCGCGAACCGCAGCAGGTCGTAGGGGCGCCGGATCCGGGCCCGTTGGGCCGGCTCGGTCACGTCGACGCGTGGAATTCGGACCGGCCCGGGGACGGGGCGCAGGGGCGCGCCGAATCCGACCCCACTCCCGCTCACGGCCCGATGGTGCCACGCGCAGAGTCGTAGGCTGCGCTGCCGTGCCCGCGCGTTCGTCGCTTCCGACGCCGTACGCCGAACTGGTCCTCGACCTGGTGGCGGCCATTCCACCCGGCTGTGCGCTGGCCTACGGCGACGTCGCCCGGCTGATCGGCCACGGCGGACCCCGCCAGGTCGGGACCGCGTTGGCCCGGTTCGGTGGCGGCGTCCCTTGGCATCGCGTGGTTCGCGCAGACGGGAGCATCCACGCGTCACACGCCGCCGAGGCGCTGGCCCGGCACCGGGCCGAGGGGACTCCGCTGACTGCCGACGGCGCCCGCGTCGACCTGGCGCGGGCGCGTCCCCCGCAGTGTCGGGGGCGGCTGGTGAGATGACCTCTGCGGCCGGACGCCCGAGGCGTTCGCCGCGACCGGCTTCGATCCGAATCGAGAGGGGCGAGGACCTTGCCGACCCGACCGCTGCGCGAACCTCGGGCCCAGCGCACGGCGGCACCGGTTCCGTGGCAGCTCGTCGCGGCGCCTCCCTTGGCCCGGACCGCACCCGCGCTCGACCCGGCCCAGGCGGTCGTCGTCGACCGGGTCCGCGCCGGGGGCCATGGACCGCTGCTGCTGCTGGCCGGCCCGGGCACGGGCAAGACCACCACGATCGTCGAGGCGGTCGTCGCGCGGGTTGCTGCCGGCACCGACCCCGCGCGGGTGCTCACCCTGACGTTCAGCCGCAAGGCTGCCCAGGAGCTGCGGGACCGACTCGGGTCCCGGCTCGGACGAGCGCTGGCCGCACCCACCGCCTGGACCTTCCACGCCTTCGGCTTCCAGCTGCTCAGCTCGTTGCGGCCGGCCGACGTCGCGGGGCTGCGCCCCCGGTTGTTCTCCGGTCCGGAGCAGGACGTGGTGGTGCGCGAGCTCATCTCCGGCACGCGCCAGGACGACAGCGTCGAGTGGCCGAGCGCCCTTCGGGCGGCGTTGGGCACGAGGGGCTTTGCCGACGAGGTGCGGGCCCTCATGGCGCGGGCCCGCTCGCTCGGACTCGAACCCGACGAGCTGCGCGAGCTGGCCGGTCCGCGCGACGAGTGGCAGTCCGTCGCGGACTTCCTCACCCAGTACCTCGACAACCTGACCCTCCGCGGAGCCCTCGACTACGCCGAGCTGGTCACCCAGGCGGTGGCGCACGCCGAGTCCGACGCAGGTCGCGCTGCGCTGCGCCAGGCGTACGACCTGGTGGTCGTCGACGAGTACCAGGACACCGATCCCGCGCAGGAGCGGCTGCTCCAGGCGATCGCCGGCGACGGCCGCGACCTGCTGGTGGTCGGCGACCCGGACCAGTCCATCTACGGCTTCCGCGGTGCCGAGGTCCGCGGTCTGCTCGACTTCCGCGACCGCTTCCGGAAGTCGAGTCCGGACGGGGGTGGACCCGCAGACGTCCTCACGCTTCAGGTGTCGCGGCGGGCCGGGCCCACGTTGCTGGCCGCGTCCCGCCAGGTCGCGCGTCGGCTCACCCGGTCGGGGGCCGGGCTGGCCGACCACCTGCGTCAGCACCGGGACCTGTCGGCCGCTCACGGCACGCCCGATGGGGTCGTCGAGGTCTTCACCGCACCCAGCACCGGGGCCGAGGTCGACCTCCTCGCCGACGTGCTCCGGCGGGAACACCTCGTCGGACGCACGCCGTGGAACCAGATGGCCGTGCTGGTCCGCTCCGGAGTCAACAGCCTGCCGACGCTGCGTCGGGCGCTCGGGGCCGCCGGGGTGCCGGTCGAAGTGGCCGGCGACGAAGTCCCGCTCGCGCGCGAACCATCAGTCGTCCCCCTGCTCGAGGCGCTGGCCGTGGTCGACGCGCCGGCCAGGCTCACCAGCGAGGTCGCCCGGGGCCTGCTGCTGTCGCCGTTGGGCGGGGCCGATCCGGCCGGCCTGCGTCGGCTCGGCCGGGCCCTTCGCGAGGAGGAGCGGCTCGCTCTGGCGGCCGAGGGTCGGGTGCCGATGCCCCGGTCGTCGGCGGTGCTCATCGCGGAAGCCGTGGCCGAGCCGGCGCGGTTGGCGGCTCATGACGACCGGTGGGCGGCGCCGGCGCGTCGACTAGGTGCCTTGCTCGCTGACGGCCGTGCGGTGGTGGCCGCCGGCGGCTCGGTGCACGACGCGCTGTGGGTGCTGTGGACGGGGACCTCGTGGCCGCGCCGGCTCGAGGCCACCGCGCTGGCCGGCGGGGCGGCCGGCCGCGCGGCAGATCGTGACCTCGACGTCGTGGTCGCGCTCTTCGAAGCCGCCGAGCGAGCCGACGAGGCGGTCGGTCACCGAGGCGTCGGACAGTTCCTCGACGAGCTGCGGGCCCAGCAGATTCCCGGTGACACCCTGGCCGAACGCGGGGTCCGACCCGATGCCGTCCGGCTGCTCACGGCGCACCGCAGCAAGGGTCTGGAGTGGGACGTGGTGGTCGTCGCCGACGTCCAGGCCGAGGCGTGGCCCGACCTGCGCCGGAGGGGCTCGTTGCTCGAGCCCGACCGGCTGGGCGTCGACGGGCTCCGTGCGACGGCGCCGATCACCTCGTTGCTCGAGGAGGAACGGCGGCTCTTCTACGTCGCCGTCACGCGGGCGCGCAGACGCCTGCTCGTCCTGGCGGTCAATTCCCCCGAGGACGACGGAGCGCGCCCGTCGCGGTTCCTCGCGGAGCTCGGTGTGGAGGTGCAGGCGCTGACCGGGCCGCCGCGGCGGGCGTTGACTGTGCCGGCACTGGTCGCCGACCTGCGCGCGACAGCGGTCGACCCGACGGCTTCCGCGGCGTCGCGAACAGCCGCGACGCAGCGGCTGGCCCTGCTGGCCCAGGCCCGGGTGTCCGGTGAACCCGTGGCCCCCGCGGCCGACCCCGCACGGTGGTGGGGAGTGGCCGAGCTCACCCAGGCGCCGCAGCCGATGTTCCCTGACGACCAGGTGGTGCGGATCTCGCCCACGTCGTTGGACTCCATCGACGCCTGTCCGCTGCGGTGGTTCCTCGACCACGAGGCCCGGGCCCGCGCTGCGCAGTCGGTCGCCCAGGGATTCGGTCGGATCATCCACACGCTCGGTGAGCGACTGGCGCGGGCCGACCCACCCTCGACTGAGCAGATGCACCAGCTGGTCGACGAAGTCTGGGACCAGCTCGACTTCGGCGCCGTGTGGCAGTCGCACGCGGAGCGACAGGCGGCGACCGAGGCGCTGAACCGGCTCATCGCCTGGCACCAGGCCGACCGCGGGCGCACCACGCTCGGTGCCGAGGTCGAGTTCCGCGCGGAGCTGAGCGTCGGTGCACGGGCCGTCGGGCTCGTGGGACGCATGGACCGGGTCGAGGTCGACGCCGGAGGCCGGGTCGTCGTGGTCGATCTGAAGACGTCCCGGAAGAAGCCGACCGCCAACGAGGTCAAGGACCACGTCCAGCTCGGTGTGTACCAACAAGCCGTGCTGTCCGGCGGGCTGGTGGCGATCGGTGGGTCCCGGTCGGTCGGGGGTGCCGAGCTCGTGCTCGTGCGCCACGACGACAAGTCAGCCGGGGTCTTCGTCGGCGCCCAACCGGCTCTGGAGGCCGATGACTTGGGGAACACCAGGATCACCCGGGTCCTGGCGCAGGCGGTCGAGCACATGGCCAACGAGGACTTCCCGCCGGTTCCCGGAGACGCCTGCCGCTGGTGCGACTTCACCACTGCCTGCCCCACCAAGGAACCCGGCGCTCAGGTGGTCCGGTGAGCACCCACCCCGAGGCGAGTCCCGGGCCGACTCCCGTCCTGTCCGAACCGGGCGACCTGCGCCGGGTGCTCGGCGTCCCGTTCACCGACGAGCAGCTTGCGGCGGCCTGCGCGCCCGACGAGCCGGGCGTGGTCATCGCGGGCGCCGGCACGGGGAAGACCTCGGTGATGGCGGCGCGCGTCGTCTGGCTGGTCGGCACGGCCCGGGTGCGGCCCGAACAGGTTCTCGGGCTCACCTTCACGAACAAGGCCGCCGCCGAGCTGGCCGACCGGGTCCGGCAGGCCCTGGTCCGGCTGGGCCCGCTCGGGACCGACCCCGACGCCGTGGTGGACGGCGAGCCCACCGTCGCCACCTACCACTCCTACGCCGGGCGACTCCTGCGTGAGCACGGGCTGCGGCTCGGCCTGGAGCCCGACGCCCGACTGATGACCGAGGCCACCCGGTTCCAGCTGGCCGAACAGGTGGTTCGGCGAGCTCCCGGACCGCTGCCCGACCTCGATCGCACCGTGCCCACCGTCACGACCTACGTCCTGAAGCTCGACGCCGAGCTCGACGAGCACCTCGTCGACCTCGACGACCTGCGAGCCGAGTGCGAACGTCTGCAGGCTGTCTGGGCGGCCCTGCCGAAGCTGATGAAGCCGGTGGCCGACGCAGCGTCGACCACGCGTGCCCGCAGCGCGCTGCTGGAGCTCGTCGCCGAGTTCCGCCGGCAGAAGCGGGCGCGCGACGTCGTGGACTTCGGAGACCAGATCGCGTGGTCGGCCCGGTTGGCGCGCGAGGTCCCCGCCGTCGGCGTCAGTGAGCGTGAGCGCTACTCGGTGGTCCTGCTCGACGAGTACCAGGACACGTCGGTGGCTCAGATGGAGCTCCTTCGGGCGCTGTTCGGTCGCGGCCACGCGGTGACCGCGGTCGGAGATCCGTTCCAGGCGATCTACGGGTGGCGGGGTGCGTCGGTGCGCAACATCCGTGAGTTCCCGCAGCACTTCCCCCGACGCGACGGCTCACCAGCCCGTCGGTACCCACTGGGTCAGAACAACCGGTCCGACGCTGCGATCCTGGCCGCCGCCAACCGGCTCGCCGTTCCGTTGCGCGAGCAGGATCCGTTGGCGGTCGAGCTGCGCCCGCGCGCTGGGGCGGCGGACGCCGGGCAGGTGACGGCGTCGGTGCTGCCCACCTACGACGACGAGGTCGCGTTCGTCGCCGACGACATCGCGGCGCGGGTGGTGGCCGGGGCCAGGGCCGCAGAGATCGCGGTGCTGGTGCGCCGTCGTGCCGAGTTCGCCCCGTACTACGCGGCCCTGGTCGCGCGCGGGGTGCCGGTCGAGGTCGTCGGGCTCGGTGGGTTGTTGGACCTGCCGGAGGTCGTCGACGTCGTGGCCACGCTCGAGGTGCTCGACGACGCAACGGCGAACCCCGCCCTCGTCCGGTTGCTGACCGGACCCCGCTGGCGGATCGGTCCCCGCGACCTCGCGCTGCTGGGTCGGCAGGCCGAGCGGCTGGTCCGGCTCGCCGATCCAGCGAACGGCGATCTGGTGTCCGCCGACGAAGCGTCGGGCATGGGAGTGCCGCTTCCCGATCTCGCGGAACAGCTGCGCGAGGCGGTCGCCGGGGTCGATCCCGCCGAGGTGGTGTCGCTGTCCGAGGCCCTGGAACACCTGGGCCCGTGGCCGTACTCGGCGGCGGCCCGCGAGCGGTTCGCCCGGCTCGCCGCCGAGCTGAGCGGCCTCCGTCGGCACCTGGCCGAGCCCCTGGCCGACCTCGTGGAGCGGATCGTCACGACGATTGATCTCGACGTCGAGGTGGCTGCGTCGCCCCGGGGCCGGGCGGCCCGCCGAAGTGCGGCGCTGACGTCGTTCGTCGAGCATGCGGCTGCCTTCGTCGACCTCGACGCTGATGCGTCGGTGGGCGCCTTCCTCGCCTACCTGCGCGCCGCGCGCGACGTCGAAGGAGGGCTCGACGCGTCCGCACCGTCGCCGTCGGACAGCGTCAAGCTGCTCACCGTCCACAAGGCCAAGGGCCTGGAGTGGGACGTCGTCTACCTGCCGGCGCTGGTCGACGACGTGTTCCCGGGCAAGCTGGGCCGCCCGTCCTGGCTGACCCGGCCCGAGGTGCTGCCGGCAGCGCTGCGCGGTGACGCGGCGGACTTCCCCGACGAGCCGACCTGGACCACTCAGGGGTTGAAGGCCTACACCGAAGCGGTCCGTGAGGTCGCGCGCACCGAGGAGTGGCGGCTGGGGTACGTCGCCATGACTCGCGCTCGACACGTCCTGGTGCTGACCGCACACCGGTGGGGATCGACCCAGGGAGCGCGCGACCCGTCGCCCTTCCTGATGGCCGCCGTCGAGGCCTTGGACCTGCCGACCGACGGGCCGCACTGGGCGCCGAGCCCACCCGACGGCGCGGTCAACCCGTTGCGGGACGTGGAGCTCAGCCATGCGTGGCCGGTGCCGTTGGAGCCGGTGGCGTTGCAGGCCCGGCGCGAGGCGGCGGAAGGAGTGATGGCGGCCCGGGCGGTCATCGGGTCCGCGCTCGACGTCGCCGCGCTGGGCGACCGGTCTGTGTCGGACCTGCTCGCCGTCGCGGGTCTGGACGTGACGGTGCCGGCGAACGCGGATGACGCGGACGTCGTCGCCTCGTGGGACACCGAGATCGGGCTGCTCCTGCGCGAGGCAGCCGACACCCACGCCGTCGAACGCACGGTGGTGGTGCCCGCGTCGCTGTCGGCGTCGCAGGTGGTCCGGTTGGCTGACGACCCCGCGTCGTTCGCCCGCGACCTGGCCCGCCCGATGCCCCGCCCGCCCGCGCCGGCGGCGCGTCGAGGCACCCGGTTCCACGCGTGGGTCGAGTCGTTGTTCGGCCAGGCCGCGCTGATCGACCTGGACGATCTCTCGTCGGCCGATGCTCCACTCCTCGAGGACGACTTGGCCGACCTGCAGCAGGCCTTCCTCGCCGGGCCGTTCGCCGAGCGGGTTCCGCTTCACGTGGAGGCGCCGTTCGTCGTCTCGATCGGGAACCACGTCGTGCGGGGCCGCATCGACGCGGTGTACGAGGTCGGGCTGGACGACGGGTCGGTCGGCTACGAGGTGGTCGACTGGAAGACGGGGAGTGGTACCGCCGACCCCCTGCAGCTCGCCGTCTACCGAATCGCGTGGGCGGAACTCATGCAGGTGCCGCTCGACACGGTCGCGGCGATGTTCTACTACGTCGCCGGCGGGGAGGTCGACCGCGTCGAGCACCTTCCGGACGCGGACGCTCTCGCCGCGCTGCTGGACGAGCGGGTCGGCGGCTCCGGCTCGTAGAGTCGCGGGCATGGCCACGTCGCCGCCGTCGAGCGAACCTCCGGGCGCGACCTTGGGCTTCCTGGCGTTGTCGCGGTCGGGCACCGACCGCAACAGCGAGCATCGCGAGGACGACTCGTGGCTCGCCCAGCGGTGGGCCGATCCCGACACGCGGGTGATCTACGTGGAGGCGGGCCGCACCTGGGTGCGGCACACGCTCGACGGTGCCGTGGAACTCGCGTCGGTTCCGACCCGAGACGCCCTGCCGGGCGAGCGGTACCTGCTCGGGACGGACGACGAGGGAGTCACGTTCTTCGCCGTCTGCGGATTCGACTCCGAGCGGGCCGGTGCGCAGCTCGGTGCCGCGTCGAGTGTGGGGCTGCGTGAGGTCGGCACGTCGCTGGGCGATCGGGATATGGGGCTGCTGGTGCACGCGATCGCGTTGGCCAACTGGCACACCACCCACACGCACTGCCCGCGTTGCGGCGGCCCGACTCAGGTGGCCGCCGCCGGAGCGGAGCGCCGCTGCCTCGCCGACGGTTCGACCCACTTCCCGCGAACCGACCCGGCCGTCATCGTGACGGTGATCGCCCCCGACGGCAGGGTTCTGCTCGGCCGCCAGGAACAGTGGCCGCAGGGTCGATTCTCGACGCTGGCCGGGTTCGTCGAGCCGGGCGAGGACGCCGAGCGCGCGGTGGTCCGCGAGGTCTTGGAGGAAGCGGGTATCGAGGTGGGTGCCGTCGGGTACCTCGGCTCGCAGCCGTGGCCGTTTCCCGCGTCGTTGATGCTCGGGTTCACCGCCCGTGCCGTCGACGCTCGCGAACCGCGACCCGACGGGGTCGAGCTGGCGCAGGCTCGATGGTTCGACCGCGAGACGCTGTTGGCCGAGCTTCTCGACGGACGGCTCACCCTCCCGCCGCCCCTGTCGATCGCCCGCCGCCTCATCGAGCACTGGTACGGCGCCGAGCTCCCCGACGGTCCCGAATCCTGGACGTGAACCCCCCGAAACCTCAACAAGTACCGAAGCGTCGAAGCGTTGCTTCAGCAAGTGCTGAGGTTGTGAGCGGTTCACCCGCAGCGAAGTCGGGGGTCGGGGCTCACGGCGTGACGATGGTCGCGAGGTGGGCACGGACCTCGCGCAGTGACGGGTTGGTCAAGGTCGAGCCGTCCGCGAACCGAAGTGTGGGCACCGTCTGGTTACCGCGGTTGATCGACATGACGTAGTCAGCCGCAACCGGATCGGCCTCGATGTCCACGACGCTGAACTCGACGCCCTCGCGCTCCAGCTGGGCCGTCAGCCGGTGGCAGTACCCGCACCACTGGGTCGAGTACATCGTCAGACCGGTCACGCCACTCCTTCGTCTGGTTCAAGCTCGCCGGGCATCGGCTCCGTCGAGCACCATCAGGGCCAGGCCGTGGGCCACCGCGTAACGATGACCCAACACCTCGGCAACCGCACCTCGACCCACCGCCATTCCCGACCCCAGGACGTCGGCCAGCACTCGGACGGTCTCGTCGTCGCCGGCCGGCCCCCCGACCACCACCAGCGCCGACGGCAGGGTCAGCCCGGCGGCGAGCAGCCGTCGGACCCCGACGCCCAGGACCTCACGCTTGAGGCTGAGCCGCAGCGCTCGCCACTCCGATGCCGACAGGTGCCTCGAGACGGCCAGCCAACCCGCTGGACCCGCCACCACCAGTGACCCGATGGCGTCCGCGGGAGGGCGCCGCTGCGCGAACGACCGGCTGCCGTCCTCGGCCACCAGCACGTGCGGTGAGTCCATGCGCATCGCCGGCCCCCGCTTGGCCCACTCAGCCGCACCTCGCGGCACCCCCAACAGCTCCGCGACGCTCACCGTGAGCAGCTCGCCGGCCCCCGCGCCGACGACCGCGTCGTCCCCCACGACGAGGTCGAGCGTGCCGCCACCGAGGTCGAGGACGGCACCGTCCGGCGGGACGCCAGGCGTCGACAAGGCACCCCGGCGGGCCGCCGCGGCCTCGCTGGACGCCACCTGCACGTCGAGCCCGGTCCGGTCGCGCAGCCCCTGAGCCGGCTGCCCGCCGTCGCCGGGAGGACTCAGCGACGAGATCACGAACGCGTGGTCGCCGACGGTCCCGCGGCGCACGAGCGCGGCGTCCCCCACCTGGTCGAGCCGAACCGTCACCAGATCGGCCGCCGCCAGACCGGCGGGGTCCGAATCGGGCCGAGCCACGTGGAAGCGGCTCACCTGACCCGGGGGACCCTCCCGGATCAACGGGTGAGCGTCGTGGAACGTCGAGCGTCGCCCGTCCGTCCACTGCACCCACGACGTCGCAGCGTCGGAGTCCGAGGAGCGCGCGGGCTGGTCCCGGGTCACGCCGACTGCGGCCGCCCGCGCGTCCACGAGCCGGCTGGCCACGGTCACCGCGACGTCCTGCTCGGCATCGCCGAGTCCCAGCGACGAGATCAGCACCATCGGATCGGTCAGTCGAACGAGCGGGTGCCCGAGGGGAGCGACCTCGACGGCAACCTGGTCCACCCCCGACCCCTGGCTCAGGCGCTCGACCGCCACGCCGTCCACCACGGGGATTCCGCCGGCCAGCCGGTTCGACAGCAGCACCGCCTCGTCGTCGGCGCACACGACGGCGACCACCGACACACCGGCCGCCTGCCACTGGGTGACCCGCTGCACAGCAGACCGGAAGCCGAACGACGACGAGACCAGGGCGACCACGTCGCCGTCGCGCGGCGGGTCGTCGTCCACGCGAACCGGCCGACCGACGGCGAAACCCACGTTGCCCACCGTGTCGCTGCCCCCGACGCACGCGACGAGCCGTCCGGTCGAGGCCCGCGGTTCGGGGATGACCGCGGCCATCGTCCGCACCGGATGCAGCGGCGCCACACCCAGACGGTCCACGACCACGTCGGCCCGCTTCGTGACTCGTCTCAGGAGCGCCGCGGCGGTGTCCAGGGACTCCGGCGAACCCTTGCTCCCACGCGTCGGGGTGCGGTCCCAGGCCACGGGCCGACGCGAATCCGCGTCGACCAGCACGATCTCGGTGGTGGAGTTGCCGACGTCGATGCCGGCGACGACCGTCGACGCGTCCATCCTCAGCGGACGAGTCCGCGACGTTCGTAGACGACAGCAGCCTCGCGGACCAGCGTGGCGTTGCGATGAGCGCCTCGATCGTCGAGCCATCGAGCCAGCACCACCAGGTCGTCCACGCTGCTGCGATGTGGGCGCAGTGCCTCGTAGATCCGCAACACGTCGTGGTCGTCGAGCCCGGTGAGCTCGGCGGCCCGACGGAAGTTCTGCGCCAGCTGCGGGTTTGCGTGCGCCTCGGCGACCTGCGCCTGGTGCTCGAGGGTGTCGGGATGGATCCGGAGGTCGTCGACGCTCACGTCTCCGGCGACGACTGCCGCCAAGGTGAGGTCCGCCAAGCGCTTTCCGGACCAGGCGCGCGTCGCCGAGTCGTCGTCAGGCATCACGGGTCACCTCCTCCGTGGGCGCTCCCGGGTCACAGTGACCTCGCTCGATCGCGACGAGGGCGACGACCGTCGTGTGGTAGCGCGCCTCGATCGCCTCGTCGGTGTATGGGTTCCTGGCCGCCACGGGGGTGGCGCCCTTCGCGTGACGCCCGGCGTTGGCCCCCATCGTCCGGTAGAGCTCCCGCGTCACGATCGGCGCGATCGAGTACAGCTCGAGATTGCCCAGCGGAGGCAGGTCGCGCCGGTGGATGAGGGCCGTGCCCTTGGCCTGGAGGCCGATCCCGATGCCCGAGCCGGACAGCCGCGCCGCGGTGAGACCGATCAACCCCAGGTCGACGGTGTTGTTCACACGGACGATGCGTGCCACGCACCCCTCTTCCTCGAGCCCGGCGAGCAGCTCGTCCAGCACCTCGTGGACGGACAGGCCGGACATCGCCTTCCAGAGGTCCCGTCCGGTCGCCGGGGACAAGCCGATGACGACCTCTCGGGGGTCGGTGCCTGGCGCGGCCGGTCCCACTACCCGGAACGGCGTCCCGGCAGCTGATCGTTGCTCGCGCCGCAGGTCCTCGACGGTTCGCTGCTGACGGATCGCGTCGATCTGGGTCTGTCGCGCCGGTGTCGGTTCGTACCCGGTGCCCGGTCCGGCGTAGTCGTTGGGATCGGTCACCAGC
>Ga0302323_100002698_pt1 | contig 14444 bp, 9 predicted proteins | sample Fen_T0_3_FD_201950 | JGI IMG/M metagenome (GOLD analysis project Ga0302323, IMG submission 201950) | Peat permafrost microbial communities from Stordalen Mire near Abisko, Sweden - Fen_T0_3 | ecosystem: Environmental > Terrestrial > Soil > Wetlands > Permafrost | place: Sweden: Abisko... | reverse complement strand
GAGCCGCACCGGCCGCGCAGCCCAATCTGTTTGAGTGAGCGGCCAATCGCCGGCCAACCCGGTTGAACTTCCGCCAGACACGCGTCGCCAAGACCTGGCAGCAAGGTTCGGGTTTCCACTGCGGCCGGTGCCGGGTTTTGCGCGAGCAGTGCCTCGAGCATCACCTGCGCTCCGGCGCGGACGTGACCTTCCAGGTTGTCCGCGCTTCGCCACAACGGGTAGACCAAGGCCATGACAAACACCAACAGCACGGCCACGCCAGGGACGGCCGGATAGAACGGCTGAACGACCACCAGAAGCGGGCCACCCGCGATGAGCAGCACGGCGAGCTGCAGGCTGACCAGCAGCGCGCGCCGTGGCGCAGCAGCCAAGTCAAGGGCACCGGCATCCGCGGGCAAAGCTTCGGCCGCGAGGGCAAATCCCACTGCACGGGCCAGGCGGACCGCCCCGAGGATGAAGGGGACCAAGAGCGCGAGCGTGGCAACCACCAGAAGCGCGCGAGTCAGGCGGGGTGGAAAGCCGGTCAGTCTTTGCGCAACCTCGACGGCCCGGTAGGTGGACCGAGACGCGCCTATGGCGATCGCGGCGATGATGGTCAAGTCAAGGCACAAACGGCCGACCAGTCTGCGCATCTTCGACCGGCCAGTCTGGTGCTCGGGTGCGGCCTTCAGTCCGGAGAGCCACGAACCGTACAAGGAGGCGTAGGTTTGAATGGAATGGGGCAAGTGCCGGTCCACGGCCGCGGCCAGCCCATCCGCTCCCCGAATCAACCAGGGCGTCAGCAGCGTGGTCAGGGCCGAAACCGCGACCGCGATCGGATACAGGTGGTTCCCGGTGGCTCCGAGCGATAGGCCCAGTCCGGCAAGGATGAACGAAAACTCGCCAATCTGCGCCAGGCTCATGCCAGCGCGAATCGACGTGCGGATCCCCATCCCTGCGATGAAGGAACCTACACCCACACCAAACACCTTGCCCACCACCACCACCGCGGTCAGGAGCACGACGGCCACCCAGTGCTGCGCCACCAGGCGCGGGTCGATCAGCATTCCGACCGAGACAAAGAAGATCGCCGCAAACACGTCGCGCACGGGCTCGATCAGGTGCTCGATGGTCTTTGATTCGCCCGATTCGGACACCAAGGCGCCACCTAGAAACGCCCCCAGGGCGACGGAGTAGCCGAACCCTCGGGCCAAAAGCGCAAACCCGAAACACAGCCCCACGCTGGCGACGATGGTCGTCTCTTTTCGCCCGAGCGAAACCACCAGCCGAACCACGCGCGGGATCACCAACATCCCGACCACCAGCACCCCGACGATGAAGGCGACCAACCTGCCGGTGGTCAACGCCATGGAGGGCAGAGAAACGGCGGTACCCGATCCGACCGCAGTCAAGACCGCCAGCAGGAAGATCCCGATGAGGTCTTCGAAGATGAGGATGCCGAACACCAGCTCGGCGAGGTCGCCCGTGATGCCCCGCTCGGCAAACGCCTTGACGATGATGGTGGTGCTGGAGATGGTGACGATGGCCCCGGTGAACCAGCACTCGCGATCGGTCCAGCCCAGCAGATTGCCAGCCAGATGGCCAAGCAAGAGCATCAAGCTGCACTGGATGACCGCAATGACGCCGGCGGTGGTCGCGATTCGGCCCAATCGGCGCAGGTTGAACTCGAGGCCCAGCGAGAATATCAGCAGGATGACGCCAAGCTCGGAGAGGGTGTGGGCGACGTCTTCGTTGGCGAAGATGGGTATAGGCAGATGCGGCCCGACCACCATGCCAGCCAAGAGGTAGCCGAGCACCACGGGTTGCTTGATGCGCTGGAAGACCACCGTGGTCGCAGCGGCCACGCAAAGGATCACGGCGAGATCCACCAGCGGGTTGAAGTCGCCTGCTTGTCCCCCTGCCGCCGCCAACGCGCCCAGCGAATGCATGTTGCCTACGAGTCTGGCCGCTTCTTCCTGCGAAGGACAACGGGAACCTTGTCCGCATACCTCAGGCTGGCTTCGCGAGAAGCGGCGCGAGGCTTCCCCACGCAGGGCAAACCTCGCGCCCGGGGCCTAGTTCATATTCAGTGCGATGAGGGCGAACAGCCCAAGCGCCATGGCAATAGCCACGATGACTGCGCCACGGTGACTCTTCTTGGACGCTTCGGACTTGGGATCGCTTTCAGCTGTCGATGTTTCGTTCTCGTTCACGACAAACCTCCGGAAAAGGTTGATAGGCGCCCAGCGGGCGCCGTTTCCTTACGATTCGATTGGGGTCGAATCGCACCCAGGAGGTCCGCGCGTACTGCGGCCGGAGTGTGCGAGCGAGCCCGGCCTGGTCGAGCTGAACGTTTCGAATACGACCCATGCGCTGCCAGGCAGACCAAGCCGCTCGGCGGCTGCGGGTAGAAGAGCGGGCAACGCCAGAGCAGGCGGCGACGAGCGCCCGTCCACCTGCCGGCCTGCCTGCTGGCTGTTCCGGGTCGTGGGGCACAACGCAAGGTGCGGCGCAGCGCCCTGCACAGTCGGACTGTGGTGACTATCGCGCACACTGGCCACGGTCGCCCCAGCAGAGGCAAGCGCCACCGCCAAGGCGACAGTTATGGGCAAGGCCCGTTCCAGCACCCGTGGGTGGTAGCACAGAGTCTGGGCCCGGGCCAGCCCCCCGCCCATCAAGAGGGTGTAGAATCCCATCCCAATGCGTCCCAATCGCGGTGGCTCGCTTCGCCTGTTGCGCGTGGCGGGGATCGACGTCTTCGTCCACTGGTCGTGGCTACTGGTCGCGATCGTCGAGATCAAGAGTCGTTCAGGTCACTTCAGATCGCTGGTCTGGAACGTGCTCGAGTACCTCACGATGTTCGCGGTGGTCCTGATGCACGAGTTCGGCCATGCGCTGGCTTGCAGGCAGGTAGGCGGGCGGGCGGATCAAATCGTGCTGTGGCCGCTCGGTGGCGTCGCGTTTGTGACACCGCCAGCACGCCCGGGCGCGACCTTGTGGAGCATCGCCGCCGGCCCCCTGGTCAATTTGGTCTTGCTGGCGGCAACCGTGGCAGCGCTGGCCCTCGTGCCAGTCGGCCATTCCGATCTGTCGCTCTTCCTCAGGTCGTTCGCGTTCATCAACGCCGGACTCTTCTTGTTCAACATCCTGCCCATCTATCCGCTCGACGGTGGACAGATTCTGCGCGCACTTCTGTGGTTCGTCGTCGGCCGAGCGACCAGTCTGACGGTGGCGGCTGGGCTCGGCCTGGTTGCCGTCGTCTCGCTGCTGGGCGTGGCGGTGGTGCGCGGCTCGCTATGGCTGGGCGTGATGGCCATCTTCGCGATCCTGAGCTGCTGGCGTGGGCTCGGACGCGCACGAGCACTGGCCCGGCTGGCGCAGTTGCCACGCCGGGAAGGCTTCACCTGTCCCGCATGCAAATCGGCGCCACCCATGGCCCCGCTGTGGTCGTGCTCGCAGTGCCATCAGTTGTTCGACACCTTCCTCACGCACGCAACCTGTCCCAACTGCAGCTTCGTCTTCGATACCACCGCCTGTCCCGACTGCAGTCAAGCACACCCGATTTCGGCGTGGTCGACAGAAACCGGCGGCCCAACCGACTGACCCGTTCAAATCTTCGTCTGGGCCAAATCCAAGATGCGCTCGAGCTCGTCGGGGCGAATGGGAACCACGCTGATGCGCGGCTTGCGCACAAGCGCCAGGTTTGCAAACGACTTGTCGGCCTTGAGCTCGGCCAGCGTCACCGGCCGGGTCAAAGACTTGTGCGGCACCAAATCCACGGCGGTCCAATCACCGTCTTTACCGGTGGGATCCGGGTAGCCCTCCGCCACGACCCTGGCGATGCCCACGATCTCCTTGCCTTCCCCCGAGTGATAATAGAATACGCGATCGCCTTCCTTCATCGCGCGCAAGTTATTCCGTGCCTCGAAGTTCCGCACACCATCCCAGCGCGCACGCTTGTCCCTCAAGAGATCCGCCCAGGAATAGGCCGAAGGTTCACTCTTTACGAGCCAGCAGTTCTTGGTCGCCATGGTTCAACGTCCGATGGTCCATTGGATGCGGTTGCTTGCTCGACGATTCCGACGTGAGCCGGAATCCGGCGACCAGGCCGCGAACGTCCTCGGCCTGACTGGCAAGCTCCTCGGCCACAGACGCTGATTCTTCGGCGCTTGCAGCGGCCGATTGCGTCAGCTGATTCATCTCGGTCAAGCGACTGTCCACATCGCCGATGTCCCGAGATTGCTGTTCGGATGCAGCGACAATCTCGCCCATGACCGTGGACACCCGCTTGGCGTCGGAATGCATGACTTCGAGCGAGCGCTTGACGTCTTGATTGACCTTGACGCCGGCCTCAGCATTTCGCACCGCCCCTTCGATCAGCTTGGACGTGCTGTGTGCTGATTCGGCGGAGCGCTTGGCCAGGACGCGCACCTCTTCCGCGACCACGGCGAAGCCTTGGCCGGCCTCGCCCGCGCGCGCGGCCTCCACGGCGGCGTTGAGTGCAAGCAGGTTGCTCTGGAACGCAATTTCGTCGATCACCTTCACGACCTTGCTCGTCGCCATCGCCGACTCGCGAATCTTCGTGATCGCTTCGGACAGTCGAGCCATGCAGGCGATTCCCTCGACCGCGCCGCCGACCGTGGTCTCGGCCATCGCCCGTGCGCGCTTGGCGTGGGCAGCGTTGGCGTCCGCACCTGTCGATAGGCCGTGCAGGCTGCCGGCGATGCCTGCCAGCGCGCCCGCTTGTTGTGACGAGCTGCGGGCAAGCGCCTGGCTTTGGTGACTGATCTGTGCCGATGCCTGCGCAAACTGTTCGGCTGCATCCGCGACCGTGGTGAGCCCTTGGTCCAAGTTCGCCACGGCAGCATCAAGGGCGACGGACATCGTGGCGTGGTCGCCCTTGTACTTGCTCTTGGTTCGCGCCCGCAAGTCACGCTGTGCAACCTTCTGCAGAACCGATGCCGCTTCTTGAACAGGCAGCAGAAGAGAATCGAGCGTGCGGTTGATGCCGGTCACGATCTGGGCAAAGTCACCGCGGTGCTTGGCCGGCTCTGCGCGTGTGGACAGTCGGCCGGCCACGGCCGCCTCGGCCAGCATGCTGGTGTCGTCGATCAGCGCTCGAATCGCAGCGATGCAGGTATTGAGGTTAGCCCGGATGGTCCCGAACTCGCCCGCACACTCCTCGGTGATGGGCTCGGGAATGTCGCCTCGAGCGATTCGGTCGAGCGATCCGGCTGCGATGCGCAGCGGAACGATGACCGCGTCGAGCGTGGCGTTGAAGCCGCTCACGATGCTCCCGTAGTCGCCCCGGTGCTTGCTGGCATCGGCACGTACGTCCAGGCGGCCAGCTACTGCAGCCACGCTGAGCTTGCCCACATCGCCCACCAGCGAGCCGATGGCGTCGATGCAGGTGTTGAGATTGTCTTTGATGGTGTTGAAATCGCCAGCGTAGGCGGTGTCGATGCGCGCCGGGATATCACCTTTCGCGAGGCTGTCCACACAGTCGGCCGCAGCTTGCAAGGGCACGATGACGGCATCCAACGTGTGGTTGAACCCGCTCACGATGCGCCCGTAGTCGCCCCGGTGCTTGCTTGCATCCGCGCGCACGCCAAGTTGGCCTGCCACCGCTGCCGCCGCCACGGTTTGGACGTCGGCAATCAAAGCGCCTATCGCGCCGATACAGGTGTTGAGATTGTCGCGGATGGTATTGAAGTCGCCGGCATACTCGACCTCGATGGGCGGGGGGATTTCTCCTTTGGCAATTTGGTCCAGACATTCGGCCGCCCCCCGCAAGGGCACGATGACGGCATCCAGCGTCTGGTTGAAACCAGATACAATGCGTCCGTAGTCGCCCCGATGTTTGCTCGCATCCGCCCGGGTGTCCAAGCGGCCCGCGACAGCTGCCTCGCTGAGGTGTTGGGCATCGGCGATGAGCGCACGAATGGCCCCCGTGCATGTGTTCAGATTGTCCCGGATGGTGTTGAAATCACCGGCGTACTCGGTCTCGATGGGCGGGGGAATGTCGCCCTTGGCAATCCGGTCGAGACATGCGGCCGCCTCTCCCAGAGGTGCGATGACCGCATCGAGCGTCTGATTGAAGCCTGAAACGATCCGACCGTAATCGCCCCGGTGCTTGCTTGCGTCGACGCGCGTCTCCAGCCGCCCTGCAACCGCGGCCTCCGTCAACCGTTGAACATCGCCAATGAGCGCGCCAATGGCCTCGATGCACGTGTTTAAGTTGTCTTTGATGGTGCTAAAGTCACCGGGATAGTTTTGGACGATCTTCGGGGGAATGTCGCCCTTGGCGATGCGATCGACGTACGATGCGGCCTCAGCCAGTGGCCCCACCACGGCGTCGAGGGTCCGGTTGAGTCCCTCGACGATGTCGGCGTACGCGCCCGGAAAGCGCCGAGGATCTCCTCGCACCGACAGCTGGCCGCGGGCTGCGGCTTCGGTCAATTTGTTGCTCTCGGCCAGGACGCCACAGATCGCGGTTGAAGCGCGCAGGACGTTGTGAGCCACGATGTCCCTCGGCGAGCGGGGCTCGATCTTCGTCGACAAATCGCCGTCGGACAGCGCTGCTGCGGCAGCGGCGACCGTACGCAGATATTCGGTCATGCCTCGGAATGAATCCGCCAGGGCGCCAATCTCGTCCTCTGAGCGATAGTCGATGGTTTGCTCGATGTCGCCGATCGCAATCTGCTTGGCAGCGTGGGCCATTGCGACCAGCGGGCGGGTGGTTCGTCGAACGATCACCGCCAAGACCCCGCCGGCCAGCAACATGGTGAGAATGCCGGTGACCACCCCCGCGACCTGGCTCTTCCTGAGGTCGCTGTATTCGGCGTCGGCCCATCGCTCGTAGCCGAGGTACCCGGTGGCATCGCCGACCTTCAGATCGTTGTGGCACGACAAACAGGTTTCGTCCGCGGCGACGGGAGAAAGCGAGAGCATGAAGCGGCGTCCTTGCTCGCTGCGGATCTCCCTGATGGCCTGATTGGCCTTCGCGACGCGCTGGAAATCAGGTGAGCTGGACAATTGAGGGGGCATGGTCGAATCCGACGAATGTGCGACCTTTCCACCGGGATCGAGCAGGTAGACCCGCCGAACGGCCGGCATCTTGCCCACGCGACCGATCATGCTGGTCATCATCTCGTCGTCGGCCTTGGCCATCGCGTCTCGCAAGGCCGCATCGATGGTGTCGACGATCTCGCCCGCGTGCATCCGCAGCGACCCTGTCATGGCTGATTGTCGCTGCGCCCACTGGACCGCCGTGGCGACCACTGTCGTCGCGGCAACCGCGCCCGTGACGGCGACGATCAGCTTCGTCGAAATTCGGCGTGACCTTCCAAGCATGTCCAACTATTGCCCCCCCAAGCAGAACGCCGAACCAAGGCGAACTACCCGACTGACGCACTTGGCATCGGCAGAAAGGGCGATGCCTTGAGTCCAATCCCCCTGCCAGGTTGATTCCTGAAAATGGCCGGAGATCGACTTCGCGACCCCATTTGCGGCGAATCGGCGCTGCTTGGCGTTTTGCATTGTCGCGTTGTAAGATGCCGGGGTGCAATTGCGTCGCAGGATGCTTAGCCTAGGAGAGGCTCGGGGAAATGAGCCGCTGGTTTTGGCTCCTGCCATGGACGTGCCAGCACTCCGGCGAGAGTTTGGCTGGGAGGTCGTGGACATCCGTGAGGGCACGCGCTGCTTCGATGCCGTGAACTACCAGACGCGTGTCTTGGGAATGAGTGCCCGGCTGCGCGATTTCGTCGCCTGCACGCAACTGACCCGGATGCACCTCAGCGGCCTGACAGATCACGCGTTGGAACAACTGGTCAGGCAGGCCATAGCTGATGGCGGGATGGTCGTTCTCAGGAATGGTTCTGGCGCCAAACGCGAGACCAATCCCAGCGTGGAGCAGCGCAAGTTGGTTGCGGAGATCGAGAGGCTCGCTCGACGACTGCTGACCCATGAAGGCCGGCAGTACAAATTGGCGGCCGGCGGCGATCTGACCGGACTCGCCCGGCGTGACGATTTCGAGGTGGTTCGTCGCGACGAGGCTCGCAGGGTGCTCGCGGGACTCGCCAATCAGGCCGGCGAGGGCTCTTCGCTGCTCAACTTGCTCCGGGCAGCCAGCGACAACCTGACCGCGGACTGGCGTCCGCCCTTTGGTAGTCCCGACGGATTGGTCCTCATGCGCCGCGCCAGGGTCAGGGTGGGACTGGCTCAAGGCGATGACCCTCTAACGCCTTCTCAGATGAAGGCGTTGATTGAGCGCGAGACGCCCGAACTCGAGCTCGATTTCGACACCGACATCGACGAGGATCTCGAGCTCGACTTCGACACCGACGTCGACGAGGATCTCGAGCTCGAGTGCGAAGCTTCGGCCGACGGTGACGTCGAACCTGTAGTTGAGGACAAGGAGAGAACCTCAGACGACTCGGACATGGATGAGGGGCAAGGTGACGACGGTGAGCAACCCGAGGAGGATGATTCGGACGGCGACTCCGAGCCGGAAGATACAGGGGACTTGGCGTCGGAATCCGACACCGAGGACTCAGAAGCCGCGGACGACGACGATTCGGGCGCTGTCTCGGATGGCGATGAAAGTGTCGCATAAGGAAGACCCAACATGGCGAACGTAGACATATTCGAGGGCGAGAAGTGGATCATCAAAGGTAAGCACAAGAAGGGTCCTGAAAAGGACGCCACGATCAAGCTTTCGATCAAGAAAGTCGCCAAGGACGGTGCGGAGACAGAGGTCCATTCCAAGGCCGACCTCAAGCTCGACAACAGCAAGGAGTTCTCTTATCCGTACCAGACAGAGAAGGTGGGAGAGAAGGAGCCCTCCTTCAAGCTGGTCGCGGACGTCGATTACGGGAAGGGCAAACAGCGCCTCGGCAACACGTGTACGGTCTGGCCGAAGCAGTGCGCGGTCATCGCGAAGGATGCCAACGACAAACCGTACGGCGGCTTCGAGTTCACCGCGAAACAAGGGGACAAGCTGCCCGTCCCGGCGCCCACCGACAAGGACGGCAAGAGCACCGTAAATCTCAACAAGACCGACAAGACCGTGAAGTTCACGGGCTCTGCGCCGTTTGAGATCATCGAGCAGAAGGCCTCTCCCGACAAGTTGCGTGAAATCACCCTCAAGGTCAGGCGCAACTTCGAGCCGGTGTTTGTCAAGCCTACGGTCAAGCAGGACAAGAAACCGATCGAGCAATTCGTCAACCTCACCACGGGGGCGAACGGGCAGGACGAAATGGGCCATGAGGTGCTCATTGAAGTTGGCGAGAAGCCGGACGCCAACGGGAAGAAGGGGAAGAAGGGCGATATCATCTACATTCAGCTCAAGTTCGGCCGGCAGAGCGAGCGCAACTCGCCCAAGCCCCAGATTGCCGCGGGGGAGGATGCGACCGACATCGCGGAGGCGGACGCCGGCAAGACCTATACCGCCAAGGTGACTTTGAAGGCCGACGACGGGACCGCCAAGTTCAAGGTCGATCTCGGCAGGGCGGGCGGGGACACCTGCGAGGTCCGCCTCAGCAGCACCCGAGATTCGTTCACCGCCGCACCCCTGAAACTACAGAACTGGCGGCGCATCTACTACCAGTTGAGCCTCCCGGCAGGAGCGTCAGCCCCCGACCTCACGCGCATCACGAAAGCGCTCAAGGACGTGAACATCGTGTACGAGAAGTACAAGAGTCTGACGTTGGCCGAGGGCGCGGGGCCGGCCGGCACGGCCGTTTCGTGGTATCCCGGGGAATGGTTGGCTGACAAATTTAGCGGAAAGAAGCTACTGAACCTCGGCGACTACAACAAAGCGCACTTCCACACCAAGTTCTCCGACGACAAGAACCCGGTCGGTGCGCACGTGGCCTGCTGCCACACCCAATACGACGCCAACGGCGCAGGTTGCTTGAAGAATTTTCTCAACCTAGAGGTTTCTGCAAACAACAAGGTGAAATGGTCCGACGGCACGAGGGTCATCGGGCTCGACGTATGGGTTGGTGGAGGTCTGTTCCCGAAGTTTTTGAAGGACGGCTCGAGCGGTTTCGTCAGCGGCTCTTGGAACGAAGTGGGAGGCGCGCAGACGGGTGCCCTGACCGCGGCCGATGTGTGGCTACACAACGGGAAGAAGCTGGGCATGTTGACCATCAAGGTTCCTGCCGCCGCGGCAACCTTGCTGACCGCCACGGCAGGCAAGAGGGCCAAGCTGACCTTCGATGTGAAGCGTGCGGACGGAGCCTATCTGGGCGAGTCCGACGGGACAAGCAAGTGGCTGCAGCTCATTGTCATCGAACAACCCTCGAATGTCGTAAACGATGTCCTCGCGCATGAGCTCGGGCACACACTGAACCAAGTGATAAAGACCGTACCGCCGGGTATGAGCGCGGCCAAGCATGGCCGTAAGTACACCGGCAACAATCATCAGGGACCGCACTGTGCCGATGGTATGGGCGATGCCAACTACGCGGGGGGAGCAGGCAAGGCAGGGTCGAGCTATCAGGGCAACTTCGCGGGCAAATCCGAGTGCACCTGCATCATGTACGGCGAAAACGGCGAAGGCTCGAAGTGCACGGGCAAATTCTGTGCGCGCTGCAAGCCCTTCCTGAAGGGCGAGGCCCTGGACACACTTCACTAGGAGATCGGAAATGAGCAACGGGCGTTTGCGACTGATCGATGACGAATTCTGGGGCGAGTACGATCGGACCCGAGGCGAGTTAATTGGCGAGATTGCGCGAGACGACCTTCTCGGCCTGGTCCTCGATGCACCAAGGCGCGTATCGCTTGGTCGGAGAGACTCGGTGCCGGTGGTGGGCTTCTTCGCGCGCACCTTGCGTGACGACCGCAAGATCCGGCAAGAGGAGCGAATGCTGGTTGCCGCCGTCCATCAAGATACCGACGAGCTGAGCATCGGGCTCGCCCTCGACACCGGCAAGGTGCCAGCCCCCTCGGGTCCGCCTCCTGGGATGGATGATCCCGGGCAAGGTACGACGGTAAACATGTTCGCTTTCAATCTACGCCCGGTGCTGGGTTTGAATTGGGAGCCTTCGCGCTACAGCGTCGCAGTGTTGTTGCGCGAGTTCGTCTCGAACGGTGTCACCATCGAGCTGGGGCGCGACGCCACCGAGTACGAGGATCCGGCGGTCGCAGCCTTTCTTGCAGAACAAAGAGAGTCGGCTGTGCCCCCGCCACCGCCTGCAGTGTTTCCCATTCCGCACGCACGCGCCGAGAGCGGACAGCCGCCGCACTATCAGCCCTTGTCGGACATGCCTGTGCCAGAAGCACCGGGCATCCTCATGCGAGCCCCACGGGTGGTCATCGCGAAAGCGGGAAGCCAATGCATCTTGCAGGGCAGCTACCGTCTCGCGGTCGCGCGCCGGCATCGGGTCGAGTCGAGGGGCGCAGGTGCTCCACGCCCCCTGGTCGGCGATCCGCGCGCCCAGGCGGTTGTCCCGATACATCTGGTCATCACCGGCAGCGACCTTCCCGGGCCCTGGGTCATTTCTCTGAAGGTGCCGGTCTACCAGCCGCTCTCACCGCACCCTGCCGAGGCGTCGGGCCACTTCACGATCGATCTGCTCCAGATCCCGGATTTCCCGCGCACCCCGATGACCTACTTCCTCACAGCCTTCAGCGGCCAAGTGGTCTCAGAAGCGCTGCCGATCGCTGTCGTTTCCGAGCAGATGATCGGAGTCTAGGATGCGCGTCGCTCGCTGCCGTGCCAATCGAATCCGGGACCTGGCGCTCGTCTTGGTGCTTGCGTCGGCGGCGCATGTTGGGCACGCAGCCACCCCGGGCCCGACCAATCCGGTGTCCGGCCCCTTGATGCTTTCGGATGACGAGTTCTGGGGCGACTCCGAACGGACTCGCGGGGCGGTCGTCGCGCAGATCGCGAAGTCTGACTTTCACGGGATACTGCTCGACGCACCCAAGCGAGTACCGCTGGCTGGTCGCGATACGTTGCCGGTCGTGGGCTACTTCGTCCGCAGCCTGGAGGATGATCGGGTGCTCGATCAGGAACGTCAGATGGTTGTCGTCGCGGTCCACCAGCAAACCGGACAGGTGGTGTCAGGCCTTGCGCTCCAGCCAGGCAAGCTCCCGGCGCCGCAAGCCACGCCGTCGCGCAATCCTGGGAAGGGAACCAAGCTGGACATGTTTACCTTCGACCTTCGGCGAACATTGCCGCTTTCCTGGGCGACCGGATCGTATCGCATCACGGTGGTGCTCGGACGATTCATCTCGAATTCCGTTGTCGTGGAGCTTGCAGGAGAACGCGGCATATCCACACCGGCGAGCGCCGGTGGTTCCACACACATCGAGCTTGTTCGCATCGGGACGGGGAATTCGGGATGCAAGCTCTCCGGCCAACTCGTGATCGAAGCCCCAAGGCCGCCAGCCGCGGGGCTCGCGAAGGTCGTTTTGCTGGTGACCGGCCTGCAGAACCCTGGTCCCTGGACTGTCGCGCAGGACGTGACCTCGACGGGCAATGACCAACCGGCTGGGACGTTCGGCGGCGACCTCATGCGCTCGGCGGAAATGCCCCGCGCACCGGGATCGTATTTCGTCTACGCCTTCAGCTCATGGGGTACCGCCGGGCCAGTCCAGTGTCGGGTGGGCGGCAAGCCATTGTCCCGCACGAAGTGATTCTGCGACGGCTTTACAGCGTCATCCAATCTTAGTGGAGGCATTGGCCGGAGGCCGCGAGGATTTGCCGAAGAGCGCTTCGCCGTGTCTGTAGCGCGGTGGCCACCTGGAGGTCATCGTTCGGGGCGAGGCGCTGATCCGGCGCGCTGGTGTAGAGGTTGAAATCCACGGCTACCCATAGTTGGGTCGAATTGCCCGTCCACTGCGTGCTGTCTCCAACGGAGTTGAGCACGTAGGTCCCGCCCGGAGCCATGGTATGTGGTGACATACCGGTGATGGTGCCCGACAGAAGCAAATCCCAATAGACAGGCATGCCGGTGTCGTCGAAGAACAGCGCACTGCTGATGTCGGAGACGCTGGCAGCAACAGTGCCCTGATTGGCGACCGTGACGGTGTACGCCTTGTTCCGGTCGGGCGCGCTGTAGGCGATGGGGACGATGCTGGTCGGCGGGACGCCCCATTCGCTGGTCGATGCGGACAGGGTGATGTGCAACGAGGCGATGCTTTCGAGAGGCGTACCGTCGGACAGTCCGAGGAGGTATCCGGACTCGCCTACGTCCAGGCAGCTGTCGGTGCACATGCTGTTGTCTTTCAACTTGCCCGTTGATCCCGTGACCCATTCCTCGGAGTGCGTGCTCAAGACCACGCCGGCGGCGTCGAGCAACTCGAAGGTTTCTGTCACCAGGAAGCATTGCCGGCGCGTGCTGTGGTTCGTGACTGGGACGATGAAGCGATAGCTGGATGAGGTTGTCGACGTGCTGGCCAGGATGGCCATGGTGCCGGTGACGCCTGCGCCACTGACGTCGGCCGGGAGGGTTCGGGTCAGCTTGTCGACTGGCTCGGTGCCGAGTCCCACCGGATCACCGGAGAGCGTGGCCGAATTCGCCCATTTTGTGGGGCCTACTTTCGCGGCACCGCCGCCGCAACCAAGGGCCAGGGCAAGCAAACCGGCGCACAGACTGAATCGTCGCATGGAACTCCTTCATGTCAAGGGAGCGGACAGTGTGCCCGTGGTGGGCGTCCGTGGCCAATTTCTGACGCTGAAACGGGCGGCGCTATTCACGCAGAAACCGTTCCGCCTGCCAACCTCTCGACTCCTCATTCTTCGTCGGTGCAAACCTTGCACGGCCGGGCGGAGCAGGGGGGCTTGGTCTGAAAAGACCCTATCGATTTGGCTACGCACACGCAACGTCGGTAGAATCAAAGCCGTGTGGCCAATTAACGCCAGTCTGATTTTCCTGCTCGCAGCGACGGGGCTATCAGGCTCGGCCAAATCCCAAGGGGAGACGCCTGTGCTGCTGAAAGACTGGCAATCGCTTCCGGACTTGTTCGAGCTCGCGCGCCTCAAGATGAAAGATGGCGATGTCTATCGAGAGCAAGCTCGCATCGAGAAGGAATACCGAGCGAAGCATCTCCCGTTCCGGACGACCAGAAATTTCAGGCACCAGGTGAGCTGTTCAACCAAAGAACATTGGTCTGGCGCAGCCGAGTTCCACCTCGTGAATTCCAAAGGAGAAACCCTGACAATTACCCGCGAAGACTTGCACGAAGTCGAGCAGCACGGTGCGGATTTCCCCCCAAAGGTCGCGGCCTTCTTGCGGGAGCTCTCCCCTGCCCTCCCTCATGCCGACCTCGCGCTGGTGGCGTTTCCGGGACCCATTGCGGTGGAGGAGGACGTTCACGGGGCCTATGACGAGGCCCCGCCCCATGACCCTCGATGGGAGGTTGCGAAGGAGCTACAGTTTGTCGCTCCCACCCAGGCGGTCGTGACACGTGGCCCGCTGGGCAACGTGAGCATCAAGGCCATGCTTGCCAATCCT
>Ga0302323_100002697_pt1 | contig 14445 bp, 8 predicted proteins | sample Fen_T0_3_FD_201950 | JGI IMG/M metagenome (GOLD analysis project Ga0302323, IMG submission 201950) | Peat permafrost microbial communities from Stordalen Mire near Abisko, Sweden - Fen_T0_3 | ecosystem: Environmental > Terrestrial > Soil > Wetlands > Permafrost | place: Sweden: Abisko... | reverse complement strand
AGGACCTGCTGGCGGACGCCTTCGAGCAGCTCGGCTACCAGAAGGAAAGCCCGACGCTGCGCAACATCTTCCTGCAGGGCGCGTATGAGCTGCGCAACGGCCTGCCCGGCGGCACACCCGTCAGATCCTCGGGTCCGGACATGATCCGGGCAATGTCGACCGAGAACTGGCTCGACTTCATCGCGATCAGCATGGACCCGCGCAAGGCCGACGGTCTGCGCTTCACGATCAACCTCGTCACGCCGGACAACGGCGAGAAGTACCTGATCGAGATGAGCAACGCAACGTTGACCAACATCAAGGGCGAGCAGGCGAAGAACGCGGACCTCACGATCACGCTCAATCGGGCCGACCTCAATACCGTGATGATGGGCACGGGCACGTTCGACGACCTCGTCAAGTCCGGCAAGGCCACCTTCACCGGCGACCGCAAGCCGTTCGACCAGCTGCGGGGCCTGCTGGTCGCATTCGCGCCGAATTTCGAGATCCTGCCGGGAACGGCCCCGAAGGCGCCCTCGAAGGGACTGAAGCCGTTCGAGGTGCCCGATCTGGCGCCGCCCGACGCGGCTGGCGACTGACCGCGCTGTAGGCAGCAGGGTCGCAGGCCGGATTTCCCGCTGGGGAACTCCGCTACGGCCCTCTTCTTTCACGCTTCCGGAAAATCGGCGTCGGGCCGACCTGATACTCTGCGTCCCCGGATCAATCCAGACTGAACAGACAATGAATCGCGAATCCATGCATCACCGCACCACCTCCGCCGTCGCATGCCTGCTCGCATCGGTGGCCCTTGCCACGACTGTGCCTGCCGTCGCGCAATCCAAGGGAACCTTCGAGTCCGCGCCCGTGCTCGCGGGCTCCGTACTCGCCCCTGCGTCGCTGCTCAAAGGACCGTTGCACACGGTGGCCGAGCCGATTTCCTTGGAAGGCTTCTTCGGGCGATTCGTGATCGAGTCGAAGTTCGGCAAGTTCTCCGTCGCCGGCGTGAACATGCTGGCGGTGCGCGTGAACGAGTTGCAGGCCATCGAGGCGCTGCAGGAGGTGCAGAAGAGCCAGGCGTTCCAGGATTCGCTGGTTCGGGCAGCCTCCGCACCGGTGCAGCTGGTGCAAAGCGCCGTGACCAATCCGCTCGGCACCGTTGAGAATGTCGGCCAGGGACTGGGCTCCGTGCTCGGGCGCATCGGCTTCCTCGCGAGGTCGGGCGCGCAATCGGTTACGGACAGTTCCGGCAGCCCACCGGCCACGATTCCGGGCCTGCCGCAGGCACCGGCGGGCGAAACGATGCCGTCCGCGTTCACCGGCGACCCGTTCGGCTACAACAAGGCGCGCCGCGACTGGGCGCGCCAGCTCAACATCGACCCGTACACGTCCAATCCAGTGCTGCGGCCACTGCTCGACAACGCGTCGGCGGCCAGCTTTGCCGGAAGTTTCGCAGTCAACACGGCCATCGGCGCCGTCTCGATGGGCGCGAATCTCGTCGTCGGTTTCGACACGGATGTTCGCGATGCCGTGTGGAACCAGCCCGCGGTCGACCTGGCCCGGCAGAACGAGTCGCGGCTGCTCGCCATGGGCGTGAGCGGGCGCACCACGCGCGACTTCCTGCGCAACCGGTGGTTCACGCCGTCGTTGCAGACCGCGCTTGTCGTCGCGTTGGGGAAGATGGGCGGCATTGCCGGCGTGGAATCGGTGATCGCTGTTGCTTCGCAGGTGCAGGGCGAAACCTACGTCCGTTTCCTAATCGAGTCGGTGCGGATGCTGGGTCAATACAACGGCAAGGAGGCTCGGCTCGCCAAGCTCCGGATGAGCGGCATTGTGCCGGTGGGCGTCGCGGAAGATGGCGCGCTGGTGATAGCGACCGCCATCGACTACGCGTGGTGGGACAAGCCCGCATCCGAGTTCGCGCAGCGCAAGGAGCTGAAGGGAAAGCGCCGGGTCCTGTTGATCGCCGGCACGGCGAGCGAGCGCGCGAAGCAGGAATTCGCCAAGGCGGGTTGGACGCTGCACACGGGATTGCGGCCCTGACCGCGATGGCGCTGCGCTACACTGCGTCGCATTGCGCGCGCCGCTTCCGGTCGGGTGTCACGTGGTTCGCATCGTCCTCGCTCCCGATTCGTTCAAAGGCTCACTGAGCGCACCGCAGGTCTGTGCCGCTTTGAGTGCGGGACTGGTTCGCGTTTTCCCCGGCGCGGACATCCGCGCGCGCCCGATGGCGGATGGTGGCGAAGGCACGTTGGACGCCGTGCTGGCTGCAGTGGGCAATGCCGGCAGTCGCCGTCACATGAGCGTCTGCGGCGCGAACGGCAAGCCGGTTGACGCTTCCTACGGAATCCTCGATTCGCCCGCCGGTACGACCGCCGTGATCGAAGCGGCGCAGGTCGTCGGCATCACGGACCGGGACGGCATGTCCATCGACGTCGGCCGGCGCACGACGCGCGGCGTCGGGGAACTGGTCGTCGCGCTGCTTGACCAGGGCGTGCGCAGGTTCATGGTCGGCTTAGGCGGCAGCAGCACCAATGATGGCGGCGCAGGCCTGCTTGCGGCGCTGGGCATGGCGCTGCGCGATGCCGCCGGACGCGAAGTGGGTCCAGGCCCCGAAGGGCTCGCAGCGCTTTCGCATGTCGACGCATCGGCGCTCGCCCCGCGTCTTGCCGATTGCGCGATCACCATCATGTCGGACGTCAACAATCCGCTGACCGGCGAACACGGCGCGACGGCCATCTTCGGTCCGCAAAAGGGCGTGTCCGCGGCGCAGGTCCGTCGCTACGACGACACGATCGCGCATTTCGCGGAGCGCGCGGAATTAACGGTCGGCCGCCGCGCGGCAAACGCGCCCGGCGCCGGCGCCGCCGGCGGGTTGGGCTTCGCCTTGCAGCTACTCGGTGGAACCTTCCACTCGGGCGCTGCGGTGGTGGCCGACCTGGTCGGGCTCGATGCCGCACTCGCAGGTGCCGACTGGGCGATCACCGGCGAAGGCCGCAGCGACGCACAGACACTGTTGCGCAAGGCGCCTTTCGTCGTGGCCGAACGCGCCCGTGCGCATTCCGTTCCCGTCACGCTGATTTCCGGCGCAGTCGACGCGGAAGCGCTGCCCGCGCTGGGAAGATACTTCACCGGCTGCTTCGGCCTGCCGAACGGCCCGGCGTCGCTGGAGGCCTGCATCGGTGGCGCCGAGGAACTGCTTGCGGATCGCGCAGAGCAGGTAGCGCGCGTGCTCGACACCGCGCGCGCCGCGCGCCGTTAGCGCAGTTCCGCCACCCGCGCGAGCAGCGCCGCGCTGGTCAGCGTCGAATGCGTGCGCGCCACGCCGCCCAATGCAGCGAGGTGCCGTGCCGGCTGACCCATCAATGCGTCGCCTTCGATCAGCGCCGCGAGTGCTGTTGCGGGCAACCGCGTCACGCGGGCGATCGCATCCGGCGCCATCGCCTCGATGCGCGCGGAGGCGAGCGCATCCAGCGTCTCGGCCTGCAACGCATTGACGAAGAACGCGGCGCTGTGGCCGCACCCCGCGAGCAGGCCGAGCACGGTGCCGCCTTCCTGCTGCAACAGCGCCAAGCGTGCGGCGTGCGCGGCGAGATATTCCGAGACGCCGAGCGACTCGGCCGCGCGCGTCGCCGCGTGGCCGGGAGAATCCTCGACGACGACGAGCGGCGCGCCGGGCGGCAGGCCGTCGTCGAGCGCGGCGGCAATCGCAACGGCGATGGCGGGCGCGAAAGCGTGCGGTGCCAGAGGCCGCAGCAAGTGCACGTCGCTGCCGCGAACGCGCCACAGCCAGCCGGTGGGATCGACAGCCACCGCATCCGGCCACATCGCCAGCGTCGCCGGCGAGTGCATTGCCGCGGCCGGCACAAGTCCCGCCGCGGCGAGCCGCGCGGCCAGCTTCGCGTCCCAGGTCTCCAGCGTGGTGCGGCCGAATGGCTCCGCGTCCTGCGCCGCCGCGCGTATCGCAGCGCGCAGCGACGCTGGATCCGCATCGACCAGGGCACCGATGCCCGCGGCCACGCGCGCGGACGCGCCGAACAGCGCCGCCACGGCGGCTGGATCGCCCGCGTCGAGTTCCGCCTTGCCGTGCGCGGTCTCGATGACGCCCGGACCCGAGAGCCCGAAGCGCGCCTGGGGCAGAAAGCGCAGGTGCTCGCAGGCGGACGCGAGCACGGACGCGCCGCCGAACGCCGCGCCGGTGACGATGGCGAGCGTCGCCACACCCGCGCGCCGCACGTCGAACAGCGCCCCCAACGCCCGCGCCAGCGCGAGTTCCGCCGCATTGGCTTCGTGCAGGCGAACGCCGCCGGAATCGACGAACAGAACGACGACGTCGGGGCGCTCCTCGGCTGCGTGCAGGAACAGCCGGTGCAACGCCAACCCGTGGTTCGCGCCGATACTGCCGCCCAAGAACCGCGCGTCCTGCGCCGCGGCCAGGATGCGCGCACCTCCGATCGCGAGGCGCGCGCACACGATGCCGTCGTCTTCGGCCGGCGCAATGCCCCAGCGGGCCAGATGCGGGCTCGACCCGGCGCGAGGAAACGGCTCGACGCTCCCCGTGTCGGCGAGTGCTGCCAGAAGAGCGATCGGTTCGGGATTCGGTGTCTGCGCCACGCGTTTCGAAGAGCGGATGCAACCGGACCGCCACTCTATGGAATAATCGGCCGGACCAGAATAACATCCCGCGCACTTCAGCCTAAAAACGTCGCCCGCGGATCTAACGCAACTGAGCGAACGCCCCTAGTGAACGCCAATCTCTACGCGCTGTTCGAAAGCCACTTTCCCGTCGGTGCGGAGCAACCGCTGCTCGTCATCCCGAACGGGCCGGTCGTCCACTACGACGACATCGCGGCGCTGTCCGCGCAGATCGCCCATTCGCTGGTCGCCGCCGGCTGCCGCAAGGGTGACCGAGTCGCGGTCCAGACGGCCAAGCACTGGCAGGTGCTTGCTCTTTACCTCGCGTGCCTGCGCGCCGGCCTGGTCTACCTGCCGCTCAACACGGGCTACCAGCGCAGCGAGCTCGACTATTTCTTCGGTGACGCCGAACCGCGCGTGATCGTGTGCGGCCCCGAGCACCTGGGCCTCGTCGCCACGCTCGCGCGCGGCGCGACCGTGCTGACGCTCGACGCGCACGGCGGTGAACTGATCGATCGCGCGGCCGACTACCCGGCAACATTTGCGACGGTGGGGTCCGCCCCGGACGACCTCGCGGCGATCCTCTACACCTCCGGCACCACGGGTCGCTCGAAGGGCGCGATGCTGACCCATCGCAACCTGGCGTCCAACGCGCTCGCCCTTGTCGAAGCATGGGGCTTCACGCGCGGTGACGTGCTGCTGCATGCGTTGCCTGTCTATCACGTGCACGGCCTGTTCGTGGCGATCCATTGCGTGCTGCTGTCCGGCTCGCACATGCTCTGGCTTCCCAAATTCGACGCGGTGGAGTGCATCGGGCTGCTCCCGCGGGCGACGGTGATGATGGGCGTGCCGACGTTCTACTCGCGGCTGGTGTCCGAAAGCGCGTTCACCCGCGAGACCTGCCGTACGATCCGGCTGTTCGTGTCCGGTTCCGCACCGCTTTTGCCGGAGACGTTCGACGCATTCCGCGAGCGGACAGGACAGACGATCCTGGAACGCTACGGCATGACCGAGACCGGCATGAACACCTCGAATCCGCTGGCGGGCGAACGCGTGGCGGGCACCGTCGGGAGGCCGCTGTCCGGCATCGAGATGCGCGTCGTCGGCGACAGCGGCGGCGCACTGCCTCCCGGACAGATCGGCGGCGTGCAGGTGCGTGGGCCGAACGTATTCGCGGGCTACTGGCGCATGCCGGAAAAGACGCGCGAGGAGTTCACCGCGGACGGCTACTTCAAGACGGGCGACATGGGGGAGTGGGTTGCCGACGGCCCGGGACAGGGTTATCTCCGCCTCGTCGGGCGCGCCAAGGATCTCATCATCACCGGCGGCCTCAACGTCTATCCGAAGGAGATCGAGGAGCGGATCGACGCGATGGAGGGCGTCGTCGAGACCGCCATCATCGGCGTGCCCGATCCCGATTTCGGCGAATGCGTGACGGCGGTCGTGGTCGCGCGCGCGGGACACGCACTGACGGAACGTGCGATCATCGCGGCGCTGAAAGGCGAGATCGCCTCGTTCAAGGTCCCGAAGCGCGTGCATTTCGTCGCCGACCTGCCGCGCAACACCATGGGCAAGGTCCAGAAGAACCTGCTTCGCCAGGAATTCGCGCCGCCCGCGAAGACCTGACGTCTTGGGCTACGCAGGCCGGTCGTACCCGAACGCCGGACCGACGTCGCCGCCGGACGTCACCCGCACGGCGCAATACTTGAACTCCGGAATCTTGCCGAACGGGTCGAGCACCGGATTGGTCAGCAGGTTGGCGGCCGCCTCGTAGTAGCAGAACGGAATGAAGATCGCGCCGCGCGGCGTGCCGGCGTCCGCGCGCGCCGCCAGCGCGATGCTGCCGCGCCGTGAGGCTACGGTGATCGTTCCGCTGGGAGCGACCTTCATCTGCGCCATGTCCAGCGGATGCATCGACGCGACCGGCACCGGCTCGATTTCATCCAGAACTTGCGTGCGCCGCGTCATGCTGCCGGTATGCCAATGCTCGAGCTGGCGCCCGGTGATCAGCACGAACGGATAGGCTGCGTCCGGCGGTTCCGCCCCGGGAATGATCTTCGCGGGGACGAAACGCGCGCGGCCCGACGGCGTCGGAAAATGATCGGTGAACACGACGCGCTGCCCGGCGTCCCCCTCCTTTTCGCACGGATAGGTCACCGCGTGGCTGGCCTCGAGCCGGTCCCACGTGATGCCGGCGATCGACGGCATGGCCTGGCGCATTTCCGCGAACACTTCGCTGGGATGCGTGTAGTTCCACGGCAGTCCCATCTCACGCGCCATGTCGTTGATGATGGTGAGGTCGTGGCGCGCTTCGCCCGGGGGTTCGAGCGCCTGCCGCCCGAGTTGCACCGAGCGATCCGTGTTGGTGAACGTTCCGGTCTTTTCCGGGAAGGCCGACGCCGGCAGGATCACGTCGGCAAGGTAGCCGGTCTCGGTCAGGAAAATGTCCTGCACGACCAGCATCTCGAGTTCCGACAGCGCCTGCCGCGCGTGCGCGACGTCCGGATCGGACATCGCCGGGTTCTCGCCCATGATGTACATGCCGCTGATCTTCCCTACGTGCACGGCATCCATGATCTCCACGACGGTGAGGCCGGGCTTCGAGTCCAGCGGCTGGCCCCACAGTGCCTCGAACTTCGCGCGCGCCGCCGCGTTGTCGACGCGCTGGTAATCGGGAAACATCATCGGAATCAGGCCGACGTCGGACGCACCCTGCACGTTGTTTTGCCCGCGCAGCGGATGCAAACCGGTGCCCGGGCGGCCGACCTGCCCGGTCATCATCGTCAGTGCGATAAGGCAGCGCGCGTTGTCGGTGCCGTGCACGTGCTGCGAAATGCCCATTCCCCACAGGATCATCGAACCGCGCGACGTCGCGAACAGGCGCGCCACTTCGCGGATCGTCGCCGCGGGAATGCCGCAAACGGGCGCCATCGCCTCGGGGCTGTACGCGGCGACGTTCGCCTTCAGTTCATCAAAGCCCAGCGTACGGTCGTCGATGAAGCTCTGTGCGACCAGGCCCTCTGCCACGATGGTGTGCATCATCGCGTTCAGCATCGCGACGTCGGTGTCGGGCTTGAACTGAAGATAGTGCGTCGCGTGCCGCGCGAGCTCCGAGCGGCGCGGGTCGGCCAGTATCAGCTTGGTTCCGTTCTTGACGGCGTTCTTGATCCACGTCGCCGCCACCGGATGGTTGACCACCGGGTTGGCGCCGATCAGCAGCACGACGTCCGCCTGCAGCACGTCCATCACCGGATTCGATACTGCACCCGAGCCGATGCCTTCGAGCAGCGCCGCGACGCTGGACGCGTGGCACAGTCGCGTGCAATGGTCGACGTTGTTAGTGCGAAAGCCCGTCCGCACGAGCTTCTGGAACAGGTACGCTTCCTCGTTGGAGCCCTTGGCGGAACCGAAGCCCGCCAGCGCGCCCGGACCGCGCTCGTCGCGGATCCGGCGCAATGTGCCGCCGGCCAGCGCCAGCGCCTCGTCCCAGCTGGCCTCGCGGAACGCGGCGAGCGGATTCGCGGGGTCCATCGCGGCCTTCGGGTCCTTGGGCACGCCGGCCTTGCGGATCAGCGGACGGCGGAGCCGTTGCGTATGGTGGACATAATCGAAGCCGAAGCGGCCTTTCACGCATAGGCGGTCGTGGTTGGCCGGGCCGTCGCGTCCTTCGACGCGAACGATTTCGTTGTCCTTGACGTGATAGGTGAGCTGGCAGCCGACGCCGCAATACGGGCACAGCGACGAGACGGTACGGTCGACGGGTGCGAGATACGCGTCCTTCGCAGGCGCCAGCGCGCCGGTGGGACACGCCTGCACGCATTCGCCGCACGCGACGCACGTCGACTGACCCATCGGGTCGTCCAGGTCGAAGACGATCTTCGAATGCGCGCCGCGCAGCGCGAAACCAATCACGTCGTTGACCTGCACTTCGCGGCAGGCGCGCACGCAGCGCGTGCACTGGATGCACGCATCGAGGTTGACGGCCATGGCCGGATGCGAAATGTCGGGCGCGGGCTGTTGGCGCGCTGCGAACCGCGGGCGTCCCACGCCCAGCACCTGTTTCCAGTGCTCCAGCTCGGAGTCCCGGCGATAGAGCGTCTCGGGAACATCGGCGGCGAGCAGCTCGACGATCGTCTTCTGCGCGTGCACGGCGCGCGCGCTGTTGCTTGCGACCTCCATGCCGGCGGTAGGCACGCGGCAGCACGAGGGCGCGAGCACCCGCTCGCCTTTGATCTCGACCATACAGGCGCGGCAATTGCCGTCCGGACGCATGCCCGGCTTGTGGCACAGGTGCGGAATATCGACGCCGTCGCGCAACGCGGCCTCGATGATCGTTTCGCCGGGCAGTGCCTCGATCGGCTTGCCGTTCAGCTTGAACGCAACCGTCGGCAGCGATGCGTTCACTTGAGCTCCTCCGGGAAGTACTTGATCACGCACGCGATGGGGTTGGGTGCCGCCTGGCCCAGGCCGCAGATCGACGCATCGGCCATCGCGCGCGACAGGTCGTCGAGCAGCGCGGTGTCCCACTTCGGCTGCGCGAGCAGGCCCGCGGCCTTCTCGGTGCCGACGCGGCAAGGCGTGCATTGGCCGCACGACTCGTCGGCGAAGAATCGCATCAGGTTGAGCGCAGCGTCGCGCGCGCGGTCGTGCTGCGACAGCACGATGACCGCGGCCGAACCGATGAAGCATCCATGTGGCTGCAGCGTGTCGAAATCGAGCGGGATGTCGCCCAGCGATGCGGGCAGGATGCCGCCGGAGGCGCCGCCGGGGAGGTAAGCGTAGAAATCGTGGCCGGGCAGCATGCCGCCGGCGTACTCGTCGATCAACTCACGCACGGTGATGCCTGCGGGCGCGATGTGGACGCCCGGCTTCGCGACGCGGCCGGACACGGAGAACGACCGCAGCCCGTGGCGGTCGTGGCGGCCGTGCGCGGCGAACGCATCGGCCCCCTTTTCCAGGATGTCGCGGATCCAGAACAGCGTTTCCATGTTGTGCTCGAGCGTGGGCCGCCCGAACAGGCCCACCTGCGCGACATACGGCGGGCGCAGGCGCGGCATGCCGCGCTTGCCCTCGATCGATTCGATCATCGCGGATTCCTCGCCGCAGATGTAGGCGCCCGCACCGCGGCGCAGATGAATCTGCGGCAGCGGACAGGGCGGATCTGCTTCGAGCGCAGCGATTTCGCGCGTGAGGATCGCGCGGCAACCCGCATATTCGTCGCGAAGGTAGACGTAGACGTCGGCGATTTCCACCGCCCATGCGGCGATCAGCATGCCCTCGAGGAAGCGATGCGGATCGCGTTCCAGAAAGTGCCGGTCCTTGAACGTTCCCGGCTCGCCCTCGTCCAGGTTCACGGCGAAGAGGTGCGGCGCGGGCTCGGCGCGCACGATGCGCCACTTGCGGCCTGCGGGAAATCCGGCCCCGCCCAAGCCGCGCAAACCGGAATGCTCCAGCGCGAGGATGACCTCCTCGACCGGGCGCCCCCCGTTCGCGCATTCCGCAAGCGTCCGGTAGCCGCCCTGCGCGCGATAGGCTGCGTAATCGACATAAGGAGGCAACTTCGCCTCGACATCCCACGTTGTGATCGCCGCAGCGACGCCTTCGGCCGTCGCTTCGTCGACGGGATTGCGCCCGACGACCGCCACCGGCGCATGCTCGCAGCGGCCCACGCACGGCACGCCCACCACGCGCACATCCGGACCGCACGTTCGCAGGAGTGCGGCGCGCAGCGCAGCGCCGCCGGCCATCTGGCACGACAGCGTCTCGCACACGCGGACGGTGAGCGATGGCGGCGGCGTCTCGCCTTCCTTGACGACGTCGAAGTGGTGATAGAACGTCGCCACTTCATACACCTCGGCCAGCGCGAGATTCATCTCCTGCGCGAGGGCGACGATGTGCCCCCCAGAAATGTGGCCGAAGCGGTCCTGGATTCGATGTAGGAATTCAATCAGCAGGTCAGCGCGGCGCGGCGCATCGCCCAGCAGCGACTGCACGTCGGTCAGCGCAGCCGGGTCGAGCGTGCGGCCCTTCATCTGGCCGCGGGCGTTTCGCCGCCGCACCAGCGCGGACGTGTCGACTACGGTGGCTTGCGTCATCGTTGCCCGTCCGTCACGAACGATCAGTCGAGGAAGTCGCAGTGCTTTGCGACGTGCGCGGCGAGGTCCAGCGAGTGCTGGCGCACCAGGCGTTCGGCCAGTTCGGTGTCGCGCTTCTCAAGCGCCTCGATGATGCGCATGTGATCCACGATCGAGCGGGCGGCGCGGTCGCTCTGCGAAATCGTCATGCGCCGGATCGCACGGACGTGGATGAACAGGTTCTCGAGCGTCTGCCCCATGAGGTGGGAGCCGGAAAGGCGGATGATCGCCTGGTGGAACGCGATGTTCGCTTCCGAATACTCCTCGATGTGCTCCGACGGCGTGTCGCTGCGAAAATTGTCGAACATGTGCCGAAGCTGCCCGATGTCCTCGTCCGATGCATTAAGCGTGGCAAGACGTGCCGCCATGCTTTCCAGCGCCGCCCACATTTCGATCATCTCAAGGATCTGCTTCTTGGTCTTGCGGATGATGAAGACACCGCGCCGCGGCACCGTGCGCAGGAAGCCTTCCTGCTCGAGCAACGTCATGGCCTCGCGGATTGGCGTGCGGCTGACGCCCAGCGCCTGACTCAGCTGGCGCTCGTCGAGGCGGATTTCCTCGTGATGCGCGTAAATGTCGGCATCGGTAATCGCCTGTTTCAACGCGGCATAGGCCTGGTCGCGAAAGCTGGCGGCAACGCTCAGCGGTCGCAACTGGAGGGAAAGCGGTGACGGTGATTCGATCGGCTGGGACATCGGTCGCCCGTTTCGTATCTTGTATACCATACACCAAAAATGTATCGGTCAATAACCCGGCCGGAATCGTGTCCTGGGTCGGATTTTGGTGCGCTGCGGCAATCTTCTTCCCCGATTTCCCTTTTGTGTTCAGATATTTCCGGCGATATTGACTTCGCCTGATATACCACATACGTTACGCCAAATATTCGAACGAAGTCGGAGGGCACCTACATGGAATCGACCGCGGGCACCACGGCCACGCCGGCATCGGCGGCGGCTGGAGACGCGCCGAAAGTCGCCAGCGGCGGCGAGAACAACGCCCAGGCACAGGAAATCGACGGCTTCCAGCTGGTCATCGAAGCCCTGAAGCTGAACGGCATCGACACGATCTTCGGCCTCCCCGGCATCCCGATCACCGACCTCACGCGTCGCATGCAGAAGTCCGGCCTGCGCGTCATCGCGTTCCGGCACGAGCAGAACGCCGGTTACGCAGCATCGATCGCCGGGTTCCTCACAAAGAAGCCTGGCATCTGCCTGACGGTGTCCGCGCCAGGCTTTCTCAACGGCGTCACCGCGCTCACGCACGCCACGGTCAACTGCTTCCCGATGATACTCATCAGCGGCTCGTCGGAGCGCGAGATCGTCGACCTGCAGCAGGGCGATTACGAAGAGATGGACCAGCTCGCCATCGCCAAGCCGCTGTGCAAGGCGGCGTTCCGCGTGCTCCATGCCGAGGATATCGGCGTGGGCATCGCGCGCGCCATCCGTGCCGCCGTGTCGGGACGCCCCGGTGGCGTGTACCTGGACCTGCCGGCCAAGCTCTTTCCGCAGGCCATGGACGCTGTCGCGGGCAAGAACTCGCTCATCAAGGTCGTGGACGCCGCGCCCCGCCAGATCCCCGCGCCCGAGGCCGTCCAGCGCGCCGTCGACCTGCTGAAGAGTGCGAAGAAGCCACTGATCATCCTGGGCAAGGGCGCGGCCTACGCGCAGGCCGATGCCGACATTCGCGCGCTGGTCGAGAGATCCGGCATCCCTTATCTCCCGATGTCGATGGCCAAGGGATTGCTGCCGGATACGCACGCGCAGTGCGCATCCGCCGCGCGCTCGTACGTGCTGCCCGAGGCGGACGTCGTGATGCTCATCGGCGCACGCCTCAACTGGTTGCTGTCGCAGGGCAAGGGCAAGACGTGGGGCGGCGCCACTGCGAAGTCGTGGGGCGGCCAGAAGTTTGTCCAGATCGACATCTCGCCGCAGGAAGCCGACAGCAACGTCCGCATCGATGCGCCGGTCGTCGGCGACATCGGCTCGTGCGTGGCGGCGCTTCTCGCTGCGATGGGAGGCAACTGGGCGAAGCCGCCCGCCGAGTGGACCAACGCCGTCACCGGGCGCAAGGACAAGAACGTCGCGAAGATGGCCGAGACGCTCGCGAAGAATCCGTCGCCGATGAGCTTCCAGAGCGCGCTGAACGTGGTGCGCGACATCGTCAAGGCGAATCCGGATGCCGTGCTCGTGAATGAAGGCGCCAACGCGCTCGACTTCACGCGCAGCATCGTGGACATGTACAAGCCGCGCAAGCGGATCGACGTGGGCACCTGGGGAATCATGGGCGTCGGCATGGGTTACTCGATTGCCGCCGCCGTCGTGACCGGCCAGCAGGTGATCGCGGTGGAAGGCGACAGCGCCTTCGGCTTCTCCGGCATGGAAACCGAGACGATCTGCCGCTACAACCTGCCGGTGTGCATCGTCATCATGAACAACAATGGCGTATACCGCGGCGACGAGAAGAATCCCACGGGAGGACCCGATCCTTCGCCGCTCGTGTTCGTCAAGGACGCCCGCTACGACAGGATGATGGAGGCGTGGGGCGGCGTCGGTGCCCACGTCAGGACGCCGGATGAACTGCGGAGCGCCATGGAAGAGGCGATCCGCAGCAAGCGGCCCACGCTGATCAACGCGGTCATCGACGAGGGCGGCGGCACGGAAAGCGGCCGCATAACGAGCCTCAATCCGTCGGCAAAGAAAAAGCCGTGATCGCGCGTCGCGCTTTCGGGAATTTGGCACTGCACAGGGGAACGCAATGAGCAAGGCATTGGACGGCGTCCGCATTCTGGACTTCACGCACGTGCAGTCCGGCCCGACGTGCACACAACTGCTGGCGTGGCTCGGCGCCGACGTGATCAAGGTCGAGCGAGCCGGCGAAGGCGACATCACGCGTGGGCAGCTGCGCGACATCCCGGGCGTGGACAGCCTCTATTTCACGATGCTGAATCACAACAAGCGCTCGATCACCGTCGACGCCAAGAATCCCAAGGGCAAGGAAGTGCTCGAGGCGCTGGTGACGAAGTGCGACGTGCTGGTCGAGAACTTCGCGCCCGGCGCGCTCGACCGAATGGGCTTCACGTGGGAGCGCATCCAGCAGCTCAATCCGAAGATGATCGTCGCGTCCGTCAAGGGCTTCGGACCCGGCCCGTACGAGGACTGCAAGGTCTACGAGAACGTCGCGCAGTGCGCGGGCGGCGCGGCATCGACGACGGGCTTCGACGACGGGCCGCCGCTGGTGACGGGAGCGCAGATAGGCGACAGCGGCACGGGATTGCACCTGGCGCTCGGCATCGTCGCGGCGCTCTACCAGCGCAAGACGACGGGACGCGGGCAGAAAGTGCTGGCGGCGATGCAGGATGGCGTCCTCAACCTGTGCCGGGTCAAGCTGCGCGACCAGCAGCGGCTCGACCGGAATCACGTCATGGAGGAATACCCGCAGTACCCGAACGGCACGTTCCTCGAAGCGGTACCGCGCGCGGGCAATGCGTCCGGCGGGGGACAACCGGGGTGGATCCTGAAGTGCAAGGGCTGGGAGACCGACCCCAACGCGTACATCTACTTCATCACGCAGGCCCCGGTCTGGAAGGACATCTGCGAGGTGATCGGGCGCCCCGAGTGGCTGACCGACCCGCGCTACGCCACGCCCAAGGCACGCCTTCCGCATTTGATGGAGATCTTCGGCCACATCGAGGACTGGACCA
>Ga0302323_100002695_pt1 | contig 14450 bp, 9 predicted proteins | sample Fen_T0_3_FD_201950 | JGI IMG/M metagenome (GOLD analysis project Ga0302323, IMG submission 201950) | Peat permafrost microbial communities from Stordalen Mire near Abisko, Sweden - Fen_T0_3 | ecosystem: Environmental > Terrestrial > Soil > Wetlands > Permafrost | place: Sweden: Abisko... | reverse complement strand
GAGTCCGGTATATTTATTCGGAAATCCTACATCCAGTGTATCTCCTGATGTACTGTTAATCAAATGTATTGCATAATTTTCATCAAATGTCACAGTTGTATCCTGCAGACTGAATTTACCTTTAATCTCAAACAGCTGGTTTACATCCGTACTACCCATTCCGATATAAAAGATTTCCTTCTTTTTGTAGTCTGTTGTCATTGAATAATAAGCATTTTTACCATTATTTACAGGTTGAAAGAACTTATCATCGTCAGTGGTATTGATTGGATATCCGATATTTACGGGAGTTTTCCAGACTGATTCTATTTTCTGACTTTTGAAATTATCGAATCCACCCATTGAACTATGTCCTTCGGAAGAAAAATAAAGTACGGAATCATTCTCAGTTATAAAGGGATTATCCTCATTAAACGGTGTATTAACTGCTGCTCCCAGATTAACTGCCGGGCCCCAGTCCCCTGTTGCATCTCTTTCAGAAACATAGATATCGAGGTTTCCCTTGCCACCTTCTCTGTTACTGGTAAAATATAGTTTTTTTCCATCTGAGGAAATAGAAGCATGAGATTCGTAGAACTTTGTATTTATATTTTTATTCAGTTTTTTTATGGGAGTCCAGGCGCCATTGACAAATTTAGACGAGTATATTGCTCCGTCATAATTATCGGTTTTATAGAGAAACAATTCGGTGCCGTCACGATTAAGTGAACAGGATGAACAATCTTCTCCTGCATTTAGAGCCGCTGTTATTTCGATAGGCGTTTGCCATTTTCCTCTCTCCTTTTTAGAACAGAAAATAGCATTGACGATCCCTCTGCGTTCAGTGTAAACTAATGTATTTCCGTCAAAACTTACAGCAGGATTATCATTTATTGAGCCCTGGCTGAAATCACTTCCCATGCTTTTTTTGCTGATTTTAACAGGGTTCGCTTTAAATTGAATCGCATTCTTGCAGTCTAAAATCTGCTGATTAATATAATCGAGGTTCTTCATGCCTCCTTTGGAAGAGGTCTCCCTGGCAAGTTTGTTGAATGTTTCAAGAGTACTGAGAGCTTTATCGAGCTGATCGTTGATGAGGTAGGCTTTCGCAAGTGAAAAATAAGCGTCAAGCGGTGCTCTTTTCTCATTAAAAGATGCTGTCTTTGAATCATAGCTGGCAGTTTTGACAGCATACTCGAGAAAAGGAATAGATTTTTCCTTTTCACCAGCAATATTCAAATAGCAATTCCCGATTTTATACTTGATATTATTATTGGCAGAAGTATCAAGCAGAAGATACAATTGATTTGCCAGCTCATAATCTTCATAGAGATAATATGATTCAGCTTTGGCAAATATTTTTTTCATCTCACTTGCAGATTGGGCACAAATAGAAGCCGGTAGCACAGCCAGAATTATTAGCTGTAGAAGAAAATTTATAATCTTTACTCTGAAATTTGCCATCAAAACAAATATAGTAATTATTCTAAAAGAATAGGGTAATTAACAGTCAAATTTTATTTAAAGGTAATCTTGTATATATCTTGCTTCCCAAATCCACCTGATTCTCTAACTCTTGAGTAATAACCAGATTTGCCATCTCCGACCGGCATAAAGAAGATATCGTCATCGGGTGTATTTATAGGATAACCCAGGTTTTTTGGATTACTCCATAGCCCGTTTGTCTGAAGATCGGACCTGAAAATATCATAGCCGCCGATACTTTCATGACCCTGTGAACTGAAGAAAAGAGTTTTCCCGTTATTGATCAGAAAAGGCCTGTCCTCGTTGAATTCTGTATTTATTTCCGGACCAAGATTTACTTCAGGTCCCCAATCTCCGTTTATTTTACGGGACAGATACAGATCGAGGCCACCGAACCCGCCTGGTCTGTCAGATGCAAAAACGAGCTGATTGCCATCTTCAGAAATAAAAGCATGAGACTCCCAATATTTTGTATTGATATTCTTGTTTAGTTTGGTTGTCTTGGACCAGTGACTTCCATCGAATGAACTAACATAAATGTCACTGGTCTCATTATCATCTTTCGAAAGGAATAATAATTTACCATCGGCTGAGAGACAGGAAATATAAAAGTCTCCATCAGATTGGAGCTCCGGAGTAATATTCAGAGGCGGGGTCCATTTCCCGTTAACAAGCCTGGAAAACATTACAGCGTCATAGAATTTTAATGAAACCATATAAGCAAATGTCTTTCCATCGGCTGAAATAAGCGGATTAAAATTATCCTTTTCATCATTGAAGAGGCCACCAACGTTTTCTTCCGTAAATGCAACCGGTTTAGAAATAAGATCTTTAGCCATATCGCACACTTCAATCTGGTGTTTGATGAAATCGATATTCACATGATCGTCAGGAAGAAGTGTTTCGAGATATTTCGCAAAGGTTTCTTTTGCCATTTCGAACTTGAAATTAATGCGATAAGCGTTTCCCAGTTCAAAAAGTGCATCATATGGAGCGTCAGTCTCATTGATTGATCCTTCTTTATGTTTAGCCGACATATTTTTTGACGCGGTTTCGAGATATTCAACCGAAAGATTTTTTTTTGTTGGAATATTGAGGTAACAAACTCCGATACAATATGCCAGATTAGCATTATCCGGCAACTTTTCATAGAGCTGCAGATAGTAGGTAAGAGCATCGGAGTAATCTTCATTCATCAAAAAGTACTCCGCTTCAAGGAAAGATTCCTGAAGCTCTTTATTTTCCTGGGCGTATATTGGAAAAATGAAAACGAATGTAAAAAACAGACAAAGTACTCTTTTGCTCATAAGCAGAGATTTTGACAAACAAATTTATTAAAAAAATAGCAAAAGAATTGTTAATCATGCTTTATTTTATGAGAATGACCGGCAAAAACCGGTCATATCTCTGACTTTCTATTTATTACTATTCTTTTCATTTCTCCTCTTCCAAAATACCAGAAAGAGACTTAAAATGCCGGCCCCTATTAGAATCCACAGTATCCAGAGATTGTTTTTCCAGAAACCAGAATATTTTGTCTTTAATCCTTCTCCGGAAATATCTTTTGAAGAGACGAGATCTGCAATGGACCTGTTTACACTGGCCTCAGAATATTTTCCCTTATTATTGAAGAGATAGGAAAGCAACTCCTCAGGTGTATTAATTCCTTCTTTTTTCAGGTCAATAGATTTCAAAGCAGATGTCAGGGGTTCCTCGGAATGATCTATGAGGTCCTTGAGATACTGTTCAACTTTAGTACCGGGTGAAGCGCTGATCATCACCAATATTTCAGATATCTGACTCTGTGTAAGTCCATGCTTGAGAGCTTCCTCAATAAATGCCTGTAACCATTCCTCCCTGGTTTTAAAACTTCTCTGATCCAATGCTGCCAGTGTTTGACGGATAAGGTCTCCGTAAGCTGACTTTTCACTAAACGTCAGAATTTTCTTTTTCAAAACTGTAATGGAAGGATCAGTATCGGCTAAAACGGCTGCAGCAATATTATTCAGATCATCAGGACTAATTCTTCCTTCGCTCTTTGACGCAACATATTCCTGAAGTTTAGTCCAGTTCATGATATTCTCTTTATAAATATCGAGATCTGTCAGAATTTTGTTTATTTCGCCTGTTGTATGTTTCGCAAGGTAGTCTACAGCTGCCTGGGTAAGGACATTATCCATAACCGCGACCCGCAGAGCCAGTTTATCCACCTCGTCTGATTTTATGCCATGTTTGGCAGCATCCTCCCTGAGAAGAGATATATAATCATCTATTTTACCAAACTGCTTATTTTCAATATCAGTTTCAGCGATGACCTTTAGCAGATCATCCTTAGCCCTGTTTTTGAGCATTGTAGAAAATGATGCGATCTGTTTGCCTGAGATAATTCTGTCGTATTCAGGACGCTCTACCGGTTGTTCCGTCAGATTGTTCTGTCTTGTAACCAGCACTTCTGTCGTAGTTGTGTTATTAAACCTGTCGGTAAGTTTAAAAACCACACGGTTGTTTCCCTTGCCGGGAACCATCTTATAATTGAATGTTGAATCGAGGATCGTGAAGTGTTCAACAGATTTTAATGAGTCGCCGACCCAATGCTCTACAGTAAGATTAGATTTTGGTTCAACCTTCAGTGGAAACAGTATTGTATCGCCATTTGTAACAGAAATTGTTTTATTAGTCTCAACCTTCAGGTCAGCTATAAAATCGGTTTTCGGAAGTATTGTTCCTGGTACTGAAAAGCTATCGGAAGGGTGCAAAAGGGGCAAATCCAGATTCCTGACCACCTTTTCGCTTCCTTCTCCCTCATAGGTAACTTGATAATCTCCCTGTGGCAGCTGGAACTCATATTCTCCTGTTTTAGGATCTGAATAAACGATAACTATCTTATTCGGGTCATTAATATTCAAAGCACTTACCTTCACGCTGTCATTAGCGCTGTTTACCAGGTCAGCTACTTTTACCATTCCTTTTATAAAGAATTTTCTTGGATGTTTGTCAGAGAAGATCTCTACTTTGTATATATCCTGTTTCCCATATCCTCCGGCAATCTCTTTTGATATGTAGCCTTCATAACCCTGATTCATAGGCTTAAAGAAAATATCATCATCAGTTGTATTCAGCGGAAAGCCTATGTTAAGGGGTGCTGACCACTCTCCGTTAGGAAGCAGGTTTGAATAAAAAATATCATAGCCTCCCATATTAAAATGTCCTCTTGAGCTAAAGAAAAGCGTTTTATCATCGGTGCTCAGAAAAGGCGATTCTTCATTATAAGGAGTATTAATAAGCGGTCCCAGGTTTACAGCCGGACCCCAGTCTCCTGTGCTGTCACGGTTTGAAACATATATATCAAGCCCTCCGTATGATCCTTTTCTATTGCTTGTAAAATAGAGTTTTTTATTGTCGTGCGAAACTGCTGCATGCGATTCCCAATATTTTGTATTTATGTTTTCATTTAGCTTTACCATCGGAGACCATGTTCCGTTTTCAAATCTGGATGTGTAAATAATTCCATCATAGTCAGCAGAACTGTACAGGTAAAGATCCTTGCCGTCTTTTGAAAGGCAGGTAGGGAAAAGATCACGGTCGACTTTAAGCAGCTCATTCATATTTTGAGGACCAGACCATACTCCGTTGACTTTTGTGGAATATAGAAGAGCATCATAAAATGGCTCACTTCTGGAAAACACAATGAGGTCCTCTTTATCTGAAACAACAGGATTGAAGTCATTATTTGTGCCATTTATAACTCTCCCTAGGTTTTTAGCCTTTACATATAGGGGCATTTTCATAAGCTCCTTGGCATTCAGACATGATTGTATCTGCAAATTTACTATTGTAGTATCGTATACAGATGCATTCAGGTTCTCACGGAATTTATAATAAGCTTTTAATGCTTTATCAATTTGATTATTAATGCGATAAGCATTGGCAAGATAATATAGCGCATCGTAAGGAGCTCCGGTTTCGTTGAATTTCCCTTCCTTGTAGTTTTCATTTATTTTTTTAACCGCATCTTCTAGGTAGCTGATGGCCTTAGCTTTCTCCCCCAGGATATTCATGTAGCACTGACCAATCCTGTATTTATAATTTGCATTGTCCGGATAGCTTTTTAACAATTGCAGATAAATCGGCAATGCATCCGTATAGGCTTCAAATAAGATCCAGCTTTCTGCATCATAAAAATTATTCCTCATCTCCTCCTTTGACTGAGAAAATAAACCGTTATTGATAAAAGCAGCCAGCAGCCACGTTAAGAGAACTAACCTTTTCATCATATTGCAATTAAATCTGAACGGAATTTAGGTGCATAATTCATTTTCGAAAGCTTTAATCTTTATTTTCTATTATAGAAAGGAGGAAGTCAATGCGTTATTTCTCTACTCAAGGCTACTAATATAGGATAAAAATTAGAAAAAAGGACTATTTATTACAGTCCTTTTTTCCAATCCTTTTCTTTTTTTCTAAATCTATATGATGGTGAATGAAAATTCTGATCATTTTCCTGACATGGGTGTTAGACTAAGCAATGTCAGGGGAATAATTTTCCAGGATCTCTTTGACTTTATGAAGAAATTTCCCCGCCAGCGCTCCATCTATTACCCTGTGATCATAACTTAAGGAGAGAATAATAATCTGTCTGATGGCAATTGAATCTCCATCAGGAGTCTCAATAACTACCGGTGTTTTCCTTACCACTCCGGTACCAAGTATGGCAGCTTGTGGCTGATTGATAATGGGTGTACCTGCAAGATTATTATAACTTCCAAAATTTGTGATGGTAAATGTTCCACCTGTGATCTCATCAGGTTTTAATTTATTGATTCTGGCTCTTTCAGCAAGATCATTAACTGCTTTTGCCAGGCCAGTCAGGCTTTTCTCATTGGCATTTTTTATTACCGGAACTATCAGATTACCATCGGGCAGGGCAGTTGCCATACCTATATTGATATTTTTCTTTTTGATTATGTTGTCGCCATCAACGGATACATTGACCAACGGGAAATCATAAAGTGCCTTTGCAACGGCATCAATAAATATTGGGGTGAGAGTAAGTTTCTGGCCTTCGGCAGCCAGAAATTTGTCCTTATAGGAATTTCTCCAGTTCATAAGACGAGTCACATCAGCGTCAATAAAAGAAGTAACATGAGGCGAGGTTCTTTTTGACATAACCATATGTTCTGCAATAATTTTACGGACTCTGTCCATCGGAATTATTTCATCACCTGCTGACTGGGTTATAGTTGCCGGCTCTTTAACCGGAGCATTGGTTTGTTTTACTTCCTCTTTTGCCTTTGAAGTTGCTTTCTCTTCGGGGGAAGTTGCCGGTTTCTTAGTGGTATTTCTTTCATCTAATATTTTCAAAATATCATCTTTTGTTATCCTGCCATCCATTCCTGTTCCAACTGTTTTATCAAGATCTGCGTAACTTATTCCCTCACGCGATGCTATACTTCTTACCAGAGGTGAAATAAATTTTCCGGATGGCGTCCGGCTTTTCATTTCCTGGGATAATACTTCTATTTCATTTTTCTCGTGTCTGACGGATTCAATGGTTTCCCTTATTCTTTCAACCTCTTTGTCAACTTTTTTCAGATCTTCTTTTGTTGGAACAGCATTATTTTCAATTACGGCAAGAATGTCACCAATTTTGGCAATTGACCCTTCTTTTACATTAATAGAGATTATAGTACCTGCGGCCGGGGCGGGAACTTCAGAATCCACCTTATCAGTTGCGACCTCAACAAGCGGATCATCCTCTTTTACCTGAGCCCCTTCAGTGACAAGCCATTTATTTATAGTTGCTTCAATTACTCCTTCACCCATTGCAGGTAATGTAATATTCAATTTTGCCATAGATTGTGATTTAATTCTTTTGAATTTTCTTTATACTAAACAACCGGATTGAAGAAATGTTTCAGATATCCGTTTCATGTTGAAACAATTGTAAACATTTTATCTTCAAATTATTCAGAAGCTGGTATAAGAAGATATTGAGGTTATCATTGCTGGTACGGATTTCTGGTATTGATCGCCCGTCCCAATGTAATCTCATCGGTATATTCCAACTCGTCCCCAATTGCAACACCTCTGGCAAGGGTTGTAATGGATATATCGTATTTATTGAGTCTTTTGTAAAGATAATAATTGGTTGTGTCTCCTTCCATTGTTGTACTCAGGGCAAGAATTATTTCCCTGATTCCACCGGTTTTCACTTTTTCTTCAAGACTGCCGATTTTCAGATCGGAAGGTCCTATTCCGTCAATAGGAGATATAATACCTCCCAGGACATGATATAATCCTCTGAACTGCCTGGTGTTTTCAATAGCCATTACATCCTGTATATTCTCAACAACACAAATTAAAGTTTTCTCCCTCTTATCATCATTGCAGATATTACAAATTTCTGTGTCAGATATATTATTGCATATTTTGCAGTAGTGAATTTCTTCATGCAGTTTTATTATACTCTCCCCAAACTTTCTGACTTCTTCAGCATCTCTTCTTAACAGATTCATAACAAGCCGGAAAGCTGTCTTTCTGCCTACACCCGGCAGTGAAGCGAACTCATTCACTGCATTTTCAAGCAGTCTTGATGGAAATTCTGTAAAACTCATTTTATTTTACTTTCACACAAAATTAGTTCAATTTTCTATTGTTATTAAACATCAGGGAATTTTTTGTCTTCCTTTCTTTTTGTTATTCTTGTAAACTAATTGACTACGAAATGTCTCCGATCCTGATATTATTGTTATTTCTGATATACACCCTGGTTTTATTTGCAGTTACCTGGTTTACCGCACGAAAAGCCGACAACCAGTCATTTTTTATCGGAAATAAGGTATCTCCCTGGTTTGTAGTAGCATATGGAATGATCGGGGCATCTCTCTCGGGAGTTACTTTTATGTCAGTCCCCGGATGGGTAAAGGATACCCAATTCAGTTACATGGTTGTGGTTTTAGGGTATCTGGTCGGATATTTCGTTATTGCACTGGTTCTGCTCCCGTTATATTACCGGCTAAAACTGACCTCAATATACTCCTATCTTGACCAGAGGTTCGGTTACTGGTCATATAAAACCGGTGCAGGATTTTTTATATTATCGAGGACCCTGGGGGCTTCATTACGTATGTTTCTGGTTATTAATGTCCTGCAGATTTTTGTATTCGATGCCTGGCATGTTCCCTTCTGGATCAATGTCCTGGTGTTCATCACACTGATTATTCTATATACTTTAAAAGGGGGAATCAGGACAATCATATGGACAGATACCCTGCAAACTACCTTTATGCTTCTGGCAGTGGTAATATCAGTTATTTACATTGGAAAGAATCTTCATATGCCCCTTATTAAACTTGTTTCAGTTGTAAAAGACAGCTCTATCTCGAAAATGTTTATTACTGACTGGCATCACCCCAGGTTTTTTCTGAAACAGTTTTTCAGCGGAATGTTTATAACAATAGTGATGACGGGTCTTGACCAGGAGATGATGCAAAAAAACCTGAGCTGCAGGAACATAAGAGAAGCACAAAAAAATATGTTCACCTTCAGCGGGATACTGGTAGGGGTAAATCTGTTATTCCTGTTTCTCGGTGCACTTCTTCTTATATTTGTTAAGAATAAGGGACTTACAATTGCTTCAAGTGATGATATCTTTCCGACAATCGCAATCAGGTATCTTGGACCTGTAGCAGGTGTAGTATTTCTGATGGGACTTATTTCAGCTGCTTTCCCCAGTGCAGACGGCGCGCTGACATCACTGACAACTTCGGTGAGTATCGATTTTCTTGACCTGGAAAAAAGGCCGGGCATTTCAGAGAAGAGAAAGACCAGAATACGATATATCGTGCATCTGGGTATTGCTCTGGTGTTTTTTATCAGTGTTATGGCATTCAGCTATTTGAATGACAGAGCTGTAATTGACAAACTTTTTACAATTGCAGGTTATACTTATGGTCCGCTTCTCGGATTATATTCATTCGGTCTATTTACCCAAAGAATTGTAAACGATAAAATAACACCTGTGATAGGAATACTATCACCTGTTATTTGTTTCTTTCTAAGTCAGTACTCTGTTGAGTTATTTAACGGTTATAAATTCGGATTTGAGTTGCTCCTTCTTAACGGATTGCTGACTTTTACAGGCTTATTTATTTTCAGCAGAAAAAAGGTCTGATCTATATACACACCTTTTCGATCGGTATTTTCTATTATCTCGTTCATACTCACCCCTTCCACTCTCTACTTCGTAAAGAGGGGATGGGGTGGGTTGACTTGTATACAAAGATCATCCTCTGTTGTAGGAACAATCTTTTACCGCGTTAATGTCGTATACTATTTCCTTGTTGGGTGGAGCTTTCAGTTCCCTTATCATTTGTATCATCATTCTCTTCAGGGGCTTCTTTTTTGATAATTGCGTTTATCCTCTTATAAGGGATGTTAAGGACAATATAGTAACTCATTGCTGTAGAGACAGTTTTTGTACCATTGCCGAATCCCGGAAAATAAACAGGTCTGAGGTCTTTCCCGGTACCGGTATAGAGTAACATTCGGAGACTGACGGACCATCCTATACTGAAATATTTAAAAATTTCTGCCCGTACACCGGGAGATACTTCAACAAAATGCCCCCAATAAGTTTTATTTGGCAGAGAATAAGTCGTGGTTCCCCAGTAATTTAATTTGTACAGGGTGGGAGTAGATGAATTGAATCTGCTTAGACCGTATCTGAGTCCAATCCCTAACCAGTACTTTCCCAGTGACTTATCGGGTTTAAGCATGTTAAAATCCATCCCGATCCTGACAAAGCTTCCTTTGTTAAGATAAGTGTAATTATTCTGTGAATACTCATAATTGAGGTGCCCTGCTGAGAAGAAAGCTGATCGCTTTTCATCCAGATCAATTGAAAAATATGCTTCAGTATTCTGTATGTTTTTATCCGAGAAATATTTTATCGGTCCGCTCACCTCAAGACCTACATTGATTTTAAGTGGCATAGGAATGGTGTCCTGGGCCTTAACCCGGATAAAACTGCATGTCAGGATAAATAACAGGCTAATAAAAAATCCGGATGTTCTCTGCATTTAAATTTGTAATGGTCTGGTTAATATATTCAATTCTTTTGATCGAATGGAATTGGTTTAAAGGGATGATTGTATCAAGATGGTGATAAAATGTATAGCCGCATTCCTTTGAAATGAGATGAGGATAATTGGTGTAAAAGAATTCAATAGTATCGGTAACACCATTTATCATTAGAACAAAGGTGCAGCTGTCAGTTGAAGCGTTGAGTGGTATCAGAGCAGGTTGAATGCTCACAGCATGCTTATAAAGAATTGAATCTTTATTAAGTCCGTACAGAGTCAGGCTATCGGGAGGCGTGCGGGTTGTGTTATTGTAAAATGAAGCCTTTACATAACATTCTGTTTCCTCAAAACATGATCCTGTAGTGCAGGAAGACAAAAGGATAAAGATTCCCGATACTATAATTAGAAGGCTTCCCGATATGAATTTTCTCATTTCTAATTTGAAAGCCTCAAAATTACAAAAAATACTGTGTCATCTGCAAAAACGCAAAACTTAAGCATTTTGAAAGGGAATATGCCTCTTTTGTACCGTTAAGTCTAATCTAAAACTTGGGCAGGTTCTTAAGCAAGCCGTTGATGCCATTCTTTATTCTTCCTATGACATTTGTATCCGTGTAACCGTGGGAATAGATATCAGCTATAAGATCTTTATAATGCAGGGCAAGAAGGTTTCTCTTCAGTTTTAGTGTTGGTGAGAGTTCTCCGCTCTGGGGGGACCATTCTTCAATGACAAGCCTGAATCTTTTTATCTGTTCATGCTCTCCCAGAGTATTGCTTATTTCCCGGATCTCCCTGGAAAAGCGTTCTATCACTTCAGGTATTTCTATTAATTCTCTGTTATCGCGGAATTGTATCTTATGCAATGAACACCAGTCATGCAGATATGAGAAATTCGGAGAGATAAGCGCACTTGCAAACTTCTCGTTTTCTCCAATAACCATAGCCTGTTCAATGAAAAATGATTCCTTCAGCCTGTTTTCAATAGGTTGTGGAGCGATATACTTTCCTGCAGAAAGCTTGAATATCTCTTTCTTCCGGTCAGTGATTCTCAGATATTTATTATCCTCTATTATGCCTATATCACCTGTGTGAAAATACCCTTCGTCATCCATGACTTCAGCAGTTAGTTCAGGTGCCTTGTAATAACCCATCATCAGATTTGGCCCTTTCGCCAGGATCTCACCATCTCCGGCAATCTTTACCTGAACGCCTTGAAGGACAGGACCGACGGTTTCAAATTTAATCTCATCAATTCTTAACGGATTAACCGAGATTACCGGAGAGGTTTCAGTGAGGCCATATCCCTGGATTATCGGTATTCCAGCCGCCCAGAATATTCTCTCCAGTCGTGATTGAAGGGCTGCTCCGCCAGATACAATAACTACCAGATCATTACCCAGTGCTTCTCTCCATTTACTGAATATAAGTTTCCGTGCAATTTCGAGTCTGAATTTATAAAAACCCGAATTCCCTTTTAATCTGAATTTCAATCCGAGTTTCACAGCCCAGAAGAAAATCTTTTTCTTAATCCACGGCAGACTCTTTCCCTTACTGATAATATTATCGTAAATTTTTTCCAGAAGCCTTGGTACTGTTGCGAATATATGCGGCTGGACATCCTTTACAACTTCTCCAACAGTACCCATATTTTCAACATAGTACACGCTAATCCCCTTATACTGATAATGGTAGTTCAGCATTCTTTCAAGAACATGGCAGAGCGGAAGAAAACTTATCGCCTTGTGTCCATAGCCTAGGTCATGAGCTTTTGAAGTCTCAATGACATTTGAAATAAGATTGATATGGTTAAGCATAACTCCCTTTGAATCTCCTGTAGTTCCTGATGTGTAAATTATTGTAACCAGATCCTCCGGCTTTATGCTGTTTTTTATTTCTTCCAGTTCAACCCTGTATTTTTCTTCATTTCTTTTCCCTTCATCAATAATCTCATTGAAAGACCGCACACCTTCGATAGGGTCAAAAGAAAAAATCCCTGACAGCCCTTTCAGTTTGGACGCTATGGGACTTACTTTACCATAAATTGATTTATTTCCTACTATTATTGCTTTAACATCTGAATGGTTCAGAATAAATGCATACTCATCGCTGCCAATTGTCGGATATATCGGAACATGTATCATCCCAGCCTGGGCAATCCCCATGTCGGCAAAATTCCACTCGGGCTTATTCCCGGTAATTGTTGCTATTTTGTCGCCTTTTCTGTAACCCATTGATAAAAGACCATAGGATACCGAGTTTATGTTCATCAAGGCCTCTTCAGATGAATATTTTATCCACTTATTTTCTTGTTTTCCACAGTACATATCAGGTCTGGGATATTTTTCATGAGTCCACTTTATTAAGTCAAAGGTTCTTGTGACTTCCATAATGATACTGAATTAAAGAGGCAACAAGTCTAATGATATTTTTCGAACAAATAATAATGAGATTAGCTTCTAAAAAGAAAATATTATGTAAGTATCATAATATTAACATGATACAAAAACATGTTTTAAAATATATTTCGAATTAGAGGATTATTTGATATAGGTTATGCTAAAAATTAACAGTAAATGAGAAGGAGATCCCTCGCTGACGCTCGGGATGACAATCCTATTAAGAAGCAATAAGGGGCAGAAGTGGCGATTCGGAGGTAAATTTTCTTACTTAATTGACATTCATTTACTCGAATCGCCACTTCTGCCCCTTATATAACCACCTAAAATTCATGTCATTCCGAGCGAAGCGAGGAATCTCCATGGATTCAGTCTGGATTAACTAAAATTGGGTTATCACTCTCTAAGATCTAAGAGGTTCCCCCGGTGGCGAATAGGAGTGCGGAAGCTTATATGCTCTTTAGGAATTCAGCAGCTTTTTCAAATGCACGTTGAATACCTTCAGGATTTTTTCCGCCGGCAGTAGCCAGAAAGGGTTGTCCGCCCCCTCCGCCGTTTATTTCACCCGAGATTTCTTTAATTATTGATACCGCACTTATCTTTTTGTTTTTAACCAGATCATCAGTTACTGTCACAAGAATATTAGCTTTTCCGGCATTCACAGTCCCGATAACCATTACCATGCTTTCAGATGATGTTCTGAGCTGGTATGCAACATTCTTCAATATATCGGCTGATTCGGATTCAACCTGGCCTGACACGAACTTTATATCATTAATATTAATTGAATTATCAACCAGCTCCTTTATTCTGATAGTAGTTGCCTGAATCTGGAATCTTTCCATGCTCTTTTTAAGCGAATTGTTTTCTGTAATCAGTTTTTCAACGCTCTCAGTAACATTTCCCGGGCTCTTGAGAAGCGCAGCGATTTCGTCTACCGTTTTTAATTTATCATTTATATATTCTTCAGCTTTTGACCCTGTTACGGCTTCAATTCTCCTTATTCCGGCTGCTATGGCCCCCTCGGATACAATTTTCATCATTCCGATACTTCCGGTTGCCTTTACGTGAGTTCCACCGCAAAGTTCTATCGATTTACCAAATTCAACCACTCTTACCTCATCACCATATTTTTCTCCAAAAAGGGCCATTGCGCCCATTGACCTGGCTTTTTCCATAGATACACCCTCAGTTATCCTGCCTGTATAATTATCTCTTATCAGCTGGTTTACCTGTTCTTCAACCTTTGCCAATTCTTCTTTGCTCATTTTGCTGAAATGGCTAAAGTCGAAGCGCAGGCGATCGGGTGTTACAAGAGATCCTTTTTGTTCAACGTGATTCCCAAGTACAGAACGCAAGGCAAAATGAAGCAAGTGTGTAGCGGTATGATTATTTGCGGTCATCAGTCGTTTTTCAGCATCCACTGATGCTTTGAAAACTGCTGTTGAATCAGAAGGTAATTTTACGGCAATATGAATTATCAGGTTATTTTCTTTAATTGTGTCTG
>Ga0302323_100002694_pt1 | contig 14452 bp, 10 predicted proteins | sample Fen_T0_3_FD_201950 | JGI IMG/M metagenome (GOLD analysis project Ga0302323, IMG submission 201950) | Peat permafrost microbial communities from Stordalen Mire near Abisko, Sweden - Fen_T0_3 | ecosystem: Environmental > Terrestrial > Soil > Wetlands > Permafrost | place: Sweden: Abisko... | reverse complement strand
TCGTGCGGTGCTGGGCCGTCGCGCCGTGTTGCAACACCGCCAAGCGGTGCTCCTCCGTACCGTAGCCTTTGTGCTGCGCGAATCCATAACTTGGATACTTCGCATCCATTTCCACCATCATCCGGTCGCGCGTCACTTTCGCCACGATCGAGGCCATCGCGATGCAGAGCGAACGCGCATCGCCGCGCACGATGCCCAGATGCGGATACGGAAAATGCTTCAGCGGCAGGCCGTCGATCAGGATGCGACAGGAAACTTGGGGCACGAATTTCGCAACATCGTCGGCTGACGAAAAGAGATCCGGCTCGGTTCGGCGTTCGAAGGCACTCGGCGCATAAATCCCCTCCAGCGCACGGCGCATCGCAAGTTTCGTCGCGCCGAGAATGTTGTGCGCTTCGATTTCCTCGACCGACGAAACACCAATGGTCGCGTGGATTTTCTGCTGCTGCATCAGCTCCTCGAATTCGGAGTACAACTCGTCGCGATCGGCTGCGGTGAGCTGTTTCGAGTCGTTGACCCGGGTCGCCCGCGTCATCGCCCAACGGCTTTCGAGAAACTGCTTATTGATCAACACCGCCGCCGCCACAACCGGTCCTGCGAGCGCGCCGCGACCGACCTCATCGACGCCGATGAGGCTGGCAAATTGTTCAAGTTGTTTAAGGTCAAAACCGCGCAACTGGCGGCGTTTCATGGGCTTTGTTGTAAAGAACATCGCCAAAGGCGCAAGCACGCGGCACACCTAAGTCTAGCGCCTGTCATGCCGATATAACGACAAAACGCACCGCCCGCCCGCCCGCCCTTCCCGCCATGACCCTACTGGAGACTTTCGAATTTCTCAGCTACGTCGTCACCGTCATCGGTTTGCCGCTGGCGATCATCGTTTTCATCATCGAGCAACGCAAAGAACGCGCCAACGACGAGGAGGAGATCTACCAGCGCCTCTCCGACGAATATCGCGAGTTCCTGAAGCTCGTGCTCGACAACGCAGACCTGCAACTCCTCCGCCGCGAAGGCGTGCGCCACGAGCTAACCGAAGAGCAGAAGGAACGCCGCCTCGCGATCTTCGGCATCCTGATCTCGCTCTTCGAACGCGCTTACCTGCTCGTGTACGAGGACAAGATGGACAAAAAAGCCCGCCGCCTCTGGCGTTCATGGGAAGACTACATGCTCGAATGGGTGCGCCGCTCGGAGTTCCGCGATGCCTTGCCGAACCTGCTCGAAGGTGAAGATGAAGAGTTCACGCAATACATTCGCGGGCTCGCCGCGCGGAAGAGTTAAGCGAGACAAAGGTCCGCAGTCTATTCCGAGGTAGGGCCGGACCTTGCGTCCGTGCCGGGCACACCCGTTGGCGGAGTCGGAGCAGCACCGACACGGCGGTCGTGCCCTATCCTCCCCCTTCACCATTCCATTTTCGGTCCTGGTTCTTTCAGCGGCAGCTCGTCGAGCTTGCCCGCAGCCGAAACCACTTCGTAGGCGGTACGAAAATGCAATTTCGCAAAATCACCGAGCGCAGCCGCACCGAACTTGTTGATGATCTCGTGCGCCTGTTCTTTCACCAGCGGGCCCGCACCTTTCTGAAGTTTCGCGCCAAACTTTTTTGAAAGTTCGTGCATCTGGCGCACAAACTCGGCGCGAGCGACAACCGACGCCGCCGCGACCACCGGATCTTCTTCCGCCTTGGTGCGCATGCGTAGTTCGAAGTTTTTCACTTCCATGCGCGCTAGTTCACGTTGTACCAGCGGCTGCTCGGTAAATTGATCCAGCAAGCCCCACGGCACCTGCTTGCGCTTGAGTGCATCAGCAAGCGCCGTCGCATGCTGCCAGGCGAGCAAACGGTTTAAGTTTTGGTTCGGCCGACCCATCGCGAGATTGTATTTCGGCATGCCATAAAAACAGGTCCGCACCGCCACGCCCGGCGTCTCGCGGATGATTTTATCGAGCTTGATGATCTGCGTCTCGGCGATCTTTTTGGAATCCTTAACGCCTGCTTTGATCCAAGCGTCGATGGCCGATTTATCGGCGATCACAGTGGCCGCGATGACCGGACCGAAGAAGTCACCCTTGCCGCTTTCGTCGAGACCGGCGTGCGACTCGAACCAGTCGGGATGCAGTACATCGTCGTAGCCGAGTTTCGCCGCGCCGGTGACTTCGGGCTCGATCGTATCACGCACAAAATCCTCGGTGCCCTTGCCCGCGATCACGACCTTGCCGCTGGTGTAGGCAGTGACGTTGAGCTTCAAATGCTCGGCCTTGAAGGCGAACCGACTGTAAGCGACCTCGAACGGCGCCCAGTTGCGCTTCTCGCAGATCGCCTTGAGCAGCTCCATCTGCGTGTCGTCGAGCTTGACCGTGTAACTGGCAAGTTTCTTCGGCGCATCGGCATCATCCTGGTAAGGCTTCTTGGGCATGCAGCTAGTGGCCACAAATTTTCGGAAATGGCACGCCCAGAAATTGCCTGAAACCTCTCCACCCGAACCAGTGTATAAAAGAGATATGTCCGTTTGTGCCAACCGACGGACTTGTTGCAATTCGCCAGCAAACCGTTTCTCCATGAAAAACCAACGTCTGATCCTCATCCTCGCCCTCACCGGCGCCCTCGCATTCACGGGCTGCATCAGCTCCACGAAAACCGAATACACGGACGAAGAAAGAACCTCCGTCGCCTTCGAGTCGCCCAAAGCCGAAGCTGATTTCCACGCAGCTCTGGACCGGCGCAAAGGCGCACCCGGACGCTACGAACGGCCCGAAGAACGCACCACCGTCTGCCTGATTCTGGTCAACGTATCCCGTCGAAAAATCACTAGCGGACCCAATCACGATTTCAACCAAAACGTCCACTTGTGCGACACCGACCGGAACAACGTCATCAGCGAACGTGAAGCTCAGGCCTTTCTCGAAAATTCTCCCGCCGCGCCCAACCGCCCGGCACCCGACACCGCTACAAAGATTAACTGATCTAATCCGCAGAACTTTCTCATCGCGGCCTGCGCTTAACACAGCAACCGGACGCGATTTTTCCTTGCGCTTCCATGCAGGTTTTTCGGCCATCGCGCATGGCCGAAAAGAAGCAATCCGTCGCGTTTCAGATCCCGGCCTTTCAACGCGCCCTCCTCGCCTGGTTCCGCGCGAACCAGCGAACCCTTCCGTGGCGCGAGGCGCCTTCGCTCTACAAAACCGTCGTCAGCGAATTCATGCTGCAACAGACGCAGGTGAAAACCGTGCTGCCGTACTTCGCCCGCTGGCAGGCCGAGTTCCCTGATTTCACCACCCTCGCCACCGCTTCCGAGGAACGCGTGCTCAAACTTTGGGAAGGCCTCGGCTACTACTCGCGCGCCCGCAATCTGCATAAACTCGCCCAAGCCGTCGCCGCGCTACCCGAACCACCGCGCACACCCGAAGCTTGGCAAGAACTCCCCGGCGTCGGTCCCTACACCGCCGCCGCGATCACGAGCATCGCGTTCAACACGCCCGCCGCCTGCGTCGATGGCAACGTCGTGCGCATCCTCGCCCGCCTGACCGCCAACGCCACCGAGTTCCGCGACTCCGGTAACGCGTCAAAATACTTCACGCCACTCGCGACGGATTTACTCACGCTCGCTTCGCCCGGCGACCACAACCAGGCGATGATGGAGCTCGGCGCAACGATTTGCCACCGACAAAGTCCGCTTTGCACCGTGTGCCCGGTACTGACGTTTTGCTCTGCGGCCCGTTCGGGCGAACCAGACGCGTTCCCCAAACTCGCCGCGAAAAAGATCGAACAGGTGGCCGTCCTCCGCGTCTGGTGTGAACACGAGGGCCAGCTCCTGCTTCATCGCGCCCACGCCAGCGCCCGTCGTTTAGCCAACCAACACGAACTGCCCCGCGCCAGCGACCTCGGCCTCAGCGAAGACGATTTCAAAAAGACCACGCCGCTCGCCATCCGCCGCCGCAGCATCACCCGCTACGCGATCACTGAAACGATCTTCAGCGCCCACCTGTCGGCCAAGCAACGCGCGTCGGTAACGAAAAACCCCGAACTCGTCTGGACGCCGCTGGCCAGCCTCGCCTCGCTCACACTTTCCGGCCCGCATCGCCGCTGGGTCAGCGAAATCCTAGCCAGCCGGATCAGCTAGCGCGTCCGCGTTAGCCCTTCGGTTTCAACCCGTGCCTCCACGTCGGGCACCTGTCCGCGCGCATGCATTCCCACGAAAGGCGTATAATGCATTATTGCTGGGCCGTTTGAGAAAACGGAAACCCACCGTTCCAGGCAACGGTTCTAAGGACTCTCACCTCAAGACCGTCTCTCAATGTGCCGATATAAAACCACGTTGAACAACATTGTAACTCGTTGAGTTCAGGGCACCCGCACACCGAACCGTCCACCATCCCTTCAAACCAGCAATCCCTCCTACGGTGTGTCCATGGCGTCCGGCTACGGATCACGCCGTGTTTTCTAAACCACGATGAATCACATCCCGTCCGCACGAACCGCCAGCCATCGCCTCCGGATCGTCGCTTTTGCGTTATCCGCATTATTTACCGCCTTCGTCCGAGGCGCAGAAACCGAACCCGTCAACACCCCTACGTCACCGAATGGCGACCGCGTGATGTCGCTCGACGAATGCCTCGACACCGCCCTCCGCAACAACCGTCGCCGCCCCGCTTCGCGTTTCGCCGTCGCCGTAGCCGAAGCCCAACACCACCAGGCGCTCTCCGGTTATTGGCCACAGCTCAAACTCCAGGCCACTTACCAGCACATGGACGAGGCGCCCAACTTTATTTTTCCCTCTTCCAATATGGTCGTGCCGGCCTCCAGCGCGGTGATCACCGTGCCCGCCGGCGTGCTCGGGCCGACCGCCGTTTCGCTGCCCGTCAGCGTGCCCACGCAGGTTTATAACGTGCCCGTGCAAGACGTGAAATTGATGAACCCCGATTCCGTCATTGGATCAGTTAATTTCACCTGGCTCGTCTATGACGGCGGATTGCGCAGCGGCCTTAACCAACAAACCACCGGCTACGTCGAAGCCATGAAACAGGAAGCCCGCCGCACCGACCTCGAGATCGCCGATAGTGTGAAGCGAATGTACTTCGGATCCATCCTCGCCCACCAGCTTCGCCAACTCGGCACCGACACTCTCGCCCGCATGGAAGCCACCCTCAGCCTCACCGAAACCATGTACAAAGGCGGCGGCGGCAAAGTCACCAAGGCCGACTACCTCGACAACAAAATCATGGTCGAAACCATCCGCGCCATGGTGGCCCAGCTCGACAAAAACGAAGCCATGGCCCGCGCCGCCCTCGCCAACGCCGTCGGCCTACCCTGGCAAGCCAATGTCACTCCGAAGGATGTCGAGATCGCCTTCGCTCCCCTTTCCTCCGACCTGCCCGCCCTCGTTGGCGATGCCTATGAGTTCAGCCCCGATTGGAAACGCCTCGATGCCGGCCTGCGCGCCAGCGACGGCGCCGTGCAAACCGCCCGCAGCGGACACGCACCAAAACTAGCGCTCACCGGCAAGCTTCATAAATGGTGGAACAGCTATGACGCCGGCATGGCCACCGACACCAACAAAGAAGGCTGGACTGTCGGCGTCGGCTTGGAAATGCCGCTCTTTGATGGTTTCCTCACCCGCCACAAAGTCGCCGAGGCACGGGCCCGGCTCGATCAGCTCAAGGAGCAACGCATCCTCCTGCGCGAGGGGCTCGGCCTGCAAATCAAGGACATCTTCCTCGGCATCGAAGCCACGAACAAGGCCCGCGAAGCCACCCTCACCGCCATGAACGCCGCCTCCGAAAACCGAGACCTCAACATCCGCGCCTACCAAAACGAATTGGTTGAAACCGACAAAGTGATTCGCGCCCAGCTCACCGAGGCGTTGATGAGTGCCCAGTTTTTTAAAAATTGCTACGACGGTGCCGTCCTCCGGTCCCAACTCGCCCTCGTCGTCGGTACCGAGATCTCGCGCCGGCTGGAAAACCCATCGCATCCCTAAGCCGAACGATCAAACCCATGCCTAACCCGTCCAGCAGGCAGCACCCGACGATCTCCAAGATTTGCACCCTTGGCGTCATGCTGCTGCTCGGGCTGCCCACCGGCGCGTTTGCACAACCCGGCACTCCACCCAAACCCCAGATCCATATCGCATTTAGCTCAGCGGTTTTCGCAGGCATCAACATGACCGACGCGCGCAACACCATCAAGGCGCTCACCGTCAGCCTGGCGCGCGAGCACGATATCCCCATGGATACGGACCCGATAATCTACGATAACGTCGGAGAGGCTGACCACCTGTTACAGAGCCGTCTCGTCAGCGCGGTCAGCATGACCACCCGCGACTACTGGCTGCTCAAACAAAGCGTCGAGTTCGATCAATTCCTTATGACCATCCGGAATAAAACTCCTGATGAAGTCTATGTTCTGCTGACGTCCAAGGACAGCACCATCAACAAACTCGCTGATCTAAAAGACAAACGTCTCATAATCATGACCAGTCCGGCTATGGACCTCGCCTCAGTCTGGCTCGATGTGGAACTGGCAAAAAACGCACTTCCACAAACCGCCAAGTTGGTTGCGAAAATCACCGAAGCAACCAAACCCGCCAAGGTGGTGCTGCCCGTTTTCTTCGGACAAGCCGATGCCTGCCTGATCACCCGCCGTTCCTACGCCACGATGGTCGAGTTAAATCCCCAAGTCGGCCGCCAGCTTCGCATTGTCGCCACCTCGCCGGGCTACATCCCTGCGCTTTTCGGTTTCTGCGCGAACCTATCCCCTGAGTTAACAACGAAAACAATCCGTGCGTTTTCCGAGCTGCACACCTCCATCGTCGGACGGCAGACACTCACCCTGTTCCAGACCGAGGAGATCGTCGAATGTCCCGCCACCGTCTTCGAAACCTCGCTCGCCCTGCTCGACGAGCATGCCCGCCTCTGCCCCGAAGCTAGCGCCGCTCTGATCTCCGCTCTCCAAGGCCAACGCCAGGTACCACAACCAGTACCATGAGCAACCGGCGCCAAACCAGCCTGCACTGCCGCTCACGGTCCCCAGCCGGTCGACGGCTTGTACCTTTAATTTGGTTTCTTTTGTCGCTTGGCGCATTCGCCGCTGATCAGCCCACCGCCACCGGACAGCTTGAAACGTATCATGCACCACAAAATCAACCAGCCGAAGCGCCACTCCACATCGGCTTCAGCTACACCATGTTCATCGGCATCAACACGACCGATGCCCGCAATTCCATCAAAGCCCTCACGGCCAGCATCGCCCACGAAGTCGACATCCCTGCCGAAACCGACCCGCTGATCTTCCAAAACGTTGACGAGGCGGAAAATGTCCTGAATCACCACGTAATCGGCGCCGCCAGCATGACGACCAGCGAATTCTGGCTCCTGCGTCGCAAGGTTAAATTCGACCGATTTCTAGTTACGACGCGAAATGGAAACCCAACCAATGCGTATCTCGTACTCACCCGCGATGGCAGCCCGGTAAAAACGCTCGCCGATCTGCGCGGCAAACGCCTCCTGGTGTACGACAACCCTTCCATGTGCCTCGCCGTCGTTTTCCTCGACGTGGAACTGGCAAATCAATCGCTACCACCAACGTCGATGATTCTCGGTAGCATTTCCGGATTTACCAAACCCGCCAAAGTCGTCCTTCCGGTCTTCTTCGGCCAGGCCGACGCCTGCCTGATCACCCGTTATGCCTACGAGACAATGGTTGAGCTCAATCCCCAAGTAGGTCGCCAGTTGCGCATCATCGCCTCCTCGCCCGACTACGTCACAGCGCTTTTCGGCTTCAGCGCCGACCTCTCGACGGCATTCAAGGACAATTCCATTCGCGCATTTGTCGGATTACGCTCGTCCATCTTTGGCAAACAAACGCTCGCCATCTTCCAAAGCGATGAGATCTCCGAACTGACCGCCTCCACGATCGAACCCTCGCTCACTCTCCTCGACGAACACGCCCGGCTCTGCCCGGACGCCAACGTCGCCCTCATGGCTGCCCTCCGGGGGATTAGCCCCGCCTCGAAACCACGCCCATGAAAACCCAGTGTATGACAAACCGACCTCTCCTCACCGGGACGACGCGCGTCGGCGTATTTGCCTCTTTTCTATGGATCGTTTTAACGCTGATCCCACTTGCCACCGGCGCAGATCCAAGAACGGTGGTGCGCTTTGGCTTCACCCAGTCAATGTTTCGCGATCTCAACGAAAACGACGCGCGCGCGGCCCTGAAACTCTACGCGGCTGTCTTGGGCACTGCCAACGACCTACTTGTTTCAGAATCGCCCGGAGTATTTAGCGATGCAGCCGCGATTGCCACCGCCTTTGGCGACGGCACCGCCGACGTCGCATCCATGCCGGTACAGGACTATTTGGAAATCCCGAAAAACCTCATCAGCCCGCGTATCCTGGCCGCCAGCAACGCCAACACCTACACCGAGGAATATCTTCTCGTGGTCCACGCCGACAGCGGTATCCGTACCCTGGCCGATCTGCGTGGACGGCGTTTGGTCGCAAACAACAGCCTGCGCAGCTGGATCTCGATCCTCTGGCTCGATGTGCTGCTCGCCAAACAAGGCCTCGAACCACCCAACCGGTTTTTCTCCCGCGTCAGTTTTGCCAATAAACCGAACCGCACCGTACTCCCCGTTTTTTTCCGCCAGGAAGATGCCTGCGTCGTCACCCATCGCAGCTACGACATTATCTGCGAACTCAATCCCCAGCTACAAAAACAACTGCGTGTACTCGCCACCTCACCCGGCTACGTCCCGCACATCACCTGCTTTCGCGCCAGCATTACCCCTGACGTCATCGACCGGATGATCAAAGCCGCCGTCGCTGCCCAGGACACCGTCAACGGAAAACAAATCCTCACCATTTTCCAGTGCGACCGCATCGCCGAAATCACACCCGATAAACTCGCCAACGTGCGCGAACTCCTCGCCGAACGGGAGCAGCTGCGCGCCATCAACTCTACACCCAAAACCGAGCAACTCACCCGATGAAAAAACGGTCCATCAACATCACCTCGCGCACCGCGCTGCTGGCCTGGCTGATTTCGCTCGTCACCCTCGCTGTCTTTACCCTCGCCATCATCCCCGAACAAAACCGAACCTTTGAGGAGAACCTACGCTCCAAAGCCTACGGCACCACCGTCTCGCTCCGCGACGTCGCCGCCTCCGCCGTCGTAAACGAAGACTTCAGCAGCGTCATCGACCACTGCACCGAAATGCTCAAGGGCGACGCCTCCATCGACTACATCGTACTCACCCGCAACGACGGTTTCTCCCTCGTGCATGAACGCACCGGCTGGCGCAGCATCCCGCTCTCCAACGAATGGCTCCCGCCCAACGGCAAACCCGAAAACGGCATCGGCATCGTCCCTTTCTTCAACCGCCGCGTCTACCACTTCTCCCAGCCCTTCGAATATTCCGGCATCAACTGGGGCTGGATTCACATCGGCCTGTCCCTCGAATCCTACGACCGCACCGCAACCAGTCTCTACCGGCGCACCGGCCTGCTCGCCCTTGTATGCACCGTCCTCGGACTCGCCGCCTCCATCTTCTACGCGAAACACCTCGTCCGCCCAATCATCGCTCTTCAACGCGTGGTCGGGCGCGTCGCCGACGGCGATTTGTCTGCCCGCGCCAGCATCAAACAAACCAACGAACTAGGCGACCTCGCCAACTCCGTCAACCGCATGACCGAGGCCCTGCTCCTGCGCGACCGCATCCTCAAAGAAGCTAACGAAACCCTCGAACACCGCGTCGTCGAACGCACCCGCGAACTCCAGGACCAGATCGCCGCCCGCGAACGCGCCCATCGCGAACTCGAAGAAGCCCAACGCCGCCTGATGCAGCTCTCCCGCGAGGCCGGCATGGCCGAAGTCGCCACCGGCGTCCTCCACAACGTCGGCAACGTTCTCACCAGCATCAACATTTCTGCCAACATCCTTCGCGACTCCATAACTAACTCCAACCGCCTCGCCCTGCTCAAGCAGGCCACCGACCTCATGCGCGCCCAAGGCGAAGCGCTTCCGCGCTTCCTGGCCGATGACCCGCGCGGCCGCCTCGTTCCCTCCCTCATCATCGAAGTCGTTGACCAGATCATCGCCAACAACGACGGCAGCGCCAAAGAAGTCACTCACCTCCTCGAAAACGTCGACCATATCAAACAGATCGTCGCCACCCAGCAAAACTACGCCAAATCCGGCGGCGTCATTCAAAACATCTCACCCTCAGAATTATTTGAGGAAGCAGCCCGTATCGCCAAAGCCTCCGTCAACCGCCACGGCATCGCTCTCGTCCGCGATTTCCCCGACGTCACCAAAATCGAAACCGACCGCCATCAAGTACTCCAGATCCTCATCAATTTCATCACCAATGCCATCAAGGCCGTGAAACCCCGCCCCGCTGGCGAACGCAGTATTTCGCTCCGTCTCGAGAAGATCTCCGACCACATACACTTCATCGTCGAAGATAACGGCGTCGGCATCCCCGCCGAAAACATGCAAAAAATCTTCCGCCACGGCTTCACAACCCGCAAGGACGGCCACGGCTTCGGCCTACATTCCGGCGCCCTCGCCGCTCGCTCCCTCGGCGGCCGCCTCCACGTCCGCAGCGAAGGAGTCGACCGCGGCGCCCGCTTCAGCCTCGAGCTGCCCACCGCGCGAACCATCGACAACAACCAAGACACCACCACCTGAAATCGATGAACACCACGCCCTCCACCCGGCTCCTCGTCATCGACGACACCCCGTCGATCCACGACGACTTCAGGAAGATCTTTAAACCGGTTCGCCAAACCAAAGCCGACACCCAGATCGACAGCCTCGCCGCAGCCATTTTCAACGCCAAGAGCTCCGCCCCCGAACTACCCCTTTCCGCCACCGTCGACTTTGCCTCGCAAGGTCAGGATGGCCTCGCCCTCGTCCAGGCCGCCACCGCTGCAGGCCGACCCTACGCCGTCGCCTTCGTCGACATGCGCATGCCCCCTGGCTGGGACGGCCTCGAAACCATTCCACGCCTCTGGGCCGCCGATCCACGCCTGCAAGTTGTCATCTGCACCGCCTACTCCGACCACGGCTGGGGAACCATCTCCCAGCATCTCGGTCGCACGGACAACCTCATTATCCTAAAAAAGCCATTCGACGACATCGAAGTTCTCCAACTCGTCCAAGCCCTCTCCGAAAAATGGCGTCTCGGCCGCGCCGCCGCGCTCAAGATGCACGAGCTCGAAGCCATGGTCGCCCAGCGCACTGCCGAGCTCCTGCGCGCCAAGGAAGCTGCCGAGCAATCAAACCGCGCCAAGAACGTATTTCTGGCCACCATCAGCCACGAAATCCGCACCCCACTGAATGGCGTGCTCGGCATGACTTCCCTCCTGCTCGATGGCGAGCTTCCCGCCGCCCAACGCAGCAACGCCCAGATCATCGCCACCAGCGCCGACCACCTGCGCATCGTCCTCAACGATATCCTCGACGTCTCGAAAATCGAAAGCGGCCAGCTCGCCATTGAGGAGATTCCCTTCGAACCGGCCGACATCGTCACCAGTGTAAAACATATCCTCGCACCTAAAGCCGCCGAACGACGACTTGAGTTCACCACCGCCGTCGATCCAGCCATCCAGGGCACCCTCCTCGGCGATCCAGTCCGTATCCGCCAAATCCTTTTCAACCTCGTGGGCAACGCCATCAAGTTCACCGACACCGGCACGATCACGCTCAACGTCCGCCAACTGGAATCCACGCCTGTTTCCCTGCGCATCGAATTCAACGTTCACGATACCGGCATCGGCATCGCCGAAGAAGATCAACCTCGGCTCTTTCAAACCTTCGCCCAGCTCGACGGCTCCAGTACCCGGCGGTTCGGCGGCACCGGCCTCGGCCTGTCCATCTGCCGACGACTCGTCGACCTCATGAACGGCGTGATCGCGGTGCAAAGTCAGACCGGCCACGGCGCCACGTTCACCGTCACCCTCAATTTCCCCCGCTTCACACCAACCACCAACGCCACCCCAAACACCCCGCATGCCGCAACTCTGATTCCTTTTGCCGCGTCCGCCCGCATTCTTGTAGCCGAGGACAACAACGTTAACCAAAAAGTCATTCTTCAACATCTCAAACGCCTCGGAATCCAGACCGACATCGTGCCAAACGGCCAGGAGGCTCTCGAAGCCATCACGCGCCAAAACTATGATCTCATCCTAATGGACTGCCACATGCCCGTGCTCGACGGCATCGCCGCCACCCACGAGATCCGACGGCTCGAAAAAAACCTCGGCCTCCGCCACTTGCCCATCGTCGCCCTCACCGCCGGCATCCTCGACCGCGAAGCCTGCCTCGCCGCCGGCATGGACGACTTCCTGTCCAAGCCCTTTCGCCCGGAGGTCCTCCGCCAGATTCTTCAGCGCATCCTCAAGGCCGGCCGCTCATCTTCGCCATGAACACGCCCGCCGCCAACTACCGCATTCTCGTCATCGACGACACGCCTTCGATTCACGACGACTTCCGCAAAATCCTCACCCCCGACACCGCTCCGGCTGATAGCGGCGCACTCGTCCACAACCTCGCCGCCGCCATCTTCGGACACACGAACCCCACGCCAGCGCCAGTCCGTTTCGCCATCGACTCCGCCATGCAGGGCGAAGAAGGCCTCGCCCGCGTCATCGACTCCCTTGCGCAATCAAAACCCTACGCCGTAGCTTTCGTCGACATGCGCATCCCTCCCGGCTGGGACGGCCTCGAAACCATCCGGCACATCTGGGCCGCCGATCCCCACGTTCAAATCGTCATTTGCACCGCCTACTCCGACCACAGCTGGTCCACCATCTCCGCCCGCATCGGCTACTCTGACAACCTCCTCATCCTAAAAAAACCCTTCGATCACATCGAAGCCCTCCAACTCGCCCACTCCCTCTCGCGCAAGTGGCAACTCGCCCGCGACAACGACGCCAATCTGCACCGCCTTGACGAACTTATCGCCAGGCGAACCTACCAGCTCAGCGAAGCCGAGGAACGCTTCACAGAAGCCTTCAACGCCAGCCCGCTCGCCCAGGCCATCGTCGATCTGGAAGACACAAAATTTCGCAACATCAACACCGCCTTCGAAAAACAGTTTGGCGTCAACCGCTCCAACCTCGAAACCCTTTCGCCCGCCCAAATTTATCCCGCCCTCGACATCAACAGTCCGGAAAATCTTGTGGGCCATCTCCGCACCGGCCAGCCTATCGACGAACTTCCATTCATCGCCAAAAATGCCCAGGGCCACGAGCGTCACATGCGCTGCTCGGCCCGCGCCATCCCTTTCACCGCCCATGCCTGCGCGGTCATCGTCCTCCGCGACATCACCGAACAACTCGCCACCGAGCACCAGCTCCGCCAGTCGCAAAAACTCGAAGCCGTCGGCCAGCTCACCGCCGGCATCGCCCACGACTTCAACAACCTCCTCACCGTCATCCACAGCTACACCTCCGAACTGCTCGTCGACCACGCCGATCCGCGCACCCGCGAAATGCTCGAACCCGTTCAAACCGCCGCGATGCGCGCCGCCAGTCTCATCCGCCAGCTCCTCATCTTTAGCCGCAAAGAAGTTTACCAGGCCCAGACCATCGACCTTAACGAACTCTTCAAAACCCTTCACTCCCTCCTCCGCCGCCTCATCGGCACCGATATCGATATCGAGTGGATTACCCCCGACAACCTCCCTCTCGTCACCGCTGACGCCGCCAGCTTCGAACAGATCATCGTCAACCTCGTCGTCAACGCCCGCGACGCCATGCCCAACGGCGGCCGCATCCTCATCCAAGCCGCACCCTGCCTGATCGATGCCACCACCGCCTCACGCCAGCCCGACGCCAAACCCGGCCGCTATATCGAAATCAAAATCTCCGATACCGGCGACGGCATCCCGGCCGATATTCTCCCCCGCATTTTCGAACCGTTCTTTACCACCAAGGATGCGGGCAAAGGCACCGGCCTCGGCCTCTCCACCGTCTACTCCATCGTCAAACAACACGGCGGCTGGATCCAAGTGCGTTCCCAACCCAACGCAGGCACCACCTTCACGTTCTACCACCCCGTAACCGCTGACCCGTTGCAAATCGCCGCCCTCGGCCAAGCCAGCCAAAACACCAGCGATCTCAACGTCCGAAATGCCCTCGTGGTCGAAGACGACCCCACCATCCAGGCGATGCTGGCCGCTCTCTTCAACCGCCGCCAAATCAAATTTTCCCTCGCCTCCGACGGCGTCGCCGCTCTCTCCCTCTGGGTCAACAGCCCCGTCGCGTTCGACCTCCTCATCACCGACATCGTTATGCCCAACGGCGTCAGCGGCCTCAGCCTCGCACGCAGCATCCGCGAACAAAACTCCACCCTCAGCGTCATCCTCATGTCTGGCTACAGCGACGCTCACTCCGACCCGAAAAACCTGCAAATCCCCGGCGAACCCCCAAAATTTCTAGACAAACCCTTCACCCC
>Ga0302323_100002693_pt1 | contig 14453 bp, 10 predicted proteins | sample Fen_T0_3_FD_201950 | JGI IMG/M metagenome (GOLD analysis project Ga0302323, IMG submission 201950) | Peat permafrost microbial communities from Stordalen Mire near Abisko, Sweden - Fen_T0_3 | ecosystem: Environmental > Terrestrial > Soil > Wetlands > Permafrost | place: Sweden: Abisko... | reverse complement strand
GCCGATGGCTGCGTAATGTGAAGCGCCGTTCCCGCGTGGGTGGGATACGCGATCAGCTCGGAGCGCGCGCCAGGGATCAACGCCAGCGCGTAGCCGCCATCAGGAGACAGAGCCAGGGCGAGCCCGTCACCCAAGCGCACCGCCGCCGAGCTCGGATCGCGGCGCAAGTAGACCGAATAGCTGGAGCCGCCGCCTTCTCCGATCTCCGTGGAGAGTATCGCCCGGCCATCGTCAGAGAGATCCGCCAGCACCGACGAGTCGAAGACGGAGAGGTCGCGCGTCCCGCCGTCTTCGGGCCGAGAGGCCACGAGCCCGATGCGGCGCGTCTCGCGGGCAATCAGGGCTTCTCCCCGAGGAGAGACGTCGAGCAGCGCCAGCCCGCCCGGAACGTGCGCCAGCGGCCGCGTCGCACCCGAGAGGCTCACTGCCTGCAGAGCGCACAGAACGTTGCGCCGAGATCCAGCGAGCCAGATCTCGCTTCCGCCCGGTCCCCAAGCCAGGCCATTTGTGCTCGTCCAGGCGCCGCCCAGGACACGACTATGGCCTGCGCGATCGACCAGGACGACAGACCCCATGTCGTCCAACGGCATCGGGTGTTCGATCAGAGCGACCTGCTCGCCGTCAGGGGACACGCGCGGGCCCGTGAGCCAGCCCTCGGTCTCGTAGAGGCGAGTGCCAAGCGGGTAGTCGAGCAGACAACGCCCTGAACGGCATTGAACGACGGCCATCTCTCCGTTGGGCGCGTAGTCCGCCCCTCGCACTCCGCCCAGCACTTCGCGCGCAGCGCCACCCGTGGTTGCCGAGACGCTGAGCGTTCCGAGCAGGCGCCCAGGGAGCACGCCGCGCACCTCGGTCGCCAGGGCCATCTCATTCGCGCGCGACGTCGCCAGGATGCTGGCCGACGGTGGGATGGGCAGGAGCAGCGACTCTTGAACGTGCGGATCCTTGCGGTAGAGACGGAACGGTCCTCCGTCCCATGCCGCGGCGTAGGTCAACGTCTCACCGTCGGCTGCGTAGCGACCCGCCCAGGCAGTGCCATGACCGAAAGTGATCTGCTGGAAGACCGGCTGTGGAACGCGGCGCCCCCACAGGAAGACGCCCACCAAGACTCCGCCAGCGACAATGCTCGCGTACAGCCAGTGCCGCCGGCCCAGAGTCGCGCTGACCCGCGGAGCGACAACTTGGCTCCCGTCTCGTGAGCCGAGAGCCTCACGCATGCGCGCCAGATCGAGAGCCAAGTCCCGCGTGGAGTGATAGCGCTGCGCCGCGTCCTTGGCCAGGCAGCGGTCCAGCAGCCAGCGCAGCGGAGACGCGGCCTCGCCCGACAGGGCCGAAGGCATCGCTGGCGATTCCTTGAGCGTCGCTGCCAAGCTGTCCGCGGCGGTCGCCCGGGCAAATGCCCGCTCTCCGCTGATCATCTCGTAAAGAATGGCGCCCAGGGCGAATTGGTCTGAGCGATGATCTGCTGGAGCGCCGCGCACTTGCTCGGGCGACATGTAGCCGACCGTGCCGAGGGCAAGACCCGCTTCTGTCAGAGCGCGCGGCAACCCGCCAACTGTCGCCTCCTCCGCGCTGCCAGCTAGCGGCTGTCGCGCCCTGGCCAAGCCGAAGTCGAGGATCTTGACGTGCCCCTCCGGCGTAACAACGACGTTCTCAGGTTTCAGATCGCGATGCACGATCCCGCGCTCGTGGGCCGCAGCCAAGGCCTCAGCCATCTGCTGGGCCAGCTCCAGCGCGCGCCGCACGGGCAAGCCGCCTTCAGCCAGCAGGTCCCTGAGCGTGCGGCCCTGGACCAGCTCCAGCACCACGTACTGGGCGCCCTGCTCTTCTCCGACGTCGAGGATCGCCACGATGTGCGGATGATTCAACGCCGCGACCGCCTGCGCCTCGGCGCGCAGTCGCGCCCTGGCCTCGGCGTCGGCAGCGCCTCCCGAAGGTAACGTCTTGACCGCGACCTCACGGCCCAGGCGCGTGTCGCGGCAGCGGTACACCTCGCCCATGCCGCCTTTGCCTATGAGATCGAGGATCTCGTAGGGACCGAGCCGCTCGCCCCGCTGTCTCAACGCTCGCCGCCTCCCTTGAGGCCGAGATTCTTCATCAGCCGGTGCAGGTAGTTCGGATGCAGGCCGAGCAGGCGCGCCGCCTCGCTCACGTTGCCGTGCGCCTCAGCCACAGCGCCCTGAATGAGACGACGCTTGGCCGCAGCGACAGCCTCGTGGTAGCGGCTGGGCGGCGATGCCTCGCCCGCGCCGCCCTCGACGAGCGCCTCGGGGAGATCTTCGGGCCTCACGAGCTCGCCGTCCCCGAGCAGAAGCGCACGCTCGATGGCGTTCTGAAGCTCACGCACGTTTCCAGGCCAGTCGTAGCGCACGAGCAGACGACGCGCCTCGGGCGAGATCCCGACCAGCTTGCGGCTGCCACGCCGCGCGGCGCGCTGAGCGAAGTAGCTGGCCAGTAGGTGGATGTCGTCGCGACGCTCGCGCAGCGCCGGCATGGTCAGAGACATCACGTTCAGGCGGTGAAACAGGTCCCGGCGAAACGACCCCTCCCGCACCGCTTGATCGAGGTCGCGGTTCGTCGCAGCCACGATGCGCACGTCGACTTTGAGTGGTCGCGTGCCACCCACGCGCTCGAACTCCTTGGTCTCCACCGCCCGCAGCAGCTTGGCTTGGAGAGACAGGGCCAGCTCGCCCACCTCGTCCAAGAACAGCGTGCCGCCTTCCGCCACCTCGATGCGTCCAGGCTTGCGTTGCACGGCGCCAGTGAACGCGCCGCGTTCGTAGCCGAATAGGTCGCTTTCGAGCAGAGCCTCGCTCAATGCCGCGCAGTTGACCGCCACAAAAGGGCGCCCGGCCCGCGGGCTGTTGCGGTGGATCGCGCGGGCCATCAGCTCCTTGCCCGTGCCACTCTCGCCGAGCAGCAGCACCGTCGCATCGCTGGGTGCGACCTTGCCGACCAGCTCGATCACTCGCTTGAGCGCCGCGCTTTCGCCCACCATCTCGTGCTCGACCTGGAACTCGCTCTCGAGACGCTGGCGCTCGCCCTCCAGCCACTCGAGATGGCGAACATTCTCGAGCGCGCCAGCGGCCACGCTGGCCAGCGCCGCGAGCAGATGGGCCTGCGGCTCGTCGAGCTCGCCTGCGGCCTCGCATTGCAGGACGCCACGCGGCTGGCCGGCTGCTACGACGGGCGCCGTCACGAACGCAACGCGAGTGACGCCGGTGGCCTGCGGCTCGCCGCGCAGAATCGCACGACCAGACTTGAGCGCTTCGCGGGCGACGTCGGCGTCAATCTCGACGGCCCTTGAGGTGCTGTCGCCGCGCTCGCGGCTAATGCCCTCAGCGAGCTCGCCAGCCTCGTCGGTCAGGACTAACGCAGCCCTCGTGAGCGGCGCGAGCGCGAATGCTTGATCCAGCAGGCACTCGCACCAATCGTTCAATCGTCGAACAGAGTGCAAGGCGCGCGTCGCTGTCAGCAGCCCGTCGAGGCCCTTGGCCAGCGCAGAGGCCAGCGCCGAAGAAGCCGCGCGACCGGAAGCCAGGAGCAGGGCCTCGTCCGGCGGGAGCGCCGCAATCGCGACCGTAGAAGCGCAACGCGACCGCCCTGGCATCTCGGCCGCCGGCGACAAGACCTGTGCGCTCTCGGCAGCGAGCGCGAACAGAAACAGCGAGCTGCCGATCTGAATCCGGTCCCCATCCCGCAACAGCCGGTCGTGGACCGGGACGTTGTTGACGAACGTCCCGTTCAGGCTCTCCAGGTCGGCGATGTGGAATCCACCCTCCGATTCCTGGCGGATCAGCGAGTGCCGTCGCGACACCGACACATCGCCGACGGCGATGCGATTGGCCGTGTCACGGCCGATGCCCAGCGGGCGTTCATCGACCGGAAACACCTGTCCCTTGAGCGGGCCCGCGATCGCATAGAGTGCTGCGCCCATACCAGTCACGAGGTCTCGAGTCGCGACAAGACTACGCTGCCTGCACGCTGGGGGTCAACGAACAGCGCGACAGCGAGTCCTCGTCGAGTCCTGTACCAACCATTCGGTGAGCGCCTCTATCCGTTTGGATAGAGCGGTGCCGGGGCACGAAAGGCTCGCTTCGCCCTGACCGCGGCGCACACACCGCCTAGATCCCTTGCCCGCAACCACTTGGCCCTGTCTCGGAGGGCGCGGCCTGGGCCACGCCGCGAGTGGCAGCGAACCTGCAATGTAGTGGCCGCGAGGAGGAGGAGGAAGCCATGTCGAGGAGGTCTCCATGCGACGAGTAGGTACTGCCCTTGCTTGCACGCTGGCCATCGGGAGCGCGTCGTGCGCCTGGCACCAGGTGATCGATCCGCGCCTCCACGAACGCAGCGCGATTCCGCCTTTCAGCCAAGGGCATAGCGCGCAGGCTCTCAAGGTCCACATGCTGAGCGGAAGCCTGTTCATGCTGAGGCCGTGGAAGCTCACCGACAACGGCGATTTCCTTGTCGGCAGAGGCCAGAAGTTCGACGCGCAGCGCGCGCCCGCCGGTGAGGGGGAGTTCTGGATCGCTGTCAACGACATCGCGCTGGCCGAGAGCAGCGACAACGCTACGGCAGGTATGGGGGGCGCCAGCGGCCTGGCGTTTCTGGCCACCACGTTCGGAGCCCTTGCGACGGTCTGCGCCCTTGATCCAAAGGCATGCTTCGGCTCCTGCCCCACCTTCTACGTGAACGGTCACACCGGCGCGCCTGACGCCGAGGGTTTCTCGCAGAGCATCGCCCGCGTGCTCGAGGCGCGCGACGTCGACGCGCTGCCGAGCGTCCACCCCAGGGACGGACGCCTGTCTGTCCTCATGCGCAACGAAGCCCTTGAAACCCACGCCGTGCGGCGCTTGCGTTTGCTCGCTGCTACTCGGCCGATTGGCAGCCAAGTGCTGGCAACGCCGGACGGCCGGTTCTTCCTGAGCAGCGCGTTGGCCGAGCCGCTGGCCTGCCACGCGGCCGAGGGCGACTGCCGGCCGGCCGTGCTGGCGCGTGATCGCAACGAGCGCACAAGCCCTGCGAATCCGGACGACCTTGCCGCTCGCGAGACGATCGACTTGGTCTTCCCGGATGCGCCGCCGCGTGCAGGAATCGTCATAGCCGCTCGGCAGACACTGCTCACCACGTTCGTCTTCTACCAGACCCTGGCCTATCTCGGATCGCACGCAGGCGATTGGCTCGCGGCGCTCGAGCGCGGAGGGCCGGCCGCGGGGAACGCCGCGATGGCCCTGGCGCATCGACTCGGGGGCATCGAGGTCCACGTCGAGCAGGCGGACGGCACGTGGTGTCGGGCCGGCTCGTATGACGAGGCCGGCCCGATCGCCGGGGACCTCCAGGTCATTCCGATCGAGCGCTGCGCGCTGACGTCTGGCGCGCCAACGCATGTGCGGCTGCGTTTGACCCAGGGTCACTGGCGATTGGATTGGGTGGCCCTGGCGCAACTCGATGCCTCAATGACGCCGAGTGTGCACGAGCCTGAGCTCGTTGAGCGGGATGGTCGCCCTCAAGCGGAAGCGCTCGCCTCTTTGCGCGGCGAGGGCCGGCGGCTCATAACCCAGCCAGGCGACAGCTACCTGATCCACTTCCGGCTGCCCAAACCCGAGGCGTCGGAGGCATTGGAGGTCTTTCTCGAATCCGAAGGCTTCTACTACGAATGGATGCGTCAAGAGTGGCTGCGCGATGAGGACGCTGAGATGGCCCGCCTCATGTTCGCCAATCCTGACGAAGCGCTACGTCGCCTGGCGCCGGAGTTCAAGGCCCGGGAGGCGCACGCTGAGGAAGTCTTCTGGAAGAGCCGCGTAGGGAGGTAACGCCATGCGACACGCAACCAGACTCGTCGTTTCTCTCGTCGTGACGACAATTGCCTCGGGCTGCGCTCTCACGGTCCAGAAACCCGTGGCCTACGGCCGCGAGGTGCGCGTCCGCACCCTCGGCCCCAGCAGGGCTCCCGAAGCCCCGGGCGACTTGCCCTCCGTCGACCAAGACGGCTCGGAGGTTCGGGGCGAGCTGATTTCCGTCGACAAAGAGAAGATCACCGTGCTCGACCGAGCCCAGGCCGTGCGGGAAATCCCCAAACAGACCGTGCGCGACGTGTCGGTGCAGCGGCACCGCTTCGGCGCTGGAAAGGGACTGCTGTGGACGCTTGCAGGTGGACTCGTGACAGGCAGCGCCTTGGCAGTGTCCTGCGGCAGCGTGGGCAGTAACAGCCGCAATGGCTTTTGCGGGAGCGTGTTCACAGGAACGATGGCGCTGTGGGGCATCATCGGCGGCATCTCTAGCGTCGCGCTCGACTCGTCTACGCACTGGCGCGCGATTCCTGGCGACGACCTGCGGCCATTCGCGCGCTTTCCGCAAGGACTTCCTCAGGGCTGCGATGCGGCCGCGCTTTTGACCCGACCGCGGGCCACTGCGACGCCGAGCGCAACGCCCTGCCCGGCCCTGGCCCCTGGCGAGCCGGCGGCGCTACAATAGCCCTGTCTGTCGCCGGCTCTCGCCCTGCGCAGGGCACGCGATCCGGGCCGCGTCTCAGGCGCTCGACAGGATGACGTCGCGATGGGCCTCCACACGAGCCCCGTCGCCAATCGGAAAGGAAACGGGCAATGAACGAGCGGCTTCAGCGCCTCTTGCGCCCACTCGCGCTTCTGCTGGGCGTGCTCCTCCCTGGCACGATCTCAGCGCAGACCACAATCACGATCCTGCACGTAGGCGACAGCCATTCGCACCTCGATGCGTTTGGCCGCAGAGACATGCGCCTCAAAGGTCATCTTGGCGGCATCGCCAAGGTCGCGACCATCGTGGCCGAGACGCGCGCCAGCGAGCCCAACACGCTGTTCCTCCACGCAGGCGACGCCTTTCAGGGCGACCTCTTGTTCAACGCCTACTTCGGCGTACCTGAGCTGACGCTTCTGAATCAGCTCGGCCTCGACGCCATGGTCGTGGGCAACCACGAGCTCGACCTGGGTCCGGGCGTGTTGGACATGGCGCTGTCGCAAGCCGGAGACGTCCCCTTGGTCTCAGCCAACCTGGACTTCAGCGCTTGCACGCTCGAGACCTGCGGCGATCTCAGCACTCGCATCCTGCCGAGTCGGATCAAGGACGTGGGCGGCGTCAAGATCGGCATCTTCGGCCTGACCGTGCCTGGCGACCCGCTCGCTCAGCCGGCCCCGATCGTCATCCGCGACGACGTCGCGACGGTCACGGCCGAGACCGTCGCTGGGCTGCGTGCGGCAGGCGCCCAGGTTGTGATCGGGCTCTCGCACCTCGGGATCGACTACGCGCAAGTCATTGCGGCCAACGTGCCGGGCATCGACTTCATCGTCAGCGGCCATGATCACCGGCTGACCAGCGAGCCCATCGCGGTCGCCAGCCCTGACGGCAAGACCACGCTGATCGTGGCAGCTGGCGCGTTCTACGAGAACGTCGGCCGGCTGCGCTTCACTGTGGACAGCGGCCAGGTGCGCTTCGTGGACTACGCGTCCATCGCCATGGACAAGACCGTGCCAGAGGCGCCTGCCGTGCAGGCTGCCGTGGACACGCTCAAGGCCGGCGTCACGCAGCAGTACGGCAACGTGTACGGACGCGCTGTGGCCTGGGCGACACACGCGGTGGCCGACACCTACGACGCTGAGCGCGAGGCGCGGGACACCGGCATGGGCAACCTGATCAGCGATGCCTTCCGCTTCCACACGCGCACTGACATCGCGCTCACGACGTCTGGACTCATCTCGGAGGGCCTGGCGTCCGGGCCGCTCGTCGGCGCCGACGTCTTCCGCACGGTGAGCTACGGTTATGACGCGGCCACTGGCCTGGGCTTCAGAATGGTGACGTTCCGCATCTCGGGCGCTGAGCTGCTGCGCAGCCTTTCGACCTGCCTCGCAGCGGTCGGCCTGACCAACGCCTACGACGTGCAAGGCTCTGGCCTGAGCTTTGCCTACGACTCGCGGCAGCCGGTCGAGCGGCGACTGCTGGTCGACTCGGTCACGATCCACGGCCGACACGTCGACCCCAGCCGGCTCTACACCGTGACCTCGGACCAGGCAGTGGTGGTGATGCTCCCGAACATGGGCATCGCGATCCAGGACGTGCAAGTGCTGGCCGAGACCGAATACGAGGTGGTGCACGACTTCGTCAGACGGCTGGGGATCGTCTCCTACGGCTCTCAGGGCCGCGTACGCGATATCGCCGCGCAGCGCGGACCTCGCACGTCGGCCGGTGCAACCGTGCCCTAGCTCGCGTCGTCGCGCAGGATGCGCTCGACGGCCTGCAGCAGGTCCTCGGCGATCAGGTCTGGCTGGCGCTGCCAGCTCGCGCCGAAGTGCTCGATCTCCCCGCGGCCGTAACCTGTCTTCACGAACGCGCCACGCGCGCCGACGATCCAAGCCAGCTTCACGTCCGAGTAGCGGTCGCCGATCATCCACGACCGCGCAAGGTCGATGTCCAGCTCCTTGGCGGCGCGCAGCAGCAGCCCTGGCCGAGGCTTGCGGCAATCGCAGTCCTGCCGGTAAGGCGGCTCGCCCACGGTTGGATGGTGCGGGCAGTAGTAGATCCCGTCGAGCTTCGCGTCGCCGTCGGCCAGCGTGCGCGCGAGGTGCGCGTGCACCTCCGTGACCAGCGATTCCGGGAAATACCCGCGCGCCACGCCGGCCTGGTTCGTGACCAGCACTGCCAGGCGGCCAGAGCGATTGATCCAGCGCACCACGTCCACCGCAAAGGGGAAGATGCGGAAGCGGGAGAGGTGATTGACGTAGCCCACCTCGTCGCACAGCGTGCCGTCGCGGTCCATGAAGATGGCAGGCTTCAACGCGTGCTCCCTTCCGCTCCTGTGGCTCCCAGGAGATCCTCGCACGTCGCGAGCACGCGCGCCACGCTGACGGCGGTCATGCAGCGATGGTCAATGGGACACTCGCGCAGCTTGCAGGGCGCACACTCGGCCTCTTCTCTCACCACGCGACAGTCGCGTCCGCGCGGCGCAGTCTCGCGCCAGTCGGTTGGCCCAAACACGGCCACCACCGGCACGCCCAGAGCAGCGGCCACGTGCATCGGCCCAGAGTCATTGGTGACCAGCAGGCGCAGATTGGCCAGCACGCCGATCAGCTCAGAGAGCGACGTCTCTCCGCACAGGACTCGTGCGGGACGCCGCATGGCTTGGGCGATCGTGTCGGCCAACGGGCGTTCAGCAGCGCTGCCGACAATGACCACGTGCGCTCCACGACGTTCGGCCAAGGCATCGGCCACGGCCGCATAGCGCTCCGGCAACCAGCGCTTGGCTGAGCCAAAAGCAGCGCCAGGGTTGAGACCGATCCACTCCCCAGTCCTGCCCAGCAGTGCCTGGCCGCGGTCGCGCCACTCTGCCGGGCAGGCCAGCGACAAATCCAGATCGGCAGAGACGACCAGCCCCAGCCCTGCCAAGAGCGCGCGGTAGAAGTAGGCCTCGCTCACGCCCCGCACTCCCTGCCGGACCTGGGCACGTCGCGTGAGCAGCAGGCTGCGGCCGTCGCGCGCATAGCCCCAGCGCTCCGGAATTCCGGCGCGCCAGACTTGCAGCGCTGAGCCGAACGAGTTCGGCAGGAGCAGGGCTGCGTCGAAGCCGCGCGACACAGCAACGCCCTCGCCGAAGGAAGGACAAAGGCGCACGCCGTCGATCTCGCGCACCGCACGGTAGACGTCAGCCACCGAGGGCCGCGCCAGGACTTCGATGCGCGCGCTCGGGAAGTTGCGGCGCAGGTCGCGCACCGCGCCCAGCGACAGCATCACGTCGCCCAGCCAATTGGGCGAGCGAATGAGAATGCGGGACGGCTCTTTCATTGCCTCGTTTCGCCCGCTGTCGGCTGAGTCTTCCATCTGCGGTGGATCCACAGCCACTGCTCCGGCGTCTCGCGTACCCAGCCCTCGATCCTCTTTGTCAGCGCCTGAGTCACGGCCGCAATGTCGGCCTCGCGGTTGCCCGTGGCGGTCCAGTCGAGCGGCGGGCCATACGTCAGGCGGTAGTGCCCATTTGGCAGCAGCTCGGTGCGCGCTGGCATGAGCACGCAGCCGGTCTTGCGCGCCACAGCAGCCGCGACAGTGGTGGTCGCTGCCGGCCGGCCGAAGAACTCGACAAAGATCCCGTCCTTCTCCTGCACGTTCTGGTCAATGAGCACGGCCACGCCTCGGCCGGCCCGCACCATCCGCAACACCTGCGCCAACGCGTGGCGCTTGAAGAGCACGGTGTTGCCGCTGCGGCGCCTGAAGGCGCACAGCCGCTCGTCCAGCGCCGGATTGTCGAGCGGGCGAGCCACCACGCCGATGGGCTCGTGGCGCCAGGCATGGTCGATGGCAGGGATCTCCCAGTTGCCAAGGTGGGCCGTAATAAAGAGGATGCCCCGGCCTGCGGCATAGGCCGCCTCCACGCGCTCGCTGCCCTCCCGCTCCACGATCGACAGCAGCCGGCTGCGCCTCTGGCGCGACATCCACAGAATGTCGAGCAGCACAGCGCCGAAGTGGGCATAGACCGCTCGCGCGGTGCGTTCGACCCGCGACTCGTCCCACTCAGGGAACGCGCGGCGCAGACTGTCCATGGCGATCTCGCGGTGCCGGCGGTCGAGAGTGCCCCACAGCCAGCCCAGCCCGCGGCCGAAGCGGAGCATGATCCATCGCGGCAACACGCCCACCGCGACCGTCACGACGGACGCTAGCCCGCTCTCCAAGGCGTGACGCGTGCGTCTGTTCACGGCTCCGCTCTCCTCTGCGCCTTGGCCAACACCAGGCGCCGGAACTCGTCCGCCGGCTCCACCATGACTGAGATCTTAAGGATGAGCAGCGGAAGATCCAAGTCCATCGACGGAAGCCGCACAGCGTCTTTGGCTGTTGTCACGAGGGCATCGGCGCCGCACGCACGCGCCTGTCTCACCAGCGCTCCCATCTCGTCCGCCGAGTAGGCGTGGTGATCGCGAAAGAGACTCTGACCCGCGCACTCCGGCACCTTCGCGGTCAGATCACTCAAGAAGCGCTCCGGTCGGGCGATTCCGCAAAACGCAAAGGGACGGGCCGGCGCTGCCTGCGGCTGTCCTTTCTCGTCGAAGAGGCCCAGCACTTGGCGGTTGAGAGCAAACACCCGCAGATCGCCGAAGCGTTGCCGGACCCGCTGCACGCACTGCTCTCCGCCAGACACGAGCAGAGCCTGGGCGTGGCGGAGCGCGCTGCTGAACTCGCGCAGCCGGCCAGCCGGCAGCGGCCAATCGTCCAGATCCTCTGGCGCCACCAAGACTAGGTCGAGATCACGCGCCAAGCGCAGGTGCTGAAAGCCGTCGTCCAGCACATGCACGCGCGCACCGAGACGCCACTCCACGATGAGGCCGACGCGATCACGACAAGGGCCCACGGCCACGACAACGCCAGGCAGGTCGCGCGCCAGCATGACTGGCTCGTCGCCTGCCAACGCAGCATCGGCCGACACGCGCTCGCCGTCAGAGACGATCAGCGCCTCGCCGTCAAAGGAACCGCGATAGCCGCGGCTGAGGATCGCGACCGGGTGGCCAGCTTCGCGCAGCAAGCGAGCGATAGCGGCCACCACCGGCGTCTTGCCGCTGCCGCCGACGCTCAGGTTGCCGACGCTGATCACCGGGCCAGCCAGGCGCGCCTGGTGCAGCAGCCCGCTGCGGTACGCTGCACGGCGCAGCCAGCCAGCTGCGCCATAGGCAGCGCTGAACGGCGCCAACGGCCAACGCGCGACCGCGTTCCGCGAGATCACGGCAGCAAGCTCGCCAGTGCGGCGACTGTCTGGTCGACAGCCCCAAGATTCCGCTTGACGATCGCCCGTGCGCGCTGGCCGATCGCCTCACGCCGAGCGCTGTCACCTAGCAGGCCAATGATCGCGCCTGCCAGGTCCGCTGGCGACGCGACCTGAACCAGGGCCTCTTCGGCCAGGAAATCGTTGGCAATCTCCCGGAAGTTCTCCATGTGCGGCCCGACCACGACCGCTTTTCCAGCAACCGCGGCCTCGAGCACGTTGTGGCCACCCTTTGGCACCAGGCTGCCGCCGACAAAGACCACGTCTGCGACCGCGTAGAGCGAGGCCAGCTCGCCGATCGTGTCGAGCACCAAGACGTCGCCAGAGCGCCAGCCGTCAGCGCCGAGCGCCGTGCGCCGCACGCAGCCGAAGCCGGAATAAGCGACGATCGCAGCAGCAGCGTCGAAACGCTCCGGGTGCCGCGGTGCGATGACCAGGCGCGCCGCCGGATAATTCGCGCGCACGCGCCCAAATGCTGCCAGAACGTGCTCCTCTTCGCCGTCAACCGTGCTGCCAGCCACCCACAGCGGATGGCCGTTCACGCGCAGCAGCGCCTCGGTCTCAGGGCTGGGCCGGCCGTCGCCCAGGCCGTCGTACTTGAGATTGCCGGCAACGCGCACGCGTTCTACCGGCGCGCCGATCTCGCGTGCGCGCGCTGCGTGGGTCTCAGCCTGCATGAGGAACAGATCGACCTGCGCAAGCGTGGGCGCGAGAAGCCGGCGCACGCGTCGGTAGCGCGGAAACGAGCGCGGCGAGATGCGACCGTTGACCACCGCGATGCGCGTCCCGAGGCCATGCGCCTGCGCGATCAGGTTCGGCCACAGCTCGGTCTCCATCAGCACGAGCAGCGCCGGATTGACCGCCTCGAGCGTGCGACGTACGGCACCCGGCGTGTCAAAGGGAGCGTAGAAAACGCCGTCAGCGGCAGGCAGACCGCGGAACGCCAACTCCTGACCCGCCACCGTGGTCGTCGAGACCAGCACCGGGAGCGCCGGGAAGCGCGCCTTCAGCTTGGCCAGCAACGGCCGGGCAGCCAGGACCTCTCCCACTGACACAGCGTGGATCCAGATCGTGCGCGCCCGCTGCGGGTTGAGGCTGGCTGGCAGCCGCCCACTGCGCGCGCGCCAGCCAGCGTAGGCCCGACCACGCACGAAGCGCCGATAGGCAAAGTGCGGAAGCGCCAGCACAAAGGCGACGACTAGCCCGAGGTTGTATAGAAGAAGATGCACTCGCCCGCTCGTTCCGCGGGGAGTATAAGGCGTGCTGAGCAGCAGCACCAACCCCGAGCCTGCCCGCACAGCGTTCTCCAGCCGGGCGCGTTCGGAGGCGTTCGGACCTCCCCTGGCACCTCGCCAGTGCATGCTCGACACTGCCGTTGGTTGCGCCGGGCGTCTCTCCCCGCCTCGTCGCCGCAGAGAAAGAGGTTGGACATGGACTGCCTATCGCCACCTGTTTCCACTCCCCCACGTTTGCTCGACCGCGTGCGCCAAGCGATCCGCACGCGCCACTACAGCCCGCGCACCGAAAGGGCCTACGTCGGCTGGATCAAGCGCTACATCTTCTTCTATGACGCCAAGCGCCACCCGGACACCATGGGCGCGCCTGAGGTGATCTCCTTTCTCTCCCACCTCGCCATGAGCGAACGTGTCAGCGCCTCCACACAGAACCAGGCCTTCAGCGCGCTCCTGTTTCTCTATCGCGAGGTCCTCGGCATCGAGCTCCAGGCCCTTGCGACCACGCCACGCGCCAAGCCATCGGTGCACGTGCCAGTTGTCCTTTCCCGTGACGAGGTCCAGGCCGTTCTCCGTCAGATGAGCGGCACGCCATGGCTCATGGCCTCCCTGATGTACGCGTCCGGTCTGCGCCTGCTCGAATGTGCGCGTCTGCGCGTCAAAGACATCGACTTCCACCGCCGCGAGATCACCGTGCGAGACGGCAAAGGCCGCAAGGACCGCCGCACAGTTCTGCCGGACGCGCTCACTGCCCCGCTGCATGCGCACCTCGAGCGCATACGGGCTCAACACTCCGTCGACCTAACGCGTGGAGGCGGCAGTGTCGCGCTACCAGGCGCGCTCGAACGCAAGTGGCCTCGCGCCGCCTGGGAATGGGGCTGGCAGTGGGTCTTCCCAGCCACCCGACCCTACTTCGAGCCGGTCCTGAGAGCACCGCGCCGTCACCATCTTCACGAAACCGTGCTCCAGCGCGCTTTCGCGCTTGCGGTGCGCTCCGCTGGCCTGGTGAAGCGAGCCACGTGCCACACACTACGCCACTCGTTTGCCACGCACCTCCTGGAGACCGGCTACGACATCCGCACTGTCCAGGAGCTCCTGGGCCATCGCGACGTGTCGACGACCATGATCTACACCCACGTCCTCAAGCGCGGCGGGTTTGCGGTTCGGAGCCCCCTGGACTTTGCCAACGGCACCTGAGGCCTAGATGACTATTCGCGGCCACTATTGGATTAGCCTGCGAGACAGGCAGATAGGCTCATCCCCACCGCACGGAAGGGCGAGCAGCATGTCGTGCGTTTATGGGGACTTGCGGCAGCTGCCACCATCCCGACCGCCACTTCACCCTACTCGTCTCGCTTCGATATCAGTTATTCTAGGTCTGTCTACTAAGCGTTCTGCATACGGGAGCGTGTCCCGGGGATGACTCAAATATGCGCCGCCGAGAAAGCGAA
>Ga0302323_100002690_pt1 | contig 14459 bp, 15 predicted proteins | sample Fen_T0_3_FD_201950 | JGI IMG/M metagenome (GOLD analysis project Ga0302323, IMG submission 201950) | Peat permafrost microbial communities from Stordalen Mire near Abisko, Sweden - Fen_T0_3 | ecosystem: Environmental > Terrestrial > Soil > Wetlands > Permafrost | place: Sweden: Abisko... | reverse complement strand
GATGGACCGGCAACAAGCACTCTTGTGAAAACCATCACCATGTCAGAAATCTGGCCTGTTTACAAGTTTCCAAAGGCTCTAATAACGGATTCAACGCCGCTTTGGTTTTCAGGAGGCAGCTTCAACTTTTCAGAAAGCAATCGCCTACTGATGCACGACACTCGCTGGGGCAACTCTGTTCGCATCAGTTTGAGCGACGGTGCCGTGTCTAAGCAGTAGCGGGTGAGAGATCGCCATGTCGTAGGTAATCCGGGAAGCAGGCGACTGGCGCTGGAGCAGCTTCCGGCATTATGCTTTCCGTGAAATGGGAGTGGTGGAGATTGAATCGGAGTGGACGGCGAGAGATCGTGAGTTGGCGGAGCGGCCCGAATATTGCTGCGCCCAGGTTAGAGTCCAAAAGAAGGACGCGAACCTGCGGCACCCGGCTCACCAGAAGGTGCCCCGGTAACAGAGACGGAAGTTTCGAAACAATAGGGGCGACTCATGATATCTAAGCATACTCTCGCTATTCCACTTTTAGTGTTTGCAGGGATAGGTGCTTGGTCACAGACAACCGCAACGGTCCAGAGTGGTCAGATGATGACATTTAGGGAACTCTTAACTATTCGAAGCATTCAGCTCACTGAACCCTCTCTCATTGCAGCCCTCCAAAATCCGGATTCCCAAGTAAGGGCGTGGTCGTAAACCCGGCGGGGATTTGGCAGGCCAATTGCTTATAGGGTTTTCATTGCAGTGCAGCAATTTAAGGCCGTCTCGCTGGTCGCATTCTCCAAAGCGTTGCGACTTCGACAGTGTGTGCGATTCGGGAGCAACATGCAATTTGTTCTGCCAAATGGTACTACGCCGACGCCTACCCGCGAAGCGGGTTTAGTACAAATCTCCATCTCGCACGTAATCTCCTGTTCCCGTTTCGGGATTACATGTGAGTTGGCCTGTTATCAATAGGTAATCCTGCTCTCCGAGGATCAGGGTAAGATTTCTTGCATGGGCCTACTCCGCCCCAACGCGCCGCGAACTGATAAACAATGTCGATTTGACCGAACGGCAATTGCCGTTCTGTGTTGTTTGGGAATCGCCCTTGGCTTGTACGAGGCGTATGCGTGCTCCAAGATCGCTTACGGCTACGTTGCTGGTTACAGTTTCGTGGAAGCGTGGCTTCTGGCACTCTTGCTCGCGTTAGGCGGTTTGCCACTCTCCATATATTGGAGAACACGCTGGATAGGTGCAGGTCTCGTCTGTGCGGGGCTACTAAGCTGTGCTGCCTTTTACGGGGGCATAGGCCTTTTGGCCAGATTTGACCGCGTCGCATGGAAACACGAACGACCAATGATAGCGTTCGGGCCTGGTGAGACCGCATCAGCAGTTATCTATTTCTGTCCGAGCACGACAAGTGAACAAATAGAGAGCTTCACAGAAGAAGTGCTGGAAGAGGACGCGAAACCGCGCCACTCGGGCCGAGATTTCCCGGTGTTCGTAGGCAGCTACTTTCGCCTGGCACCGACCCAAGCAAACGGGCACGATGCTGTTGCGCTGACATTCCGTCCATCGGCAAGGCAGGAAGCTGCTGCGGGATACTTGACGAGGATTGAATCTGATGTGAGGGTCGCTAAAGTCTTCAAGGACGTGGCACCGACCGCAATTCACCTCGAAAACACACGCTCTGTGAATGATCGTTGTCGATAAATCGCCAACTCGTAGGTAATCAGCGGCACCGACGTCCCGCCGGATAGGCTACGCAATGGCCTGTTCCCAACAGTTGACCTCTGCGGGATAATCAGAGCATGGGACTGGACAGCGTCGAACTGGTCATGGCAATCGAGGAGAAGTTTGGGATCACCATTCCCGACGAAGAAGCTTGTTCGATATACACGGTGGGCGAAATGCACCAAAGCGTGATGAACAAGGTGAAAATGTCAAACACATCTTCGTGCATGACCCAGAGAGCTTTTCATCTGCTCCGTCGAAATGTATTAAGCCAGTTTGGAATCTCGCGCAGCAGCTTCACTCCGAATACCGAGCTAGAGGCAGTTATCCCGAAAGCGGAACGACGCGAGCAATGGCTGAAACTCCAACACAGCGTAGGGGCTGTTCGGTGGCCCGCGCTATCTCTTTCCGGGATTGCTGGGGTCGTACTAATCACAAGCATCCTCGTGATACCGCTGTTCGTTGCGTGGTACTGCACTGCAAGGCTGGGCTGGAGTGTCGGGCTTAGTGGAGTTCTCCTCATCCCCGCGATGGCGAGTTTGATGTTCGTCAGTCGATATTTCGTTCGACCATTCGAGACGGAATTCCCCGCAGGTATGACGCAAGTCAGGGACTTGGCTTACGCCCTTGTAGCCGATAATCCTCAGCTCTTCGGCTCGGAGCCGCCGACTTGGACAGACGAGGAAGTCTGGTCGCTGCTGTGCTCAGTCATTAAGACCCAAACTGGCGCGACTCAGTTCACCAAAGACTCGCGTTTTGTAGCCGACCTCGGAATTGACTGAGTGGGAAACGCATTACTGTTGAAAAATCGCCATCTCGCACGTAATCCGCTGCCGTTTCCCCGTTTCGGGATGGGCTACGATATGGCCTGTTTGCCCTCGTACAAGTTGAGCTGTTATAGCTGTTATCTTCGCGCCGCGATGAGCGCCATTACATCGTTTTCCAACTCACTCCACTCACGAAACTACTTTCCCTCGACGCCAACGTCTGAGATCTCGACCTTGCCAACTGGTACTCTTGATAAGGCGAGTCTCTTGCGACAATTGACTTCTGTGAGGAGTCAGCAGCGGCTTCGCAGAGATATCCATCAAAGGAAAGACCATTGGATCAGTCCGCTGTACTACCCCTGTCCCCAGTCTCAAATAGACCGAAATGGCGACTGGTTGTCGCCTTAGGAGCCGTTAGCTTCTCCGCTTTGTTGCTAGAGTTGTCGTTAACGCGTCTATTCTCCGTGGTGCTGTTCTACCACTTCGCTTTCCTGGCGGTGTCGTTGGCCCTGCTGGGATTGGGTGCGGGCGGCGTGTTTGCTCATCTTCGTCACCAGCGTCTTGCTGCAATTCCGACGGAACGCCTTTGCTCACCTCTCAGCCTGGTGAACGCGATCGCCGTTCTGATCGGGCTGATGATCGTGCTGCGCCTGCCGGTATCTCTGATTCTGAGTGTGGGGAACCTGGCAAGGTTAACTGCGATTTACGTGATTTGCGCGATTCCTTTTTTCATGACTGGCATCATTTTCTCCACTGCATTCGCACGTAACGCCGAGCAGATTGGAAAGCTTTATGCCGCCGACCTCGCCGGAGGTGCGATGGCATGTCTGCTTTTGGTTCCGGCATTGGATTTGTTGGGCGCACCGAGTGCGGTAATTCTTTCGGCCCTCGTCATGTTGCTGGCCGCCTGGTTCTGGACTCCTGGCCGGAAGTGGATTGGGTTCCTCGCCTTGGGTGTTGCTGTTTTGATGGTCGTAAATGTGCGGACCGGTTGGATTGACGTGATTTACGCCAAAGGCCACCGGCTCAGCAAACCGGAATATGCACGCTGGAACGCAATCTCGCGGATACAGGTGGACAGCAGCAGTGTGCCTGATGACATCGAGCAAGTCGACAACCGCGCCCCCGTCAAGGCGATTGCGATTGATGCCGACGCCAACACTTTCGTCATGAGTGCGAACCCGCACGCCTGGTCCGCCGATTATGAAAAGACACTCATGTCCCGAGCACCTAGCGTAGTGAATGTATTGCGGCCTCATGGCAAGTTTGCGATTATCGGGCCGGGCGGAGGGGTCGATGTCTTGCGGGCGGTCGCAAACGGAAGCCCAAGCGTCACCGGCATCGAGATCAACCCGATCATTGCCGATGATCTGATGCGTTCCAGATTCGCGGACTACTCGCACAATCTCTACAGCATTCCTGAAGTGCAGATTCATGTGCGCGATGGCCGCTCATTCATTCGAGGCAGTCGCGATTCGTATGACGTCGTGCAAATGACGCTTGTGGATACATGGGCGTCAACGGCAGCCGGGGCCTTCGCCCTGAGCGAGAATAACCTCTACACCAAAGAGGCGTTTCGTGAGTACTTCGAGCACTTGAATCCGGATGGGATGTTGGCGGTTACCCGATGGGAGTTTCGGCAGCCTCGAGAGGCTTTGCGCGTGGTTTCGGAGGCAATGGCGGCGTTACGCGAGCAGGGCGTAACGGATTTTCGCCGACACTTGGTTGTTGTTAGCGATGGTGAATTGAACCGCGACGGCAGACCTGTAACGGTACTGGTTAAACGGTCGGAGTTTACCCGCGAAGAGGAAGAGAAGATTCAGGCGCATCTGCAAAGTCATCCCAACTTAGTACCCATCTATCTCCCAACTGAAAACGAGGCGGAGCTGCAGCGCGCTGGGAGTCGAGAGTTTCATGCTCTGATCGCTGGGGGCGATCCGGCCGCTTTCTCGGCGGGATACGAGTTCAATGTTGCTCCCGTCACTGACAATCAGCCCTTTTTCTTTTTCACTCTGAAACTCTCCAACATCTTTCATCCCGCCCGTGCAGGGAAAGGTATGGATTGGAAAGTGAACATGGGAGTGCTCGTGCTGTTCGCGCTCCTGGCGATCTCGGCACTGGCGGTGCTGGGTTTCCTTATCGTTCCGCTTGCCCTGGCGGGTGGAGCACGCGATATCGAGAAGCTGCCGCTTTTGTACTTCGTGGCCATCGGCTTGGGCTACATTCTCATTGAAATGGTGCTTATCCAGCGGTTTGTGCTGTTTCTAGGGCATCCAACATACGCGATCACGGTGGTTGTCTTTTTGATGCTCCTGGCCAGTGGCCTGGGTAGTCTAACGTCTCAATCATGGATGAAAACAGAGTCGCGCTGGAAAGCAGTGATTATCGCTATCGTGGCGGTCAGCTCTGCTTACTGCTTCGTTCTTCCGTTTTTGCTCACGCCGCTGGTGGGCTTGGTTACGGCTGCCAAGCTGATGCTGAGTGCGGTGTTGATTGGCCCCCTGGCGTTCCTTATGGGGATGCCGTTTCCCACCGGATTGCGGGCGCTGGCGCGGATGCCTGGAGGCAGCGTGGAGTGGGCATGGGCACTGAATGCGGCAGCCAGCGTCCTGGGGTCAACTCTTGCCATCGTTATCGCACTGCAGTTTGGATTGACGGCGGTCCTCGTGACTGCCGCCGCGATTTACGCGGTCAGTGCCGTGCTCAGTTCATCTTTGAAATTGCGGATTGGCTACCCGGATAGCGGACTCTAGCCGGCAGATCCTACTCCACATCGATCGCGCCAGGCGTGAGAAGCATGCGATCGATAGCGACGGCCAATCCGAAGAAGAAGAACATCGCCATGACTAAAGGTTCCTCGCCGAGGTTGTAGTGCACCAGCGAAGTGGTGAGGAAGCCCACAAAACCTGCGAGTACAGCTGTCACAACTGCGGTAGCGAAACGGCTGCGGGTGCCCGCCTTTCCGATGAGGCGCACGAGAAACACGATGTAGGCCACGACGAACCAAAGCCATGCTGCCAGTGTCGTCAGGCCGCGTTCCACGGCAATCTGCAATGGCGTTGAATGGAAATTTCCAACCACCTGATACTGGATGAAGCCACGAATATTCCACTCCAGCCAGTGAAGCCGCACCGTCTCCATGCCAACTCCGAACCACGGATGCTGGCGCACCAGGCGCAATCCGTCTTGCCAGATGAGTATTCGGAATTGGGTGCCAATGTCGTTACTGCTTGTCCAATTGATACCTCTACTGTGAAGGACCCACAGCGCCGCGCAAATCATGAGCACCGCCAGGGCCGCCGCCGCTGCCCATACTTTGGTTCGCTTCCCGGCGAGTACGAACAACGCGATGAAGCAACCGAAAGCAAGACCAACCAGCGCCGCGCGAGTTTCGGTCGCAACCAAAGCTGCAGTCAAGGCCAGGAAGATGGCACCGGATGCGACGCGGAACTCTCGCCGACGGTGGGCACACAGGAACATGGCCCACGCCAGGCAGCCCAGTTGCATGAGCATCTCAGCAAATACTACTCGGTGTCCCAACGTGCCTTTTGCCCGGGTAGGCTTACCGCGTGCGAGTTTCATCGACGCAGTGCCCAGTCCCGATTGCACAAAATCTCTGGGCGTGGCAAACGCTATGCCTACATCCAGCCCAAGCCCCCTCAGATATCGCACTGAAACTCTCGCGTTGGAGGAAGTTCGTTCAATCGCGTGTATCAATTGCTCCGGCGTGTGTACCGTGTATCCGTTGAACGCAGTCACAATGTCATCCGGTTGGAAGCCCACCGCAGCCAGCCTCGATCCGCTCGGAAACTCCGCCAGGCGCACTCCAACGCCATAGCTGTATTGCCACCCCGTGTACACCGCGGCTCCGAATCCGGAGAGAATCAGCAGGATCACCAGCCAACGAACCTGGGACAGCCGCTTCAAGTTCTGCGCAAACACAACTCCAACCAAAACGAGGCAGACGATTTTCATCCTGTCCCAACTCAAGTAAAGGTCGGGTGAGAGCGCGGACGACATGGCACTCAACACTGCGTACGCGAGCAATGGAGCTGCGAGCGGCTGACGGTGCGGCCTGCCACGATCAATGGCAAGCCTCACTAGCCAAAGAACAAACGCAATTTTCCACGAGTGCTCCGCGCCCTTGATGGAGAAAGGAAGGGCAATCGCAAAAAGCGCTAGGAAAACGAAGATGACACGATCAAGAATTCGTGCGCGCTTCGAGGCATGGCTGCCGCTATCGGTAACTGGTCGTGGCATGGAGGCGGCAGACATTCGCGATCGGGGCCCATTCGGACTGAAACTTTATCTATCAGTTCGAACTGTCGTCCTTCACTATCTTATCCGCAAACTGAATGTGGCGGGCGTTGCTGCTTCGGTGCCATTGAGCTTGACTGGGGCAACTTCGGATGCTGTGGATTGGCTGATGCTCGCACCTTTATTTGCCAATAGTTTCGGGGGCCACTTTGTGGCGTCCGCGCCGACAATCCCGGATGGTCGCCCCCGTCGGATAGGGTACGACATGGCCTGTTCTCAACAACAATCTCCCGGCTGGTAAGATTGCCTGCACCCGTCAGCCGCTCAAATATTGAACGCGTCGACGAAACAGATGCTTAGACCTGTATTGCCATGAGGACGCCATCTGCCGACGATCCGATTCGCCCGCTGCCCCACCACGTGGCCGTGATCGGCGCTGCCGGTGGTTTGGGGCAAGCTATCCTCGACGTGTGCAGAACCGAAGGGATCCGGTTCACCGCCATCGTCCGCTCGCGGCCGGAGCGCATCACGAACGTGCCGTCCGGCTCTCAAATCGCGGTGGTCCCCTCCCTCGCGGACTGCACGCTTCTGGGAAGAGCGTTCTCTGGCGTCGATGCTGTACTGACCGCGCTGGGGGTGACCTCGACTAGCGATGATCGCACAGCCCTGCTGTCCGCGAACATGGCTACCGTCGAGGAGGCAATGCTCGCTTCCCGCGTTGACCGCATTGTCATGATCAATTCGCTTCTCGCGGCAAAACCAGGAAGACCTGCGAGCCGAGCCCTGAGATTTTTCTCGTCGCTGCCCGGCAGAATCGGGCGTGGCGCTACCGAACAGCAAGCGGTGGCAGATGCCCTCAGCAACGGCGCCTTTTCATCACTTCGCTGGACGCTCGTTCGGGCTGGCGTCAACGCTAGGGGAAAGGACGAGCGCCCGGTAGCCTCGCCGGACTGGAGCGGCGCTCTAAACTCTTGGTTGCCGGTGTCTTACAAAGCCATGGCCCGGTGGATGATCGAGGAGGCTGCGGGCGGCAGGTTTGTTGGATCAGCGCCACTCGTATCACGGCGCCGACAGCAAGGCCCGACGGGATAGCGAAGTCGGCTCTTCTGCTCTCCCGAAATAGTTCTTCGTATATCGCCATCTCGCACGTAATCCCACCGTGTTTCCGTTGCGGGATTGGCTACGGCTTGTCCTGTTCTCGCCAACTATCTTCCGTAACCCTGCTGAAATGCCGTTCGTGCAGCCGGAAGCGCCATCACCTGCCCGACTGCGGAGCACAGATTGAGCCATTCTTCCGACGCAAGAAACTTGCGCGGTTCTATTCCTTGTTTCGCGTCAAAAAGTGCTTCCAGTTTGAGTAACGAATCCCGATAGGCGGTTATTGCCGGATAGGCATGTTCAGCTTTCAACTCGGTCGAAAACCGCAGAATCATGTTCTCCAAGTCATTGTCGCCAAATGCTTGCTCAAAAAACTCTTCGGGACTGACGACAGACGTAACGCCCGCCTCTCCGTCCACCCATACGCGGGATGGAAGGTCAGAGCCAATAAACTTACAGAGGCTAAAGATATTGGCTAAGAATGTGTGATAGGTCATCATCACCGAGATTTTACGCTGCGTTGTTGTCGGGAAATCGCCAAGGCACACGCTATCGGGCGACCTCCGACCATAGGCCGCTTGTGCGGTAATTCCATGCTGCGGCACAGGAGGCCGCCAGTATGGCTCCGAAGAAATCCAAACCCAAGCACCGGCGCACGGTGCTTCGACTCTCCGATCTTGATCATTCCAAGTCGGCAGTGCTCAACAGCTTGACCTCGCTCGCGTCGCGCCGGACCTACGAGTATGCGATTGAAGAATTCATCTCTTGGTACTGCTCTGAGCCGCGACTGGCGTTCAACCGCGTCGTGGTGACACGTTACCGCATGCAACTGGAAGCGCGGTGCCTGGCGGCGGCCACCATCAACCAGAGGCTGGCCGCCGTCCGCCGGTTGGCTTACGAGGCCTCCGACTGCGGTCTATTGAGTGCTGACCTGGCTGCGGGTTTTCAGCGTGTTAAAGGTGCCAAGCAGCTTGGGCATCGCTCTGGGAACTGGCTAAGCCTGGAGCAAAGCTCATGCCTGGTGAACTGCGCTTCCGGTGACGGGCTGCAGCGGCGACGCGACTGCGCCATGCTGGCGATCCTGGTGGGGTGTGGGCTTCGTCGCGCTGAACTAGCACACTTGCCCTTCGAGAAGATACAGATCCGTCAGGGGCACTGGGTTATCGTGGACTTGGTCGGCAAGGGTCGTCACGTGCGAACCATCGCGATTCCCACCTGGGCGAAGGATAAGTTAGATCGCTGGACCGCTGCGGCCAACATCAGCAGCGGACGAGTGTTCCGTCCCATCCGTAAGAATGGGGCAGTATGGGGCGAAGGCATCAGTGAGAACCTGGTCTGGCACGTCGTCAACAAGTACTGCCGCAACTTGGGTCTGGAGCATGTTGCCCCGCATGACCTCCGGCGGACTTGTGCCAAGCTGTGCCATACGAGCGGAGGCGAGCTGCAACAGATCCAGTTCTTGCTCGGGCATGTTTCGGTGCAGACCACCGAGCGCTATTTGGGCTGCAAGCAGAACCTAACGCACCCCGTAAATGACCGATTTCAAATTGTTCCGCCAAGTCCTGCGTAGGCTGGTCGGGGCAGACGATCAATCGGCTTTGCCCATCAACCAGCCAGCGCAAAAATAGGCAGGACGAGGAATTCCAACAGGAGTTAAAATGCGGCAGACGGAGGATGCTTCATGTCTACCGTAACCCCTGCCGGAGTTCCAGACTCCTACTCTGCGATGCGGCACCTGCACTGGTCGCATGCAGAAAAAGCCGTCGCAAGGAAAGCCTTCGAGTCCGCTCTGAAGCGTGAGTTTGAAAGGCTGATCACCGAAACAAAACAGATGGCCACCGCAATCACGCAAGCCGATGATCTCTGGGAGTTGGAGGGTCATCTGACCCGGCGCCGCAGAGAAATCGACCGCGTCTATGATTATCGATACTCGATGCTGCTTGATGTCTTCGGCTACCTGGTGCGGGAAGGCCGCCTGAAGCCCGAGGAACTCGACGGCCTGGCGGAAGAGAAGCTGGCCTTAATCCGCGCCTATCCAGGCTGACGTCTGTTTCGGCTGAGAGCCGTTGGCCAACTGAAACCACGCACGGGTTGCGTCGAATCGGCCCGCTCACACCGGTTTACGTGTGAGATGCCCTGATATCAATCGCTATTCATAGTCATCACGCTTGATGCACAATGACCTCATGAGGGTCAGCTTGGTAGTCTTTCTGCTGCTCATCGCTGCGGTTCCGTTTTCTGCCAGTGACAACAGCCTCGCCTGCAAGGGCCGTCCTGACCTTGTGGGCGAGTGCAGAGTCATCCACGGTCGCTTGATGTTTTACAACGGCACTCCGAGTTTCAGGATTTGGGTAGTCGGCACGCACCGACTGCTGGGTGTTCAAGAAATCAAGTACAACGACAATCCCGAACGTCCGCTAATGCCGGAGTCAATTTGGAAGAAGACAGGCGGGGACGAATATGAGTTGTACGCCGATTTCGACGTGTGTCCCCTCACAACACAGCGACCGGGCTGGATGCAGATGGTTTGTGTGGAATCCGCGCAACATGTTGTTAGCCGTACATCAGACGGCATTAAGTACAACGACAAGCTGCGCTGACCGCTACGACGGAGCGACCGCTTTTTCACCATCGGGAAATTGTGAGTGTGAAATCGCCATACCGTAGGTAATCCCGGCTGGTAGCCCGTCGGACGGGGTACGCAATGTCCTGATTACGTCAATGACGGCATATGCGGACTAGAGATGGGTTGCAGTAGCCAACAGGACGGCATTGACTGCACAGTACGCCAGTTCTAGCAACAACACCACCCCCATTGTGAGCCCAAGAGATGAGGCTTGGATGGGAGCCGCCGTGCTGCTGAATCGCCACGTCCCCAGTGCCAACGAAACAGACACCGCGATAGCAACAACGGACAACATTAGAATCTTCGTGGATAATGCGATTCCGGGCACCATAAGCAGGGTGGCCATCAAGAGAAGAAAGAGGAGGGTAGACGTTGCAGCCAAAATTAAGTATGTCCAAGAACGCATCTATTCGCCTCGAAACCCCCGGTATCGCTCGACGGCATCTTTGGATGCAGTACGGACATTGTAGTTCGACGGTCCAAAAAAGCGTAGCTGGTGTGAAATCGCCATCTCACACGTAATCCGCTGTTCCCGTTTCGGGATTACATGTGACATGACCTGTTCTCGCCCGCTATCCTCGCCATCTCGGCGTTCCCGAGAAGGTGTACGCATATAAGGGCTGGACACCGTGCGCTAGAACCGAGTTGAAGTTTGCCTCTTCCGCACGTTTTCCCTTCCAGCGCTTGAGCAGAACATAAAGGATGCCACTATTTGCCGAGCCAGCTAATAGATTGAAAACAATAAAGTTGATTAGAAACGTCGGATTAATACCACTCCCAGCAAAATTGTGATTAGCAAGGCCGGAATGGCTAGAAAACCACCATACAGCGATCCCGCTCCACGGAAGCGTTAATGCCCACAGGGGCAAAAAACCAAATCCTTCCCAACTGGCTTGGGTCATCATTCCAACCAAAAACAGAAATAGAAGGATTATGTTGTAGATTCCCACGTAGAACGTCGGCCCGAACCTTTTGTCGCTTTGACGAAAACTGTGGTCCATCGCAATTTCCTCTTGTGGAATGACCGCTAGCTTTTGAATTGAAGGTTACTTTCCCAGATTCCTCATCGACCCGAACCTTAGATGGAAGCCGGTTCCTTGTCCAGTCCTGCACTGAGAAATCGCCATGTCGGAGGTAATCCCGGCGAGATCGATCACGCTGGATAGGGTACGCAAGGGCCTGTTCACATTTGCCTTAGCTGAACTGCCGAGCGAAGAACAGGGGGGTCACTTTGTCGTGGCTTCCACCACTCAATGCGGTGCTAGTTCGGCCGGTATCGTCGCCAGCCCGATAGACCACACATCTGGAATCTAGTCCCGCTTCGCCAGAACCTGGCCCAGCGCCGGTAAGTTTTACCGGCGCTGGGAAAGACTTGCGGACCTGACAGCTTGGCCTACATTGCGTCCGAATCGCCATTTTGCATCTCTGCAAGGCCCCTCTATAATGCCCGCCGACAGCATGGCTCTTGCGTCCTTCAATCCGTCCATTCCGGTCTGCCGGGAGCGCGTGGTCAGCGTCCAGCGGCAGGACGATCCTGCTGCCTGTGTGTTCGCCAATCAAACCAAGCTTCTGCTGTCGCGATTTCTTGCGAAGTCTGTCGCTGTCGGCGACGAAGTCACGTTTCCGATTCCAGCACCAGACGCAGTCGGCTCGGAAATCCTCGTCACCAAGAATGCCATCCCCGGATCGGGCCGTTATATCTACCAGGCGCCAATCGGATACGTCAGCCACCCCAAGCAGGACAAACGGAATCAGTACTTCGTCTCGGCCGAAGTTCGCGGGGGAAGCCTGGGCATCCGCACGGTTTTCCTGCCTTGCGAGGTCCTGCGCGAGTACTTCTATCGCCTGCCGCGTACCGCCGAGAGCGTCGATCGTCCTATTCTGTACGAGGTCTTGCGTATCCCCGCCAGCGCTTCGCCCTCCGAGCTTCGCGTCGCTTTCAAGCTACGTGATCTGGAGCTGAGAACGGCGGGTGTGCAGCACCGCGAGCGAGTGGCGCTGGAGCGGGCATTTAACATCGTTGGTCAGCCCCAGCTGCGCGCTTGCTACGACGCGCTGCTCGCCGATCCCGAAGCACCAGCCATATTTCCGTATGGCGGATTCGGGTCTCTTCTCGTTGCCGGCGAGTCTTCCCGTGACGGAGAGACGTTCTTTGCCCGCCGCATCCTCGCGTTTTCACCCGACCTCCGGCGCCGGCGGTTCCATGTGCCACTGCGCAGATGTGATTTCTATGATGACCGGGCGCTGTGCCGCGACATGCGTCGCAAACTCGAGTTCTGGCTGGACCCGGCCGCCGTACATACACTCTGGGACCGCACATGGAATCAGTGGAAGCATCTGCTGGGAGCCAAGATCGAGGTCGAGGGCACATTCGTACAGAGTGGCATATACCGCAAACGGCGTGACTGGTGGGAGCTCGTTAGATGGCAAACTGCATTGCCGAGTCGGTTAGATGTCAAACTGCCGCCCGATTTCCAGCAGCAACTGGAGTCTGCCAAGACTACATATCATCGCTTCGGCCAGTATTCGCGGGCTCTGGATCAAGTCCGGCTGTGCTTGGAGCATAGGGCGGTCGAGCGAGCCGAGCTGCAGCGAATGTGTTCGGAACTGCGTATTCCGGGTGACTTTGATGTCGCCCAGATCAGCTGGCGCCCTGATTATGACCCGTTCTTCTATCGCCAGCTTTCACGCCGGGCCCGCCGGATCTATCTTTTTCGGGATGAGTACATCTTCGACGTTGAGAGAGCCGTCGTCGTCGAAACTCCGAAGCTTGGCCACGCGACCTACGTCTTCGCCAAGCCCCGAAATATGGAGACCTTCCTAACCCTGTACACCAAGATCACGAAGGACGACATCCGGCGAAACGGCAATAATGCAGCCGAGCGACTAGGCTTTCTGGGGCGCGTGATCCACGGGACGAATCCACGAGCGTGGCTCCAGGAAGTCAGGCAACGCGTAGGGGAGGGAATTGATCTTGCAGCAGCCATGGAGGACTGAACCACGGACCAATTCGGGCCCACTTTCGTGGCATTCGATTTGGCGGCGAATTCCTGCACACCAGCTGACTTGCACAGTCAAAGTGTAATCGGTGAAATAAATCTATTGACGATGGTGGTGCCAGATTCAAGCCGCCTGTCCTGACGGACCTAATACGAGAATCTGCATTGAGAACACTTTGAGCAAGACCTTCTATCAAGTCCCCAAAGTTCACGAGCGATCCGATCTAGGGACCCGCTGACACGGGCATCGTTCGCGCGATCGGGCCGTTTGACCGACCCTTGATTTCAAGTTAACAAAAGCAGCTAGCAGGCCACTCTGCACCTAGCGCCGGTCGGGTGGAGCATAGACCGGTCCAATTGGACGACGTCCTTGCTGCGATGAGAGACGTTGTGTGCCGGTGCTTGGGTACGTCAGTAAACGTGCGTTAGTGGTTCGAGAATTAGGTGATTTTGGAGCGCAGAACGAGCAGGTAACTGATGCAACACCTCGGTCGTAACAAGGCTGTAGTCGCTAGTACCGAACATGATATCGTTTTGGCCGAGGCGAACTCCGCGGTCCCGCTCAAAGGAGACTTTGAGCGTATGGCCAGGAGACGGTTTCAACGCGGTCAGTTGGTCTTGCGCGGAAAGCGAAGTCCGGTTTGGGTGGGACGTTACCGAGAGGACATCATTCGAGACGGCAAGATTCAGCGCCTCGAAAAATGGGTGATCCTCGGGACAAAAACCGACTATCCAACTCGGAAACTAGCCCTTCGCGCGCTGGAGGACCTGCTTACAGACATCAACAACCTTTCCTATCGGCCGCGGCCGGTAGCGCAGTTCTCAGAATTCGCGAAGCGCTGGCAAGAGATCGTTCTGAGCCAGCACAAACCATCAACCCAGCCTCCAATACGTTCTCAGTTGCGGAAACACCTGATTCCTCAACTCGGCAACGTGGCTATGAAGGACATTACCGGCGAACTGTTGCAGTCGTTCATCTCCGATTGCGACTTAAGCGCTAAGACCGTC
>Ga0302323_100002689_pt1 | contig 14461 bp, 11 predicted proteins | sample Fen_T0_3_FD_201950 | JGI IMG/M metagenome (GOLD analysis project Ga0302323, IMG submission 201950) | Peat permafrost microbial communities from Stordalen Mire near Abisko, Sweden - Fen_T0_3 | ecosystem: Environmental > Terrestrial > Soil > Wetlands > Permafrost | place: Sweden: Abisko... | reverse complement strand
CGCCACCACGAAGGTGCCAAGGCCGACCACACCGAGGCCAGCCGCCACCAGTCCCAGCTTGGTCGATGGCGAACTAGAATCCGTCCGTTGTGCCAAGACAGGTTGCGCGACCAGGGGCTGCGCCGGCTCAATCATCTTCTCGAACTGCAGGGCAAGGGCCTTGAATCCGCCAGCCTCAAGCGGCACGTCGCGGGAGATTGGCTTTGCGCCCTTGGCTTCGGCCTCCACGAGGTGGAGCCCAGGGTCGACGACAATCGGGGAGCCGAGCAAGGCGGGCGCGACGATTTCGCCGTCGAGCCTGACCACGAATTCCGCCGGCAATTCCACGAACGAGATGGTCAGGCTCGCCAGCCGCAGACTCAGCTTGCCGAGCTCGACCTGGGACGCCTCTTGCGTGGCGGCATACTTGGAGCCGCCCAAGTCGCGCGACAACTTCACCGACTGCGAAAATGCCTGATGGGCTTCGCGCTCGTGTCTCAACTCCAGTTGGCAGTAGCCCACGTAGAGCTGCACGTTCGGGCTATTGGTCGTCTCGCCAAGATGAACGAAGAGCGGAAGCGCACGCGCAATATCGCCATTCTTGAAGATCCTGACGGCTTCCGCAAAGGCCGCCTCTGGGTTGGAACGAGCGGCCGGGGACGCGGCCGATTCTGCCGTCTCGGCCCGTGCGGCCGCAGACGAGATCAGCGCGCTCCAGAGCGCGAAGACTTTGAAAACCAGGCTAGAGGTTGCTTGGTAAGTAATGCTTCGCATGGCTCATTCCACTTGTTCGTGAAGGTGAAGAGGGAAGGACACGCCGTGGCAGGGCCTTGTCCTTCAATGCTTTCTCGCTCTGCGCGGACGGAGAACTGTCGCTGCCTCCGAGCGTGGGCTGTGCGGCTAGTGGAACAACCGCCTCCGGCGTTGCCTGACCGACCTGCGAGGGACGGGAGGCGGGCGCAGGTGGGGCCGCCAGAACGGGTGCGGTGCCGCGAACTTTCGTGTGCCTTGAAAACGCGACAACAAGAACCAGCGCGGCCAGCGCAACCGCCGCCAGCGCGAGGACGCGTGCGGATGGTCGTCGGCGCGTGGTTGGTGCTTTCGTGGACATCGGACCATCCGCTTGCTGGATGTCGATGACGGCGTAGGAGTCCGAGTATTCGTTCGTCGAGGATCTGGGTTGCTCTTCCGTCCCTTGCGTGTCGCCAACCGGTAAGGGCGGTGGTGTCATGGCCAGCTTCGGCTGCGATACGGGGAGCTCGCTCAGCGCGACGACGCTCGAGGTCTCGATGGCGTGAATCATCGCCTCGCGCTCGTCGAGCGTGGTCGCGGCGAGCCGCCGCACCCACTCGCCGACCACGCGGCGAGAAGCGATGGGCACCACGCGCTCGATAGCCTCGGCGAATTCGAGGGCGGTGGCGTAGCGATCACGCGTGTCCACGTCGAGCGCCTTGGCCACCACTGCTTCCAGCGCCTGCGAAACCCTTGGATTGTGCTGGCGAGGTGAAGGGTAGTTGCCAGCGACGATGCGCATGAGGCGTTCGTGCTCGCTGGTTCCGCCGAAGAGCATCTTTCCCGCCAAAGCCTCCCACAGCACCACACCGGCCGAGAACACGTCCGCCTGTCGCGTGACGGCGGCCCCGTGAACAACCTCGGGCGCCATGTAGGAAAACTTCCCCTTCAGCGTGCCCGGGTTGGTGTGGGTCTGTTCGTGAACCGCCTTGGCGATCCCGAAGTCGAGCACGCGCGCCACGCCATCCGCGCCGACCAGCACGTTCTGCGGGGACACGTCTCGGTGAACGATGCCGAGCGCTTCTCCCTTTTCGTTTTGCGCCTCGTGCGCGGCATGAAGCCCCTCGCACAACGCGGCCACGACGGCGCATGCGATGGGCACAGAGATGGCTTGCTTCGCCCGATTCGCGGAGCGCAGCAAGGCGAGCATGGACTCGCCATGAACGTACTCCATGACGATGATGAGCTGGTCACTGTCATCCGACAGCACGTCCAGGATGGGCACCACGTTGGGGTGTTGCACGCGGGCCGCCAGCCTGGCCTCGGCCAGGAACATGCTCTTGAAATTGGGGTCTTGCAGGAAATGTCGGTGCATGCGCTTGGCCGCCACGACGCGGGAAAATCCCCCCGAGCCGACCAGGCGAGCCAGGTGAACGGTGGCCATGCCTCCGGCCGCGATCTCGTCGAAGATCGCATAGCGACCCACCTGTTGTTCAGGTCTCTTTGGGGTTGCTGCGAGACTCATGGCATCTACGAATAGTGGTCGGCCGTCCGCGTCCGGACCCGTGACAGCCTATGTCGACAGTCCCAACGTAATTCTGAAGGCCCATTACGTGGGCGACTGGACCGGTACCAGGAGCGTCAATCCTGCGCCCTGCGTGCGCTACGCAGGGCTGCCGCGCAGGCGCCACAGGACTTGAGCGAGCGCGACGGTGGCGAGGGGACCAGCGACCAGCAGAGCGTGGACGATCGCGAGCTTGGGCAGCCCGAGGAGCGCGTAGATCAGGAACGCGAGCATGAAGAAGTCGCGGCGGCCCATGCTGTAAATCAGGAGGATGGGGCTGTCGCGCTTTTGGGTTAGGCGCGTTTTCATGCTGTCCTTGCCGGCGATGCGCCAGCGAATCTTGATGATTTCTCCGCTTTCGCCCTGACGTCGGAACTCGTTCAAGGCGACGGCATCGTACAGCAGGTGCATGACCGCGGCGGCGAGGCCGCACAGGAGCAACAGCGGATCGCCACCGCCGCGGTAGAGCCCGATGCCGAGGGCGGCGAAGAGGAGGATGTTGAGACCGTCGTCGACCAGGGTGTCCAGCCACTCGCCCAGGGCACTTTGTTGAAAGCGGACGCGGGCCAGCTCACCGTCGCAACCGTCAAGGATGGACTGCACGTGGGCGAGGAAGAAGCCCCAGATCATCAGCGCGTAGTTGCCGCTGGCGATGAGCGCGGCACCCACCATGCCCACCATGGCAGCCCCGACCGTGACATGGTTGGGGGTTAGCGGTAGGTGGCACAGCACGTGGCGGGTGATGAAGAACGACACCGGCTTGTTGAGGTAGCGCGCGACGAATCCCAGATCCCCGCGCATCAGCTCGGAGAAGACGGCGGTCTCGGCCCGCTTGCGTGAGGCATCGTCCACCACCTTGATGCCCCCGTCGAGCGATCGATTGGATGGACGAACTTCGTTGGCGCCCATCTCGACGGCGTTGCCCAGTTCCTTGCGCAGGGCCACGAGGTCGTCTGGACGTGGAATCTTGCGCAAGATCACCGAGGGCGGGAGGTACCTCGGCAGGGTACAACTTCCGTCGGTGGCAAGGATGATCGACAGTCCCATGCTATCCAGCTGCTTGATGGAGCGCTCGACCACGGAAAGGCCAGCGACTCGCATGCTGGCGCCTACCACCTCTTTGGCAGTGGCGCGAAGGAGCGCTGGGCGCTTGCTGGGCGATGGGCTGACTCGCGGCGCGGATGATTCGTTCGTGGTGTCTGTCACGGTGTACTGCTCGCGCAGGCCAGCAGTCTGCCCGAGACAAAGTCAAAGTGCACGAAGTACACGGCGGTTGCCCGGCCCAGCCGACGGGCGAGGCTACTCTTCAGGTAGATGCAGCATGTTGTCGGGCAGGCCCGACCACCAGGTGAGCTGGGCACCGGCGAGCAAGGCCAGAAAATGGATGTTGCCGTCGGCCGAGCCGTGGAGGTCCACCACAGGGGTGATGGCCCAGCCACCGGTGAGTTTCTTCTTCAAAGGAAAGATGTCATAGCTGGCACCTAGCAGGAAATAGGAACCGCCGCCGGCGCGCGTGGACGGGTCGAGCGCTTGGGGATCCTTGAGCAGGACGACGCCGAGGCCGAAGCCCGCGTGCACCGAGAGATTGCGCCACAAAAGGCAGCTACCTTCAAGGGTCAGGCCATCGATCGAGCCTTTGTCCGAGCCTTTGCCGATGCCACCCATGTACTCGATAAGAAGTCCCAAGCCGAGCCTTTGCGTGATCAATTGGCCGATGCGGAAGGTGCCCGTGTAACCGGCGTACACGCCGCGGTCCTTGCCCTTCTCCCAGGCCCGCACGCCCGCCCCCGATACGCCGAAGCCTATCCAGTAGCCCTGCCGTGAGCGCGGTTCTTCCAGCACCGGGTGCTCGTCCGCGTCTTCGGCGCGAGCGCTTCGCGGCGCCAGCGCCAGCCCAAGCGCGACAAGAATGCCGAGGCAGAGGATGCGCGAAACCGAGGTCATGAGGCGCCTCATCACAGTTCTCCTCGCAAGCCGATGATGGGATAGATGGGAAATCCAGTGGTGTAGGTGGACTTTTGGTAGTTGTAGTTGAACTCCAATTGCTCGGGATTGGAGCGATTGTAGGCGTTCTGCAGGTCCACGTAGGCGGTGAAGATCCACTTGTTGTAGATCCAGGTCTTGTCGAGACGAATGTCGAGCTGGTGAAAGGCCGGCACCCGGGTCGAGTACTTGGAGCTGTAGATGGGGGTGTAGTTGTTGAGGGAAGAATCGAAGACCGACGTTACGACAGGCGTCGACGGGTTGCCCGTGACGTAACGGAAGCGGCCACCAATCTGCCAGTTCCTGGGCAACTGATAGGTCCCAATCAAGGTAAGAATGTGGGTCTGGTCGAATTCGAACAGGCGCCACGTGTTGGTGCCCGAGTCCATGCGCTCCGAACGCATCAAGGTGTAAGCAAGCCATCCGGTGAAGCGCTTGGTCAGCTCATGCTTTGCCACAAATTCCAACCCGTACGCGCGGCCCTTGCCGTTGTTGTCGTAGCGAGCGGCCGACGCGTCGCCGTTGAGCGAGGCCTGAGACGTACTCACCATGCTGGAGAGATCCTTGTAGAACCCGGTCGCATCCAAGATGATGTGCTTGAGCGGCTTCCATTCCACGCCCGCCGAGTAATGGATGGCGCGCTCGTTCTTGAGACCCGGGGTACCGAAGACCTTGTCGGTCTGCGCGATGTTGGGCTGTTGGTAGAAAAGCCCGACGCCTCCCTTGAGGGTCCACTTGCTGGTGAGGTCGTAGCGGGCCGTGAGGCGGGGCGCCGCCGTGTACTGCGACGTCATCGACCAGTAGTCGAAGCGAACGCCGGGAAGAACCAGCAAGTTCTTGAGCGGCTTCAGCTCTAGCTCGGCAAAGAATCCGGGAACGTAGTAGTTGGCCCCGTTGATTTCCTCGTGGAGAACCTTGGTGAAGTTGATGTCGGCCGCGGTCTGGCCTTCCTCGGGCGCGTAGGGAACATTGAACAGTCCGCTGACCCGCGCGTAGATGACGTCAAGGCCGAGGGTGAGCGCCAACCGCTTCGACCACTGGTAGCGGGCAGTGTCTCGGATGTGGGTGATGTCGGTGGTGTAGTCGATGGCGAAGTTGAAGAACTCGGTGATCTGGACATCCCGACCTTGGGACACCCGAAGCACATTCTCGAAATGGTCGTTGGGAACGTACTTGTAGCTCGCTTGCGCGCGATAGAATCTCGTCGCCAACTGGAATTGGTTGCCCACCGCTAGGCTGCCGCCGGGGCCGCCGTTCTTGGTGATGATCTTGAAACTGTCATCGGACCCGAACATGAACAGTCGGAAGTCATGCGCGGCCACTGGGCGATAGCTGGCCGAGAGTTGATAGTCGTAGTAGCGCGGCAGCTCTAGCGTGGCGACGGGCACGTCTGACGGCAACACCGCCTTGATGACCTGGTCGATCCAGCTGCGGCGAGCGGCGAGCGCCACCGAAGCCCTTGGGCCCAAGGGGATCTCCAGGTAGAAGCCGCCGTCGAGAAGGTTGAGGTCGACGTAGCCACCGGTTCGCTTGGGCTTGACCTTCTTGGTGTCGATGTCGACGATGCCGCCGGTGACCCAGCTGTAGTAGGGCGCAAAATTGCCCGGATAGAACTGCAGACTCTCGATCATCCCGGTGGGGACGACGCTGCGGATTCCGAAGAAGTGGTAGATGTTCGGGATCATGGTCCCGTCGAGAAAGTAGGCCGTATCGTAGGGCCCTGAGCCGCGGATCATGATTTGTCCCGACCCGGCCTGGGCGCGCGCCACGCCGGCGAAGTTTTGGATGACCGCGAGGGGATCGCCCATGGCGCCTGGCAGCTTCTCGATCACCGCGCTTTCGATGACCGTGCGGCTGACCTCCTTACGCTCGCGCGTGGCTTCCACAACCACGTCGAAGGGATTGTAGGACCCTCGCTCGACGTAGTAGGTGACCTGCGTGCGCTCGCCCTTCACGATCTCCTCGCTGGCACGCACCGGGTAGTAGGCCGACGGTTCGATGCGCACCTTCCAGGTGCCCGGGTCCAGGTCGTAGAAGTGAAAGACCCCTTTGGCATCGGTGGTGGCCTCGAACCCGACCGGGGCATCGCCTTCGGTGCGGTAGACAGTCACCAGGATTCCTCCGAGAGGTAGCCGCGTGCCGCGCTCGACCAGGGTGCCGGTGAAATTCTCGACGGGAACCGGCTTGGGCTTTTCCACTTCCACTACCTTGGCCGGCTCGGGCGCGGGCGGTTTGGGCGGAACGAACTTGAACTTGTAGACGATCTGCACGGCGGCCGGCTTGCCCGCGACCTCGGCCGGCTCGAAGGCGAGGTCATACGCGGCGGTTAGCGCCGCTTCTTCGAAGCCGAGCCCGGTGGGCGTCTTCGGTTCGACGACGGCGGCGCCCGTCACTGCACCCGTGTCGTCCAGATCGACGAGCAAGCTCACCTCGACCTCGCCGCTCTTTCCGATGGCTTCCTTGGGATACTCGACCTTGGCTTGCTTGGTCAGCTTGGGCAGCTTGCTCAACTGGTCGGCGTCGATGGAGGGGCCGGACTCCTTGACACCAAAGGTGGCTGCGGCGTTCTCTGCCGCCCGGCGGTTGTCGGTGTTGCCGCCGCTCTCCTCGGCCGCATGGCCCGCGACCGGCAGCGCCATCAGCACGGCGAGCGCGGCGATTCTCGGGTAGCTCATGGTGTGGTCTCCAGGTTCACGAGCTTCGAGCTCCACGTCACGCCACCGCGGCCATCGCGCAAAACGATGATGATGCGAGCGGTATCGTGTTTGTAGTCCTCGTGCCTGGGCAGATCCCACGTGTTGGTCGTGTTGAAATCGAAACTCGCAAGATCGTCTGGGTTGGCGCTAGGCGCGTTGTCTTGTCCGGCAGGCCAAGCAGTGGGCAGGAAGCCCGTGTTCTCGCCCTTGCCTTCGCCGGTGAAGTCCCCCGCCTCGGCGTACCAAGCAATATCCAGGTGCTCGTAGTGGCGGGTTAGTTTGTGTGTCGAGTCGTAGTCGATGGTGCTCGGAACCGCCAAGTGCTCCGCCGTGTTGATGTCCATGTCGAGCTTCAAGCCCACATGCTTGTCGCGCTTGACGGTCACCGACCTCTCATCGTCGAGCGCGACGGAGCCATCCGGGCCATTGTTGCCAGTGCCGCCATCGCGCAAATCGTCTCCACCATCCACCGCCGCACTTCCACCGCCATCGTCGGACGCGATCCCGCCGTCGCTGGTGCCGCCATTGTCGCCGCCTACGCCGCTATCGAAATCCTTGCTCCAGTAGTCGGTGACCCAGATGCCATCCAGCACTGGATTCTGGTTGACGGGAATCGCGTCGTTGGTCGGCAGGTGCAAGGTGTAGACAGCCGTCAGCGGGTTGAATCCGGTGGGCAGCACGGACGGACACGACGGTATGATCTCGACCTTGATGGTGACTTTGAACCCGATGGGATGGGTGTCGGACGCGTTCGGCGTGTTGTAATCTTCCGCCGGCAAGTCGCAATTGAACACCGAACGTCCTGTTCCAGCATCGGGCCCTCCGGAAGTCGAGCCCACACCGCCCAGCGAGCTACCGATGTCACCGCGGCACAGCGCATACAGAAGCGGCGCCGGGAAGGGATTGGTGAAGGATACGGCCTCTCCGTCGCCGAGTGCGTAGGGCGGTGGTGTGCCGAGACCGAGACTGGCGTAGAGCTGCTTGAAGTCATCCTCGGGAAACGGACACTGGTAGTCGGTGCCCGCGCTCATCGGCCACGGGCACCACGACCAGTGGTAGGTCGTCGGTCCAGGGGTCGGGCATAGGTCCGCTGTGAGGTGATCGAGCGGGGGCTGGTACAGCAAGGTCGACAGGGTCGTCGCGACGCCGAAGCTGGGTTGCGGAGGATCGGCCCGTACCGCCAAAATGCGAGGTTTGTCGAGCAAGGCCGGCTTGTTGAAATTGCGATCTTCACAAGCCAAGAGGGTGATTGCCAGCGTGCCGGTGATTAGGAGACTTTTTCGCATGGTCATTCGTCCGTGATTCGGAAGCGGTAGGAGTACTTCTTGGTCGAGGCCATCGGCTCGCCGTTGCGCGTGGCCGGCTCCCATGGTTGCGCCAGGGCGGCCTTCTTGGCGGCCTCGTTGAATTCAGGGTAGGGCGACTCGTGCAGAATCTTCACCATCGTCACCTTGCCGGTGGCATCGATGAAGACCAGCACTTCGACATCCGATTCGACGCCCTGGGCTTTCAGCGTGGGCGGAAAGTCAGGCTTGACCTGGCTGCCCCGGTACTTGGCCTCGCCGAAGGTGACGCCTTTGCTCGGGATGCGCGTGGCCGCTTGATTCGCCGTGGTCGGCTTCTCGGTCCCGTGCACGGGAGCTGGCCGCTCCTTGGGCACGTCCTCTTTCTTGACCGCGATCTTGTCGGTTTCGCCCAGGCGCGTGTTGCCCGTGGCGAACGCCGGGCCGTCGCCATTGCCTTCGCCGACCGTCGATTCGAAGCTGAGGCCCACGATGCGCGGCGGTGGCTTCTTGTCGGGCTCCTTGGGCGGCTCCTCGATCTTGGGCGCGAGCGGCGCCTTCACCACCGCGGCGCGCTCGGGCTCCTTCTTCGGCTCGGGCAGCTTGGGCGGCTCGGGCGCCTTGGGCTTGGCCTCGTGCTCGCGCATTTCGATGGCCAGGCGCTCGCGTTCTTTCTCGCGCTGGGCGCCAAGGTGTCCCACGCCGAAGGCCATGATCACGAAGCCCACGTGCAGACCGACCGATGCCAGGAGGACCAGAATCCCGATGGCTGCGCGCAACCAGCCCGGCATGCGGCGCTGCTCGTGGCGGGTGCGGAATGCCGTGTGGATGGGCACGCGCACATGCGAGAGCGAGCGTGCGCGCGAAATCTTGCGCTGCTCTGCCCTCTTCTCGACAAACGGATTGGCTCGGACCGGGCGCGCTTTTCGGCCAGGCTCGCCGTTCGGCTTTTGCGACGTGGGCGTGACGGTCATGGCGAAGGAAGCAAGTTAGGGTGGGGTGGGGGCTGTCTGCCGTTCCACATCAAGAGCAAAAGCCGAGACACCGTTGCGTTTGACCAGGTCGATGAGATCCACGACATGACCGTATTCGACGCCTTTGTCGGCGGCGATGACCGCTTGCAGTTTGGGGTTGCCCGCGCTCTCGCGCTTGACGAAGCCGCCGATTTCCTCGACGTTCGAAGGCGCGCCGTTGAGCATGAGGCTGCCGTCCTTGTTGCACACGATGTTCACCGTGGATTCCACGCGCGCCCCGCCGGTAGCGGCCTTGGGCAGGTTGACCACCATGCTGGCACGCACGATGGCGATGGAGGTCAGCATGAAGATGATGAGCAGCACGAGCACGATATCGACGAAGGGGATGATGTTGATACTGGCGAGCAGCCCTTCGTCCTCGCCATTGCTGGGTTGGGCGGCCATGGCTACTCCTTCGCGGTCTTGCCAGCCGACTTCAGCTCGGCCATGAGCACGCGCGTGAGCCCGTCGGTGTTGGTCACGGCGTCCTTCACCATGCCCTTGAAGACGTTGTAGGCCACGACCGCCGGGATGGCGACCAAGAGGCCGACCGCGGTGGCGACCAGGGCCTCGGCGATGCCGGACATGACGCCGGTGCTGGCGTTGGCGATATCCTTCGACATCTCCTTGAACGAACGGATGATCCCGAGCACGGTGCCGAAAAGGCCGATGAAGGGCGCGTTCGACGCCAGGGTCGCCAGGATGGACAGGCGGCGCTCGTACTCGGACTTGCCGCGGCTCAAGGCGCCCGCGATGAGCTCTTCCACCGATTCGGGCCCCTTCTCGTAGCCGCGCAGACCGGCCAGGGCGACATTGGTTTCCATGGAGTCATGCTTGGCCAAGAGCTTGGCTGCGGCGTCGAAATCGCCCTTGTCGAGGTTCTTGGCGAATTCGTCTTTGACGGCTTCGAAATTGATCTTGCGCCGGCGGTAGAAGAACCAGCGTTCGACCATGACGGCCACGGAGAGCAGGGACAGCCCGAGCAAGAGCCAGAGCACCCACTCGGAGCGAAAGACGGGCAAGGACAGGAGGCGTTGGATTAGGCCTTCGGCAGCGTTCGTGTTCATGACTTCTTCCTAGGTAGTACAGGTTCAATGAACCTAAGTAACACCGGAGCGACAACTTTCTGTCACTCTCGCTACAGGATTGCAACCATGCGTTGTCTTGCTGCGGTTTTCGCAGCGGGACGGTGAGTCTACTTGTCGCCAGCGCCGCCCACCAAGCCGCTCATCTTCTTGGCATCGAAGGGCTTGGGCTTCTTGGTGATGGCGGCCTTGGCCCCGGTGCCTGTCGACGACAGTTCCATGGTGGCGGCCGGAACCTGCATGGCGGACGGGGCGGTTTTGTCGACCTCGGGCGTGGTGATGACCTTGACGATGCCAAGCGGAGAGACCGTCTCGTTCACCCAGACGTCGACCGTGCCCATGGTGTTCTTCTCGCGGTAGTGCGAGGTTTTGAAGGTTCCCGCCGCGACCTTGAGATCTTCCTTGCCGACCAGGTTCTTGGCCTCGGGCTGCTGGAACTTCTGCACCGGTGTGTCCGGGGGCACGAACATGGGCGCGTCATCACCAAACTGCATGACCATCGGCTTCGGCGGTTTCTCGCTGCTGGTCGGATCGGCGGCCAGCACCATGCGCAGCACGACCGGCTTGGCCACGGGGCCACCCTTGCTCGTCATCTCCAGGGTGTTCGACTTGGCGTCACGGGCCACCAGCGCCCAGCGCGACGACAGGGTGATACTTCCCATGGCCATGCTGTACTCGGCCCAAGAGCCGAGCTCGACCTTCTTCATGTCCACGACCAAGGGCATGCCGGCTGGCACACCCGGGCCCTGCGCGCTGGCGGAGGTGGGCAATAGTAGTGCGGCGAGGGCGAGGGACGGGAAAAGACGCATGGGAACTCCTTTGAGCGTTTGTCTACCCCAAGAAGGTGGATCTGGCTGCGAAAAAGCTCCTTCCCACCGGGCTCCGTGAATCTCGCAGATGGAGCGCCATGGATGGAACAAACTACTTGATGTAGAAAGCAGCGAACCAACGGCTGGCGAGGGCGACTTGATGGATCTTCTGGAAGTTAAAGCCCTGCGTGGGCCGAATGTCTGGGGCAGCGTCTCCGTGCTGGAGGCGCGGATTGGCGTGGCTGCGTGGCTGCACCTGCGCGCCGAGGAGGTGCACGTGTTCCGGCAGCGCCTGGCCGCCTGGCTGCCCGGCCTGTCACCCCGAGCTTCGGCGGGCCATGTCTCGCATGAAGGGCCTGTTTCGGCTCTCGCGCAGGCGTTGCGGGATGTAGCGTTGGAACTGCAAACCCTGGTGCATTCGCCCGTGACCGCGGGGGCGGTGGGGGAGGTCTCGGCGGCAGGCACCCTGGACATCGCGGTCGCCTACGAAGATGAAAGACTGGGGCGCGCCTGTCTCGATTCCGCGAAGCGCATCTGTTTGGCGGCGTTGGCAGCCCAGGACTTGGATGTGACCGCCGAGATCCAGCGTCTGCGCACGTTGGCCGAAGACGTTTGTCTCGGCCGCGCGACGGGTCCCCTGGTAGCCGCCGCGCGCACTAAGGGCATTCCGTTTCGCCGGCTCGACGATGAGAGCCTGGTGCAACTTGGCCATGGTGGAAAGCAGCATCGCATCCGGACGTCGGTCACCGACCGCACCGGCAAGATCGCCGAGTGGATTTCTCTCGACAAGGATCTGACCAAGAAGCTCCTAGCGGAGGTCGGCCTTCCGGTTCCCGTGGGGCGGCCGGTCAGCAGTGCCGAACACGCCTGGGCCACGGCCCGTGAGCTGGGGCTTCCCGTAGCCATCAAGCCGCGCAGCGCGGACTACGGCCACGGCATCGGCCTGAATTTGCGTACCCGCGAGCAAGTCCTGGCCGCGTACACCGCTGCCCAGGAGTATGGCGAGGACATCTTGGTCGAGCGCTTCGCGCAGGGGGATCAGTACCGCATCACCGTGGTCGGCAATCGGGTGGTCGCGGCCGTGCGCCGCGAGCCGGTGCGCCTTTTGGGCGATGGCACGCGCACCATTGCGCAACTCATGGAGCAGGCCAACCTCGACCCTCGTCGCGGCGACGACTTGAGGTTGCCCCTCGAACGGATTTGCGTCGACGACGATACGCCGCAGGTGCTGGCCGAGCAGGGGTTCGGTGTCGACTCGGTCGTGCCCGCCGGTGTGTCGGTGGTGCTCAGCCGCATCGCCCATTCCTGGGCAGGCGCCGGCGTCAGCGACGTCACGGAGCTCGTCCATCCGCGCATGGCCGCGATGGCTGTCCGAGCCGCGCGCTTGATTGGATTGGACGTGGCCGGACTGGACGTGATCGCCCTAGACATTGGTCGTCCCCTGGAGGATCAGGGCGGCGCGATTATCGAGGTGAATGCCGAGCCGACCATCGCATTCCACTTTCCGCCCTTGTGCGACCGCTACCGTCCCGTGTGCGAGGCCATCGTCGAGTCGCTATTTCCGGACGGACAAACTGGCCGAATTCCCGTGACCGTGGTCAGCGGCCGCGGTGACCGTGCGGGCGCCGGGCGCTGGCTGGCCGAGCTTCTGCGCGAGTCGCACGGCGGAATTGGCCGTGCGTCGCACGAGGGGCTGTTCCTCAACCAGGAACTGCTGAAGCCGGGCGACCAAGCCAATTTGCCAGGCACGCTCGCCCTGTTGCTCTGTCCCGAGGTCGACAACGCGATCCTTGAGCGCGACCTATCCAGCATCCGCCACGAGGGGCTGGGATTGGACTGCGTGAATGCGACCATCCTCACGCGCCTTGGGTCCGCTGGCGAACCTGGCTTGGATGCGGAGTTGGCGCGGGCCGCGCGCGTGCTGGTCGCCGCCACGGCTGAAAGCGGTGTCTTGGTGATCGAGTCCAACGACCCAGTAGCGGCCGCCATTGCCGAGTCCTTCGCGGGCACCGTGGTCGTGGTGTCTGGTGCCTGGGCCGTGGGCGTGCCGGTGGATGCGCTTGGATCGCGAATCGCATTGGCGCTCCGTGATCGAGCGGGCTAGGGCTTCGAGCATGCCGTCAGACTACGTTCGCTACTTTCGCGTCAGCCCACAGCCCACTGCGCGCGGACCAGTCACGCCGGGACTGGCCTTGTTGGGCGGGCCGCCCGATGGCCCGCCTCCGGAAGTGGACGCCGCGTTCATGTGGCTTTTGGCCAAGTCGGGCTGGGGGCGTTTCGTGGTCATCGGCTCGGATGGCGTCGACGAATATGCCCACTACCTTTACGACCACCTGCCGCCGCCCCACCCGATGTCGGTCGAGACGTTCATCTTCAAGTCGAGAGACGCCGCCTCCAATCCCGATATCGTCGCCTCCATTCGCCAGGCGGATGCGCTTTTCATCCAGGGCGGCGATCAATGGGACTACATCCGCATGTGGAAGGGCACAGGGGTCCAGCAGGCCATGGCCGACGTCATCGCCCGCGGCGCGCCCATCGGCGGCTCTAGCGCTGGCCTGGCCGTGCTGGGCCAGTTCGTGTTCGCCGCGCGCAACGGTACCGTCTATTCCAGCGAGGCTTTGGCGGATCCGTACCACGAAGGCGTTACCCTGGATCGCGATCTGGTCGATGCGCCGAAGCTTCTGCCCTACGCCTATTTGAAGAACATCATCACCGACAGCCACTTTCAAGATCGCCAGCGCATGGGGCGGTTGCTGGCGTTCCTGGCGCGGCTGGCGCAGGACGGCTGGGCGACAGCGGCCAGGGCGATTGCCATCGATGAAATGACGGCGGTGCTGGTCGAAGCCGACGGCTCGGCGAGGGTGGTGGACAATCGCCCGGCGGACGACCGCGGGGCTGCGTTCTTTCTCCACACACCGGGGCCACCCGAGCTGTGCCAGCCTGGGCAGCCGCTCACCTACGAGAACGTATCGGTCTACCGAATTGGGGCATCCGATGTGGGCGCAACCTTCCACCTCGGCACCTGGAAAGGCCAGGGCGGCCAGCGCTACCGGGCAGCTGCCCGACAAGGGATCCTCGAGGTCAGCCAGGTAGTGCCGGCGCCGGCCGGGTAGCCGTCACTTTACCCACAAGGTCGATGGCCACGCCGCTGGCCCAAAGCTCGCCCAGGGTCTGGTGCACACGGCGGAGGTCGTAGCCTTCGGCGGGCGGCTCGTCGCGGCCGAGCAGGGCCAGCGCGCGGTGGCCCGGGCGGCTCCGAAATTGCGTGGTCAGCAGGCTGGTCAGGGCCGAGCCCATGCCGGTCTCTAGCACCACCG
>Ga0302323_100002688_pt1 | contig 14463 bp, 13 predicted proteins | sample Fen_T0_3_FD_201950 | JGI IMG/M metagenome (GOLD analysis project Ga0302323, IMG submission 201950) | Peat permafrost microbial communities from Stordalen Mire near Abisko, Sweden - Fen_T0_3 | ecosystem: Environmental > Terrestrial > Soil > Wetlands > Permafrost | place: Sweden: Abisko... | reverse complement strand
CCGAGCTTGGCCGCCGCGATCCGCGCCGCCGCGGCCTTGCCGACCACGCCGGAGAAGAACTCGCTGGTGCAGCCGCTGCCGTACGAGAACATGCCGATCCGCTGGCCGGCGAGCCCGGCCGCCTGCGCCTGCAAGAGGCCCGCGAGCCCCAGGTAGAGAGAGCCCGTGTAGACGTTGCCGACCCGCGCGCACAGCCCGAGCGACGGCTCGACCTGCTGCTTGAACGACGCGATGCCCTGCTGCTCGGCCGCGGCGTCCCAGGTGGCGCTGGCGTCCTCGGCCTCGGTCTTGCGAACGTGGACGTGGGCCTTGCGCGCCATCTTGCAGAACGGCACGTGGTAGCAGATCCGCGCGAGCTGCTCGCTGGCCTGCTCGCCCGGGGCGCCGCGGACCAGGCCCCGCTCGATCGCGCGCGCCTTCCAGCCGCGGTACGCGGTGGCGACCGCGTCGAGGTAGCACTGCACGCTGTAGTGGCCATCGACCTGGGCCTCGCGCATCCCGAGCGGCCGCCAGAAGTCGTGGACGTGGGTGCTCGCGGCGCCCGAGACCCCGTGATCGATCTCGAGCAGCCCCGGGTTGGCCGACACGACCATCGCGACCGAGCCGGCGCCCTGCGTGGGCTCGCCCGCGGTGCCGACGCCGTAGCGCGCGATGTCGGAGCAGATCACCAGCGCCGAGCGGCCGGCCGCCGCGCCCGACGCGATCCAGTCGATCGCCGTCATGAGGCCGGCGGTGCCGCCGTAACACGCGTGCTGGGTATCGTAGACCCGCATCGTGGTCGGCAGCCCGAGCAGGCCGTGGACGAACGACGCGACGGGCTTGCTGTGATCGACGCCGGTCTCGGTGCCGACGATCAAGAGGCCGAGGTTATTGCGATCGACCTCGCTGGCCGCGAGCGCGCGGCTGGCTGCCTGGGCGGCCAGCGCGACCGTGTCCTCGCCGGGTTCGGCGACGGCCATCTCGCGGGCGCCGAGCCCCTCGACGTATTTGCCGGGCTCGATCCCGCGGGCGCGCGCCAGCTCGACCATGTCGATATAGCGGCGTGGGATGGCAACTCCGAGCGCATCGATTCCAATCTTCATCGTCGTCATCGTCTGGGTCCTTTCACGCTGCGTCGGGGTTCAAGACCAGCCGACCAGCGACTTCACGGTTTTCGAGGCGGGTGTGCGCGCGAGCGGCCTCGGCCAGCGGCATGATTTCGGTCACGAACGGACTCAGCTTGCCGGCGCGGGTCAAGCTCAGCGCGGACTCGAGCTCGCCCTGCGTCGTGGCGTACGCCCCGATCAGCTCGAGCTCCTTGACGATCACCAGGCCCGGGCTCAACGAGATCACGCCGGAGTCGAGGTTGCCGACGACGACGATCCGGCCGCCCGGCGCCATCGCCTTGAGGGTCTGGGAGAACGTCGCGCTGCCGACGATCTCGATCGCGACGTTGACGCCTTCGCCGGCGGTCGCCTTGCGGACGGCGCTGCCGAACTCGAGCGCCGGCGAGATGATCACCTCGTCGGCGCCGGCGTTGTACAGCGCCTCGGTCTTCGACGCGTTCGAGGTCACCGCGATCACGCGGCCGCCGTCGAGCCGGGCGAGCTGCACGACCTGCAGCCCGACGCCGCCGCTCGCGCCGGTGACCAGCACGGTCTCGCCGGGCTTGATCCGGCCGCGCGTGCGGACCACGTGGACCGCGGTGCCCGCGGTGCAGCACACCGTCGCGGCGACCGCCCACGGGATGCCGTCGGGCACGTGGCCGATCCCGGCGATCGGGGCGACCATCAGCGAGGCGTAACCGCCGGGAAGCTCCTCGCCGAAGAACCGCGCGTCGCGCTTGCACAGCGACGGCCGGCCGGCGTTGCACTGCGGGCACGCGCCGCACGACAGCCGCTGCAGCGTGGCACAGCGATCGCCGACCTTCCAGCCGGTGACGCCGGGACCGACCTCGATGACCTCGCCCGCGACCTCGTGGCCGAGGATCGCCGGCACGTTGGTCCCGGGCAGGCTGCCGCGCCGGCACATGATGTCGTGGTAGCAGACGCCGCACGCGTGGACGCGCACCAGGACCTCGCCCGCGCCCGGCCGCGGGTCGGCGACCGAGGTGAACTCGAGGTGCTCGACGCTACCGAACTGGTGGAGAACGACGGCTTGCATGGGGATCTTGCCTTTTCTGGGAGACGCTAGGCCGCGGCGCCGACGAGCTCGGCGCTGCGCCGATCAGGGTCGAGCGCCTGGATCGTGGCGCGAACGGCGGCCGGCGGATCGCCGATCACCGCGAGGTGGGCCGACGCCGCGAACGCAAACCCGGTGCGCTCCTGGACGTCGGCGAGCGTCGCCGTGCCGGCCAGCGCCTCGAGGATCGCGCCGCCCGGGCCGATCGAGAACACCGCCGCGTCGGTGAGCAGCCGGGTGCGCCGCGCGTCGTCCACGGTGCTGCGGATGTTGACCTTGTGGACCAGGCAGCGCTTGTTGTGGCGCGGCACGATGATCACCGGGTGCTTGGCCCAGCGGCGCAGGGAGCACGCGCCGACCACGCCGGGGAACTTGACCTTGGGCCGGGTGAGCGGGCCCGCCGCCGACAGGTTGGTGCGGCCGTGGCCGTCGACCTCGACGGCGCCGAAGAACACGTTGTCGACCCGGCCGCACCGCGCGTGATCGAACAGCTCCGCGATCGAGACGTCCGCGGTCCGCCCGGTGAGGTACGCCAGGTCCTCGCTCGAGCCCATCAGGCGCATGACCTGCGGGTTGAGCGAGCCGACACACGAGATGTAGGTCAGCCGGGGCGCGTGGGTCTGCTTCGCCACGGCGATCGCGAGCACCGCGAGCGGCGAGGCCACGCCGGTGGCGACCACCGCGCCATCCTCGATCTCGAGCGCCATCTGCCAGATGAAGCGCTCGGCGGCGGTGGCGGTCATGCGGCACCTCGCGCTGGCAGCGCGGGCACGGTGACCGCGACGTCGAGCATCGCGCGGATCCAGGCGTCGCCGCGGCCGGCCTCGGCCTCGGCGAGGTAGGCGAGCAGCGCGGGCTCGTCGTGCGGATAGCGGCCGACGCAGCCGGTCGGCCACGCGCCGCCGGGCACCTCGGCCACGCGCTCGACCTGGAACGACGGGATCGTCACGCGCGGCAGCTCCTTGACGCGGACCTCGGCGGTCGCGATCACGCGGCGCGCCGCGCCGGCCATCAGCAGATCCGTCGTGGGGTCCTCGAAGTACAGGTTGCCGGCGTCATCGGCGGCGTGGGCGTGGATCAGCGCGACGTCGGGGTGGAACGCGCGCTCGACCGGGACCTTGGCGCCGGTGAACGGATCGATCGCGTAGGCCGGCGGATCGAGCGTGGCGACCTCGGAGACGTCGGCATCGGGCGCCGGGATGAACGGCAGGCCCATGCTCGCGGCGCGCAGCCGCTGCACGATGCGATAGCCATCGTGCTCGGCCCACGCGATCTCGCCGCCCTCGATGGCGCGCTTGAGCGAAGGCATCTGGCGCACGCGGTTGCCGAGCGTGAGCGCGCCGAACAGCAGCTCGATCCGCGCCGCCGACCCGGTCGCGACCAGCACCTCGGCCGGCAGCGGGTTGGGCAAGGAGATCATCTTGAGGCCGCGGCGGCCGGCGCGGATCAGCGCGAAGATCAGCGCCATCGGCGCGCGGCCGAGCATGAAGCCGCCCGGCGCCAGCCACGCGCCATCGGGGATCGCCCGGGCCGCCTCGTCGAGGCTGCACCACGACGTCATGGCGCACCGCCGATCAGCTGCGCGGCATCAGGCCTTCGAAGAACAGATCGATCGTGCCGTCCGACAGCTTCTGCGGCGTCAGCTTGCCGTCGGCGCGGTACCACTTGTAGATCCACAGGACGACGCCCAGAAAGCTGAACGCCGCGAGCGTCGGATCGACCGGGCGCACCTGGCCGCGCTCGATCGCTTCGCGAAACGCCGCCTCGAGGAAGCCGACGTAGCGCTTCTTGCGCGTGTTGATCGCCTGCTTGGCCGCGCCGGTCAGCGTCTGATGCTCGTGCAGGATGATCGTGACTTCCTTGCTCGAGTCCTGCGTGACCAGGGCGATGTTGCGCGCCATGCACTCGCGCAGCCGCGCCACCGGATCGACGATGTCGGAGACCTTGGCCAGGACCATGTCCTCGAACAGATCCATGCCGTAATGCATGATCGCGAGGAGCAGCGCTTCCTTCGTCTTGATGTGGTGATACAGCCCGGCCTTGGTCAGCCCGCAGGACTCCGCGATATCCTGCATGCTGGTCGCCTCGTACCCACGCTGAAAGATCAGTCGAGCCGCTTGCTCGAGGATCTCGTGGTAGCGCTGGTCGCGAGGCCGGCTCACCTGCTTCGTGTAACACATCGCAAGAATGAGCAAACAAAGGATCCTCCTGCCGGCTGGCCCATCGGGCTACCTACTGGTCGGTAAGCTACTACCTACCGGTCGGTAGGTAACAAGGTCCTCGCGGCGAGTCAAGCCTCATTTCACGTTTGAACCGACTACAGCGGGCTGGGGGTCGCCACGAACTGGACGTCAACCCCGGAGAATCGCTGGCGAAGCTCGTCGGCGATCCGCATCGGACCAAACACTTCGGTCGCGTAGTGCCCGGCGGCGACCAGCGTGATCTGGAGCTCTCGGGCGAGATCCCCGGTGCGCTCGGCGAGCTCTCCGGTGAGGAACAAATCGCAGCCTGCCGCGGCCGCCGCCTCGAGAAGATCCGACGCCGCGCCCGAGCACACGCCGACCTTGCGGACCACGGGTGGGCCGAACGGAAACACGAACGGCGGACGCCCGACACCGGCGGCGATCCGGCCGATCGCGTCGTCGCGGGTCAGCGGCGTCGACCACGTGCCGGCGAGCCCGAGCGGGACGCCGCGCACGTTGCCGAACGCCTCGCGCGCAGCGCCGAGCCCGAGCGCGTCGCACAGCCCGGCGTTGTTGCCCAGCCGGGCGTGCTTGTCGAGCGGCAGGTGGTACGCGGCGAGCGAGACCTCGTTGCCGAGCAGCAGCTGGAGCCGGCGCGCCAGCGGCCCGGCGATCTTGGTCAGCCCCCCGCCCCACACCAGGCCGTGGTGGACGACGATCAGGTCGGCGCGCCGCTCGATCGCGCGGCCGATCAGCTCGGCGGACGCGGACACGCCGGTGACGACGCACTCGATCTCCATCGCACCTTCGACCTGCAGGCCGTTGGGCGCGTAGTCGCCGAACCGGTCGATCTCGAGCGTGGCGTCGAGATACCCGACGATCTCTCGCAGGTGGACCGGCATGGTTTTCCGCACATCGTGGTCGAGACCGGCCTGCCGGTCAACCGGAAGGGCCCCCGCCGATTCGCCGATTCGCTCGTCATGAGATCAGCGAATTCGATGAGTTGGAACTATTTGACGGGCGGGTTTGCGACGTGACACCCAAGCCGACCTCTGACACCAGAGCGAGTCGCGCAACCGATCACGATGCGAACCATCCGTTCGTTGGAGGACCCATGAAGGCAGCATTTCTGTGCGTTGGTCTGACCGTGCTGGCAGGCGGCGCCTGCAAGAAGAGTGGCGGCGGTGGCGGCGGCGGCGGCGGCGGATGGCTGGTCGGCGCTTCCGGCCTGATGGTGAACGTCCAGACCGACGGATCGGAGGCGGGGTACGACCTCAAGTCGACCGAGACGCTCAACGCCATCGCGTGTCGGTTCCAGGACGAGGCCTGGGTGGTCGGTAACCACGGCACCCTGCTCTACACCGACGACGCCGGCGCGTCGTGGACGACGCAAGCGGTGCCGACCACCGCCGATCTCCGCGCGCTCGCGACCCAGAACATCGGCCCGATCTTCGTGGCGGGCAACGGCGTGTTCTTGACCTCGAACGACGCCGGCTTGCACTGGACCCAGCTCGGCGATGGCAGCGTGAACTTCCGCGCCGTCGCCGCCGCGCAGGACGCCACCACGGTGCTCGCGGTGTCCGAAGACGGCACGGTGTTCGCGGTCGAGGATCACCAGCTCGTCGCGCGCGGCAGCTTCGCCGGCGCGCGCGCGGTGGCGGTGTCTGCCGATGGCAAGACCGCGGTCCTCGCCGGCGACCACATGTTCGCCAAGAGCGTCGACGCCGGCCGCACGTGGGCCGCGCTCGCGAGCCCGGAGAACGTCGCGTTCGACGATATCCGCGTCGACGACGAGGGCCAGGCCACGGCGGTCGGCGAGCGCGGCACGGTCGCGCACATCGCGTCCGACACGACGATCGCGCTGCAGCACATCGGCACCGCCAACCTCCACACCGTGCACATCGCCCCCCTGGGCGCCGAGTACGAGAACGTCGGGATCACGGCGGGCGATGGCGGCGCGGTGTTCATGACGTTCGATGGCGGCTGGACGTGGGAGGCGCAGCCCAGCGTCGCGGCCACCGTGCTGGGCGCCGATCAGATCGGCGACGGCCATCGCTGAGCGTCGCCCGCGTCAGATAACCATAACCTCGCTTAGCCCTCCCCGGGGCTTTCCGGCCGCAGGTCACGGCTGCCGGATCCACAGCTCGAGCGCGTCGCCGCCGGCCGGTTCGCGCGACGCGAGCGCGTAGCCCGCCGGCAGCTTGCCGCCGAACCCGTGGTAGGTGACCACGCGCGTGCCGGCGCGCATCCCCGCCAGCCGCTGCTCGATCCGGCGCAGCGTGGTCTGCACCGTCGCGTAGCGCACGAACGGGCTGGCGTCGGGGCCGAGCATCAGCGTGCTGAACGGATTGTAGAAGTAGATCGCGTCGAACTCGTCCCAGGCCAGGCGCGAGCCATCGCCCTGGACGAACCGGGTGCGGCGGCCGATGTCGAGCGCCCATGCCGCGTGGTTGGCGGCGGTGACCAGCGCCAGGTCTTGCTCGATGCCCCACCACATCGCGCCGGTCACCAGGGCGCCGACCAGACACATCTTGCCGGGGCCCGCGCCGACGTCGAGGACCCGCAGGTCGGCGGTCGGCGCGAGCAGCTGCGCGGCGCGCATCGCGACGTCGACCGGCGTCCAGTGCATGTACGACCGGTCGCGCAGCTCCTCGGGAAAGACCTGATCGAACTCGGCGTCGGTCACGGCGATCTGCTGCTGCAGCGCCGCGCGGATCGCGTGCGCCGGCCGCGTCATCGCCCGCTCGTCTCGGCGCGACCGCCCCAAGCCTGCGTAGCCCGCATCCCCCGCACCGTAGCAGCTCAGGTGGTGCGCCGAGCGGCGATCGCCGTGGCGCCGCAGCAGCGACGGCGACGCCAGGTTCGGGCGGGTCACCGGCACGGGCGCGCTACTTCGAGATCCGCACGCCGACGAACGCGCTCGGCCAGGTCGTCGAGGTGACGCCCTGGTCCATCGGGCCGCTGGTCGTACCGTGCTCGAGGATCAGCGGAGAGCTGCGGTCGCTCGTGATGTAGGTGTTGAGGCTGCCGCCGACGACCAGGGCGAACGGTCCAAAGCGGTGCGCGATCGACAGCCGGGCCTGGGCGAGCACGCTGAGATCGGTCTCGTGCGCGGGGCCGTGGTTGACCTGCCAGGCGATCGCCTCGAGGTCGATCAGGGTATTGCCGAACGCGACGCTCGGGCCGAACCCGAAGCCGTACATCCAGACGTCGTCGTTGCCGGAGATCTTCGCCGCGCCGAGCTTGGGATCGTTCTCATCGACCGAGTGCCCGGCGATGCCGTACACGTTGTGCCAGTTGCGGCCGCCATGGCGAAACAGCAGCGCGCCGATCTTGTCGGTGTCGAACGCGGTCTCGAGATCGTAGCGGCCGCCCGGCACGATGTTGATGAGGCCGAGCGAGAAGCCATCGGCCGAGCCGACGTTGACCACGCCGATCTGGACGCCGTCGACCTCGTGCGCGACATTGACCGGCGCGATCTGCAAGCCGCGCACGCGGTCCGCGACATTCACCACGCCCGCGACCTGGACGTTCGCGGTGCCGTGCGCCACGCTGGCCACGCCGGCGACCTGGACGTTGGCGTGGCGCCCGGCCACCGCCGCCACGCCGGCCACCTGCACGCCTGCGTCACCCTCGGCCAGGGTCGTGATACCGGCGACCTGGGTATCCGCGGTCGATCGCGACGCGGCGGCGACCCCACCGATCTGCGCGCCATCGACCCGCGCGGCGATCGCCGCGACGCCGGCGATCTGCCCGCCATCCAGATCCCCGGCCACCGCCGCTACGCCGGCGACCTGGATCCCCTCGACGCGCGGCGCGATCGTCGCGATGCCGGCGATCTGGGCCCCCCGGGTCAGGTCGCGCTGGATATCGGCGACCCCGCCGATCGCCACGCCGCTCGATCCGCCGGACATGCCGCCGAGCAGGTTGACCGACACCGCGTGCCGCACCGTGCCGATGTGGGTCAGATCGGTCGACACCGGGGGCACCAGGCCCAGATGAAAGAACCGGTGCTCGCGCGCCGGATCGGCGTCGAGCTCTCGCGCGGTCGGCAGCAGCGGCGCGGCCTCGCTCGGAGCGGCGATCCCAGCTCCCGGCGGTTCCTCGCCCGCGTGGCCGTCGGCCCCGACGTTGACCGCCACCGACACACCCGGGGGCGCCGCCACGGCGAGCGCGTCCTCCGGCGCGGGCGGCACGTCCGCCGGCGCCGCGACCGCCTGCGGCGGCGGCAGCGCGCGCGGCGGCAAGCCGGCGAGCACGTCCTGCGCTTCGTCGCGCACCAGGTTGCCGGCGAGCAGCGTGATCACCAGTCGCCATTGCCGGGTATCGTGGCCGAGCTTGACCCGGCGCTGGCGCGGCGCTCCCGAGCGCGGCGCGAACACCACCGTCGCGAAGCTCTTGCCATCGATCGCGACGTCGAGGCACGGCAGCTCGCACGTGCCGCCGGCCAGCTCGACGTGGACGGCGAGCTCCCTGGCGATCGCCGCGCCGACGCTGTCGCCGTCGATCGAGCCATGGACGGCGAGGTGAAGCGTCGGCGCGACGTCGGCGTGTGCGGCGGTCGCCACCGCGAACCCCAGCAGCAGCGGTGCGTGTCTCATGGCGCGTAGTCTCCCGACCCGTGGCGACTGTTCAATGGATCACGGAAGCTGCGCGATCGCCGCGACCAGCTTGGCGGCCTCGGCCTGGCGATAGCCAGCCTCGATCTCGCCGCGCGCAAACGGCGCGAGCGCCACGCGGGCCTCCGCGTAGCGTCGCAGCTTGATCAGCACGATCGCGCGGCTGTAGCGCGCATCGATCACGAACCGCCCGCCGGGCTCCGCGGCCAGGTAGGCATCCCAGGCGGCGAGCGTCGCCGCCGGGCTGCCGCCGTGGTGATGCAGCTCGTACGCGCGCAGGTACAGCGGCTCGAACGCGGGCGCGACGGCGGCGGGCGCGCGGCGCCCCAGCTCGGGCGGCGCGATCGCGACGCTGGGCGGGACCACCGGCACGACCGGCGCGGCCGGCCCGGCCGGCCCGGCCGGCGCAGGCGCGACGATCTCGGGGCGCGGCGCGGGCGCCGGCGCGGCAGCGATCGCCGGGTTGGCGCGCGGCAGCGACGACGCGCGCAGCGGCGGGGTGACCGGTGGCAGCGCGCGCGGCGCCGGCATCGGCGGTCGCCACAGCGCCGAGACGTGCCCGGTGGCCAGCGCCCACGACACCGTCCCGACGAACAGGATCGCGAGCGCGGTCAGCACGCCGGCCAGCTGGTGGCGGAAGCGCGCGCGGGTCTCGAGCGAGCGCCGCACCCGCAGCTGGGTGTGGGCGGCGAGCTCCGGATCATCGCCATCGGGCGCGCGGATCGCGCCGACCAGGTCATCGAGGTTCATGACTCACCTCGCTCGTCGCGCTCGAGCTTCTCGCGCAGCTTGCGCTTGGCGTGAAACAGCCGCGTCCGCACCGTGCCCTCGGGGGCGCCGACGATCGCGGCGACCTCGACCGAGGTCCGCTGCTCGGCCTCGCACAGAACGAACACGACGCGCTGATCGATCGGCAGCTCGTCGAGCGCGGCCCACAGCTTGCTGGCCATCTGCTTGGTGGCGAGCTCGTGGCTCGCGTCGCTCACCGGCGGCCGCATCTCCTCGTGCGCGGCCAGCCGCTCGGTCGCCCGCCGCCGGCGCATCGCCGAGCGGACGTGGCGGCGCGAGTGATTGGCGGCGACGCCGATCAAGAACGCGCGCAGCGAACCCTCGCCGCGGAATCGCCGGATCGCCTTGGGCAGCGCCACGAACGCTTCGTGGACGATATCCTCGGCTGCGTGGGGATCACCGACCAGCCGCCGCGCGAACCCGCGGATCGCCGCATGATGTGCGCGATAGGCTTCGTCCACCGCAGCGCGGTCGCCTTCACGCAATCGAGCGACGAGCGCGTGATCGGCAGCCGCTTCGGTGCCCGGAACGGACATCACGAGTGGCATCGAAATCGCGGTCACCGAAGGCAAGGTGCCCGCAGCATGGCGCGCCGTTCAATCAAATCGCAACGCCGCCCTTCAAACCACCAACACATCGTAACCATACATGTTTTAGCAAGGGCCGCATCAGAAGTCGAACGGCCGCAGCCAGTGGTCGTTGTAGCCGTTGGGGTGCTTGATCAAGTAGTCCTGGTGCTCCTCCTCGGCGCGCACCCAGGTCGTCGCCGGCGCGATCTGGGTCACGATCGGCCGCTTCCACTTGCCCGACTGCTCGACCCGCGCCTTGACGGCCTCGGCGGTCGCGCGCTGCGCGTCCGACGTGGCGAAGATCTCCGAGCGGTACTGCGTGCCGACGTCGTTGTTCTGGCGGTTCAAGGTGGTGGGATCGTGGCCACGGAAGTACCAGTGCGTCAGCAGATCTGCGTAGGAGATCTGGTGCGGGTCGAACACGATGCGCACCGACTCGGCGTGCCCGGTATCGCCCTCCGAGACGTCGTCATACGACACCTTGGTCGACGTGCCGCCGGCGTAGCCGACCTCGATCGAGACCACGCCGGGAGCCTCGCGCATCACCTTCTCCATGCCCCAGAAGCAGCCGCCGGCGAGGATCGCGACCTCGCGCGGCCCGTTGGGATCGACCGCCACCTTGGCCGCCGGCGGCGGCGCCGATCTCGCCGCTTCGCAGCCAACGCTCATCACCAGGAACGCCGTCCACGCCAGTGCAGAACATCGAGCCACGCGTGTCATCATAGTGGAAGACCTACGAACGGCCAGCCAGCCGGTTACCACCAAGGCCTGCCGTTCGATCGGTAACCAGATACATTTCCACGGGATTTTCTGCGCAGCAAGAATCGGCACGCGGGCCCAGGGGGTTTTCGTTAGCGTGGCTTTGCCATGAAGCGCCTCGCCCTCCTCGCCCTGCTCCTCGCCTGCCGCACCTCGCACGACGCGCCCGCGCCGGCCCCGGCGGCCAAACCCGTCGATCCGGCGGTCCCCGCGGCGCCCCAGAAGCTCGGCGGGGTCACCCCGGTCGCGGGTGACTTCACGATCAAGGACTTCGCGTTCACGCGCGGCGCCAAGCTGCCCGAGCTGCGCATGCACTACATGACCCTCGGCACCGCCAGGCGCGACGCCGCGGGCCACGTCACCAACGCCGTGCTCGTCATGCACGGCACCAACGGCTCGGGGCAGCAGTTCGCCCGCCCGCAGTTCACCGACACGCTGTTCGGCCCCGGCCAGCCGCTCGATCTCACCCGCTACTACGTGATCCTACCCGACGACATCGGCCACGGCGGCTCGTCGAAGCCGTCGGACGGGCTGCACGCCAGGTTCCCGCACTACGGCTACGCCGACATGGTCGCGGCCGAGCACGCCCTCGTCGTCGATGGCCTCCACGTCGACCACCTGCGGCTGGTCATGGGCACGTCGATGGGCTGCATGCACGCCTGGATGTGGGCCGAGCAGTGGCCCCAGGCGATGGACGCGGTCCTGGCCCTCGCCTGCCTGCCGACCCAGATCGCGGGGCGCAACCGGCAGTGGCGCAAGATGGTGATCGACGGCATCGAGCACGATCCCGCGTGGCAAGCCGGCGACTACACCAAGCAGCCCTACGGCGCGATGGTCAACGCCCACAGCCTGCTGCTCATCGCCGGCTCGTCCCCCCAGGCCGATCAGAAGAAGCTGCCGACCCGCGACGCCGCCGATCGCAGCGTCGAGACCGAGCTCGCCAAGTTCCTCGCGACCTACGACGCCAACGACCTGCTCTACGCGGTGTCGGCATCGGCCGACTACGACCCCTCGGCGGACCTCGAGAAGATCACCGCGCCCTTGCTGCTGATCAACAGCGCCGACGACTTCATCAACCCGCCGGAGCTGGGCATCGCCGAGCGCGAGATCAAGCGCGTGCCGCACGGCAAGTACCTCCTGATCCCGGCCTCGGAGTCGACCCACGGCCACGGCACCCACACCTGGGGCGCGTTCTGGGGCAAGGACCTGAAGGAGCTGCTCGACGCGACGGCCAAGTAGCCCCGGGTCTCCGCGGGCGCCTGGTTCGCATGCGCGCCGCCCTGGCAGCGCGCGCGGGCCTGCGAGCTTCTGGGGGAAAGCTCGGTGACGTCGGCCGCTCACCGTCGCGCGAGCCGCCTCAGGACCAGCTCACCGAGCGCTGCACCGTCGTGCCCTGCATGAAAGGCGTGCCCTGTGCCCGAAGCGCTGCTCTCAAGTTTTTTGGGGGGCAGTCGACTCGACGTGTGAGCCATGGAGAGCAGCATCCTACTCGTGGATGACGACCCGGGGATGATCCTCGTCATGGCTCGCGTCCTCGCGGGGACCGGCCGGCTCCGCTTCGCGACCAGCGGCGCCGCGGCGCTGAACCAGGCGCGCGAGCTGCCACCGGACCTGGTGCTGCTCGACGCGGAGATGCCCGGCATGACCGGATTCCAGGTCTGCGAGTTCATGAAGGCGGACCCCGCGCTCAGCGACGTTCCGGTCATCTTCGTCACGGCGAACAGCGGAGATGAGTTCGAGCTGAAGGGCCTGGAGATCGGCGCCGTGGACTTCATCGCCAAGCCGATCAGCGAGCCGTTGCTGCTCGCCCGCGTGCGGACGCAGCTGCGGGTGAAGCACCTGACCGATGAGCTGCGCCGGATCGCGACGATCGACCCCCTCACCGAGGTGTACAACCGGCGGACCTTCGACGAAGCGCTCGCGCGCGAGTGGAAGCGCTGCCTGCGTGCGCGGATCCCGCTCAGCCTGCTGATGGTCGACGTCGACCACTTCAAGCTGTTCAACGACCACTACGGGCACCCGGCCGGTGACGGCTGCCTGCGCGCGGTCGCACAGGCGTTCTGCGCCGCATGCATGCGCCCCGCGGACCTGGTGGCGCGGTACGGCGGCGAAGAGTTCGTCGTGCTGCTGCCTCACACGCCGCGCGCCGGCGCCGAGATCATGGCGGCCCGCCTGCACAGCGCCGTCGCGCTGCTCGGCGTTCCGCACCAGACCTCGCCGACCGCTCCGTGCGTCACGGTCAGCGTGGGCGTCGGTTACTACGATGAGCACAGTCTCTCCTGGGCCGAGCTCCCGACCGATGCGAACGCGCTGGCGTCACGCACCGCGCACGATCTGGTTCGCTGCGCCGACAAGGCGCTGTACGAGGCCAAGCGCCGCGGCCGCGCCCAGACGTGGCACCGCGACCTCGATGACACGAACGCGTCCGGCCGGGCGCACCCGACGGGTCCGCCGAGCGCGGCGCGCCCGGGGACCGCGTCTTGACGGTTCGGTCGCGGCTGGTCGCGCTCGGCGGCGCGGTGATCGCCGCCTTGCTGACCGCGGTGTGCTACCTGCTGGCCCAGCGAGCCCGGCACGTGCGTCACCCGGGCGTCGAGCCGGTGCGCCGCGCTGCGCGCGTGGTTCGCCGCCGCGCCGGACCGCGTGCCCGGACGGCCCACGCGCGCGGGGCTCGGCGACGCGCGGTGCCGGCACGCCCGGGCGCGGGTCGAGGCAGCGCTCGTCCCGAGCGCGAGGTCGCGCTCACCGCCGTGCAGCGCGACCACCACGCGCTGGTGCAGACCGTCCAGCAGCACGCGATCGTCTCGGTGACCGACCGAGCCGGGCGCATCACCGAGATCAGCGACAGCTTCTGCCGCATCTCCGGGTACCGCAGAGACGAGCTGATCGGCCAGAACCACCGCATGATCAACTCCGGCGCGCACGACGGCGCGGTCTGGGTCGAGATGTGGCGTACCGTGTCGAGCGGTCGGGTGTGGCGCGGCGAGGTGTGCAATCGCGCGAAGGACGGCACGCTGTACTGGGTCGACAGCATCATCTCGCCGTTCCTGGGACCCGATGGCAAGATCGAGCAGTACATCTCGATCCGCACCGACGTCACGGCGCGCAAGCGGGCCGAGACCGAGCTCTTGGAGACGTCGAACCTGCTCAAGGCCGTGCTCGCCGCGGCGTCCGAGGTGTCGATCATCGCGACCACGGTCGACGGCGTCGTCACGCTGTTCAACCGCGGCGCGGAGCGCATGCTCGGCTATGACGCGGCCGAGGTCGTGGGGCGCAGCGCGCCCGCCGCGTTCCATCTGGGCGCGGAGATCGCGGCCTGCGGCGCCGGCCACGGCGAGGACGTCTCGGGGTCCCAGGTGCTCGCGCACGAGCCCGCACACCAGG
>Ga0302323_100002687_pt1 | contig 14466 bp, 15 predicted proteins | sample Fen_T0_3_FD_201950 | JGI IMG/M metagenome (GOLD analysis project Ga0302323, IMG submission 201950) | Peat permafrost microbial communities from Stordalen Mire near Abisko, Sweden - Fen_T0_3 | ecosystem: Environmental > Terrestrial > Soil > Wetlands > Permafrost | place: Sweden: Abisko... | reverse complement strand
CGCGTGATCGTGCCGCCCTGCAGCTGCGTGTTGAGCTGGTTCTGCAGAATCTGCTCGTTGCCCAGGTCGGTGCGAACGGCCTGCGCGCGTCGAGCGATGTAATCGGGATCGTTCAGATCGGTTTTCGGGTGCCTTGCCAGCTCCGCCTGGTCGTACTGACCCGCGAGCAGCTCCTCTCGCTCGCGCATCCGATTCGCGCGGGTGTCGTTGACCTGGTCCTCCGCGCTCTTGCCGCCGATCATGATCGCAAGACCAGTGCCCGCGCTCTCCGCGACGCCAAGCACAGCGCTGAGGGCGGTAGCCATTCCGGCGAGCCCGCCGGCCGCGTGGACCGCGGCCGAGGTGAACGTCTCGATCCGCTCCGGGGTGACGGCGTCCATGATCTCGTTCTTCGCGCGCTCCCACGCGAGCTTGGTTCGCCCCGCCGTGCTGCTCAGGTAGTCGCCTAGATCGCGGTTGATGACGCTTGCGTCACGCGACTTGTCGACCAGCTCGTCGAGCATCTCCTTGTTGGCGTTCAGCTGGAGGAACGCGCGGTACGCTTCGACGCGCCCGAAAGCCTTTTCGAGCTTCGTCGGATCCTTCATCAGCTTCGAGTCGCCGATCGCGTCGATGATCTCGCGGAAGCCCCTGAGCGACTTCGTGCCGGTGTTCTTGTCGACGTCGAACACCTTCACGTGCGCCGCCGCAAACTTGGGTGCGTTCTTGATCAGCGCCACCATGACCGACTGCATGCCGGTGACCGTCTCCTCGGCTGAGCCGAATCCCTTGCGGACCACCTGGGTGGCCGCGCCGAGGTCGCGCAGGCCGGCCACACCGGTGCCACCACCGAACTGCGCCATGAGAGGCGAGATCTGCGCGAGCTGGCCGGCGAGGTCCTTGAGCTCGACCGCACCCTCCTTGCCTTGCACGATCAGCGTCCCGAACGCGGCCTGCATTTCCTCGGGCTTGATCTTGAGGTTGTCGCGCAGTGCCTGCGCCGTCGAGGCAACGTCGCTGATGCTCGACTCGGAAGCCTGGGCGACCCGCGCCCACGTGTCGATCGACTTGGTCGCGCCGTCGAGGTCTCCGGTCAGCGCGACGTACTGCCGCGCGGCGCCGAGCACCTGGGCTCTGCTGATGCCGGTGGCGTCGCTCGCCTGGCGGACGGCTGCGTCCACGCCGGCCATCTCCTCGTTGGTCTTGCCGGCGGTGATCTGGAGTCGCTTGAGCGCGTCGCCATATTGAAACGCGGCGGTGGCCTGATCGGCATAGAATCCGCCGACCGCGGAGGCCGCGCTCGATCCGAGGTTGCCAACCATGGTCGCGCCCGCCTTGGAAAAGAACCCCTTCTCGACGAGGTCCTTGCCGAACACGTTCTTTTTGAGCTCGCCGCCGAACGTGGCGAACTTCGCCTTGATCTCGCGCAGCTTCGCGCCAAGGGTCCGGCTCTCGGCGGTTACCTCGACCTCGGCTTTGGGGTTAGACATCGTTGTCGTCCGTGGGCGGTTCGGTCGGCGGCTCGGCGGCCACGTTCTTGAAGCGCCGTCCGCTGCCTTCGTGCTTGGGTTTGTCGAACGTCAAGTGGTCGGCGATGAGTCCCCAGGCGAGGACTTCCCAGTCGAAGAGTTCGCATGCGGGTCGACCAAAGTAAGCAGAAAGCGCGACAGCCTCCTGGCACCGAACCACCGCAACAGCCGATCGCTTTTTTTTTCGAGGGCCTCGCGGATCCCCGCGACGTCATCGCGGGTCAGCTCGATCGTCGAGGGGTCCTGCGCGGCGCGCAGCTCGCCGTACTGCTGCCAGAGGTCGCCGATCACCTCCGGCGCGAGCAGACCCCATTCGCTCGCAGAACCGAACGGCACCGGGTTCTCTTCGCTATCGAGCACGGCCTCGGCGAGCGTCAGGTACGCGAGCTGTAGCTCATACTTGCCCTGGTTGAGCTCGATCTGGACGAGTCCGCGCCGATCCATCGCGGCGTTGGCGAGGCCCTCGAGATCGAGCGAGCGCTCGCTTCCGACCACCGCCATGACCGCCGGGTGCGGGATGCCGTGCACGTGTACCGTCACGGGCTTGACCGGGCGCTTGCCGGATAACGCTGCCTGGAGCCGGCTCCCAGCCTTGGCCTTCGCGGCGCTGGATTGCGCTGCCCCGAGCCTCGTACCGCTTGGCGTCGCCATGGCTAAGCCGCCACCTGCGGGACACGCCGCTGCCAGGTGATGTCGACGGTGTCCATGTGCTTGCCCTGGGAGTCGTCCTTGCGCGTGACCTTCGACACGCGGCAGCCGAGGTACTTCCACCGGGGCCCGTTGACGTCCTGGATCGAAAACGAGAAATACTCCTTGGAGATCTTCAGTAGTCGCCAGTCGACTTCAGGTACGCTTTCCCGGAACACCTCGAGCTTGAGCGAGCCGCCGCCCTCCTTGTCGATGTTGCCGGCACCGCCCGTCACTCCGACGGCGGTCTTGACCTCGGTCGTGCTGTCGTCGTCCTCGTCGAGGGTGTCGACTCGCTTCAACTGAAAGTTGCCACCCGAGAAGTCGATGTAGAACATCGACTGGCTGGTCAAAGTGCTCATGGTGACTCCTTAGAAGATCTTCACGCGGTGAACGAACGCGACCTGGTGCAGGCCGAGAACGACCGTGTAGGCGACGTCCACGTTGAGCCGGCCCGGCGCATTCGGGTCAGCCTCAACTACGAGTAGCTGCAGGTCGGCGTCGACGTTCTTCAGGATCTTGTTGTCCTGCGCGGCGTAGAGGATCGACCCCACCATGTCGCGGATCCGCGGCACGATGTCGTCGTCCATGAGGACGCCGTCGGGGTTCGCGTCGGCGCCGAACTTCGCCGCGAACGCGGCGTCAATCTGGCGCGCGATGAACGCGCCGACGCGCGGCACGGCGATGTCACGCAGTGGCTCGAACGGCTGGCCGCCCTGCGTGGTGCAGGTGGTGACGAACTTGACGATCTGCACGACGCCCGGTTGTTGGATGCGGGTCTGCGAGTCGACCACCGCCTTCAGCGGTACCAACCCGACCGCGAGCGCCGATTCCACCTCGGTGTTCGTGAAATCGAAGATGTCGGGCGGCGGGAAGAGTGGCAGTCGCAGGCCATCCCAATTGCCGTTCGGGCGCGATCGGCTGGTCAGGGCAACGCCGAGCGCCGTGGCGATCTCGCCCGGCAACGAGGGGCTCAGCTCGCACACACCGACGCCGATCGCGCGATCATTGGCTCCGACCGCGAGCGGCGTAGCGACGCCGAGGCTACCCGGCTCGCCGAACAGGATCCATCTCCACTTCTTCTCGCTCGGCGCCCACGCCGCCGTGACGTGGGACAGCGCCAGGGAGATATCCGCCGTGGCGTGGTTCTCCATCGAGATCGCGTCGTAGTCGGGGCCCGCCGCGTTCGCGAGCGCCGTCGTCTCGTCGGAGATGCCCGTCCCTGCGGCGCCTTGAGCGGTCTGGCACGTTACGCCGGGCGGAAGCGAGACGACCTCGAAGATCACGTCGTTCCCGCCGACGCCCTTGACCGCGTGTGTGGTGGTGACAACCGCCGCCGCTGAGGCTGCGACGACGGGCATGATCAGCCGCTGCGTGGTGATGGCGTTCGCTAGCGCGGTCGCCATCGCGGTCGTGCTGTCGCTGGGGTTGATGGGCACAACGAGCGTGCGGCCGGCGATCCGGAACACGCCATTGGCGCCGACCAGCGCGGCACCGCCGAAGGTGAAGGTCTGCGTGCGAGCGGCACCGCCGGCCGGTTCTGCGACACCGCATGCGTACATGAATGGACCCGCGCCGAGGAAGGCCTGCGTCTCGACACCCTTGCGGCACATCAAGGCCAACGGGGTACCAACACCGAAGAGCGCATCGGTATCGGTCGGATCGTTGACCGGGTAGATGGTTCCGGCCACCGCGGTGCCACCCTTCATCGTCCCGATCTTCAGCAGGCGCTGCGGCAACGGCGGGAGCGACCGGCCGCCGAGTAGGTACGTGAACGCGTGGAAGGCCTGCGGTCGGCGTACCGACGAGCTGATTCCCGTGTTGACCGTCATCGTTCAGACCGCCTTCTCGGGCGTCGCGCCGGCGTCGACGGTGACCGGCGCGGCGCTGAATCGCTCGCCTTCCGGGCGTGGGCGCGGCTGCGCGACCAGGACGAGATCCCCGTTGGGGCGCAGCGCGCGCTGAACGGAGGTATGCGACGAGTCAACATCGAGCTCGTCGCCAGGTCGAAGCAACAGCAGTCCGCCGCCCGGGCCGGCCGCAACCGTGTGGTGGATTGGGACCATGCGGCCCGGCCGCGCTGTGACGGTGATGATCGCCATGGCCGAATCGTGCGGCGCGCGCACGTGTCCGAGCCATGGGGGCTCAGCCCACCGGGGTAGCGCGACGCTCAGAGGCGCGTGACGACCGAGACGCCCGCGAGCTCGCCGGGTGCCTTCGCGTTCGCGGCGAGGCCGGTCAGCTTCTGTACGCTGTCACGGAGCAGGTTGACATCGCGATCGACGCGGACCCGCCACGTCTGCTGCCAGATCGTCTTCTCGTTGTCGCTGATGATCTCGTCCTCTTCGAGGAAGCGGAGATCGGCGACCTGCGGCCCGATGCCCAGGTCCGCGCCGAGGAGCTGCATCCACACCAGCTCGAGGGCCGCGTGCAGGCCGGGGTCGTTTGCGTCGCTGATGTCGCTGGCAATGTCGCTCGCGGTCCGTCCATCCGTGAGTCCGCGACGATGGCTCGACACGAAATAGAGCTCGACGGTCAGGTGGCCATCGCTGCGGCCCTGGGCTCCGCCATCGCTACCCGACAGTTTCGTGGTCGTGACCGCGACCGCGGGCGTCCTGCCGTTGAGCTCTTGCCACAGGTTGTCGATCCCGAGGTCGTCGTTAGGCCCCTTGATCGAGAAGCCGATCGAGATCAGCGCTTCGAGCCATCCGCCGCTTGGGACGGTGTAGCGCGCCAGCTTCGCGATGATGGCGTTCTCGATCAGCGTTCGAACGGGCTTGGGCAGCTTGGAGTCGAATACCCAGGTCATCGCTTCCAGCCCTTCACGATGTGCGCTGCGAGCACAGCGCGTGTTTCCTCGAGGAACTTGTCGGACAGCCACAGGAACAGGCGCTTCGGGATCCTGACGCGCCGGCCGTGACCCGCGCTGCCGCCCTCCTGGTGGATGCCAGCCCACGGCACGCGCGACGTCGCGCGCACGAAGAGCTCGCCGACCACCACAACCATCGCGGCAGGGAGCCGGCCGAGCAGCTGCTTTGGCGTGGAACGAGGAGCGAACCGCCGGGGCGCGATCGTTCGCATCGCCTTCGTGATGCGGACGCGCCGATTCCGGGCAACCCGGCGCGCCTCGGTGAGCGGAGACCGCGTCGGCCATGCGCCGTCGGGGCCTTCCTCCGAGCGCGCATGCGAGCGCTGGTCCTGACGCAGCGGCCGGCGCAGCGCGCGGAACGCTGGCCCCATGCGCTTGCCCCGCACCTCGACGTCGGCGAGCGCGCGGTCGAGCTCCGTCAAGTCGACGTAGACGCCGGACTCCACGCGGTCACCAGAACCCGACGAGCTTGTCGCGCGCGGCGTCCCGATCACCGGGCATGTGGGTCTCCACGACGTCGGTCTGCATCGTGCCGTGCGCGATCGGCAGCGGATCGCCGCCGGGCGTCACGACGCCGCGGGAGAGCAGGAGCAGCCAGCCGGGCTTCTTCTCGTCGGTGCCGGCGATCGATTCCCACTCGTCGTGCTCGTCCTGCGTGAGCTGGCCGCGGCGACGCGCCAGGATGATCTTTGCGAGCGTGGCCGAGTGCTCGGTGATGATCGTGGTGGGCGGGTTGAACGGCACGTGGAACCGCTTGCTTGCGTAGCTGTCGATCAGCGCGTCGGCCTTCGTGATCGCCGCGGCGATGCGGTCCACGTCGGCCATGCCGTCGCGATCCCAGTCGGCGAGCTCGACCAGGCGCTTGGCGCCACCGGCGGCGTCCTCGACGTCTACCTGTGTCGAGTAGGCCATGGCTCAGCCCTGGGGCGACGACTTGGGGTCCGCGGGCGCGGTCGCGCCCTTCGCAGCCTTGGGCTCCGGCACCGGCGCCTTCGCGGTCTCGAGCCGCATCAGGCGCGCTTCGAGCTCCGCGTTCTTCGTGCGAAGCGCCGCCACCTCGGCCGGGTCTGTGGTGGCTGCCTGCTGGATGCCGACCTCGATCCGCATGAGGCGCGCCTCGAGCTCCGCGTTCTTCGTGCGCTCGGCGGCGAGCTCGGCGCCCTTGTCCTGCGGTCCTGCGGCGCTCGTCTCGGCGAAGCGCGCGACCTCCTCGGGCGTCGCCGGCTTCACGGCGAGCATCTCCGTCTCGGCGACCAGCCGCGCGAGGATGGCCTCGTCGATGACGCCCTTTTCGAGCGCGTGCACCGCGGCGACCTCGAGCGGGCGCCATTCGCGCGTGAAGCGCAGCCCGGCGCGGCCGAAGTTGCCTTGGTTGTGGGGCGAGACGCTCTTGACGAGCACAAAGCGTGGAGTCGAATCAGCCATGGTGGAGACCCTCGGTAGAAAGCAATGACGATCTGCGGGTGGTCGCGACTGCGAGTCGCTCAGCCCGCCGAGCCGGTGGCCGCCTGCCACATGCCGTAGCAGAGACCGAACTTGGTGTGGCTGCCGTAGAGCGCGTTGCGGCGCGAGAACATCTCGAACGACTCCGGGCGATCAGCCGAGACGAACTGCGGCTGGACCTCGATGCCCATGATGACGGCCTGAATTTCCTCGTCGGAGAGACCGAACCACTGCGTGCCGGTGATCCGCGGCGAGATCAGAGGCGTCGCAAACCCGGCGTCGGGGTTCGTCGCGCCGCCCGCCTGGAACTCCTGCTTGAGCACCGTGCGCAGGTTCAGCTGGTTCAGCGGCCCCGCCAGCACCTTGCGCAGCGGCACGCCGATCGGCTCGCCCTCGTCATCGACGAGCAGCATCATCTTTTGGATCGCGATGTTGAAGTTCGCACTATTGAAGACGCCGGTGACCAGGTTGCTCTGGGCGACACCCAGGCCATTGCCAGCCGCCGTGTGGTCGGTGTCGAAGAGGAACTGGCCGTCGTAGGTCACGCCCAGCGAGGCACCGAATCCTTGCAGGTAGTAGCTCACGACCTGGTCGTCCATTCGACGCGCGCACGCCTGCGCCATCGAGCGGATGCGCTTGACGATCATGCCGTACTTGGCCTCGTTGTTGAGGTCGTCGACGTCGACCTCGATGCCGTTCGCCCACCACTCGGTCGTCAGCGCCTGGCTCTCGGCGCGGAGACGCTGGAGCGTCCGGTCACCGATCCAGCGCTTCAGCGTCGGAATCGACGACAGCCACTTGAACTCGAGGCGTTCGCTGACGCCCATGATCACGGTCGCGATCTCCTGATAGATCGTGGGCGTGTTGGACAGCTTCATGTCGAAGACTGTCGAGAAGACGACGAAGGCCGCTTCCACCTTCGCGCGGTCGATCATTGCTGCGGACATCGTGTGTCTCCTGGCTCGTGATGGGCGGCGGGTTACAGGTTGGCGCTCTTGACCCAGATCCCGCCGTCGGGATCGATCGAGTCGACGGTGCCGGCGAGGACTGAGTTCGCTGTGCCGGCGGCGCGCGCGACGGTCTGGTCGTCGACGATGAAGCACGGCTTCTGGAGGTCGGCCGCGGTGATGGCGTTCGCGCCGGCGATGGTGCCGAACTTGAAGATGCCGACCGCGCAGCGCGCGGCGGGTCTCACCTTCGCCGCGACGCCGCTCGCGTTCACCATGCGGATCTGCGCGACGCCGACGTACGTCAGGCCGGCGACGTCCGCGCCCGGGACCAGCGCGCCGGTCGCGTTGGCGCAGGCCATGCTGCCGTTCCAAAGCGTGGTGGTCGCGGCGATGAGCGCGTCCTCGGCGACGATGCGCTCGACGTAGCGCCGCTGGGTATTCCGGTCCTGTGCGAGTGCGGTCATGATGATTCCTCAGCCGCGCTTGGCGGTGGCCTCGGCGAGCTCGCCGAGGTTGGAGACGACGTTGAACTGCCGAGAGCCGTGCTTGCGCACAGCGGGTTCGTCGACGCGGCCCCACTTCATGAAGCGTGGAAGGCTGGGATTCTCCCGATTCGCTTCGAACGCGTCCGGGCCGTCGGCATCGAGGGTCACACCGGGGGCCGCGGCCGGCTTGGTGTCCGACTGCAGCGCCACGCGCGCGGCCCCGGGGCCGGCCGGCGTTCCCGGCGCGGGCAGCGCCGGGGCCGAGCCGCGCACGAGCTCGACCGCGGCATCGAACGCCGCGCGGCCGCCCGGGGGGGCCACGGCGCCGCGCAGGCCGGCGACCACCTTGTCGGTTACCTGGTGGCTGGCGCGGAGGCTGGTGATCGTCGCCTCGACGTGCGCGGCGTCGCGCTCTGCCTCGCGATCGGTCGCGCTCTGCTCCAGCTGGGCGCGCAGCACCCCGGCTTGCGCGGCGTCGGCGCCGAGCTGGCCGAGACGCTGCTTGATCTCGTCGTCGGTGGCGGTCTCGGGCAGCCCGAGGCCTTTGCAGATCAGCGCGCGATCCATCTCGTTCCCCCGTGGTTGCTCATGTGCGGTCATCGTGGGCCGCGGTCGCGAAGCCCGGAATCCCCCCGCCGGCGCACCCCCCGCCACGAGCTGCGCGAGCGCGGGGTGGTGGCGACCGCATCGACGGCCGAGCTCGTGGAGGGACTGCAGTCGCACATCGATGCCGGGCGGGCCCTGGATGCCAGGCCCGTCGGCCGCCATCGCGACCACGTAGGTGTCATCGACCGCCGCTACGTTGACGGTCGAGAGCTCGAGCCCCGTGCCGTCCTCGGCTTCGAACTCGACCACCTGGCCGTCGATCTCCATGCCCGGCCAGCACCAGCAGTCCGGATCCGACCAGACCGGCGCGTCATGGAACGTGCAGGTCATCTCGCCGAGGAAGTCCGCGGCGATCGAGAACCGGTCGATCGTCGCGTCCTCGAAGCCCTCGATCGCCCATTGCTTGGTGACGAGCAGCTCGAAGAGCATGAGCAGCTCGCCGTCGACCTCTTCGACCCAGGCGTCGGCGATCGTGCCGCCGCGCTTCGTGGCGTCGCCCCAGTCGTGCGCGGTGATGAACGGCTGGCCGCGGAACGTCCGCGCCATCGCGCGCATCCCCGCGGGCCGGAACCGGACGCCTTTGCTGTTCGGCTTGCCGCCACGCACTGCCGGCTCGACGGTCTGTCGGTAACCGACGACGGTGTAGGTCGTGCCCTCGGGCTTGACCTTTTTCTTTGGCGGCGCCGCGGGTCCGTCAGGTGCCGCCGCGTCGAAGCAGATCGCGAAGCGACCGTCAGTCCGCTGCTGGATCAGCGGGCTCGTTCGGGTTGGCGGGGTCGGTGGCTTTCGAGGCATTGGCCTTGTTCTCCGGTGGCTTGAGCGTGTCGGCGTCGTCGGCAGGTGCGCGGTACTCGAACTTCTCGCGCACCTGGCTCTTCGAGATGGGCAGACCGACGGCGACGAGGTTCGTCAGCACCTCGCTGTCGGTCAGGAGCGAGAGCTTCTGGACATGGAGGTGCAGGTAGGGTGCGGCGGCCTTGTCGGTGAGCCGGTTGCGGATCAGGTACTCGCGTCCGATGTCGCGGCTGAGCACGGTGCCGATCCGCCGCGCGTCGGCCAACGAGAGCTTGTGCGCGGCGTCGGCGTGCACCTGACCGAGGGCAAACGAGCCGGGCCCGCCGGTGTCGCTCGTCAGCGTGCCGGCGCTGATCGCCTTGCTGATCTCGCTGTTCGCGAGCGCGACGATGCCGGGATGCAGGTGATCGCCGGCGCCGCTGCCGCTGCGCAGCGCCTGGTTCAGCACCTCGATCGTCGCCTTGCCGCCGAGGATGGCGCGCCCCTCGGTGCCGAGCGCGTTGATCGCGTCCTTGAGCGCTTTGCGCGTCGACTCGCTGTCGTCGTCGCCGGGCTTGCCGACGATGAGCGGGATGCCGAACCGCTCGGCGAAGATCAGCCAATCGCGCACCGACATGCGCTTGAACAGCGCCCACCACGCGACGGTGCGCAGGATCCCGGCCTGCACCTGCTTGCGCCAGCGCTTCGTCTCGGCGCGCAACCACGAGCTGCCCGGGCGCCGCTCGAGCGGCTCGCCCGGGTACGGGTTGGCCTCGCTCGTCAGCCGCGGGTTCGATTGCAAGTCGAACATGAACCGCCGGTGCGGCACGCAGACGAGCTCGGCCGGCACCTGCATGCCATTCGCGGCGGCGGTGATCCACGCGGACTCGATGTACGAGCAGCCGAAGAACGGCGCGAGCGCGAGGAACTCGATCGCGCCCTCCATGTCGATCGACTTCGTGGCGGCGTCGACCTCTTCGGCGGCCTGCTGGCTGCCGGGCCGATCATCGCCGGCACGCCAGGTCCACGCGACGCAGACCTCGTCGAGCCGCTTCTCGTACTGGCCGCGCGTGTGGCCGTCGGCGAGCACCGTCGACTCATACGAGTCGAACAGCTGCAGCGGCTGTCCGGCGTCCGCCATGCGCAGGATCCAGTTGAGCCGCTCGGGGGTGAGCCGGTGCCCTGACCACGAATCCGAGTAGTCGAGTGACGACGAGCGGGTGACGATTTCGATCTGGCCCGCCGGCGGGGCTGGCGGGGCGATCGCGGGCTGCGGCTCGGGCAGGTAGCCGAGCTGGACGCCCGGGGGCGTGAAGGCCATCCCCGACGACGACTCGCGCACCGCCGCGCGCGCCCGATCGACAGCCGTCTGCTGCATGTACAGCCAGACGGTAGGGGCGGGTCAGCGCTGCGCGAATCCCCCCGGCGGCCCACCCCCTCCGCCGCCGTCCGCGAGCTCGCGGAAGCCTTCGGTCTGGTCGCGCGTGATGCCCTCGCTCGCCAGCAGCTTGCCGGCGTCGCCGCGGCGCGGGAAGAACCGCCAGACCGCGTAGCCGAACACGTCGCCGAAGTGGGCCGCCTTCGAGTCGCGCGACGGCTTGCCCTTGTGCATGCGCCACTTCCGCGCGCTGTCCACCGCGGTCGGGCAGCGCTTCGCGTCGACGAACAGGCTTGGCACGTCGTCGGCCGGCCGGATGCACGCATTGGTGGCGCGGATCCGCTCGAAGATGTCCGGGTTGGCCTTCGAGTCGCGGTCCGGCGGGACGACATGCGGAAAGCCGTTCGAGCGGAAGATGAAGTTCGAGCCCTTGCCCTTGAAGTTCGGTCGCTGCCGAATCAGGTCTCGCTCGAGCTGCTGCCATTCGCACGACGCGTCGGTGACCAGCAAACAGCGCGCGCCGTCGTAGCCGCGCTTCTTGAGCTCGTCGCACACGTCGACCTCGTCGCCGGCGGACAGCGCGATCTCCTCGCGCATCCACAGGAGCCCGGCCTTCATGTCGGTCGGCGCGCGCGGGTCGCGGTAGATGTCGAAGATGCCGACGGCGACCCAGGGGAACCGCTGCACATCGACGACGATCAGGTGGTTCCAGTTCGCGCGCTCGCCCTCCCACGCGGTCAAGAACTCGTGCGTCATCCGGCCGAAGTCCGGCGCTACTCGCTCGTTCACCGCGCGGTCCCAGGTGTAGAGCACGCGGTCGGGGAGCTGCAGCATCTGCCCGCGGATCTGCGTGAGCCAGTCGTGCAGCGTCATCGAGCTCTTGAGAGCGAGGAGCTTCCGCGGATCGATGTGCGGGTTCTTCAGCGGGTCGATGAAGATGTGCTCGGCGGCGGGGCGATCGTCCATCTCGATCTGTGTAACCGAGTCGAGCACCCAGACCCCGACGTCGCCGGCGATAGGGGGGTTGGCGGCCACGAGCGCGAACCCGCCGGCATCGATCGTGGCGCCGCGCGCGTTGCGGTAGCTCTCGGCGCTGATCTGCTGCGCCTCGTTGAGCCCGACGAGCGCGGCCTGGCCCTTCTTCAGGGCGCCCGGCTTGTGGCCGCTGCGCAGGACGTGCTGCGCGCCGTTCTCCAAGTAGAACGTGAAGTGCGGCCAGCCGTTGTAGGCGTACCAGCTGGACGGCAGGAGGTTCTCGATGACCTGGCGCGGCTCCTCGTGGTAGGTCTCCGACGGCGTGACGGTCCAGACGATCGCGCCGTCGACCGCCACCGCGTAGCTGCAGAGGATGCCCTCCATGATGACGGTCTTGCCGGAACGCCGGCCGCCGGTCAGGTAGAGCTCGGACAGGCCGAGCAGCGCGCCGAGCTCGGCGTCGAAGGTCAGATCCTGCTGGATGACCTCGCGCACGCGGGCGAGCACTTCGGGATCCGGCTCGCGCAGGTGGTCGCCCATCCAGCGGTCGAACAAGGTGATCGCCTCGACCTGCGCACCGTGGACCTCGAGCACGCGCGAGCGCGGGGCATCGCCGACGTAGCACTTCGTCGAGCGGTCCCACAGGCCGCCGAACCGCGCGATCGGGGTGCCGCTCTTGTAGCGGACCCAGTCGATCTGCAGGTCAAGAAAGCGTTCGTCGCGGCGGCCGTCCGCGTCGAGCTGTGACCTGACCAGCTGCTGTGTCGAGGCGCGGGGCATCGGTCAGCTGCGGGCCGGGCCGCACCTCTGCCTGCTTGGTGCGGGCGTTGCGGATCGCTTCCTCGGCCTGGTACAGCCGATCGGGGTCGCGCAGCTTCGCCATGCGGTCGGCGATCTTGAGCATCTCGCCGCGCTTCGCCGTGTCGTTGATGTCGGACTCGAGCACGTCGGTAGCCGTGACCGCCAGCGCGCGCAGCATCCACGAGATCGTGGCGAGGGAGTCGTCGACGGGCGGATCGCCGATGCGCTGCTGGATTCGCTCGCGAAGTGGCTGCTTGGACGGCTTGGCGGCCTCGGCAGCCTCGACGGCGGGCTCGCGGTGCTTGGGCTTGGCCACGCGGATGATGCTACGGGGCCGGCGGAAGGCGCGGTGCAGGGGCACGGGGCACCCGGGGCCTGGCGCGGAAGGGATGGGTGGAGACCGAGGAAAGCGACCTTGCTTCGGATAAACTTTGCCGATGGGGAAAACGAACGACTTACAGGGCTTGCGGGATGTGGACCTATTGCGCCAACGCCTTCGCAATTTGGCGATGATGAGCGGCGGCAACGCGAACCGCATGTTTGTGCAAGATGTCTTCTGTCCGAACTGCAGCTTCGAGCAGCGCATGACCCTGACTTTGCGAAGCTGGACCACGATCGGGGGCTATCGCTTGGAAGGTCCAGCGTTCTTTACGATGGACTGCTTGCAATGCCAAACTGAGTGCGCCGGCGTAGTTCACGAGGGCCCCGAAGGCGATGCGGTGTCGCTGCATTGGCCGTTGAGCGCCGGCCTGAGCACACCGAACACGCCGCCCGGGGTTGCATACTACCTCGATCAAGCGGCTCGATGCGAAAGCGCCGGTGCGGCCAGCGCCGCCGCCGCGATGTACCGCGCCGCACTTGATCACCTCATGTTCAATCACGGCTACGAGGATGGGATGCTTGGAAAGCGACTGCACAAGATGATCGACGATGTGGCGGCCGGAAACGGCCCCAAATGGGCGCGCGAAATCGATCATGAGTTCCTGGACGTGATCAAGAAGCTCGGCGACGGTGCGATCCACACCAACGACGGGGACGTATCGAAGCAAGCCGTCTTGGACGAGGAGGTGCTCGCCGGCGTTCAGATCGCATTCGCCGAGATCCTCGAAGTGGTCTACGAGCGCCCCGCCAAGAAGGCCGAGCAGTTGGAGAAGTTGAAGAACGCCGCGGGCGCCCTCAAGAAGTAGACCGGTTGCTGCACAAGCGACCAGCGCAGCTGCCATTAAGGCGGCTTGCCAGCGGGGAGGCGCGGCGCGGACTCGCCGGCGAGCTCGGCCTTCGGCGCCGAGGTCCTCGCGATCCACCGCTGCTCGGTGAACATGCCCGTCAGAGCGCGGGTCAGACCATCGAGTAGAGTCTTGCGTACCCTGATGTCGGCCGCGAAGCGGTCGTAATCGTCGGGTTTTGAGCCAGACAGCGCCACCAGTGGGCTTTCGAATATCGCGAGCAGTCGATCCTGCATTGGGGGGTAGCTTTCGAGTAGCATCACCTCGGCGAGGCGAGCATTCGTTTCGACCGCCGTATCGGTGAAGTGCTCGACGAATAGCCGAACCCTTTCGATCAGAGCCGGCTCGCCAGCGGCGAGGTACACATCGTCTGCGTCATCACATACGGCCCCCGCTTCAAGCGCGTGGATCTCGTCACTCTCTCGCTGCTTGTGGAGGGTTCTCGACGGGGCCTGAAGCTGCTCGCCAACCGTCAGCAGCCTCGAGTAGCTGGCGATGAAGCGCGCGTAAGCGAGCCGCAGATCGGTTCGGTAGCTGTCGTCGCGCAGCGCCCGGCGCTCGTCAAGCTTTTCCAGGCGCTGTCGCTTCCACTGCTGGCGTTCGCGCAACCAACTTCCTAGCGCAGTCTAGCGCAGTGAAGGCGGAGCCACCGCCCGCTATCGCAACCCTGAGGCATCCCCTCAAATTGCTCCGACGATTTCGAACATGTCGCGATGCTCCTGAAGGATGTCGACGTACGCGGCCATCAGGCGATCGAACCACGC
>Ga0302323_100002686_pt1 | contig 14466 bp, 11 predicted proteins | sample Fen_T0_3_FD_201950 | JGI IMG/M metagenome (GOLD analysis project Ga0302323, IMG submission 201950) | Peat permafrost microbial communities from Stordalen Mire near Abisko, Sweden - Fen_T0_3 | ecosystem: Environmental > Terrestrial > Soil > Wetlands > Permafrost | place: Sweden: Abisko... | reverse complement strand
GATCGTAGGCGTGGCCGTACCAGCCGCCGGTGTCGCCGGACTCCGGGTTGATCGACCAGTAGCAGGCCTCGATGCCCTTGCCGACCATGTAGTTCACGAACGCGTTCTGCCACTGCGCATCGACGCTGGGCGTCGCGGCCGGGAGGAACCCCCAGCGGGCCTGATCGCGGAGGCTGGCAGCGCCGCGCGGCCAGTCGAGGTTGCCGCCAAACTCGCCGACCACGACGGCGTAGCCCTGCTGCTTGAGGTAGCCGAAGTGCGCCTCCCAGCCGGTCTGTAGCAGCGGCGGGTTGATCACGATGTTGCAGCGCGCGTCGCCCGCGGCGTCGCCCTGGAGCCCCGCGCACTGCGGCTGGGCCGGATCCATGAACTGCGGCTGCACCGCCACCGACGGGCCGTAGGTGTGCGGCGAGAACACCAGCCGGTCCTTCGGGATCGCCGGCGGGTTGGCGCCGGCTTCGAACAGGTTCTCGCCCCAGTTGGGGTTGGTCGCCGCGGGGCCGAACGGCACCTGGGTGATGGTGGCCGGCGTGCCGTCCTGGTTGTTCGCCGTGCCCGAGATGCCCTCGACGAAGATCAGCGTGTTCGGGTTCACCGAGTTGATCGCCTGGTACGCGTCCTCGGCCAGCTTCTTCCAGTCCGCCCAGGTGTAGTCCCAGGGCTCGTTGTAGATGTCGATGCCGATGATGTTGTCGACGCCGAGCTGCTGGCCGAGCCCGGCCAGGGTCTTCAGATCGTTGAGCCACAGCGTCTCGTTATAGGCGTTGACCGTGGTCACCGTGCTCGGGTTGCCGGTCGCCGCGCACGAGAAGTTCTCGCGCTTGAAGTCGTAGTTGGTGCGGTCCTTGTCGACCCACGGCGGGCGCGCGTCGAGCCGGCCCTTGCGCCAGCCCACGTAGTTGGAGCACGAGTGGATGTCGAGCAAGACCTGGATGTTGTTCTGCGCCGCGAGCTTGACGAACGTCTCGAGGGCCAGCCGCGAGTTGGCGATCTTGACCGACGCGTGGTTCTTGAGGAACGGGTCCTTGCCCTGGGGATCGTTGGCGTTGAGCGTCTGCGGGACGACCGGGAACCGCACCATGGTGATGCCCGCGGCGACGATCTCGGTCATCGTCTGCTGGATCGTGCGACCGGTGCCGGCGCCGCCGTTCGCCCAGAACGTGTTGCCCATGTAGAGCTCCATGGGAGCGCCGCTCGGGTTGACCGAGTCGTTGGACGGCTCGTGCCGGCCCTCGAGCCCGAACCACGAGCCGCAGCGGACCGGGAACAGCTGGCCGTTCTTGGTGATCCGGCCCTGCGGGTTCACCCGGAACACCGCCGCGGAGGCCGCCGCGATGTTCACGGTGACGCTCACCGTTGCCGAGGCGTTGTTGCCGGCAGCGTCAAACGCCTTGGCGGTGTAGACGTGGACGCCGTTGTTGGCGGCGGTCAGGGCGACCGTGAACGTGAACGGCGTCGCGGTGTCCGATCCGAGCAGCGTCGTACCATCGAAGAAGTCGACGTGGGCGACCCCCACGTTGTCGGTGGCGGCCGCGGTCAGCGTGATGTTGCCCGCGGTCGTCACGGCTGTCGCGCTGCTCGCCAGCGAGACGGTTGGGGCGGTGACGTCGCCACCACCACCACCGCTACCGCTACCGCTACCGCTGCCGCTGCCGCTCCCACCGCCGCCGCCGCCGCCGATCGCGATGACCTGGCCGTTGAGCTTCACGCTCACGATGGTGGAGCCGGCGAAGAGGCCGCTCCCGTTGAACCCGACGTCCCAGGTCTGGCCCACCTGGATCGGCGAGTTCTGCAGCCACGCGGGCTGCGTGGCGGTGCGGCTGCCCGTGCTGTCGGGCGCGGAGATGTCGCCGTTCCACGCCGCGCCGGCGACCGCGGCGTTGCCGGCGAGCCGGAACACGACCTCGAACGTGGTGATCGGGCTCGCGAAGCTCCCGTTGGTGATCCGGACCGCGCCGTTGAAGCCGCCGCTCCAGGTGTTGGTGGTCAGCACGTCCACGGTGGCGCCGCTTCCGGACACCGCGACGTTGGCGGTGACCTCGGCCGAGGAGTCCTCGGGAGCGCCGCCGCAGCCGGCGAAGGCGAGCGTGAGTATCCCCAGGACGGGGAAGGATAACGGAGGAGTCGTGGGTCTTATCATGAGGCGTTCTCCACTGCTCTTGCGATCGGACTGCGTGTTGGACTGCACGGTTGGCGAACTCCACCGTGTCAGCAGGATACGGCCCGGACCTGGTCCCCAGCTGCCGTGGCACGAGCCGGCGCGCAGCAGGGATCCAGGCCAGCGCGCGGACAATCTACACGTTTCGAGCCGGCTGTGGAGAGTCGCATTGATGTTCTGTGCGCAGGATAATGCCTGTAATCAGACCTACAGGTCTGTGTCGAGAGTGAGAACCTTCAATGGCCACGAGAGCTTGACTGGAAAACTGCATGAACGCGGTCAAGTCATCGAGTTCGATGGACGGTTCACCGACGGCCATGGACGGTTCACCGACGGCCATGAACGGTTCACGCCGGGATCGCGCGATTGCCATGGACGGTTCATGGCCGCGCGTCATCGCGGGCCGTCCCCGCGTCTGGAGCACTGCATCACAGCAAGATAGGAAATGCCGATTGGCTGTCGTGCAGGGTTTTCGTAGTCAGCGCGCTGCGCGCGCGAGGCCGCGTATCGCGGGGGCGCACATGTGGGCTTCGAGGTGCGCGACGAAGATGCGGGTGGGCGTGCCCGGCGGCGTCACGGCAGCTTGGCGGTGCGGAGCCAGAACCGCTCGATCGCCTGGATGTTGGCCACGAACGCGTCAAGCTCGCCGGCCTTGGTGACGTAGGCGTTGGCGCCGTTGCGATAGCTCTGCGCGATGTCGGCGTCGGCTTCCGACGAGGTCAACACGACCACGGGGATCGCGCGCAGCGGGTCGTGCCGGCGCAGCGCGGCGAGGACCTCGATGCCGCCTAGCCGCGGCAGGTTGAGGTCGAGGAGGATGAGGTCAGGGCGCTCGGCGGCGGCGTGGCGGCCGCGGCGCAACAGGTAATCCATCGCTTGCTCGCCGTCGACCACGACGTCGATCTCGAGCGCGCGGCCGGTGCCATCGATCGCCTCGGCCGAGGCCTCGAGCGCGTCGCGCGTGAGGTCGGCGTCGCCCGGGTTGTCCTCGACAAGCAGGACGCGCAGCGGTCGGGGGACGCGCGCCAGGCGGGTCATGGGGCCTTGGCCGCCACCTGGGGCAGCGAGAAGAAGAAGCTGGTGCCCAGGCCCGGCGTGGATTCGATCCAGACCCGGCCGCCGTGGCGCTCGACGATCCGCTTGACGATCGTGAGGCCGATGCCGCTGCCCTCGTACTTGCCGCGCTCGTGGAGGCGCTGGAACATCTGGAACACCCGCTCGGCGTACTGCATGTCGATGCCGATGCCGTTGTCCTCGACACAGAACAGCCACTGATCGCCGTGGTGGGCGACGCGGACGCCGATCACCGGATCGGCCTCGGCGCGGAACTTGAGGGCGTTGCCGATCAGGTTCTGGAACAGCTGGCGCAGCTGGACCTCGTCGGCCATCACGTGGGGCAGTGGGCTGACCTCGATCCGCGCGCGGGCCTTGCGGATCGACGGCTGCATCATGTCGACCGTGCTGGTCACCACCGCTTGAGTATCGACCTCGACCAGCGGGCGGCCTTGCGAGCCGACGCGCGAGTAGGTGAGCAGGTCGGCGACCAGGCGCTGCATGCGCTTGGCGCCGTCGACCGCGTAGAAGATGTACTTGTCGGCCTTGTCGTCGAGCTGGCCGCGGTAGCGCTGGCCGATCAGCTCGGTGTAGCTCGCGACCATGCGCAGCGGCTCCTGGAGATCGTGCGAGGCGATGTACGCGAACTGCTCGAGCTCGGCGTTGCTGCGGCGCAGCTCGTCCTCGTAGCGCTTGCGCTCGGTGATGTCGATGATCGACGCCATCGTGAACCGCCCGTCGGGAGTCGGCAGCGGGGTCAGGCCGACCTCGACTGCCAGCTCGCTGCCGTCGCGGCGCCGCCCGAGCAGCTCCCGGCCGCCGGCCATCTCCCGCGCGGTGGGCGCGGCGAGGAAGCTCTCGACGTGACCCGGGTGGGCCTTGCGGAACTGCATCGGTACGAGGATCTCGGTCGGCTGGCCGACCAGCTCGTCGCGGGAGTAGCCGAACAGCTCCTCGGTCCGGCGGTTGACCAGCGCGATCAGCCGCCGCGGGTTCACCACGACGATCGCGTGGGGCGCCGCCTCGACGATCAGCCGGAACATCTCGGGGTTGGGGGCCAGGGACGTCGCTGGCTCCGGCGCGTTCACCGATATACCCACGGCAACACTTCGTCCTTTCCGCGGCGCCGGGCGCAGCTGCTGCAGGACCGCACGACCACCGACGCTGCGGCACGGTAGCACGCAGCCCGGAGAACCCGCGGCGCGGGCTGCGTGAGCCGGCTCGCACGCCAGGTTGAAAACCCCCAGGCAGAGGCATAAGGTCCGACAGATCATGAAGCTCGCCACGCTGCGCAATGGCTCGAGGGACGGTCGCCTGCTGGTGGTGCGCAAGGATGGCCTGGCAGGTGCGCCGTCGCCCGAGGCCTGGCCCACGCTGCAGCGCGCGCTCGATGACTGGCTCGCGGCCGAGCCCGCGCTGCGGCTCTTGTCGAGCGAGCTCGACGCCGGCCTGCAGGACGGCACGCCGATCGATCCGCTGAGGCTCGGCGCGCCGCTGCCGCGGGCCTACGAGTGGGTCGATGGCTCGGCGTACTTGAACCACGTGCGCCTGGTCCGCCGGGCGCGTGGCGCGGCGCTGCCGCCGACGCTCGAGACCGATCCGCTGATCTACCAGGGCGGCTCGGGCGACCTGCTCGGGCCGCACGACGCGATCGAGCTGCACGATCCGGCGTGGGGCCTCGACTTCGAGGCCGAGGTCGCCGTCGTCCTGGGAGATACCCCGCTCGGCGTCACCGCGGCCGGCGCGGCGCGCCACGTCCAGCTCGTGATGCTCGCCAACGACTGCACGCTGCGCAACCTCATCCCCGACGAGCTCGCCAAGGGCTTCGGGTTCTTTCGCAGCAAGCCGGCGACCGCGTTCGCGCCGTTCGCGGTGACCCCCGACGAGCTCGAGGCCGCCGGCGCGTGGCGCGACGGGCGGTTCTGGGGCCGCGTGCGCTCGCGCTACAACGACCAGGTGGTCGGTGATTGCGAGGCCGGGCCGGAGATGCACTTCTCGTTCTTCGATCTCATCGCGCACATCGCCGGCACCCGGCGGTTCACGGCCGGGACGATCCTCGGAAGCGGCACGGTGTCGAACGCCGAGCCAAGCCGCGGCGTGTCATGCCTGGCAGAAGCCCGGACGCTCGAGATCCTCGAAGGTGGGGCCGCGGTGACGCCGTTCATGGCGGTCGGCGACCGGATCCAGATCGAGGCCGACGTGGACGGGGCCAGCCCGTTCGGCGCGATCGACCAGCGCGTGGTCGCCGCCGGAACCCGCCTCTGACGCTCCGCGCGCCGAGCGTTCGGTGCTATCTGGGAGGGGACGTCATGACCAAGCTCGCGCCCCTCGGCATCACGCGCCTCGAAGGCGTTCACTACTACGTGCGCGACCTCGAGCGCTCGCGGTCGTTCTACACCGGCATGCTCGATTTCGCCGAGACCTGGCGGTCGTCGCCGGAGCTCGAGCAGCAGAGCGGCCAGCGCTCGGCGTGCTTCGCCGCCGGCGAGATCTCGGTCGTGTGCAGCGCGCCGATCGCCGCGGCCGGCGCCGCGCCCCGCACGCCGGGCCGCGCGGCCCGGTTCCTGTCCAAGCACCCCGATGGGGTCGGCACGCTGATCTTCGAGGTCGAGGACGCGGCGCGGGCGTTCGCGCTGCTCGAGGAGCGCGGCGGCACCGCGATCGACGACGTCCAGACCTATGAGGATGATGGCGGCACGCTGCGCCAGTTCTCGATCACCACGCCGTTCGGCGACTGCACGTTCCGGTTCCGCGAGCGCCGCGGGTTTCGCGGCCTGTTCCCCGGCGCGGTGCCGCATCGCGGCGGCGGCACCAACCGGTTCGGGTTCGAGCAGGTCGATCACGTCACCTCGAACTTCCAGACCATGAAGCCGATGCTGCTCTGGCTCGAGCACGTCATGGGCTTCGAGCAGATGTGGGAGGTCGCGTTCCACACCTCGGACGTCGATCCGAAGCGGACCTCGGGCTCGGGCCTCAAGTCGATCGTGATGTGGGACCCGGGGTCGGGCACCAAGTTCGCCAACAACGAGCCGGCGCGGCCGTTCTTCAAGAGCTCGCAGATCAACCTGTTCAACGAGGATCTACGCGGCGACGGCGTGCAGCACATCGCGCTCACCGTCACGGACATCCTCGGCGCGGTGCGCGGGCTGCGCGCGTCCGGCGTCAGCTTCATGCCGACCCCGGGCAGCTACTTCGACATGCTGCCGGAGCGGATCGCCGCGAGCGGCATCGGCGAGATCGACGAGGACATCGAGACCTTGCGCGAGCTCTCGATCCTGATCGACGGCGCGCACCACCACGCCTACATGCTGCAGATCTTCCTCAAGGAGTCGGCGGGGCTCTACGGCGATCCGAGCGCCGGCCCGTTCTTCTACGAGATCATCCAGCGCAAGGGCGATCGCGGCTTCGGCGCCGGTAACTTCCGCGCGCTGTTCGAGAGCATCGAGCGCGAGCAGCGCAAGGTGTCGGCGTAATGCTCGATCGGATGCAGCTCGGTGACGTGCCGCGCAAGCACCACATCCAGCTGCGCGGGCCCGAGGGCGAGCTCCGGTTCGAGGAGTGCTTCACGCGCGACGGCTTCGACGGGCCGTACACGATCCTCTATCACCTGCGGCGGCCGCACACCCACCGGGTCGCCAGGCCCGGCCACGGCTGGCTCGCGCCCGCGGCCGCGGCGGACCGCGCGCTCGCCAAGCGCCACTACAAGACCGCCGAGCTCGCCCGGCCGACCGGCCCGCAGATCGACGCGCGCGTGCCGCTGCTGTTCAACGACGACCTGATCGCCGGCGTGGCGTTCCCCACGGCCGAGGATCCGGTCTACATCGCGGATGGCGACGCCGATCAGCTGATCTACGTCCAGCGCGGCGGCGGGGTGCTGCGCAGCCTGCTCGGCGACGTCGCGTTCGCCGAGGGCGACTACGTGTTCGTGCCGCGCGGCCTCCTGCATCGCTTCGTGCCCGCGGGGCCGCAGCACTGGCTCTGGTTCTCGCTGACCGGCGGGCTCCACGTGCCGAGCCAGTGGCGCAATCCGGTCGGCCAGCTGCGCATGGACGCGCCGTACTCGCACCGCGACTTCAAGCGCCCGGTGCTGGCGGCGCCGCGCGACGAGGGCATCCGCGAGCTGGTGGTCCGGCGCGCCGGCGTGTGGCACGGCTTCACCCTCGAGGGCTCGCCGCTCGATACGGTCGGCTGGGACGGCACGGTCTATCCGTGGGCGTTTCCGATCCTCGCGTTCCAGCCGCGCGTCAGCTCGGTGCACTTGCCGCCGACCTGGCACGGCACGTTCGCGGCGCGGGGCGCGCTGATCTGCAGCTTCGTGCCGCGGCCGGTCGACTTCCATCCCGAGGCGATTCCGTGCCCCTATCCGCATAGCGCGACCCACTGCGACGAGATCATCTTCTACAGCGCCGGCCAGTTCACGTCGCGCCGCGGCGTCGGGCCGGGCAGCATCTCGCACCACCCGATGGGCGTGCCGCACGGGCCGCACCCGGGCAACTACGAGGGCTCGATCGGCACCAAGGAGACCTCCGAGCTCGCCGTGATGGCCGACGTGTTCGCCCCGCTCCATGCAACTCCCGCTGCGTTGACGATCGAAGATCCGGCGTACCAGGATTCGTTCGTCTAACGGGGCCGGCCCATCGACAAGCCGCGAGGAGCGGCGCTACGACTACGCGGTGCATCATCGATCTCGCCCGCGGGCACTGCCGCTGCTTCCCCTCCTCGGCGTGGCGCTGGCAGCTTTGCTCGGCTGCCGCGGCGAGACCGCGCCGGCGCTCGACGGTTCGCTGGTGTTCCGCCAGCGCTGCGGCGTGTGCCACGGCCAGAGCGGCGAGGGCGGGCAGGGGCCGTCGCTGCGCGGGATCGCGGGGCGCAAGGCCGCGGGGGATGCTCGGTTCGGCTACACGCGCGCGCTGCGCGACGCGCAGATCACGTGGGACGCGGGGCGGCTCGATCACTTCCTCGCGGCGCCGCGCGACGTGGTGCCGGGCACCACCATGGTGCTGCCGACGCCGGACCCCTCCGAGCGCAAGGCGATCATCGGCTACCTCGTCGGGTTGCCGGCGGCGCCGCAGGTCGCCGCGCCTGCGAGCGGCGTCGCGCCCGCCGCACCGCCACCGGCGGCCGCGCTCGGGCTGCACACCGGCGCAGGCGCGTTCGGCGATTACCGCAGCGACGCGCCCGGCGTGCGCCGCCGCATCACCGTGGCGGACCTGCCGAGCCCGTTCGCGACCGACTCGGCGCGCAACAGCGCCAAGGTCGTCGCGCCGCCACCCGGCGCGGCGCCCAGGCTGCCGGATGGCTTCCACGCCCAGGTGTTCGCCAGGGGCCTCACGCATCCCCGGCTGTTGCGCGTCGCGCCCAACGGCGATGTGTTCGTCGCCGCCAGCGACGCCGGCCAGGTGCTGGTGCTGAGGACCCGGCCGGGCGCGACGGCCGCCGATCAGGTCTCGACGTTCGCCACCGGGCTCGACGATCCGTTCGGTATCGCGTTGTTCCCGCCCGGGCCGTCGCCGCAGTGGATCTACATCGCCGAGTCCAACGCGGTTCGCCGCTACGCCTATACCAATGGCGATCTGACGCCGCGCGGCGCCGCCGAGATCATCGTGCCGCGGCTGTCGCCCAGCACCGGCGGCCACACGATGCGGAGCCTCGAGTTCTCGCCCGACGGCCAGCGCATGTTCGTCGCGGTCGGCTCGCAGTCCAACGTCGCCGAGGACCTCGCGGCGCGCACGCCGGGCCAGATCGCCGCGTACGAAGCGGTCCACGGCGTGGGCGCGTCGTGGGGCGCCGAGGAGGATCGCGCCGACGTGCTGGTGTTTGACCCCGCCGGCAAGCACCGCCACGTGTTCGCCACCGGGATCCGCAACTGCTCGGGCCTGACGATCGCGCCGGGCACTGGCGAGGTGTGGTGCTCGACCAACGAGCGCGACAAGCTCGGCGACGATCTGGTCCCCGACTATGTCACGCGGGTCCGCGAGCACGGGTTCTACGGCTGGCCCTGGTACTACCTCGGCGACCACGAGGATCCGCGCCACGCCGGCCAGCGCAAGGACCTGGTCGGCAAGGTCGCGGTGCCCGACGTGCTGCTGCAGCCGCACTCGGCGCCGCTCCAGCTGACGTTCTACACCGGCGCGATGTTCCCGGCGGACTACCGCGGCAACGTGTTCGTCGCGCTGCACGGCTCGTGGAACCGCGGCGGCCGCACCGGCTACAAGGTCGTGCGCGTGATCGTCCGCGACGGCGTGCCGACCGGCGAGTACGAGGACTTCTTGACCGGCCTGGTCGTCGATCCGGAGCACGTGTGGGCGCGGCCGGTCGGCGTCGCGGTCACCGGCGACGGCGCGCTGCTGGTCGGCGACGATGGCAACGGCACGATCTGGCGCGTGACCTACCCGTAGCGCGCCGGGTCGACTATGCGCCGGCGTGGCGCTCGATGAACGCGACCATCGCTTCGCCGAACCGCTCGAGCAGCGCGCGCGTCGACGGATCGATCAGTCGGCCGTCGGCATCGAACCGCTCGTGCGCCCGCGCGATCAGCACCTCGGGCTGCGCCAGGCACGGCGAATCGCTGAACAGCAGCATCTGGCGCAGATGGCTCTGCGCGCGGATCGTCCCGCTCATCCCGGTCGCCGCGCCGACCATGCCGACCGGCTTCTTGCGCAGCGGCGCGGCGTCGGGCGGCCGCGACACCCAGTCGAGCGCGTTCTTGAGCCCGCCGGGGATGCTGTAGTTGTACTCGGGCACGCCGAACACGACGCCATCGGCGGCGGCGATCGCGACCTTGAGCTTGCCCACCGCGGCCGGGTCCTCGAGGTCGTTGTTGAAGATCGGCAGGTCGAGCGCGTCGCACATGACCATGTGTGCCGCCGGCGGCAGCGCGTCGCGGACGGCGTGCAGGAGCGCGCGGTTGAGCGAGGCCTTGCGCAGGCTGCCGCAGATCCCGAGCAACGCGACCATCGCGGCGAACCTACCACGTGGCTCTCCGATCCCGAGGGGCACCCGGCCGCGCAAGCGCGCGAGTCAGCGGTCGAGGCCGCGCGCGCTGGGGGGGCGTCGCAACCACCGCGGCCGCTCGCAGCGGCGGTAACTTCGATCGCGGCCTGCGTATGCTACGCATGGGCATGTTCTTCGGATCGAAGAAGCTCCGGATGCCGGATCCCGCCGAGGCGCTGCGCGGGCGGGACACGGCCATTCGGGTAGGTGCAACCCACTTCATCCATGGCCACCGGATCGTCGCGCCGTTCCCCGAAGGCCTCGAGCGCGCCATGTTCGGCATGGGCTGCTTCTGGGGCGCCGAGCGCAAGTTCTGGGAGACCGCCGGCGTGTACTCGACCGCGGTCGGTTACGCCGGCGGGTTCACGCCGAACCCGACGTACGAAGAGGTGTGCTCCGGGATGACCGGGCACAACGAGGTCGTGTTCGTGACCTACGATCCCCAGGAGATCAGCTACGACCAGCTGCTCGCGGTGTTCTGGGAGAACCACGATCCCACCCAGGGCATGCGGCAGGGCAACGACGCCGGCACGCAGTACCGCAGCGGGATCTACGCGTTCGACGCGGCGCAGCTGGCGGCCGCCGAGGCATCCAGGGCCGAATATGGCAAGCGGCTGGCGGCGGCCGGCTATCCAGCGATCACGACCGAGGTCGTCCACGCGCCGACGTTCTACTACGCCGAGGACTACCACCAGCAGTACCTGGGCAAGAACCCGAATGGTTACTGTGGTCTGGGCGGCACCGGGGTGTCGTGCCCGATCGGGCTCGGCGCCAAGGCCGCGGCCGCGAAGTAGCTCGCTGCCTGGGAGCAGGGGCGCTGGTCGCGGCCGTCTCTGTCGTTGCAGGCCAGGCGCAGCGGCGGCGGTCGCGCGGCGATCAGCGCTTGTCGTCGAACAGCTCGACCCGCTGGACCAGGAACGGAACGCTGGTCGGCGTGGGATCGAGGCCGAACATCCGGCGGATCTGGCCTTCGGTCACCCACGCCGCGCCGTCGGTCACCGCGACCGCGGACGGCCGATCGATGCGATTGGAGACGACGTCGCGGACGCCGGTATCGTGCGCCGGATCGATCACGATCTTGCTCAGCGCGCCCTCGCCCTCCGCCACCAGCAGCGTGTTCGGTGCGGCCCACCGCATGCCGTCGCAGGCGGTCAGCGTGACGCCGGCGATCTCCACCGCCGTCCCGGCGCTGCCGTCGGGGCTGATCGGCGTGCGCGCCAGGATCCCCCGGTCGAGGTTATCGGTGTAGACGTTGGCGCCGTCGATCGCGATGCCGTTGACGGCGAACGCGCCCACGGTGGCCGGCTGATACGCGGCACCTGTCGCCCACAGGTGGAGCGGGTCGGTCGCGGCCGCGCTGGCGGGCAGGCGCTCGATGCCGAGGAACGAGTCGGTGACATAGAGGTTGCCCGCGGCGTCGCTCGCGATGTCATTGCAGGCCGCGGCGGGATCGGCCAGCGCGTGCGATTCCTCGAACGCGCCGGTCGCGAGGTTGTAGCGATCGAGCGTGCTCGGCTTCGAGAAGTCGTTCGAGAACTGGCAGACCCAGAACCGATCGTGCGGCTCGTCCAGCAGCATGCCGGCGCGGCCGATCGGCTGGGTGGCCTGGGCCGGCAGGAACGTCGTCACGGTCTGGTGGTCCGGCGCGATCTTGGCGACCGCGCCGTCCTTGAGGCTGGTCACGAACAGGCTGCCGTCGCTGGCCGCGACGATGCTCTCGGGGAAGAACGCGGAGCCCGGGAGCACCACTTGATCGACGGTCGCCGCGCCTGCGCTCCCCGCGGCGCCTGGAGGGCCGGCAGGACCTTCCGCGCCCTGCGAGCCGGTGCACGCTGCGAGCGCGGCGGTGATTGCCAATATGGATTTCGTCATGGGCGCTCACTGTAGTCAGCGGCGCACAAGGCGCGACGCCGGATCCTGCGACGTTCGCGCCGGGTGCTGCGATCCGGCGGCGCTCAGCGCTCGCGCATCCGGCGCGCGTATTCGCCGGGCGCGGCGCCGAACAGCTCGCGGAACTCGCGCGTGAAGTGCGACGTGCTCGCGTAGCCGGCGCGCGCCGCCGCCTCGCTGACCCGCAGCCCGGCGCTCACGATCAGGCCGCGCGCATGATGCAGCCGGAGCTGCTTGAGATAGCGCATCGGGCTGACCCGCGCGATCGCGCGAAACCGATGCGCGAAGTGCGACGGGCTCATCGCGACGTGTCGCGCGACGTCGTCGACGGTGATCGGTCGCTCGAGGTGGGCGTGAAAGAACCGCATCGCGGCCCGGATCTTGTCGCGGTCGTGGCCGCCGCCCACCGCGCCGCGGATCGACGCCGCGGCATCCGAGCGCAGCAGGCGAAACACCAGCTCCTCGACCACCAGCGGGAGGACGACGCGGCGCTCGAGCGGGTCCTCGGTCGCGCGCAACAGCCGCAGCACGCACTCCGAGATCTCGCCGGTCATCTGGCCGACGTGGGCCGGCGCCGCGTCGCGATCCGGCACGAGATCCGATACCGAGTCGGCCGCGGCGTCGGCGAGGCACAGCAGCAGCTTGGCGACCACGTCGGGCGGGATCTCGTAGCAGACCGCGAGGAACGGCCGCGCCGTGGTCGCGTCGACGATGGCGCCGTCGAACACCGCCTCCGACGTGATCACGAAGTAGCGCGAGGCGTCGTAGGACAGCGTCGTGCCGCCGGACGATACCACCTTGCGGCCCTGCGCGACGACCGTGACGCTCGGGCCGCGCGCGTGCAGCCGGGGCCACGGCGACGGCCGCGAGGCGCGGTGAAACCGGAGGCCATCGACCGGGCTCACGGAGATGCCTTCGGTTCGGGCGCCGCGCGCGACGCGTTCGATGATCTCCGGCACCTCCGGCGGCACCTCCGGCGGCACCTCCGGCGAGGCTGCGCTCTCGGGGACGGATCGGGCACGCGCCCTCGCGGGCGACGGTGCGCGCGATGTCAGCATGGCGGCGAGCCTACCCCGGGACCGGGCGTCGCCCGGTGGCAGTTCGGGCACGAATCGGCCCCTCCCCCGATGCGCCCGCGGTGCGCGACGCGTGCTGCCGTCGGTCCCGATCCACGTTCCCATCCTTGCTCGGCTGTCCACAGCGCCAGTGTTGTCTCACCTAGCAGCCGCGGCGTCCTTGGCACTCCCGAACACATCCGAAGCAATCCTGAAATAACGATGATCCCGGGCGCCAGGAGTGATATAGCAACCGCCATTGAACAGCGTGCGGCCCGACATTCGGGTTTGCACTGCGGTTTCATGGAGGATTCTCATGAGGATCGTATCTATGCCGCGAGCGTCCGTGTTTGGTTACGGGTTGTGTCTTGCCCTCGGTGCGCTGGGCGCCGGGTGCATGGCCGATGGCAGTACCGGCGAGGGCGAGGCGTCCGTCGCCTCCGCGATCGTCGTCTCGGTGCCCGCTGCCGCCCAGGCCGCTGTCGCTCCGGTGGCGCAGACCGACGTGAAGGTTCAGGACCGTTCACACGACAACGACAATCCCGACAACACGCTGTACGCGCTCTACCAGGTCGTCAACACCAGCGCCAGTACGGTGCCGCTCAGTTCGCTCACGATGCGGTACTGGTTCACCAACGAGAACCCCTCCGACCCGCTGGAGTTCAACTGCGATTGGGCCAAGTTGAACTGCAGCAACATCACCGGCAGGTTCGTGGTGCTGTCCCCCGCGAGGTCGAACGCGAACACCTACGTCGAGATCAGCTTCGGCGCTGGGGCCGGATCGGTGGCTGCCGGGCAGAACAGCGGAGAGATCCAGACGCGGGTCCACCACGTCAACTGGTCGAACTTCAACACGACCGAGACTTACTCGTTCATCTCCGACCCGAGCTTCGTGTACCAGGACACGAAGACCGTGACCCTGTACCAGAATGGTGCGCTGATCTGGGGTGTCGAGCCGAACTCGTAGACCGTTGTCCGGCGGCGATGGCGGCGAGGATGCCTGCGGTGGCGACGGCCATCTCGTCGGAGCGGCTGTGGCGCGGCGCGCGGCGCGCGGCCGCCGGATCGGTCGTGGTGTTTCGCGCCGAGGATCTCGCGCAGAATGAATCCTGGGTGCGGCGAGCGGCGCCCGGGATGCGGCCGCGCCGGCGTACGTAGCACGGCGTACGAGCGGCGTGGGCGAGCGGCGTCGGCGAGCGGCGGCGGCGTCGTCCGGCAAGCGGCGTGGGCGAGCGGCGTGGGCGAGCGGCGTCGGCAAGCGGCGTCGGTGAGCGGCGTCGGCAAGCGGCGTCGGCAAGCGGCGTCGGTGAGCGGCAA